>Ga0209375_1000262_pt1 | contig 48946 bp, 45 predicted proteins | sample GraSoiAngelo_131_FD_185888 | JGI IMG/M metagenome (GOLD analysis project Ga0209375, IMG submission 185888) | Grasslands soil microbial communities from the Angelo Coastal Reserve, California, USA - 14_0929_02_30cm (SPAdes) (version 2) | ecosystem: Environmental > Terrestrial > Soil > Grasslands ...
GGGGACGTGTCCTTGACCGCGGCCCTGCACCCGAGGCCCGCTCCAGGAACGTGGACGCGAACTGGGCCGCGAGCTCGTCGCCCGCCTCGAGGTCGTCCTCCAAGCGATGCACGGAATCCGAGATCGGTGCGAGGCTGAACGCTTCTCCTCCGATCACGACCGTCGTGAGCCGGATGTTGTGGCGTCCCTTCGCCTCGAGGAATCGACGGACGAACGCTTCGGGCAACGGACACAGACCGTCGGAGACGAACAGGAGGTCATTGCCGGATGCCTCGTGTCCCGCCAGGATCGTGTCGAGCACGTGGGAGAGGGGTTTCTGGAAGTCCGTCCCACCTCCGAGAAAATAGGACGCGACATCGAGCACTTTCTCGAGCCGTATCGGTCCCTTGTCGCGGGGATCGAGCGACACGACCCGCAGGGGATCCGCCGCATCGCCGAAGAGCACGATCTCGACCGACCGCCCGTGTTGCAGGGCCATGTGGGCGAGCGCCAGCGCCGAGGCCTTGGCCCAGACCTCTTTCTCGCCCGACATGCTGCCGGAATTGTCCAGGCAGAGGAACACGGGTCGTGACCGTTCGGGGCGCTGCCACAGTTCGTACGTCAGGAGTTGATGCTGCACGACCTTCGAGTAGAACAGATCCTCCCGCTCCCGCATCGCGAAGTTCGCGAGTTCCGCCGCGAGCGCCCGCGCGACCTCGCCGCCTTGGACGAAGTCGACGACCTCCTCGCTCGCCAGGAGGGCCTTCGCCTCCCGATCCGCCAGGCCCATCCGACGATAGCGGCCGAACAAACGGGCGATCCGCCGGAGCCGCGGATTCCGGACCAGATTCCGCATCAACTGGAGTTTCATCTCCGGGGGTAGGCGCGTCTCCTCTCCGGGTCCCGCCGACCAGGCGGCGACGAGTTCGACGGCGCCTTCGAGGTCCTCCCGAACATCGCGCAAAACCTCTCGGAGGCGTTCGGTGGATGCGTCCGTCGCGGTCGCGTCCTCGGGGGACGTCCCGGCTTCGGGAGTCGGGGCGCGCGCCTTCTCAGGTCCCGTGGTGGGTTCGATCAAGAGGAGGTCCAGTACGAGCTCCGTGGCCAACGCGGTCTCCGCGGACTTCAGCCTCGTCCAAGCGCGAAGCTTCTCGTGCTCGCGCAGCCCGAGGGCGCGATCCAGGAGGTCCCGGTGACCGCGGCACTCTTCGACTACCTGGTCGGCCGGCAGCAGCTTCACGAAATACTTGTAGAACGAACAGAACAGGTCGAAGGCGAGGTCCTTCGTCCCGGGGTCCGTCGACGATTCCAAGAGGAGTCGGAGGCCCGGGGCCCGAGGCAGCACGTCCTCGAAGGCTTCCCGATCGAAAGGGTCGTTCACCAAGGCGCTGCGGGACAAGGTCGACCCGGGAGGTCCGAAGACCGCCGCCATGAATCTACCCATTCTCCAGGTAGTCGCGTTTCACCTGGGCCTCGTACCGATCCGTCTCGCCGAGGAGGAAATCGATCTGGGAAGTCTCGGCCTTGCGCCGTTGCATCCGGTCGCGGAATCCCTGAAGTTCCGCCTTTGCGGTGCGCAGCTTGCTCAGGAATTCGACCGCCGCCATCGTCCGCTCCCGCTCCTCGTCCAGGCCCTGGAGGTTCTTCAAAGCAACTTGGAGTGCGTCCGCGATTTCGCGGGCCCGCTTCTCCTGCGGATTCGCAACATCGAGGACGAACCCGCGGACCATCGGCTCGCTCGCTGGGTCGTCCCACAAAATGTTCGAGAGGACGGCCAGATCGTCCTCGACGGCATAGGCCCGTCCTTGCAGCCACGCCTTCGCGCGGACGATCGTCAGGCTTTCCTTGTAGCGTCGGTCGGAGAGGGACAGACCTTCCGCCCCGAGACGCCGCCGGATCTTCGCGATGGATTCGAGGAGCGGACGGTCCAGTTCGACCGCGGCCACGGCCTCGCGGGCATCATGGATCTCGTCCAAGGTAAGCCGCGTCTTCAGGTCGGGACCGCGGGCGTCCGTCATCATCTCGAGCAGGTGGCCGTCTTCCGCGATGTACTTCACCTGGTACCGAAGGAGGAAGCGGTCGTAGAGGGCCGAGAGCGCCTCTTCCTGCGGCAACTCGGCGGACGCCCCCATGAGCGTCTCGAGAGGACACTGGAGGACCTCGCCATCGTTGTAGAAGAGCCGTTCGTTGATCAGGGCGAGGAGGCTGTTCAGGATCGAACTGTTCGCCTTCCAGATCTCGTCGAGGAACGCGAAGTTCGCCTCCGGCAGGTAGCCGCGGGTGAGCCGCGAAAACCGGTCCTTCTTCAGGGCCGAAATGGACACCGGGCCGAACAGTTCATCGGGCAGGGTGAAGCGCGTCATCAGCCGTTCGAAGTATTTCGCGCCATCGATGGCACCCGCGAGCATGCGGATCATCATGCTCTTCGCCGCGCCCTTCGGGCCGACGAGGAGCAGGTGCTGCCGCGACAACAGGGCGAGCAGCAATCCCTCGAGTTCGTCGTGGCGTTCGAAGAGGTGCCCTTCCATCTCCGTCTGCAGGGCCTGGAACCGCGAGGGTTGGACCATGATCCGATGCGATAAGGTTCCGTGCGCCTCAAATCCCTTTCGCCGGCCGCGCGGGCGAGGGGCTAGTGGCTTCCCATCGCTCGGATCTCCGCGAGGCTGGCGCTCCGCGATCGCGCTAGGTCTTCCGCGGCCCGAACGTAGTAGGCCTCGCATCGCAGAGCGGCCTCGGACCGGACGCGCGGCGAGCCGATCGGGCCGATGTACTCCTTGACCTGGACCCGAGACCCACCTCGCGACTCGTAGTGCCAGAAGTACAGATAGCGCTTTCCACGAACCGTGTGCGTGTATGCGCCACAGCCAACTTGCATGTCCCACGCCATCCTGTTATAGTTATTTAACTATAACTACGAGGTAGGCGAATCCGCCGTCGCCCGGCCTCAGAGGGAAGCGGAGTCCGCCAGGAGCGCTTCGAACGTCCGTTGGTCCCCCGACCGATCGAGTTGGTTCAGGACCTCGAAATATCGCGGGCGATCGTTCGCCCGGAGGAAGACGCACGCGAGGAGCAATCGGCGTCCCACGGTGAAGGCCCTCGTCGGTCGGCTGTCCTCAATCACGTAGGACTCGTGGCCGGTCGTCTCGTAGGCGGAGATGCAGCCCTCGACCGCCAGCAGGAGGCTCGGTTTCCGGGAGATGGGCTCCCGCACTTTCCCTCGGTCGGCGAGCTGCACGTAGACCGCATATCGATTCACGAGGGGACTCGGCATCGGCGGTCCTGCGGTCCGAACGGGCCGCCTACGACAGTCCGAATTCTTGGAGCGGGGTCGTGGGCGTCTTGCCGAGGCGGATCAACTCCGGCAGCTCGGGATTGCCGTTCTCCCAGACGAGCAACATGGACCGCTCCGGCGCCCAGAGGTTGTGGGAGATGTCCGCGGGCATCGCGCAACAGTCGCCCGGCTTCATGTGCAGGTAGGCCCGCAGGACGCCCGTGTCGCGGTCCCGGATCTCCATCGAAATCTGGCCGTTCAGGAGAAGGAACCATTCCACGCGGTCGTTCCCGTGTGTGATCGGCAGGATGTATTCCTCCGTGGTCGGGCAGAAGAGGCTGTATTCCACGGCCGACACGATCTCCGGATTCCACGTCACATCGTTCCGGGCCAAGTAGTCGTACAGGTTGAGCAGCCCGAACCGCTCCTTGAATTCCGGTTTGATCTTCATCTCGCCGTCCTTGCCTTGGAGTCCTTTGAAGGCCTCGTTCACCGGGTGGGTCGCGTCCGTCCGCGGCTCCTTGATCATCGTCTTCGTCACGATGCGTTTGCGGAAGATCGCGGGGTGGGGACCGCCGCGCTTCCGGCCGAACGGGCTCCCGGTCTCCCGAGGCGCCGCCCAGGGATTGAAGTCCGGCGGGACCCAGTCCTCCAGGATCGCCTTCAACGTCGCGCTGATCCGTTCGTTCGGGAACATCTCGCTGTACGCCTTCCCGGCCTTCTGCCACGCGTCGTTGTACTTCCCGACGAACATGTCCACGCCGTTGTCGTAGAAGTTGAACGTCCCGAAGACCTGGTCGAACTTCACCATGCCGTAGAAGAAGTTCCAACCGATGTCCCGTTGGACGGCCCGCAGGAATTCGCCCACGGGCATGTGGTATTCGCCGCCCGGATAGTGGATGACCGTGAAGTACGCGTTCCGTTCGAACGTGTACCCTCCGAGTCGGAAGCTCTTGTAGCCGAGTTCGTTCGCCTTCTGCGCTTCGACGAGGTGTTGCGTCTCGGTGACCATAGTCACGCCTCCGTGAGGCAGATGTCTTCCCAAGCGTACGTGAGCCATTCGCTGTGCTTCGTCTGCAGGAGCGCGAGCGACTTCTTCGGCGCGCGCATCCGGTACGCGATTTTCGCGGGGAGCGACGCGAGGCTGCCGTCCCGGAGGACCATGGAGCCCATGTCCGTCCCGGTGACGGTCTTGTGCGGCCCCGGCGCGATCTCGTCCCGCGGTTCCTTGTATTCGATCGTCATCTCGCCCTCGACCAGGACCACGTATTCGTCGTGGGGCATGTACCACCACGTCTTGTCCTCGCCTTCGGCCCGGAAGCACGCCAGCACGTAGGGCCCGTTCTTCCCGATCACGACCCGGTCATACGACTTGGGCCAGGTCGCCCCGATCTCGAAGATGTTCGACATCGCATAGTTCAGGGGCTTGTCGTTGATCAGCAGCAGGTTCCCCTTCGTGTACTTCTGCATGCTCCCCGTCTGGACCATCGAGATTTCCCGGTCCGTCATGGCCGGAATCGGTCTTGAACGTTGGCCCTCCGACAATTCCACGGTGGGGATGATGGTGCCCTCCGGCGAGTGACTCTTTATTATCGCCGGTGCTCTCGCGGCGATTCGTGGCTGCGGCGGGCAGCGGCACGCGCTTCGTCGTCGCGCCGAAGAACCTCCGAGGGTATCGCGGCCTGAGTCTCGACGCATTTGGCGCGTTGCTCCAAGGCGGCCCCGACACGGTGCCCCAGGTCCTCGTGCGGCTCCTCGCGGAACATGGCAAGCCGGTCGATCGGGTCGCCCACGATCTCTGGCGGAAGAGCCTCCACACCCAATACGCCGCGGATCCGTTCGTGGCATTCCGGGAAGCGCACCGAAGGGCCTTCGACGAATGGTTCACCCGATTCGGAATCCGAGGTGACGTGGACGCCTGCATCGACGAAGCGTTCGACGAGTACCGCCATGTGCAGGCGTATCCGGAGGTCCACGCGGTCCTTCAAGAATTCGAGAGGGACGTCCCGATGGCCATCGTGTCGAACATGGACACGATGGTCCTCCTGGACGCGCTCCATAACAACGGGCTGTCCTTCACGTTCATCGTGACGTCGGAGGAAGAGCAACGATACAAACCGTCTCGATCGATCTTCCAACGGGCGATCCGATACCTGGGACTCCCTCCGGAGAACCTCCTGCACGTGGGAGATTCGTACATCGAGGATGTCGTGGGCTCGACGTCCGTCGGCATGGGCTCCGTCCTCCTCCGAAGACCGGGCGCCTCCGGAGATCCGCCGCCGAAGTCCACCCCGATCGTCTCCGACCTCCGTGAGGTTCGCGAGTTCGTCCGCCGTTCGTGGGGCTAGATTCACCACGCTGCAAGGAGGATCTCCAACGCGCCGTCGACCGTAACGGGTCGAGGATTCGCTCGAACGGATTTGCTCTCCAACGCCTCGGCTGCAATCGACGGCAGGTCCGCCTTCGCAATCCCGAGATCCCGCAGGCGTTGCGGGAGCCCGAGGCCCCGGATGAATTCCGAGGTCGCCTGGCAGACGTTTTCCCCGAGAGCCGCGTCTCCGGAGCGGGTGGACGGAACATGCAACAGAGGGGCCAACTCGCGGTACGCTTTCCCCGCAATCGGCAGGTTGAACCGCATCGCGTGCGGCAGGATGATCCCGTTTAGGACGCCGTGCGGTGCGTTGTACCGTCCGCCGAGGACGTGGCAGAGGCCGTGATGGACGCCCATGCCCGCCTTCGCGAGGACGAGTCCCGCCTCCATGGAACCCTCGAACATCCGATAGCGGTACATCAGATTCCTCGGCTCCTCCACCGCCCGCGGCAGCGTCTCAAGGATCCGCCCCGCAGCCCGCAAAGCCGTGGCCCGCTCCTCTTGTCCGGCGTCCTTCGAGTACAGCGCCTCGACGCAATGCGCGAGGGCGTTGACGCCCGTCGAGGCCGTCAGATCCGGGGGCGTCTCGAGTGCCAGCTCGGGATCGTACAGCGCGAGCCGCGGACGGATCGGATCGCTTCGGACCACGCTCTTGCGACCGCGGTCCAGATCGGTCGTCCCGAAGACCGGAGTGACCTCGGATCCCGCATACGTCGTCGGCACCGCGGCGACGAAGCAGCCGGGTCCCCGAATCGAACCGCTCGCCTCCTGGAGTCGGAAGGCGGCGGCCTTGGCCGTCCCGATGGGGCTGCCACCGCCGAGCCCGACGAGGGCGTCCGCCTTCCGGGAGCGGGCCTCCTCTGCGACTTCCTCCGCGGTCGCTTCGGGCACATGAGGCCGCGATTGCGAATAGGTCCCCACCAGTCCGTCACCGAGGGCTTCGCGGACTCGAGCGCCAACCGGTCCACCCGCGAGGTGCGGTCCCGTCACCAGATACGGGCGCGTCGAGCCGAGTTCGCGGAGAAGGGGTCGCAGATCCTGGACGGCCCCGGGACCGAGGACGATTCGCGTGCCACCCTCCTGTCGTGTGATTCGTGGCATGGATTCCGAATGCTTCGGCAACGTCCGCGTCCCCTGCGTGACCGTCCTCGACTGCGGGTCGGTCCGCGCTCAGGATGGACGACCGCAGGCCATAAGGCCTCTGCTCGCTCCGGGCTCCGGCGCGACGTTTCGAATTCGTTCGCGTCGCCCGATGCGTTCCGTCGAGCGTTAAATACGGAATGCCCGATGCCCGCCGTCATGTGGGAAAGGGTAACGAAGTCGAAGTGGCTCACACCGAAGGTCCTCGCGATCATCTCGATCCTGTCGCTGTTGGTCTTCGTCTTCTCCGCGTCGAGGGCCCTCGCCGCCACGACGTACCACGTGAAGGTCGGCGGGCAAATCATGGGGTCGCCGCTCGCGAAGGGAGGGATGGTGTGGTTCAACGGATACGACCCCGAGTCCATCGTGATCCATCCGGGCGACACGGTCACCTGGGACGCGGTCGGAGGGGTTCACACGGTGACCTCGACCGCCCTCGCCACGAATGGTAGTTTCCTCTTCGACTCGAGTCCGCTCTTCACGCCAGAAAAGGCACTCGCGGACATGGGCCCCGGCAAGTTGCTTGCGCCCGGTTCCGTATATGACCTCGACACGAGCAGCCTCGCCCTCGGGAACTACACCGTCTTCTGCAAGATTCATCCGGGGATGCAAGGCAACGTGACGATCACTCTCGGTCCTCCGGGGATGGCGTCGATCGTGACGGCTATCGCCGGATGGGGCGATCATGAATACGCCGTGCAAGCGTTCGCCCCGGAGAACCTGACCGTCCCGCGAGGAACGATCATCCGCTGGACGCTGATGAACCCGACGGAACCGCACACGATCACCGGGCTGAACGCGACCAAGGCCATCGCCTGGGATTCCAGCCCGAACTTCAACCCACCGGGCCCGCCGCCCGTGATGATCCCGAACACGCCGACGGCCACGTTCTCGTACACCTTCAATTCCGCGGGGACCTTCGTCTACTTCTGCAAGGTCCATGCCTACCTCATCGGTCAATCGTGGGCCGGCATGATGGGGATTGTGCACGTCGTCCCGCTAACGTCCCTCGATGCCGTAAACGCGGCCGTCGGAGGTGCATCGGCCCTCGGCTACGGTGCCCTCGGGATCTCGATCATCGCCCTGATCATCGCCGTGTACGGCGTGGTTCGTGGCAAGGGGCCCTCCCGGTCGCCTCCGAGTCCGTAGTCCCAGAGACGACAGAGCAACGGATTGAAAAGCGCGCTGCGTGATCCCGAGTCGATGGACCACCGACCGGCGCTGGAAGTCCGCTTCCCTCCGGCGAACGAGCCCGGCGAGGTGCGCGGCATGCTGCATCGTCCTCGCGGTCCGACGGTCGCTGGACTCGTCGTCACACACGGCCGGTCGGGGGATTTGCGGAATCGGTTGGTCCGGCGCATCGCCGAGACCGCGGCGGAGATCGGACTCCTCGCTTTGCGGATGAACTTCCGGTACGTCGACGAGAAAGGCCGCGCCTCGAGGGATCTCCGCCGGGAGGAAGACGAGCTGCGAGGGGCGGTGCGATTCCTCCGGAAGGACATGGGCGACCATCCGATCTTCATCGCCGGGACGTCGATGGGGGCCCGGGTCTGCGCCCGCGCGTCGTCGGACCCGGACGTGGCCGGCGTGATCACTCTCGGATACCCGCTCCATCCGCGGTTCCGACCCGAGGTCCAGAATCCCCCGGAATGGCCGCTGATCGTGAAGCCCGTCCTGGTCGTCCAAGGGGACCAGGACCCGTTCTGCGACCTCGCTCGACTTCGAGACGAGCTGACGCGCCTGACCCAACCGTACGAACTCGTGGTGATCCGAGACGCGGGGCATTCGTTTGAGTCGCGCGGAGCGAAGCGGGACACGTTCCCGGAGGTGTGGGCGGCGGTCGACGCCTGGATCCGGGCCAGTCTCTCGTCTGAGAATCAGATCGTCCGCTGATCTATCCATCAAGCGGGTCGGACCTCCGGATAAAACCGTCGGGAAGACTCTTGCGGGTCCCGATATGCCCTCCCTCCGCGGTAGGCGTCGCAAGGTGCAATCCCGATGCAAGCCTACTGCGTCTCGAAACGCCCGCCACGAGCCCTGTACCTGGGGCTCGCGATCGCCCTCGGAATGGTCGCGGTCAGCACCGTCGTCCTGAGTCAGATGGGCGGCGGCCTCCTCCGCGACGGAACGTATCTGCGTCTCCTGGGCTACTCGCCCTCGAATCGCGGCGCCTCCCTGACCGCGCTCGGCGCGACGGATGCGAGCGCCTCTCGCGGCGTCCTCTCCGCCTCGAGCGCCCCCGGTCCGACGCCGGCACCGCCCCGCGCGGACGTCGCCCAGAGCCCCTCGGACGCTCCCGCGAACGCGACGCCGAGCCCCGCACCCAGCTCGGACCGGAACCCGGATCCCGTCCACGCGGACGTCCCCGCCCTGCGGGAGGTCAACGAGACCGCCCGAGACCTGGCGAATGGCTCTCTTGATTCCTTCGGTCTCGGCGTCCTCCCTCATGACGCCGACCAGGTCCGCGGTGCGCCCGACCTGATGCACTTCGTCATGCCTTCGAACGACGACGGGAACTGCACCTGGAAGAACGAATATACCGCGACGGACGCGAACCACGACGGTCATCCGGAGTACGTCCACGGACGGATGCTCGGCACCTGTCTGATCGACGCGAACCAGAACGGCATCCCAGAGGCCGGCATGACAATCGCCCGGGACTTCCAGCTCTGGGACAACGACTCCGATGGCACGTTCAACGCGCTCGTGGGCCGCCAGGGCGTCGAGGTCTTCGCGGACCCGAACGAGGACCATGTCCACGAGTACACGGCCCAAGGCCTTTGGACCCTCAACATCCAGGACGCGAACGGGGACAAGAGGCCGGAGTCCGTCATGGTGACCTTCGCGGGCGAGCAGCGATTCGACCGCAACGAGAACGGCAACGCTGAGTTCGTCCGCACGGTGCACGCGGAGCTGTGCATGACCGACACCGCGAGCGACGGGACGCCGGACTCGGCGGACATCGAGGTGCACGCCTACCAGACGTACGACATCGGTGACAACGGCACGATCCAGTACCGGGCGGCCCTCGACCTGGCCGCGAGCACCCGGGACGCGAACAACGACGGGCACAACGAATCCGCCCAGATGAACGTGACCGCGTACGAGGCGCTCGATCGGAACAACGACGGCTTCGACGAACTCGCTCGCGGGATCGAGGTCTCCTTCGCCGCGACGGACGCGAACTCGAACGGGTTCCCGGAGCGGGTCGACGGCCGGATCTATCTGTACGGTCGCGCGGACCCGAACTCGGACGGCATCCTGGAGGTCCGGAAGGCCCTCGAGGTCACCGCCCTCGCGACGGACGCGAACGACGACGGGCATCCGGAAGTCGCACGCATCACGCTGACCGGCGCGGTCGTGCGCGACATGAACCAGGACGGCATCGCGGAATACCGGGCGAGCCTCGACGGGAGCTTGGAGGCCCTCGACGAGAACTCGAACGGCACTTTCGAGAAGGCCACCCTCACGATCCGGGCCGAGGCCTTCGTCGATGCGAACGGCGACGGCCATCCGGAGGACCATTCCTTCGCGACCCTGGACGGCGTCGTCCTGAACACGATCGAGGACCAGCACCCGGACCGGGTCGAGCTGCACCTGGTCGCGACGCAGGAGATGGACTTCAACAGCGACGGCCTCGTCGATGAGACCCGCGGCGCGACGATCGACCTCCTCGCGGTGGACGCGAACTCGAACGGCGCGTTCGAATCCACGAACGTGACGATCCATGCGAGCGCGGTCCGCGACGCGAATCACGACGGCGTGCCAGAGTACACGGCCGCCTTCACGGCCTACGCCGAGGCGACGGATGCGAACGATGACGGCCACCCGGAGCTCGTGACCCTCACGGCCCGTGGCTCCGAGGTCCTCGATCAGGACCAGAACGGCGTGCCGGAGGAGACCGCGTACCTGCGTCTCGACGCCCAATGGACGGACGCGGACTCGAACGGCGTCGCAGAAAAGGTCGACCTATCGTTCCGGGCAGAGCGCATGACGGATCCGAACCAGGACGGGACGCCCGAGACCCACGAATGGATCTCCGTTGAGTACCACGCGGAGGACGTCAACCAGGACGGCACGATGGACAACGTCTACCTCCTCATCGAGAAGCACACGATGCCCGGGTCCAGACCATAGAACCCTTACGGGAGCGGCAGATTCCCAGCGCCGCTCTCTTTTCCCTTTTCGACCGGCCCCCTCTGGCGAAATTTATATACCGTATATACAGTATAGAAAGTGTGCCGCTTGTCACGTTGCGGGTGGACGACAAGATGAAACACGAAATGGACCGGTTGGAAGGAATCAACTGGAGTGAGATCCTCCGGGGAACGATTCGCGAGGTCCTCGATCGGGAGACGCGACGGAATCGACTCGAGGCCGCACGGAGTATGGATCGACTTCGACGAAAGGCCCGTCCGGGTTGGGACAGCACAGCATTCATCCGAGGGGTGAGGGATTCGCGCTATGGACCTGGCCGTCATCGACGCTAGCGTCGCGGTCAAGTGGTTCCTCGACGAGGCACATACCCGAGCCGCCCTAGCACTCCAATCCGACTTCATCGAAGGTCGCCTCACCCTCCGGGTGCCCTCCCACTTCCCCTATGAAGTCCTGAACGCCCTCACGTCCTCTCGCCGATTCCGTAATCCTGAACTGATCGAAGCCGCTCGAGACCTTGACCGAAGCGACATGGTCACCGTGCCCTTGTTTGGTGCGTATTTCGAGCAAACCGTGGCCCTGTCCCTTCAAGAGAGAATCACGATCTACGATGCGAGCTACGTCGCGCTCGCCGCCGCGCTGGAATGTCCGCTGTTCACCGCGGACGCCATACTCCTGGAACTCGGTCGGCGCGATGTGCGGACCATTCACATCCGAGACTATCCCGAACGGGTTTAGCGATCGCCCTCGACGGGCTGGTCGAAGATCTGACGGGCCGCATCCGAGAGCAGATCAGGGAATCGCTCCCGGTAAGACGAGAGACGCATCTCGATGGCGCCCGGATCCCGTAATCGATACCGCCGGTCCTCGCCCACTTCGATCAGCGCATCCGACGAGAGACGATGGAGATACTGGACCAACGTCGCTGACGAGAGGCCGGTCCCTCTCTCCAGGGCGGCGAAGCGCATCGGGCCTTTTTCGAGGAGCTCGGAGAGGATCGTCCTCTGCCCGCGGACCCGCAACGCCGAGATCAGAGTTCGGTCGTCCGTCGAGAATGCGCCAGCCGAAAACCACCGCGCGAAGCGGCCGCTGCGATGCGGAGCCACCAGGTCGTGTTCCTCGAGGTTCTCCAGATGGTATCGCACCGAGCGGAGGGAGAGGCCAAGCCGGCGCGGAAGCTCGCGCAGATGCAACCCGGGCTGGGCCGCGACCAGGGCGAGGACGCGTTCACGCGAGGTCTGCACCGACTCTCCCATGAGGCCACCCCGTCGCATATAGGAACGCCGCGGCGAACAACGCGATCGCAATCAGGTCCGTCAGGAAGCCGACCGTCTCCTCGAACGTGTGATCGACGACGATCACGGAATGGATCGCCACCGCCACGCCGAACCGGAGTTCCAGGACGGCGAAGGCGAGGAACGCGAACAGGAGCCGCGGAGATCGGGTCTGCCGGTATGCCTGGCCGACGGCGAACAACGGGATGATCACCAGGATCGCGCTCGCGACTTCCCACAGGACGTGCATTGTGTCACCGGTCCGTGGGCAGGCCCTGCACGGCCTTCAGGCTTTCTCCCTCCTCGACGAATCCTCTTGATTTGTGCCAAAAAAGACATACCGGAGGGCTGTGTCTCTTTCCACGGAATTCCATGCAGAGGTCCGTTCGAGTGTTGGCTTTTGTCCTCGTCATCGGCCTCGTGACCGCCCTTCCGCTCGCCGTCCGACCGGCCTCTGCCCATCGGCTCGTGACCGTTGGCGAGTACGAGCTGACTGTGGGATGGAAGGTCGAACCCGCGGTCGCCGGGTACGTGAACGGCCTCGACCTGGGGATCCAGCACCGCTTCTCGAATGGGACGACCGTCTGGGTCGTCGGTGTGGCGGGGAACCTGACCGCCGTCCTGACGACGGGCCCGAAGAGCGTCTCGAAGGCCTTGGAACCCCAGGCCGATCGGGACGGCTGGTACACGTTCGATGTGATCCCGACCCGGGTGGGCACGTACACCGTGCGTCTTCAGGGGACGCTCGGAACCACGCCGGTCGATGTGATGGTCCCCTTGGACGACGTGAGCCCGGCCTCGGACTTCGCGTTCCCGGTCGCTGATCAGCCTGCGAGCGATCTGCAGTCCCGACTCGACGCCGCGAACGCCGCGATTGCAGGCCTTCAGGTGCAGCTCACTTTGGCCGTCGCCCTCGCGGTCCTGGGCATTCTGATGGCGGCAGCCGGTGTGATGATGGGCCGACGGATGTCCCGAGGTCCACGGAAGGAGCCATGAGACGCCGAGGACTGCCATTCGCACTCTTCGCGATCTTCGTCGGAGCGATGCTCGCGAGCGGGCTCGCCTCGGCTCACGCCCAGTATGTCAGTTCCACACCTTCGCCGAGTGCGCCGATCCTGCCGTCCGCGCCGAAGCAGGTCTCGGTGACCCTGTCCGAGGCGGTCGAGCGCGGCACGGGAACGATTCGGGTCACGAACGACACGGGCGCGCGCTTCGACGTCCCGCCCGTGATGTATTCGAGCGACGGCCGCACGATGTCGGCCTCCCTCGACCCGAGCGGCCCGGGCATCTACACGGTCACCTGGACGGCAGTCTCCGCCGTGGACGGCCATTTCACCGCGGGCTCCTTCTCCTATGGAGTACAGGACAAGAACGGACACCTGAACGGGACCCTGCCGGGACCGAGCAACACGGGCGCGCCCGTTTCCCCGCTAGAGGTCGCCTTCCGGTCGATCGGATTCCTCGGCCTCGCGATCGCGATGGGCATCGGCGTGATGGCGAACTTCATGTGGCTCCCGGCGGGCCGCGACCCGGACGCCCGCGCCTCGCGCGCATACGGCGTCGCCTTCCCTGTCCTGTTGAACGTGGGGCGGATCGCGGCCTTCGCGTTCGCGGCCTCCATGGTGGGTCTGTTAGCCCTCGCGACCGGATTCGAAGGCGGTCCAACCGGCCCCCCAGACGGTGATGGCTCTTCGGCCGCTCTAGGGTTCCTCGCCTCCCCATATCTCCAAACCGTCGCGATCCGGGTCGCCCTGGGGGCGGGCCTGTTCGTCCTCTTGTCCCGCGCGTTCGCGCAATCCCGGACGGAGAGCCCCGAGAAAACCAGTTGGACGATCCAGGCCGCCCTCGTCCTCGCCGTCGCCTCGATCATCGCCAGCAGCATCGGCACCCATGCCGCCGCCGCGTCGGTCTTCGCCGCTGTCGGGGTCGCGGCGGATGCGGCGCACTTCGGTGGCATCGGCCTCTGGTTCGGCGGCCTCGCGGGAATCGTGTCGATCCGGAGCTTCTTCCGGGATCCGGAGGCGGCGCCGCTCGCGCGGATCGTCCTGGGCCGCTTCTCCCGGATGGCGGCGTACGCGGTCGCCCTCGTCCTGGGCGGGGGCGTCGTCCTGTCGCTCTTGCTCGTCGGGACTTGGGAGGCTCTCCTCGGCACCGCGTACGGATGGGTCGTCCTCGGAAAAATCGCGCTCTTCGCTCCGATGGTCGGCCTCGGCGCGTTCAATCGGTATCGACTGATCCCCGAGACCGCGGAAGCGGAGGCGCCGACGGAAGCCGTGCGGCGGATCGTCGGGAACGTGCGGTTCGAGACGGGACTCGGGATCGCGGTCCTGGTCCTGGCGGGCCTGTTGACGGCGATGACGCCCGCCGCGAGCGTGGCCTCGGCGGCGCAGAATGGAGTCTTCGCCATCGACATGGTCAAGGACGGTCTGCGAGTCCATTTCGAATCGTATCCGTACCCGACGACGGTCGGGGTCTACACGTTCACGATCCTCCTGAATTACGACTCGAACGGGACGGAGTTCACTCTGGCGCGGAACGGCACGATTCAATTCACCCTCTGGGACCCGCCGCGTCCCCCGGAACCCAAGCAGAACCTCTCCGGTCCTCACGGGAACCACTTCTTCATCGAGATGACACCCCTGTCGAGCCCGGGCATCTGGAAGATCGACGCGAACTTCCAACGACTCGACTATTTCGATCTGCGGGCGACATTCTACGTCCCCATCACGGCGGCTGGATAGATGCGTCGTCTCGGCGTCGTCATCGCGCTGGGACTCGCACTCTGCCTCGCCGCTTCGACCGTCAGCGCCCATTCACCGGGAAGTCCGCCGATCACCGCGAGCGGCTCATTCGTGCTCGGGAGGGCGTCGGGCAACAACGCCTCGTTCCACGCCTACATCTCGACGCTCGGGATCCCTCCCGGACCGGGAGACACGCTCCGGTTCTCCTGGTCGGCGAACGGCGGGGTTGGGCCGGCCATTGACTTCAACATCCACTCCCACCCAGCGAATAGCACGAACATCTCCCTGAACTACGCGACGATGTACTACGACGCGCGCGCCGATCGGGTGGACGACTCGTGGGTCGTGGCGGGCACCGGCCCGTACATGGTCTTCTGGGACAATCCGAACAACGTCTCGGAGAATGTCGCGTATTCCTTCGTCCTCTTGCCGCCGTCCCCGGACCTGACCGTGTTCGTCGTCTTCCCCGTGATCCTGGCGGTGATCGTGCTCCTCTTGTGGGCGGCCCGTCGACGACCCAAGCGACCCCCGTCCTAGAGCGAGCAGGCGGAGGCCATGCATCCGTCCGAACCGGACGGCGAGAAAAGAGACAGTTCAGAGTTCGTCCTCGTCTTCCGGAGGAAGTTCTTCGGGCGCGAGCTCTTCGGGGGCCGGCTCCGGCTTCTCTGGTTCCGGTTCGGGGGACGGTTCCTCCTCGACGGGAAGTTCCGGTGCCGCGGGCGTTTCCGCGGCAGGCGTCTCGGCCCCGGGTGTCTCGCTCGGAGGCGGGAGCTCGCCCATGGCCCACACTTCGGACTTGCGGACCTCGACACGGGACACGGGATGAATCGGCTTGCAGGCCAAGGCGATCGTCTTCGCCAGATCGCCGCTGATGATCCCCTTCACGAACTCGCCAATCGACTGTTTCGACGCGACATCCCCGACCGTCTTCGTCATGAGGGTCCGGATCACGCGCTGCTTCGCGGTCTGGATCCGGCGATCGGTGATTGCCATCGGCTTCACGCGGACGTTCCAGCCGTCCTTCGTGACGACGTCCACCGTGAGGTCGGTTCGCGTTCGCTTCCGGCGCGTGAGCCGCCGGATGTAATCCGACGTCATGTCGTGACCGACGAACTGCGTGAGCGCGTCCTGGCCCTGCACGTGGTCGACGCGGAACGCGAGCTTGATGTGCATCTTGGCGAAGTCCCCGGTCAGGTCCTGAACGGTGACCTCCGTCACGCGCCCGACGAGCTTGCCCGGATCGTCCGTGGGGGTCTCACCGAGAGCCTGCTTGTTGAACATCTCGGGCGCGAGGAGGTTGTACCACACCTTCGCCTTCCACTTGTCCTTGATCTTGCGGGCGGCGGCGCGGGACTTCTTCTCGGCCATGCGGACGCGTCGTAGGAGGGTGGGATACTTAAGGGTTCCTCGCACCGCCCGTTAGGAGTCGGATCAGAGCCGGCCTATGGCCCTCGTCATGCGCGGCGAACCGGTTTGTCGACGTAACAGCGGGCGGGATCGCCCCAAATGTACACCCGCTGAGCACGATGGGCTCCCGAGCCGCTAATGACGAACACGCGACCGACCTTTCGACCGACTGCTGCGAGTTTCTCCGCCGCCACGCAATCGCCAACATGTCCGAGCTCAACCAACGATCTTCCCTTCCTTCCCGAGGGCTCCCACGACGCGGAATGCGAGATCCAACTCCATACCGAGCGCCTCTGCGATATCCGTCACATAGGTGGCGGGCCGGCCCTTGAGAAACCGAAGGACCGCGGCGCGTGCTTTCGCCTCGGTCCACTCTCTGACCACCACGATACGGGCTTCCCGGAGCTCGTCCACGTAGGTTTCCACGGCCCGCTCCACGAATTCGGTCCGAGAACGCATCCGTGTGCGCCGTACGAGGTCATCAATCTCCTCAAGAAGCGCCCGAGGTAGGCGCATGGATATCGTGGGCTTGCGGTCCACCGACGAATGCATGCATTACACGCATTGCGATCCTGCTATTTGAAAGCGAGCTCTACCTGTACAATACGGGTCTCTCGAACTACCGCGGTCAGCCTCTGCCTCCCCACCTCCGCGTCCTCCTGGCGGCTGCGAACCGGCGGATTCACCCGCCCGTTCACACGATCAGGCGGACCAGGAAGATCCGATGGCCCTCCGGTCCCGCGACGAACACGACTTGATTCGCCTGCAGGAACGCGAAGAAAACCTTCGGAGCGAGAACGACATTGGGAGCCGGGTGTACCTGCGCGCCAGCCGTCATCCATTCCTCGAGGACGAGCGCATACGCGAACCCACCGATGCTCTCGTTGGCACGTAACCTCTGCGGGAGCAGACCGTCCGTCGAATAGCCAAACCACATCCGGCCCACATCCGCGAGACGCTGATCGGTCGTCACGTTCGGCGCGCCCAGTGAGCCGAGAAGGGCCAGCGTTTGGAACTCGTCCGTCGTCGTGACGTTCTGGACGCCGAATACGGCGGGCGTGTTCCAAGCCATCGGCGTGGTGGCGATCAGGGAGATGACTAGGCCGGTCATCAGGAAGGCGCGCGCGGGGCGGAACCGAGCGAGGCCCTTCCAGCCGGCGACGAAGGCCACTGCGATGAGGACAGCGAGGGCATAATCGAGGAAATCGAACGCTCGATAAACGAGCAAGAGGCCTTCCGGGTCCAACCCGTGGAGCATTCCGAAGACGATCAGAGCGACGGGGGCGACGATCATCGAGACCATGAGGTCGTTGGCCCGGTTCGTCGTGCGTCGCGTGAGCTGGAAGCCCGCCACCCCGAAGGCCGCGAAGACCACGATGGCGGGGAGGACTTGGAAGAACGCGGGCTGCGTCGTCGCGGTCCCGACGAACAGATTCGTCGAGGCGTTCCCGAGCAACAAGGCGAATCCGAGGACCGGAGGAAGGACCGCCTTCGCCATGGGAGAGACGAGACGTCGGCCGATCCGAGACTTCGCGGGCCGTGCCGTCGACGCGAGGAGGGCGGCGAGGAGGACGACCACCGCGAGGAACAACACGAAGGCGGCGGGTGCGAGGATGTCGGAAAGAAACGGCAGGTCGACGGCGACGTAGTAGGCCCAGGCGCCGAGGGCCAACGCCGGCCCGGTGACGACATCGAGGACGAGGGCCCGCCAGGAGAAACGTCCCCGAGCGAGAGCCCGGCGGTGCGCCAGTACGACGAGGGCCGCGATCATGCCCAGGGTCAGGAACGTCGTGAGGGAGTGTAGGAAGGGGAGGAACAACAGGAAGACGACCGCGAGCGCCCGCTTCCTCGGATCCTCGCGTTCGCGGAACAGGAGGACCGCGACGGGGAACACGAGGAGGCCGATCGATTCCTTCGCGGTAGCGCTCGTCAGGAGGAGGAAGCTGCCGAAGAGCGCAATGAAAAGACCTGCGACAAACCCGCCGAGACGACGGCCGGCCGCCTTCACTCCGAGCAAATACGCGACGAGGACGGTGGTGCAAGTGAGGAACGGCAAGATCAGTTGGACATGGACCAGTGGCGAGAGGCCTCCCACCTGAGCTGCGGCGGACCACAGGATCGAAAAGCCGGGTAACTTCTGATTGTAGCTGTTCGTGTCAGCCGGATCGATGCGCCATGTCCCGTCCGCCGCGATGTTGCTCGAAATCCGCGCCAGCGCGAACCCGTCGATGCTGAAGGGAAGAGGGCTGAAGGTGAGAGGCACAAGCCTGGCGCCGAGGGCGAGGCACAGGAGAGCGGCCACGATCGCCCCGTCCGTCCTCAACCTCGCAGGATCGCCTCCAGGGATCGCGGTGGCTCGACGGCGACGTTCTCCCGGATGGACTCGGCGGGTCGGAGTCGAAGGGTTCCTCGGAGGAGCACGACCGCCGAGCCGATCGAAACCGCGACGAGAAGGAGGACGATGAATCCCAACGTGACGACGTCGAACACGATGGGCACTTGATGACCGAACACGACGACGTTGACCTGCGGTTGGAGGAATTTTCCCGCGAAAAAGCCGGTCAGCGCCCCGATCGTTCCCGCCAGGAGGGAGAACGGCAGCGTCTCGAGGAGGAGCCGCCGGCGCATCCAACCGTTGCTGGCACCGACCGCCCGCAGGACCCCCACCCCGGGGATGCGATCCGCGAAGGCCCTCGCCTGGACCGCATGGACGCCGAAGGCGACGAGGATCCCCAGGAGGACCGCGATGCCGTATGCGACGACGCGGACCGAGGTCGTCGCCTCTGCGACCGCGGTCGCGAGGTAGTCCCGCGGCGCGCCACCCAATCCCGTCCGCAGGATTGCGTTCGCGAGACGCTCGTCGCTGGGAGGATCGCTATGGATGTCCGCGCGGACGAGGCCGGGCCCGCTCACGTGCACGCTCGCCTGGAATCCGTCCAGGAACCGCAAGAGGGCTGCGGGATCGGACGTCCGAACGCGAATCGAGTGATAGTTCAGCGGGCCGAGCCCCGTGAGGAAGCGGCCCATGCTGAAGTCGACGAGGATCTCGTCATTCGCCGCCGACTCCGTCCGGAACGTCCCGGTGATCCGGAGGAACGCAATGCGAGGCACATACGCGCCCGCGACCGTCACGGTATCGCCCGTGGCGAGACCGAACCGGAGGGCGAGGTGTTCCCCGGCCAACGCGAATTCGCTGCCGGCCATCGCGCCGCTCAGGTGCGTGGCGTTCTCCAACCGCAGGAAGGCATCCGGATCGACGCCGCGGACGACGACGGGATTGCCCGCGAGGGTCGTGAGGCCCAGGATCTCCGGGCTCACCGTCTTCGCCCACTCGCTCTTGGTGATGTTGCTCGCCAGGCTCGCGTTGATCGACAGAGGCCCCGTCCCCTGGGTGATCGCGTACGCGTCCCCGGCGACGATTCGGGCTGGCTCGCCCGGGAGGGCACCGAGGACCGGCCATGTGGCGCCGAGGAGGAAGGCGCACAGGACGAGGCCGGCGAACGCCCGCGGACGGATCAGGATGGGACCGCCCCCTTCGATCGCACGAGGACCGCGGCCCGTCGGGATGGCACGAGGCCGGCGAGGACCGCAGCGGCGAGGGTGACGATTAGGGTGAGGCCGACCGCGCCGAGCGGCGGCGTGAGGATCACGAGATTCGGGAAACCGAAGAGGGGGGCGAAGGAAACGACCGCGTGGGCCACCACGATCCCCAACGCGGCGCCCAGGACGGCCCCCGCGAGGGAGATCAGGACGGCCTGCGCCTCGTACACCGCCGCGACCTTCCCCGGGGTCGCTCCGAGGCTCCGCAAGGTCGCGATCTCCCGCGCCCGCGCGTGGACTTCGAGGGACATCGCCGCGTACACCAGGAGGGCGATCACGAGGCCGATGACGAGGGCGAGGAGTTGCAACGTGGCCTGGATCTGCGCGACGCCCGCGCGGACGAAGCCGACCGCGCCGACCGCATCCAGTCGTGTCAGACCCAACCGCGAAACCATCGACGGATCCAAGGTCGCGTTCGTGACGATCGCCTGGACGGATCCGCCGTGCACGAGGTCCATTCCCACAAGGAGATCCGCGCGGACGTGGGCCCACGTATCTGGGAACAGGAGAGAACGTGAGGGCGGTGGGGGCACGACCGGGAGACCCGTGAGACGGATGCCGAAGAGGCTCAGGTTGGCGACGGTCTCCACAGGGCGCTCGCTCATTTCCTGGATTCGTTCGCGCAACCCGGCGTCGAGGGACAGGTCACGGGCTCCCACAGGGAATGAATTCGTGCCGTTCCCCGCCAGATAATTCACGAGCGCGACGACCACGATCGGGAGCGACTCGTTATTAATCTCGAGTTCCCCGGTGTGAGCGCGGAGCGCAAGGAAATCGCCCGGGATCACGGAGAGCCGGTCGACGTCGATCTCGCTGGCGAGGAGTTCTGGTCCCCGGATGTACACAGCGGGACCGGAACCGATCCGATCGGCGACCGATCCGACGCCGTTCGCGAACCCGTCCGCGAGGCTCAGCGTGCCGACGAGGACCATGCACGCGAACGCGATCGCCCACGCGGTCGTCCGGGTGCGCCGCGTGAGGCGCGTGGCGAGCCGCAGGACCGGTCTCGGCATGCCGGGTGCGCAACGGACTCGGCCCAATAAAGATTCGGCGGGAGGTCATCCGACTCGCGTTCGAAGAGCGTCCCAGGTGATCCATCCATGCCGCGCCGTTGGACCCGCTGGTTAGGGAATGGTCAGGCTCTGGTCACTTTCCCCAAGACCCCCGGCCCTCTTCGGGCCGTCCGTGAACCGGATGCTTGGGACAGAATCAGGTCTCGGACTCGCGACGGACGGCGCCTGGGAGACGCTGGTGGGGCTTCTCGATCGCTTCGGCCGGGCTGCCGAGGAGCACGCGGCGCGATTCGATGTCGGGATCTCGCCGAACGAGGTTCGCAAGCGGATCGGACCGATCCTCGGTGATCTCCGAAGGATCCAGCACGCTGGATGGGACGCTTTACCGGGCGGAAACACGCTCCGAGAGTGTCTCGAACGGTTGCGCGAACTCGCACCGAACACGTATCGCAAGACGGTGGCCCGGATTGCCGGCGTGTCCGTCATCCACGCCCATTTTCGATCCCGGATGACGGAGGAGGACATCCGCCGATCGATCGTGGCGAGTTCCTTGTACGAGATGACGCAGGACTTGTTGGACGACCTGCTCGACGGCGGGGGCTGGACGTTCCCCGAAGCGGTTCGACTCTACGACCGCTGCCTCCGTCCGCTCACCGACCCCACCGTCGCAATGGAAGGACTCGAGGCCGACCTCGCAGACCTCATGGGACCGGAGCAAGATGGCCTGGAACGCATCCTGGCGGAGGCGACACAGGAACTCCGAGGACTTCTGGATTCGGGTGACGAGCGAGTCCGACGACTCTTGGCCAAGGGACACGAAGCGCTAACGCGTGCCCAGGCCGCGACCATCTACTTCCGACGCGAGACGCTCGATATCGACGCAATGAGGGACATCGCCACGGGCCTTCCCTCACCGGACCCGTCCCTCCCGTGGCTCGATCGACTCGCGATCTACGCGTCATGGCCTTCGAACATCGCCCTCTTCGATGCCGGCTTCGCGTCGTCGCCCGTGTCGAACAGAGAACTGACGGCGCACGCCCGCGCATGGCTCGCCTTCGACGAGGCCATATCGTTCTTGGAACACTTCGCGGGAGCGGAAGCCGATGTACGAGAAGGAGTCGTCAACGTCGCATGCCTCCTCGCGAACCTCCCACTGGCAATCCTTGGAGAAGGCTCGTTCCGAGGATTCGCGCCGCGCGAACTCCGGTCCATCTTCGAGAAGGCGACCGAATGCCTGGTCCACGCCATCCACGAGGGGATGGCCGGCGGCGGAGCTCCGGACGACTACGGGTTCCTGGCGCTCATGATCCCGACGATCATCTTTGCGTTTTCCCGCACGCCGTCCGAACAGGCGGACACGTTCTTTCGCACGCTCGCCCCGGCGGTTCGGTCCGCGGTCGAGGACGCCCGGGAGACCTCGGAGGTCACCTCCCCGGGGTGACCGGGACTACCAAGTGACGTGGTACTCACAGCAGGAATCTCCGGCTCGGACGCACCCGGTCTTCCTGACCTGGCCATCGATGCCGCGCCAGCGGAGGATGCCCTCATAGATCCCGTGGAACACGGCGCACATCGCGGGTGTTGGCATCCAATCGAAGTGGCGGAAGACCGCCCGCCTCGGACCCGTCTCGACCTCGAGCCGACCGAAATTCCACTCCTTGGCGTAGACGACGGGCGCCCGCTCGGCCAAGGCCGTCAGGGGCATCCGTCGGGCGAGCTCCCCTTGAATCGTAGGGAAGGAGGGTCCCGCCGCGGCGAACAGGGCGCGGATGAACGAGTAGCTCCCGTCTCCGAATCGCGATTCGACGAGCTCGAGGAGCTCCGCGCACGAATCCACGGAAATCCAGGAATCCTCGCCCAGCTGCCGCGGATCGATGCTCCACGATCGGATCGCGCCCTCGAGGGCCTCGTGGCCCTTCGACTCCCGGAGGGCGGCGAGGAATCGGAGGACGCTGGACCCCCGGATCTTCGGGACGAAACCTAGATAGGGTGTCCCGCGGGCGGAGGCCGGCACGAACCGCCGATTGGAGCGGTCGAAGTAGCCCAACAAGGACGCGCCCGCCTCCGTCACCCCGTAGATCCGGCCGCGGGCTTTCGCTTCGGGATTCAGGCATTCGACGAGACCCCGCCCTCCCATCTCGCGAAGGGCTCGGCTCACATGGGTGATGCGGAGGGTCGTTTCGCGGGCGACATCCTTCGGGAACTTCGGTTTGCGCGACAAGGCGTTCAGGACGCGTTCCCGATAGCCGCTCGCCGCGACGAAACTGAAATCCGACCAGACGACACCGCTCGGCTCCATCGCGGACCATCGCAAAGGTCCGCGTCGATTTGAAAGTTGTCGCGGAAGGGTCATGACGAGGACGTGTATCCGGGGTTCGTGTTCCTGCTCGCCCACCTCGGGATCGGACTCGGGCTGGCGTGGCTGCTCGCCTGGAAGTCTCCCGCCCGGTTCGATTACCGGCTCGTGCTCTTCGGTTCAATCCTCCCGGACTTGATCGACAAGCCCCTTGGGTACGCCCTCGGCCTCGAGACGCGGATCTGGTCGCACACCTTCGTCTTCCTGTTCGCCATTCTCGCGTTGAGCTTCGCACCGAGGTTGTGGATCCTCCGGTTCGTCGGCTTCGGCGTCGCGACCCACCTCCTCGTGGATCGAATCTGGGAGATGCCGTGGGTCGTCCTCTATCCGGCCTACGGCTGGAGCTTCCATCCCGCGTCCCTCGACGCGGAACGCTGGATCGAGACGCTCCTCCATGATCCGCTCGTGCAAGCGGGCGAGGTCGTGGGCGCGTTGATCCTCCTCGTCTTCGCGTGGCGGAAAGGACTCGGATCGTGGGCGGCGCTCCGGGAATTCATACGGCATGGGACTCTCCTGGCCCGACCGGGAAGTCAACCTTGAACAAGGTTGACCTCGAGACACACCGCTCCGTTAGGAAGCTCCTCCCATGCACGAGGATACTTTCGAATCTCAAAGTTGATAATACAAACGGACCTACCCATCCATGTGGGTTCCATCGCCGATTTACTCGATCATTTGCGTCCCGAGATCGAGGCGCAACTGAAACCGAACTTGCAGGGGATTTTCGGCGGCGTGATCCGACGTTATCTGCCGCAGGCTTGGGCCTTCAAGACGGAGGTAGAGACCGTTACGCTCACGGTCGATTCGCAAGGGAATGTCTCCATGCGGAGCGGAGGATCTCCGAATCCTGACGTGCTCGTGAAGGGCTCTCTCGACGCGTTGTCCGCTGCGCTAAGCTCCCGGAATCCGGCGATGGTTCGGCCGGGATCGATCGAGGCGAAAGCCCTCACCTCCAAGGGAAACATGGCCTTCGAATTCTTGCGCAACCGGTTCGGACTTTGACCCGCGGTTGACTACACCGACTGAAGGCGGACTTGCCCGAACGGACATTGGGTTCGGTGGGACTAGTCCTTTCCTTCTCTGCGGTGGACTGCCAGAGGCTTATCGCATCGGCTGCGAGTTCGTCACGAGCACCACACCGGGGCCCAGCGACAGCGAGGGGCGGAGCCGACGGCGCGCACGAACGTTGATTCGGCGGACCGACAGGAAATGGGGGTCCAAGAGCCAAATCTCAACGCTCATCCGACTCGCATCCAGAAGGGTCGTGAACATGTCGCCCGGCTCGACCGGCACAAGGGCGAGGAGATCGGAACGTTCATTGCCGGTCGTGATCACGGCCGAATCGGCCCGCACGATGATCTCATCGAGGCGGCTTTCGGCGACCCAAGCGACCGCGCCCAAGATTCGAACCGTCTCTCTAGAAAGAGGGCTGCCGGCGGAGGCGAAAACCGCGACGCGCTTCCTCTTGAGACGGCGCGTCCGCCGTCTCGCCTTGATCACAGGGTATTGAGGCCTTCGGCGATAGTGGACGGCGAAACTGACGGTGACGACCGCGAGGACCGTTTGTCCGAGGAACTCCAGGTCGGAGCCACGGGCGTAGAAGGACACCAGGAGAGCAAGGACTCCCGCCACCGCATGGACGACGCGGAACAAGACCTCGAATCGATCCGCGCGCGCATGCTCGACGCCGCCTTGGAGCTCGAGTCCACACCGGCGACACCTGCTGTCTTGAACCGCGACGACGCAGGCGCACCGCGGGCAGAGTCGCCTCGGTCCGACATCCACACGTCGAAATCGCCCAGGCGTCCGTTAACATATTGCTCTCGGAGAGCCGCCGATGCACCCGATACCTGCGCATCGATCCGCGTCGAAGACGACGGCGCCCTCACAGGAGTAAGCGGCCTCGTCATCGCCTGCAGCCCCGGGAACTCTGGCGGGTCCCCGTTGTTGGTTTCCGCCCGCCCCTCCCCCGCACGAGGGTTTGGTGGGTGTGTTGTGCCCCCCGCAACATTGTTCCCGCGGCTTTTATGACCCAACCGGACCACGCCTTCCTCCATGAAAGACCCAGGCGCCCACCCGAACCGACGGCCCCTCCTCGCGCTCATCCTCCTCTCTCCGGTGATCGCGGAGATGCTCTCCGGTTCTACTCCACCCCTGGAATGGCTGAATCCGATCGCCGCCCTCCTCTTGATCTGGTTGTACGGCGCGGGCGTCCTCGTGATGCGCGAGACCGCGGTCCGTTGGAAGACCGGATGGCCGAGCATCCTGCTCCTCGGCGCGGCGTACGGCATCATCGAGGAAGGCCTCGCGGTGAAGTCGTTCTTTGATCCAGCCTGGATGGACCTCGGGACCCTCGGCTGGTACGGCCGATGGCTCGACGTGAACTGGGTCTGGGCCGTCTGGTTGACGCTCTACCATGCGGTCGTCAGCATCGCCATCCCGATCTTCCTCATGGAGTGGATCTGGCCCCGCGTTCGCGGTCAGCCTCTCACCGGGCGACGCGGCTACATCACAGCCATCGCCCTGCTCGCGGGGGCGACGATCTTCATCAACATCCTGCTCACGCCCTACCGTCCGTCCGTCTGGCATCTCCTCGGCGCCTTCGCGGTCGTCGTGTTCCTGGTGTGGGCCGCGAAGAAGTACGCCGGCGTCCTCTGGTCCCGCCTGCCTTGCCGGAAGGCACCGGCCTCGCCACGGGTCTACGCCCTCGCCGGTTTCGCATTCCTCATGGGTTCCTTCCTCCTCTACGGCGGAGGACCGTCCTTCGGCGTGGTCCCCTTCATCACGGTCCTCGAGGGGGCCGCGGTCCTGGTCGGCGTGATGCTCTTGGTCCGCCGCACCTCGGACGATCCTCGCTGGGCTCGCCAGCGGTTCGCGTTCGTCGCGGGGTGCGTCGGCTTCCTGATCGTCCTCTCCGCATTCCTGGAATTGGCTGGGAACCGTGGGATGGGAATTGCCGGCGCGGCCTTCGCGTTCCTTCTTGTCCACCTCTACCGCAAAGCGTTTCCTTCCGGGGAGTCGGTGGTCGTGGCCCCCGGGCCGCAAACACCCTAATTCTCGCGGCACCGCGGAATCCTTTATGATTTCCCCGGTGGTACGCCACGACATGACCACGGCGGCGGACTTCCGATCCATCTACCAATACAACTGGCAGGTCCTGCGCGACTACGGCGAAGCCCTCGCGAAACTGCCCCGCGAGGAGCTGATCAAGAATCGCGAGGCGACGCATGGTTCGATGAAGAACATCTTCCACCACATCCTCTCCGTCCATGACGGCTGGCTCAACGTGGCGGCGCAGGGTACGTCCGCGGACCCGGCGATGCGCGAGAAAGATTTCGACGAAGTCCCATCGATGGACCCACTCCGGGCCTATCTCGAGAAGATCATCGCCAAGGAGGCGTCCTTCCTGGCGAGCCTGAGGGACAAGGACCTCGGGCGCCGCGTGAAGCCGGAATGGAAGGAACGGTCGCATCCGTTGCAGGATGCCCTGATGCAAGTGACGTTCGAGCAGGCGCACCACATCGGCGAGCTGATCGCGCTGTTCTGGCAAATCGACGTCGAGCCGCCCGAGATGACCTGGATCGACGTGCGCCTCGCGATGAAAGGGGACCCCGGCCCGTCGTAGGGAAATCGGTCCGCCTTTGCCCAGCAAGGCTTCAGGCGAAGATCGACGGGGTTCCGGTCGGGAACTGGACCCGATACCCGAGGGGCACCGTCCGGGCCTGGGTCGCGGGGACCGTCTCGATGAGATTCCCCGCGGAGTCCTTGAGGGACCAGAGGTCCGTCGACACGACGACAACCGGAGTGGTCGCGACCACGTACTCTCCCGTGGTTGGGGCCACCGTCGTCCCGCCGGCCCCGACGAAGGACATGGGCGTTGATTCGAAGAACGGCGTCGCCAACTTGCCAAACGGCGTCACGCCGGAGATGTTGCCCAGGTACACCCGGAAGTACTCATGCGGGTTCAGGTTACCGAGGGCCACCCTGCCCACGCCTCCCTTGTACCCGCCGTTCACCCGCAGGAACTGTTCGCGGGACATCCAACGCGTGTTTCCGTTGTCGATCAGGGTGACCGTCTTTCCGATCTCGTCCGAAATCGCGAGCTCACCGATCGTGAGGATGAACCAACACGCCCCCGCCCCGGACGCCGGTTCGATCGTCACAATCGTGTGCGCGGGCGCGTAGTGCTGCTCGAAGAAGAACCGGTCGATGTTCATCTGACGCAAGCCTTTGCTGATCTCCGACTGCGTTTGCATCAGGATCGGTCGGATTCCGTCGCCCGAGGTCCGGGCCGCCTGGTCGACGACCGAGAGATTCTCGAATCGGATCGGGGTGCCGGTCTGTGCGCCCGTGGACACCTTGATCGCCACGGGAGACCCCGCACCGTCGTGCTCCATCTCGATGCTCGTGTTCCCGCTGAACGTGATGTGTCCAAAGCCCGGATTCCCGTTTCCGAATTCGATCGCCGCGTAGTCGGCCCCGGTCCCCGATAGGGCGACCTTCAGGTTCTGGATCTCGATGTACTGCATGTACCCGGCGCTCCCGAGGAAGCGGAGGCCCTGCTGGTTCGGCTGCGCGGTCGGGTGCATCGAGATGTCGCGAAGGACCATCATCTGCTGGTTCCCGGTCCCGTCGAATTGGAGCTCGCGACAGTGCAACCCTTGCAACAATCCACCGCGGACGTTGCCGGTGTACTGAATCTTCTGGATGTGCGGCCGCGGGATGTTCCAGTACCGAGGCGGGGGATCCCGGAGCGCGACCAGGGAGACGCTGTCCTTGCCGATCGTGACGACCCCGTCCGTTGCGTCGAGGTCCTCCGTGACCCAGATGATCCCGCCCGTGTCGGACGGGAGGGAGTCGATCGCGCTTTGGACGACGGCCGCGCCGTCCCCTTGCGAGAACTCGTCGGTCCCGGTGATCAGGTTCCGCCGTCGAAAGAGGTTCGCGCCCTTGTCGAACCACACCAGATGGGATCCGACCTGGGGAAAGGAGGCGGGACCCGGTGAGGCGGCGGAGGGCCGCAAGCTCGGTCCCAGGACCGCTGTCCCGATGACGGCGGCGGTCGCTCCACCGACAATCGCGGCCTTCACGAAGGACCGTCGAGAGCTCGGCTTAGGCTTCTCCTCCATGGCCCAACTGACAACCCGTCCGGCTCGGCATAACCCTTGCGTTTCGAAGCGAACTCAGCCTGTGGGGCATCACAGGAACAGGCGACTGGTCATGGCCTGCAACCCGGCCACCTCCCCGACCTCGCCGGACCATCGGGCCATCATGGGCCCGTACCGGCGCTCGGCCCGCTCCAAGAAGACCCTCATCTCGTCCCGCATCTCCGCGGGAGCGGAACCGGCGACGGCGACCGCGAGGATGAAGCGCGGGCTCCGCTCGATCACGACCGTCTTCCGGCCGAGCTCGAGCCGCCGCAGCTCATCCGAGCCTTCCGCGAAAGAGACGCGAGCGAAGTTCATGATTGCCGTGAGCATGCCGGCCATCACGTCTGGATCGGTGTCGCTCTCCTCGACACGGGAGGCATGGGTGAGCAAGACCCCGGAGCCGTCGATCACGAAGACGTCCTCGACACCGCGACCGACGTTCGCTGGCAACTCGAGGGGTTCGAAGTCCCGTTCCAGCGTGGACGTGATTCGCTCCTGGACGGAACCGAGGTCGGCGCTCATCAACAAGACGCCCCCACCGGAGGTCACCAAGTCCCGCACGGTGTGGAGGCAACGGACGAGCCTCTCCGGGTTCACGTAGTTCGACATGTATTCCACCCCTTCGAGCGCGACGACGGCGTTCGGTTGCTTGGTGACGAAGTCGCGGACGACCCGCTCCAGCATCTCCGGTGGCATCGGAGTTAGCCGATTCTGTCCGAGCGAGGACGTGAGCCAGACGATCGGGGTAAGCGGCAGGTCATAGTCCTCCCGCACCTCCATGGGTGCGCGGCGTGTGATCACAAGTCCGATCGACCCGTACCGAACCGCCTCCGCCAGCGCCAAGAAGACGAGTTTTGGCCTCCGCTCCCGAACCAAGTACGCGCGGCCGTCCTTCAAATTGAAGCGACGCGGGAGGGCCATCGGCTCCTCCTTTTGCGGCGTGACGACCAGCATCTTGTATCGTAAGACGGCGGTCGCGAACAGCACCGCCATCGTGAGGGCGGTGACTGTGAGAAAGGGCGGCGGATAGATGTGCAAGAAGATCTTTGAGTACGCATACGTCTCTGCGCCCACCCCGTGGATCACGACGCCCGCCGTCATGAGAAGCGTCTGCTTCCGGACGATCGGATCTTTGTTCCGGATCAACGTGCGTGCAAGGACCGCGAGGGCGGTCGACATGAAGATCGTCGCGAACAAAACGAGGCTCCCCGTGGCGGAAGCGTCCGCGACGTGTACGCCGATGCCCCCGTAGTAGTCCGACACGGTGCTAACCTGCGTCGTGACCCCGACCGCGACCACAAGAACCGAGACCTGCAGGAAGAGGTTCACGACGCGTCGCCGCATCAGTTCGAATCCGAGGAAGTATTGTCCGATGAACGAGGCGGTGAAGCCGACCGCGAGCATGTGGAAGAAGTAGAACAGCCGGGCGATCGCCACAGGCCCGCTGTTCGAACCGTAGTAGTTCAGGGTGGACGTGCGGAGCAGTTCCGCAAACGTACCCGCGAGGACGAAGAAGACCATCGCCAGGACAAACGTGTCCCCCGCGCGGCGGTTCGGAATCTTGCGGACGACGTAGGCGGAGACGGCGACTGCGACCGAGCTGCTCGCGACCGAAATGAGAGAGTACCATTGGGAGGCTTCGACCATGCGGCAGGTGCGGAGCCGGGGCAGCGCCTAAAAGACCTTGCCCGAGACTCTCGAATTTGAGGATGAAGGCGGCTCCCGCGACGGGATTCCTCCCTCCTGTAGAAGGGCAACTCATTTAGGCAGGGCGGCCATGCATCGGAGGTCATGGCCGCGATTGGGACGACGCCGCTGCAGGACCGAGTCTGGGTCGTCACCGGCGCGTCCTCTGGGATCGGCAAGGCGACCGCCCTCGGGCTTGCCAGGCTCGGCGGGACCGTCGTCCTTGCATGCCGGGACGCGGCTCGGGGCGGGGAGGCCCAGCAAGAGATCGTCCGGGACTCCAAGAACCCGAAGGTCACGTTGATGATCGTCGACCTGGCGAGCCAGGCATCGATTGTCTCCTTCGCCGAGGAGTTCACCCAAGACTATCGGCGACTCGACGCCCTCGTGAACAACGCGGGCATCTTCACCCGGGAACGGATGACCACGCCGGACGGCCTCGAGCTGCAGTTCGCCGTGAACTATCTGGGCGGTTTCTTGCTCAGCCATCTGCTCCTGGACCTGTTGCTCGCCTCCACGCCGTCGCGGATCGTGAACGTCGCGTCGAGCGCACACAAGGGCGCGACGATCGATTTCGACAACCTTCAGGGGGAACGCGCGTACAAGGGGTACAAGGCGTACGGCCAGTCGAAGCTCGCGCAGATCTTGTTCACGGTGGAATACGGGCGGCGACTCGCGGGGACCGGCGTGACCGTGAACGCGGCCCATCCGGGCGTCATCAAGACGAACCTCGCCTCCACAGAGATTCCGAAGGCCTTCCGTTTCGTCCGGATGTTTTTCAAGAGCCCCGCGAAGGGGGCGGAGACGCCGATCTTCCTCGTCGCGTCGCCGACCGTGGCGAATCTGACCGGACAGTATTTCGTGAATCGACAGGTCCAGGCTCCGTCCCACGAGGCCCAAGATCCCGCCGTCGCTCGCCGACTGTACGACGTCAGCGTGAAGCTCGCCGGGCTCGGAACTGATGAGGGCCGAGGAACGCCTCCCTGATGGGCGGGGAATTCGCCCTCGACGAATCATCACGGAACGGAAACGTTATGCCAAACCTCTCCGTGCGTGCGGAAGAAATGGAAGGCGCGCGAATCCTCGTGACGGGCGGCGCTGGCTTCATCGGATCCCATCTGGTCGATCACCTCGTCGCGCGGAACGAGGTGACGGTGATCGATGACCTCTCGACCGGGACACTCCGAAACCTCGGCAGGGCCCGCGGAAGGGTTCACGTGAAAAAGGTCTCGGTCCTTGAGACCGACACGCTGGCCACCGCGATGAAGGACCAACAGATTGTTTATCATCTCGCGGCGAAGACCTCCGTCCCTGAAAGCGTCGCCAAGCCCGAGGCATATTGGCGCAACAACGTGGAAGGGACCGTCCGCGTCCTCAGGGCTGCGGCGGATGCGTCCGTCCGCCGGGTCGTCTTCGTCTCGAGCGCCGCTGTCTACGGGGACTCGCCCGAGATGCCGAAGGTAGAATCCATGCGACCGGATCCGAAGTCGCCGTACGCGGTGACGAAGATGGTCGGAGAATTCGCTTGCGAGGAGATCCGCGGGATGACGGGGATGGAGACCGTCGTCGTCCGCCTCTTCAACGCCTACGGCCCGCGTCAGGACCCCTCCGCACCGTACTCCGGCGTCATGGCGAAGTTCTGTGCTGCCGTCGCGGCGAATCGGCCCCTCGAAATCTATGGAGACGGGGAGCAGACGCGGGACTTCCTCTTCGTCGCCGACATCGCCGAGGGGCTCGAACTCGCGGGCGTCAAATCGGTCAACGGAGCCACACTGAACCTGGGCAGCGGCGAGGCGATCACCGTGAACGACGTGGTCCGGAACCTTTCCGAGATCGTGGGCCGACCGATCCGGGCCGTCCGCGAGCCGGAGCGGCCCGGCGACATCCGCCATTCCCGTGCGGACGTGTCGAAGGCGAAGGAGAAACTCGGTTTCACGGCGAGGACCACCGTGCGGGAGGGACTCAAGAAAACCCTCGAAGACGCGCGGAAGCGAGCCGCGCACGCATCGTAGGTCATCGGCCTTCGCGGTTCAGCCAGTTCTCGAACGCGTCGAAGGAGAGCGGTCGCCCGAGGAAATCCTCGATCAACTCCGACGCGGGCTTCCGGCTGCCCGCTGCGAGGATCGTCTCGCGGTAGCGTCGGGCGACCTTCGGGTCGAGGATCGTGTCTCCCTCCTGGAACTTCGAGAAAAGGTCCTTCGCGATCACGAGGGACCACATGTACGTGTAATAGATCGCGGAGTAACCGTTCAGGTGCCCGAAGTTGCATTGGAAGTGGGTGCCCGAGTGGAAGGGCACGAGCGGGAATCGCCGGAAGACCGCCTCGAGCGTCTTCGTCGTGTCGACTCCCGTCGGGTCGCCGTGGTAATATTCGAAGGACAAGGTGCCGAGGACGAGTTGTCGCTGGACGTCGAGGGCCCGCGAGACGGAGTCCGCGCGTTTCACCTTCGCGACGAACTCCGCGGGCACCGGTTCCCCCGTCTCATGATGGTGGGCGAAGCGCCGCAAGGTCTCGGGATCCCGGATCCATTCCTCGAGCATCTGCGACGGGGCCTCGATGAAGTCCCACTCGATCCCGTCGTCCGTGTTCTTGATCCATCGACCGTGGCCCATGAACATCGCGTGGAGAAGATGCCCGAACTCGTGGAAGAGCGTCTCGACCTCGAGGTACTCCATCAGGGCGGGTCCCTCCTCCGGATCGGGGAAGTTGCACATGAGGGCCGCCTGGGGGAGCGAGATCCCCGCGATCCCTCGGACGAGGATCGATGCCGCGGCATGCGTGTACTTGTCCTTCCGCGGATGGAGGTCCAGATAGAATCGACCGATTCGCCGATCGCCATCGACGACGTCGTATACGTCCACGGACGGATGCCAGACCGGGACGCCGGACACGCGCTCGTACCGGACTCCGAACAGTTCGCGTGTGATTTCGAAAAGGCCCTCGAGGACCTTCCCGAACGCGAAGTACGGCCGGAGGAGCTTCGCGTCAAAGTCGAAATTCTCCGCGCGCACGAGTTCGGAATAGAAGTTCGTGTCCCATGCCTGGAGCGAGGTCGCGTTCGGCACGTCCTTCCGCTTGCGGGCGATCAGGATCTCGGAGTCCTCCTTCGCCCGTTCCTCCGAGGCGGCGCGGACCTTCGCGAGGAAGTCGACGATGCCCTTCGCGGATCCGATCATCTTGTCCTGTACGATGTAGTCCGCGAAGCTCTCGTGTCCGAGGACCCGCGCGAGTTCGTGGCGCGTGGCCATGAGCTTGGACAGCGTCGCGAGGTTCGCGGGATGGCCGCGGTTCAGGTGCTCCCATTGGAGGCGCCGCCGGACCTCCGGGTCCCGGGCATATCGGAAGACGGGGATGATGTCCGGGTACTTCGTCGTGATCGTGATCCTGCCGTCGGGTCCGGGCGGATGCGCCTTGACGAAATCGGCCGGCAGGCCCGCGAGGTCCGCCGCTCCGTCGACCTGGATCGAACGCTCGTCCTCGCGGATCGTGCGGTCAAAGTCCTGTCCGGTCGCAGTTATCTCGTCCCGGAGTCCCTTGATCCGCTCGCGGGTCGCGGCGTCTCGGTCGACCCCGGCCAAACGGAAGTCCCGGAGGATCTTGCGGACCGCGTACTTCGTCTCGGGATCCTCCTGCGACACATCGAGGTCGACGAACGCATCGTACAGAGGGCGGTTCAGGGCGAGGTCCGTCGCGAACCGCTCCGCCTCCTGGTACCACTTGTCCGCGGTCTCGCGGACCGCGGCATTCGGATGGACGTCGAACAGGAATCGACTTTGGCCTTGAAGTTCCGAGAGTCCGGACAGGAGGCGGTCGTAGGGCACGAGGAGGTTCTCGATGGTCCGCGGACGGCCGCGTCCGAGGATCTCCTCGAGACGTTGCCGGCATTCCGCCAGGCCCGCAGCGGCCTCTTTCCCCAGGGACTCCGCATCGGACGCGAACAGGTACCGCGGGGCCGTGAGAGGACTCGCATCCGACCGACGGTCTCCCTCCGCCGTCGCTCGGCTCGCGGGCATGGAGCGACGGAATGGTTCGCGGGCTAAGTAATTTGTTTCCCAGAAAGGGGAAGCGTCTCCGCAAAGGCTTTGTCCGAGGGGACGTGATGGCGCCGATGGATGATGACGACCGTCCTAGCGGCGTCCGGGGTCTGGAAATCCTACGACGGACGATCGGTTGTCCTTCGAGACGTGAACCTGGAGGCGCGGGCCGGGGAGGCGGTCCTCATCTGGGGCGCTAACGGAAGCGGCAAGACCACGCTCCTCTCGATCCTCGGCGGACTCGATATCCCGACGAAAGGCTCGGTGGTCCTGGGAGGGCGCGAGATCGCCCGCCTCAAGGAATCGGCGCTCGCGAAGGTCCGCCTCCATGACGTCGGCTTCGTGTTCCAGACGCACAACCTGATCGACGACCTGACCGTCGAAGAGAACGTGGCGTTGCCGTTGCGCCTCGCGCGCCGACCTGCGGACGACCGCGTCGCGGATCTCCTCCAGACGTTCGAACTCGTTCGACTCGCGGCCCGCCGACCGAACGAAATTTCCGTCGGGGAGGGCCAGCGGGTCGCCGTCGCCCGGGCTCTCGCGAACGGTCCCAAGGTGATCTTGGCCGACGAACCGACCGCGGCCCTGGACGCGAAAGGAACCGCGGCGGTCCTCGTGGCCTTCGAACTCGCGCGCACCTCCTTCCACGCGGCGCTGATCGTCGCGAGCCATGACGCCCAGCTGCCCGGGTTCTCCGCCGAAGCCCATCATCTCGAGGAGGGAACGCTCCGTCCGAGCGGCTGAGCGAAGCCTTTATCCACGACCGCGATTTGCGACGAAGACGACGTAGGCGGCCGGATGAATAACGCGCGGGATCGGGTGGTCCAACTCGTCGGCCGCGGGTGGGACCAGGTCAAAGGATCCCTGTATCGGAACGCGATTTTCATCATGCTGACATCCGTGATCTCGAGCGGACTGGGCTTCTTCTTCTGGCTCGTGATCGGAAACGCGTACGACAAGAATGACGTCGGGTCCGCGATCGTGTTGTTCCAGACGCTGGGGTTCATCGGCACCCTCGGGAGCCTCGGAATCGGGGTCGGCCTGATCCGATACTTGCCGGAGACGAAGGACCAGACTGCCCTCGTGAACGCAGGACTCACGATATCCGGCGTGGTGACGCTCGTACTCAGCCTCGTGTTCCTCGCCCTCCTCCCGCTCGTGCTCCCGAACCTCGCCTTCGTGTTACAGTTCCCGCTATACATCGCCACGATCTTGGCGGCGACGGTCGCGCTCGGTCTGGCTCCGATCTTGGACAGCACCTCGATCGCGGCCCGTCGCGCGGAGCTGCAGACCTGGCGGAACACGATCTTCGCCTTCCTCAAAATCCCCCTCGCGCTCGGAGTCGTCACGTTCCTGCCGGGACGAGCGGGCGTCTTCCTCTCGCTCTCCCTCGCCTTCGGCGTAAGCGTCGTCGTCCTCGGGGTCTGGCTCCTTCCTCGAGCCGTGCCCGGCTACCGCCCTCGGACGGAGTTTCGAATCGAACGAATTCGGCCCATCCTGCGATTCTCGCTCGGCAATTATGTCGCCATCGTAATCGGTGCCGCGGGGAGCCTCCTCCCGACGCCGCTGATCTACGACGTGCTCGGACCGTTCCAAGGACCCCCGAACGCGGCGTATTTCTACATCGCGCTCATCGTCGCGAGCCTCCTTTACATCATCCCGGGTTCGGCATTCACCTCCTTCTACGCGGAAGCGTCCCAGAAGAACATGGACCGCCGCCGAGGGGAGCGGGACGCGATCCTGCTCAGCGTCGGCCTCCTGATCCCGGCCATCGCCGCCATGTGGTTCTTCTCCGAACCAATGCTTCGACTGTTTGGCGATCCCGCCTACGCGGACCAGGCCGTCACGCCGCTCCGAATCCTCAGTTTGGCCTCGATCCCCGTCTTCATCAACGGGATTCTCGGGACGCGCGTGCGGGTCCGGAAGCGGACCCTGCCGTTGATCGTTTCCGCGACGATCGCCACGGTCATCACGTTGGGTCTCGGATTCGTGCTCCTCCAGAATCCCGACCTCGGAATCGACGGACTCGCCTATGCGTACGTGCTCGGCCAGGTCGCCGCGATGCCCTACCTGTTCTACGAGGCCCGCGAGGCGTTCGACGCGGTCCCGCAGGAGCCCCTTTTAGGGCAACCCTTGGAGTGAGGCATGGCCACCGCGACGGCGACGGCCGAAGTCGTCCCCGCCAGGACCTCGCGGTGGACCTACCTACTCGCCTACCTCGCCCTCGTGATTGTCGCCGAGATCCTGATCGCGGTTCCGGGCGGAGCGACCGGCCAAGATCGGCCGCTCCAACCGATCGGGCTCGCGATGCACATCCTCCTCGTCTTCTCGCTCATGTTCCTCTCCGTGCTCCTGCAGCCCAAGGATGCGCCCCTCGCAAACCTCTTGGTCGCGGTGAGCCTCGCGTCCCTCGTTCGCGTGTTCTCCCTCGCGGTCCCCCGGTTCGCGTTCCTCGCGACGCCGGAGTCGAATGTGTACAACACGATTCCCTGGCTCGGGCTCGTCAGCGTGCCGCTCCTCGTGTCCGTCGCCGCGGTTGCGTACGTGCAAGGATTGCGTCCGCGGGATCTCGGCCTCCTCATCCGTCGCTGGCAGGAGGTTCCCCTCCAGCTGGCGGTCGCGATGACCGGGATCCCACTCGGGCTGCTCGAGTTCGCAATCCTCCGACCCGCGGCATGGATTCCGCAAGAGACCGCGGCCCTCCTCCTCACGGGCGGGCTCGTGATCTTCCTCGCCACGGGCCTCTCGGAGGAACTCATCTTCCGCGGGATCCTGTTGAAGCGGGCGGTCGAAGCCCTCGACGAACGCTACGGGCTCCTCTACGTGACCGCGATCTTCGCGAGCCTCCACCTCTATTTCCTGAGCGCCACCGACATGGCCTTCGTCTTCGCCGTCGGCCTGTTCTATGGGTTCGTCGTGCTGAACACGAAGAACCTCTGGGGCGTCATCTTGAGCCACAGCCTCGGAAATGTAATCCTATACCTGGTCGCGCCGTTCCACTAGGCCCATGGACTTTCCGAGAAGCGTTGGCGGTCCCGACCGGGCCGGACCTAGAGCACTTCGACGACCTTCACCGCGACGATGAAGGCGAACACGACGAGGAGCGGGGTGATCGGGATGAGCAGGGTGTGGGAGAGGACCTTCGACTTCAGGCTTCCCGTCTCCTCCGCGTGGGCGCTCGTGAGTTCCCGCATGATGAGGAACAGGATCAAGGACGCGACCGCGGCGGCGCCGAAGCTCCCCGCGAGAAACGTCGACGTGACTGCCACTACAGTCGTGATCATTGCGGACCCTCTGCCCTATTACTGGACAATGATGTACGAACCTATTTAAATGCATTCCCCACGCGTCGTTTTTTCGAGAACGGGAACGTCCGCCTGTGGGAGGAAGGGTTGGCCGTTAGCGCCTTCGAGGTGCCCCGGCGCCGCCCACGAGCCCGTACACGGTCAGGGCAACGTACCATCCGACTCCGACCCAGCTGTATCCGATCCCCAGGATCAGGGCCGTGTTCAAGTGATGGTTGGTCTGCGCGAAGCCGTTGGCCCCGGGGAGCATCATGCCAGAGAGGCCGAGGATGAAACCGGCGACCAGGCCCGGTCCGATCAGGTAGCGGCCGAGGAACTTGCGGCGCGCCGTGAGCCGTTGGCGTTTGGAGCCGAGTTTCGTGTCGTCCTCATCGCCGCCATACGAGCGAGGACCCGCGCCCGGATTCGAGTCCAGCGCCTGCGCCTCCCGGTTCGCAGTCGCCTCGACCTCGCTCAGGCTCTCGAGGAGCTCGTCGATGTCGCGGTCCACGGTGTCGCGCGTGTTCGGTTGGGTCTCCGGCAACGGCGGAGGGAGGGCCTCCCGCGAGGACTGTCGCACGACCGAGCCGAGTCTCGTATCGACCTCGCGGAGCTGCCGCGAAAACGAGGAGCGGATGCTGAGGCCCAGCCCCGCGAGCCCCACGAGGAAAATCGCCGCGACGAGCATGTAGGTCGTGTAGACCCACCGGGTGATGGGGGCATCATACCACGGACCCGGAAGGCTTTGCGCGAACTGCCAAGAGGCGATGGCGATGATGGCGAAGTAGATGCCGAATCCCACCGCGAGGACGCGCGGTCGCAACTGCCGAGCCATTCGCACCCCGCCTGATTGGGGAACGGATATATTTCATCCCCTCCTTCTCACTTTTGATTCCATCTAAGAGTCCGGCCAAAGGTATATCCGACCCCGGTCCCCTCTCCCTGGTTGGAGGCGGGCTCACCCGCGGTGGTCGGGCCTTTCGGAGGGCGGATTGGATGGGATTCCCGACGCGTTCGTCCCGGTTTGTCGTTCGTGAGATCCTGTTGGTCGGCATCGCGGCCGCCGCGTCGTTCGTCTTCATCAACCACGACAACCTCTACCTGTCCCACCCTTTCCGCCTCTCGGACGCCCGGATCGAATCCTATTTCCTCGCGACCGCGATGGCCTACCTGTTCCTCCGCCTCGTGATCGTCGCGTTGGAGTTGCGTCTCCCGCGGGGGCACAGCGAACTCGTGCGATGCCCGGAGTGCGGACAATGGCTCGACGACCCGAGCGCCGCGGGCCTCGAGGCCCATCGCCGGATCGAGCTCACGCCGAAGCCGTCGCGGAAGGAGATCGTCTCGGCAGTCGCCTTGCGGAAGGCGGTGGACGCGGCGCGGTTCGGCAACCTGACGCATCCGATGGAATCCCAGGAGCCCAAACCCGCCGCCCGGATTCCCGCGAACGCCACGAGCGAAGATCTCGTCGCGGCCCTGAACGATCCGGACTACCTCGAGCGGATGCGGCACAGCCCGCGGCCGCCGGTGGATCCGCGCTTCAAGCGCTGAGGCCGACGAACACGAGTAGCTCCTCGAGGACTCGGTACGTGAAGCCCCAGATCAGCCACTCGCCGAACGTGTATGAGGGCACGTACAGTTCGCCGAGGATCGTGGGGACGAGCGTCTTACCCTGGGTCGCCGGCAACGCTGTGAGGGGCGTCCAGAACACGGACGTCATCTCGGGACCCGGGCTCGCCTCGAGCGGCACGGTCGCGATCGCCACGAACGGCACGACGAGCAACTCCGGCTTGTTGCCCGGAGCCCGAGGAGCCATGTGGCCGAGGACCTCCGCGCAGCCGTTCAAGTCGATCCCGACTTCCTCGCGGGTCTCGCGGATCGCGGTGCTCAGCAAGGTGCCGTCCTCTTCGTGATGCCGTCCGCCGGGGAGGCCGACCTGGCCGGACCATGGGTCTCCTTCCCGTTTCCTGCGCTCGCCGAGTAGGACCTCGAGCCCTTGCCCGCCTTCCCTCAGGAGGATCATGACCGCAGCGGCGGGCTTCGCCCTGAGCTCCGCCTCCGCCAATTCGAGGGGGAGGAGGAACTTCCGCAGCCGCTCGATGGAGGCCTCGGACAATGAGAAATGGCAAGGCATCGTCGGTATTAGGATTCGCGGACGACGACAGGACCCGATGCGTTCCGGGCGACGTTGGACCTGCCGAATCTCGATGATGGTGACGGAGGTCTGGATTGGCGTGAGCCTCGGCGTCGAGCGAACGTCCCACGGGGCTCGGATGGGAGGCGGCGACCTCCCGGAATCCTGCCCCGTTGAAGCGAAGTCGATTTATCTCCCGCCGAATTGGCGGGGCACCATGGGGCCTGCGACGGGACCGCCGAACGCGTGGCGATGCGCCGCGGCGGTGGCGATGGTGCTCCTCGGCCTCACGTCGCTCCTTTCGATCTCTCCCGAGACCTCCGCCGCGGGACCGACCCTCACGATCGTTTCTCCCACGGACCGTGCCATCATCGGGAATGGGAGCCCTGTCTACGTTGTCTACGAAGTCTCGAGCTTCAACCTCACCCCGCCCGGGGGCGGTCCCGATCCGAATGGCGGGCACACGCTGATCTTCGTGGACGGCGCGCTCACCCTCGAGACGGCCGCGCAGACCGTTCCACTGAATCTGCCCTCCGGGGGCCACGTCATCGAATTGCGGCTCGTGTCCACGAACGGATCGTCGTTGGTCCCCGATGTCAGCGCGTCGATTTCGGTCACGGTCACCCAGGGACCGGCGACCGGCACACCGCGAATCGAAATCCGGTATGTCGAGATCACATTTCCGACGCCCAAGCTCGTGCTCGGCCGCGACGTGACGGTCTCCTTCCAGATCACCGACTTCGCCCTGGTGCCTCCGGTTCGAGGCGAACCCGCGCCGAATGAAGGCCACATCGAGGCCTACCTGGACGGCGTCCACTACAGTTCGGTCACGGCCTTCCGGCCGATCCCCTTCTCCGATCTGCCGGACGGGGACCATACCGTCACCCTTCGGTTGGTCGACAACGCGGGCACGCCGCTGACGCCGGACGCATCGGATTCGGTCACGTTCCGCATCCAATTCGCGCCGATCGTGGACATCAATCCCTACCTGTCGGTGATCCAAATCATCCTGGCTGCAGCAATCTTGATCGTGCTGTTCTATCGGGATTGGGGGCGCTCGATTCTCGACCGCCTCGTCGCACGAATCCGTGGGAGGAACGCATGAGGACCCTGCAGCGCTCGTCGGGACGAGGCTCCGATTCTCGCAAGCGCTCCTGTGTTCTCGCCTTGAGCTTAATAGGCGTGCTCGCCGCGTCGTTCTCCGCTTCGACCGCGAAGGCCGTCGCTCCGACCCTGACGATCCTGTCTCCGAGTGACGGTGCTCTCGTCCCCGGCGGCGATCCCGTGGTGGTTCGCTTCGCCGTCTCCGACTTCACAATGGTCCAGCCCGGAAGGGCCGGGCAGATCGGAGGTCCGAACGAGGGACATGCGCGGGCATTTTTGGATGGCCAAGTCGTTCGCCTCGTCACAGACCTCGAGCCGTTCTCGCTCTTCGTCCCCTCGGGACCTCACACTATCCGGATGCGACTCTTCGCGGACGACGGCGCCCCGCTGAGTCCGGACGTGAGCGCATCCGTCCGCATCATCGCCACGCAGGGTCCCGCCGCCGGGGTGCCTAGCATCAAGATCCTCTCTCCCACGCCGCTCGAGGCGACAGGCCACGGCATCTACGTCTCTTACCGGATCTCGAACTTCACCCTCGTGGATCCGCACGGACAGCCGAACGCGCCGAACGAAGGGCACCTGCAACTGCTCGTCGAAGGGATCGTGGTGATGGAGGTCGTCCAATACGACCCGGTCCTCCTCGTCTCCCTGCCGGACGGCGACATCACGATCGCCGCTCGTCTCGTGAACAACGACGGGAGCGAGCTGACCCCGAGCGCCGCCGCGAGCGTCGCGATCCACGTGGCCGCGTCCTCCGCAGTCAGCCTGCCGCTCGTTTCGAACGGCGGAATCGCGCTGCTCCTCGCTTTCATCCTGGTCGTCCTGATCCTCCGACGGAGACAGGCCGCGCGTGCGAACGACAAGCTCCGTGTGGAGAAACCGTAGCGGGAGGTGGTCGGCGTGAATCGCACAACCCTCATCCTCGTCTGCGTGACGATCGGGCTGGTCGGAGGGTCCGGCATCTTGGCGCCGAATGCACGCGCGGCTCCGGGACCCACGCTCTCCATCGTGGCTCCCGCGAACAATGCGATCGTCGGCAACGGATCGCCGGTCGCGATCGTCTTCGCGGTCACGAACTTCAATCTCACCGAGCCGGACGCCGGCCCGTCCACTCCCGACTCCGGCCACGCCGCGGTCTTCGTCGACGGCGGATTCGCGGAGACCTCGAGCACGAACACGGTCGTAATCCCGCTCCCCTCCGGCCCGCACGCGATCCGTTTGCAGCTGGTGATGAACAACGGATCCGCCCTCAGTCCGGACGTCACCGCATCGATCGCGGTGATGGTGACCCGCGGACCCGCGACGGGCGCCCCGGGCCTCTCGATCGCCTCGCCCCGCGAGGGCGCGCTCCTCGGGACCGATTCCACGGTCTCGTTCCGCGTCACGAACTTCGTCCTCGTCCCGGCTGGAGGACCCGCGGGCGTCCCGAACGAGGGCCGCATCCGCGTACGACTCGACGGGGCGAACTATTCCGAGCTCACGGACGACGCGCCTCTGCACCTGAACCTCAAGGACGGCCCCCACACCCTGACGTTGGAACTCATCGACAACGGCGGCCAGTCCCTGACCCCCGCCGTCGCCGCGAGCTTGCATATCAGCGTCCGGGCGCTCGTCGGCCGAGTCCAGCCGTTCGACGCGACCCCGTACTTCGCCCTCGCGAACGTCCTCCTTGGCCTCGGGATCGTCGCGGCGATCTATCGCAAGCTGGAGGTGAACTGATGGCGCGAGGCGCTTGGGCCATCGCAGTCCCGCTCGTCCTGCTCAGTTCTCTGTTTGGGCTGACGATGGAAGTCCGGGCCGCAGGACCCTCGTTGTCGATCCTATCCCCCGCGAATGACCAGGTGATCGGAAACGGCACGGCGGTCATCGTTCGCTTTGCCGTCTCGAACTTCGCGTTGGTGCAACCGGGCCGAGTCGGGCAGACCGTGAATCCGACCGAAGGCCACGTCGACATGTATGTGGACGGCGCCTACTCGCGGCTACTGACGAGAGTCGAGCCGATCTCCCTCTCTTTGCCATCCGGGCCCCATGTGATTCGCCTTCAGCTCGTCCAGAGCGACGGATCGCCTCTGGCCCCGGACGTGAGCGCGTCCGTCCGCGTCCTGATGACCCATGGCCCGGCGGTCGGGACGCCGACGATCGCGATCGTCTGGCCGAAGCCCGCTGCGGAGACCGGCCATGACGTCTACTTCGCCATCGAGGTCACGAACTTCAGCCTCGTGGACGCACATGGCCAGCCCAATGCCCCGAACGAGGGCCACCTTCAACTGGTCCTGAACGGCGTCATCCAGGAACCGCGCGCCTACGATCTCGGCTTCATCGTCGACATGCCCGACGGGGACAACACGGTCACGGCGCGTCTGGTCAACAATGACAACACGCCGCTCAGTCCCGACGTGTCGACCTCCGTCACGTTCCACATCGCCGGCGCCACGAATCCAATCGGATCGGAGCAGCTCACAGGCTCCGTCTCGGGGATCCTCGCCGTGATCCTCGTCGTGCTGCTCATCCGTCGCCGCAAGGCGGTCGCGCGATTCTCGGATCAGAAGGATCGGACGTCCTAGGCGGGAGGCCCTGGGCTCTCCGTCACGGCGGATTGAGGTTCAGGTTCGCTCGGAGCTTTCCGTCGGGAGAGCCACCAGCCGACTCCGAGAGCCAAGGTTCCCCCGAGGACCCAGGCCAGGGGCAACCAGTCCGGGTTCACGCGGAGCAGCAGGCCGACGAGGAAGAAGGCGACCGTCGAGATGCCCAACGTCCCGCCGAGGACGATCAAGGCCAGGGGCCGGCGGTCCACGTTGAACTGCGCCTTGTAGATCTGGATGCCGGCCTTGGGGAGCGTGGCGAGGAGGAACAGCTGCAAGGCCAAGGAGTGCGCGCCATATTGCGTCCCTCCGAGGATCGTCATGGCGACCTGCGCGAGCACGACGCCGAGGGCGACCATCGGGACGAGGATCGCCGCGAGGAGACGACGCATGCTCGCCGTCAGCGAAGCCGGCAGGCGGTCGCGGATCGAGCCGTGGGCGTAGAGGGACTTGGACACCGACTCGGGGATGTAGTTGAGGACCTCCGCGAGCTGCAGCGCGATGAAGAAATAGGAGGTCGGGGCGGACCCGATGAAGATCAGCAGGAGGGCCGGGCCGACGCGGCTCGGCAGGGAATAGACGAGGCCGGAGAGCCAGTTGCCCGCGGAGAGCGAGGCGAGCTCTCGGAGGCGGACGGGGACCCCACGTTCGTTCTGGAGCGGCCAAACCCGCCGGACGAGGAAGAGGCTCACGAGCATCACGACGAGGAGCGGGAGCGTGTAGGCGGCAGACAGGCCCACGACGCCCTCGGACAAGAGGGCGAAAAGGAGGATGATCTTCGCAATGCCGTATGACACGGCCCGATAGGCGAGGTACTCGCTCTTCCGCGCCGCGAGGATCGAGGCGTCCGTGATCTGGAAGCACGTCTGCGACGTCGTCTGCACGACCGCGATGACGACGAGGGCCGGGAGGATCTGCAAGACCGCGAGGTCGTTGCTGACCGTGAGCACGACCAGGGAGAGGACGAGCCCCACGACCGACGCGAGTCCCCCGCCGACCAGGAGGATCCGCCACATGAGCGCCCGAGGCCGGCTCGCCCGCGGCGCATAGCGGACGAGTCCGTTGTCGAGCCCGAGGATGCCGATCGACGTCGCCAAGGAGGAGAGGCCCACGATCGACCCGGCGATCCCGACCGCGTTCGCGCTGAACAGCCGCGCCGCGAGGCCCCAGAAGACGAAGCCGAGGACGGCGCTCCCGATGCTGCCGGCGAGCACCCAACCGCCCTGCTCCCGGACGAGGGCCGCCTCGGAGATCCCTCCGGTCGAGAGGACAGGCTTCATCCAAGGGAATTCCCAGCCCTCGATGACGCTCACGAAAGATGGCAACGTGGGCGGGCCCGATAAGGATTACCCGAACGCGCGGCGCGGCGCCTATTTCCTTCGTGGAAGGCGCTGCGGATGCGTGTGCCCTTCGAGGATCCAAGCGACCTTCTCGTCCAGGAGGAGATCGAAGAACTGCGTCGCGAGCTCGCTACTATGCTCGCCGGACGCGACGCAGTCTTTGTGCGAACGACGATGACCTAGGGAATGGCCCGCGTCCTCGCCTCGTCGATCGATCGCGCGACGAACGCGTCGTGGGGATCGCCCGGGACGCATCTCACTCCCCCTCCTTGTTGACCAACCAGACGGAGCCCGACCACGATCCCGCATCGCCAGCGGCGGAGAAGGAGAGAGCCCGCGGCGGCCGACAAGACCCGCACGGCCGGCACGAGCCCCGTCGAGAGGAGGAGGATCACCGATGCAGCGATGGCGCTCGCCAGGAGCGACCAGGACCTTACTCGCCTCTCCCCCGGGCGGCATCTGCGGGCGGACGTTTAACCATTTCCTGCGGACGAAGGCCGGCGCTGCGTGGATCGGACCGAGTCTCGCCCCGAGAAACCGAATCGGCACCGTGGTGGGCTAGAATCGCTGATTTCAACTTTGAGAATAGGTGTGAACGCAAATATTCAAGCCTCAGGAAGAAACTCCTATCTAGGCTCAAGGGACCGTCCGTTGGGCCAGAGAGCATGCAGGGGGAGAGAGGGGGCGGAGTAGCGGAGACCTTAGTCTCAACCCTGTTGGTGCTCGCGGCGATCCTCACGGCCTTCGTCCCCTTCGCGGGTCCGTCGAGTCCCAATGTCGCGGGGCACACCACGGTCCTCGTATCTGGACGGGCGCTCTCGTTCTCGTCGGAATCGTTCGGCCTTTCCGCGCCGGTCGTCTTGTCCGCCCCGCCGACCGGTGCGAACTTCGATTACGTCCTCACGATCGTCATGGAAAACAAAGCGATCTGCGACATCCTCACGTCGTGCAACGGAACCGCGCCGTACCTGACAAGCCTCGCGGCCGCCTCGGGCCTGGCGACGCACTACCATGGAACCATCTCGCCAAGCCTCGGGAACTACCTCTCCATCACGGCCGCGAGCACGTTCGGTTGCACGGCCGATTCGCTCCCGAACGCGTCCGCGTGCACGCGAGAGGCGTGGAACGCGTCGAACCTCGTGGACCGCCTCGAGGCGGCGAGCCTCACGTGGAAGGCGTACCAGGAGTCCATGCCGAGCAACTGCTTCGGCGGCAACCAGTACCCGTACGCGGCGAAACACAATCCGTTCGTTTATTACAAGGACATCGCGACGAACGCGAGCCGCTGTGCGCGGGTCGTCCCGTCCGGCACGTCCAACCAGGTCCTGCTGAACGACCTCGCTTCCACCGCGACAGCCTCGAACTACATGTGGTTCACGCCGAACCTCTGCCACGACATGCACGATTGCAACGTGACGGCGGGCGACACCTTCCTGTCCGGGCTCGTGCCACAAATCCTGAACAGCACGGTGTTCCAGACGCAACGGGCGGCCCTCTTTATCACGTTCGACGAAGACGGGGGCGGACGGGGCTCGCCGGACCTCTACACGGTCTGGGCCGGACCCACTGCGAGACACGGCTTTCAATCGAACGTCCCGTACACCCACTACTCCGCCCTCCGCACGATCGAAGCGAACTGGAACCTCACGCCCCTGACCGCGAACGATACGGCGGCCGTCCCCATGAACGAGTTCTTCCCCGGCCTGCCCACCGCGCGATTCGTCACCTCTCCGACGTGGCCCAAGGGAAACACGACGGTCACGTTCGACGGGTCCTCGTCCTCGAGCGACGTCCCGAACGCCACGCTCCAGTACCGATGGGACTGGACGAACGACGGGACGTGGGACACGAACTGGTCCACGACGCCGACCGCGACCCACGTCTACGGCTCGTCGGGCGTCTACACGGCCGCGCTCCAAGTCCAGGACGTCCATGGTTCGAACAAGACCACCCGCATCGTCAGCGCGGATGATCTGCCTCCCGTCACGACCGCCACCCTCTCTGGGACGTTGGGCCAGAACGGCTGGTACACCGGGACGGTGACCGTCACCCTGAACGCGACGGACGACCGCAGCGGCGTCGCGTACACGACCTACCATCTGGACGGATCCCCGGTGCGGACCTATGTGAACCCGATCGTCGTGAGCGCCGACGGAGTCCACACGCTCACCTACCATTCGGCGGACCGGGCCGGCAACGTCGAGCTCCACAAGGACGCGACCTTCCAGAAGGACGGGACCGCTCCCGCCACCGCGGTCGCATTCTCCGGGACGTTGAACGGAAGCCAGTTCCTCACTCCGATCCTCGTCACCCTGTCTCCGACGGACGCGCTCTCCGGGGTCGCGTCGACTCGGGTCCAGATCGATGGCGGCGCGGTGACGAACTACACGCTCCCGGTCCTGGTCAGCAACGTGGGGACCCATTCCGTCCAATACCATTCCATCGACGTCGCGGGGAACATCGAGCCGACGAACTCCTTCGCGGTCGTCAACGGGACGATCACGGGCGTGTCCCTGCTCTCGCAGGCCATCCTGAACGGGACTGCGGGGTCCTCCGGCTGGTACACGTCGGCCGTCACCGTGACCTTGCAGCTCGTAAACGGGACCTCGCCTCCCGACTCCATCGTGTATCGGCTCGATGGCGGGGCCTGGACCGTGTACGCCCAGCCGTTCGTCGCGACGGGAGACGGCGTCCACAGCCTAGACTTCAACGCGACGAATGGCGCGGGCCTGAACGAGGCGACCCATCACATCGTGATCCGAATCGACACGACGCCGCCCGTTTCCACGTCGACCCTGTCGGGCAGCCTTGGCAACGATAGTTGGTACGTCTCCGTTGTCACCGTCGTCCTGAGTGCGACGGACGCCACGAGCGGGGTGGCGAACCTCTCCTATCGGATTGACGGAGGCTCCTGGTCCCTCTACGCGGCTCCCTTCTTCCTGAACGAAGGGCGACACACGCTCGACTACCACGCGACGGATATCGCGGGCCTCTCTGACATCGGCCATTCGGTAAGCGTCAAGGTCGACACGACGAAACCCGTCTCGACGGCGGCCGCCTCCGGGACGCCCGGGAACAACGGCTGGTACGTCACGCTTGCCACCCTCGTCCTGAATGCATCGGATCTGACGAGCGGCGTGGCGCGCATTTCGTACCGGGTCGACGGGGGTCCGTGGCAGACCTATTCCGTTCCCTTCGTCCTCGGCGAGGGCGTGCACCTCGTCGAATACAACGCCACGGACAACGCCGGACTCACCGAGACCACGAACTCTCTGACCGTGAAGGTCGACACCGTGGCTCCGGTGACGACGGCGTCGCTGTCCGGGACGCCGGGCAGCAATGGCTGGTTCGTCTCGGCCGTGACCGTGTACCTCAACGCGACGGACGCGACGAGCGGCGTGTCGAACATCACGTACCGGATTGACGGAGGGCCGTGGAGGGCGTACGCTGGCCCCTTCGTCCTCGCCGAAGGCCGTCATGCGGTCGACTTCCAAGCCACCGATCTTGCCGGGAACGTGGAGTCCCGGGTTACCCGGACGATCTTGGTCGACACGACGCGGCCCTCCACCAACGCGAGCCTGTCGGGAATCCCGGGCCACAGCCCATGGTACGTCAGCGGCGTGACGGTGTACCTGAACGCCTCTGACACGACGAGCGGAGTCGCCGGCCTGGTGTACCGCGTGGACGGAGGCAATTGGACGACCTACTCCGGCCCGTTCACCCTGGCCGATGGCGTGCATCTCATCGAATACTACGCAACCGACGTGGCAGGGCTCGTGGAGTTGACGAAGTCGCGGACCGTCTCGATCGATACGGTTCCCCCGACGACGACCGCCACCCTGTCTGGAACCGCGGGCGCGAACGGTTGGTTCGTGTCCGCGGTGACCGTCACCCTGAGCGCGACGGACGCCACAAGCGGGGTCACGAATATTTCCTACCAGATCGACGGAGGCATCTGGCTCATCTACGCCGGACCGTTCGTCGTCGGGCAGGGAGTCCATACCGTGGATTACTTCTCGGTGGATCTCGCGGGGCTCACGGAGGCAAAACATTCGCAGGTGATCGATGTCGATACGACGGCCCCGGCCACGACGGCCACCCTTGCCGGGACGACGGGTGCCAACGGATGGTTCACGTCGGACGTCGTCGTGAGTCTCACCTCGAGCGACCCGGAGAGCGGCATTGGCAGCGTCTTCGTCCAGGTCGACGGGGGAGGGTGGGTCGTCTACACGGGCCCGGTCACGCTGATGGATGGGAGGCACCTTGTCGACTATTACGCTGTGAACAACGCAGGGTTGTCAGAAGCCTCGCATACCGTCGCCATCCT
>Ga0209375_1000265_pt1 | contig 48827 bp, 40 predicted proteins | sample GraSoiAngelo_131_FD_185888 | JGI IMG/M metagenome (GOLD analysis project Ga0209375, IMG submission 185888) | Grasslands soil microbial communities from the Angelo Coastal Reserve, California, USA - 14_0929_02_30cm (SPAdes) (version 2) | ecosystem: Environmental > Terrestrial > Soil > Grasslands ...
CAGACCGTCGAGGGCCCGCAGACTGTCGATCGCGACCTGGAAGCCGGCCGTATTGCCGGCCGCGAGCGCCGCCTCGGCTACAATCAGACGCAGCTCGCGTGCCGAGAGGACGGTGAGCGGCGTGAAGTGGGTCGTGTTGAGGAATCCGCTGCTGCCGCCGGCCACCTTCGGTTTCGGACAAGTGGCGACCGTGGCCGATCCGCACAAGAAGCGCGCGAGCTCAGGGTCTGGCCTGTTGTCGATCGGGTCCCGGAGCCGGATGCTGTCGACGAAGATCGTCTTCCCGCCACTACCACAGCCTGACTGGGTGCACAACGGATACACGTAGGCGCTACCGATGCGCATCTCCAGCCGCTCGTTCACCTCGAACCCGATGTCCGCGAAGTTGACAGTGGCCGAGCTGAACGTCAGCTGGAACCGGTAGTCCGGTTGCTTGAGTGTGGTCGCGAGCGCGAGGGCGGCATTGGCATCAGTGACCGCGCCTGCGTCGTTCACCAGTGGACTGGCGACCGGCACGCTCGCCGGGGCTGGGTTGAGCTTGCCCCACAGCGCCAGGTAATAGCGCGCCGTTGCACGAGCCGCAGTGAGGTCGAGCTCGAGCGCCTTGTTGTTCGTCGCCTGAGCAAGTGTGATGCCGTTCGTCGCGTAGTTGATCGCCTTCTTGTAAACGGAGTCCATCTTGCTGGCACCGAGGGGCGGTGCGGCGTTGCGGCCGCTGGAGCCGATCGGGAAGTTGTCGAACAGGTTCCCGATGGCCGTGAACACGAGCGCCCCGTACAGGTACGAGCGTGCCAGGTCGTCGTCGTTGGCCAAGACGCTCTTCGCCTTGAAGCCAACGAGCCGTCCGATTGTGGTGTCCGCCCACCAGCGGGCCTCGCCGACGTAAAAGTAGGCCGCGTCCACGAACTCGTTCGTCGGCTCGGAGATTTGTCCCTCGTCGAGGTTGCGCCAGGCGTCGCGCGAGCCGATCCAGGTCAGCTCGTCGGTGGCCATGGAGTAGGGGGTGAGGATGTTGCCCCACGCTCGCGTCAGGGACGCGAGCACGCCGTTGGCTTGCGCAGCCGCCGAGGCGGGGTTGTTGAGGTCCGACTCGTTCACGTTGTTCGGGTTCTTTACGTCGAGCAGCCCGCTACACCCGGCGACGGCCAGCACTAGGCCCGCCCCGAGCAGCCCGGTTGCGTGATTGCTCCTCATGGTGTCTCTCCTCTGTCCAGCGCCCGGGGTCAGAAGCCGAACCGGACGGAGAAAGTGAACCGCCGAGGCAGAGCCAGTCCGAACGCGTCGATGGCCTCGCCGAAGTTGGGGTCGATGCCGCTCAAGTCCAGGCCCGCATCGGCGGTGCCGCGTCCGTACACGTTGAGCTCTGGATCGATGCCCTTGTAGCCGGTCCAAAGCGCGAGGTTCCGCACCGAGGCCTTGAGTGTGATGTAGCGGAGCCCGAGCCTCTGGCTCGCGGTCGTCGGGAGGTTGTATGCCAGGCTCAGCTCGCGCCACCGCAGGAACTTGCCATTCTCGTTCTGGTTCAGGCCGTCGTACGGCGACAGCGCTTTGAGCGAGAGCCACTCCTTGGCTGCTGCGAGCCGCTGTTGGGGCGTGCTCGCCGGGTTGAGCATCGTCGCCTCGACCTCGGCCGCCCGTTGGCTGTTCCGCCCGATCACCGGGTTCGCGTTCCGAAACGCGTACGTCAGATTCGTGATCGTATAGTTGCCGACCTTGTACTCGAACAGCGACGAGACCTCGAAATTCTTGACGATCGTCGCGGTGAGGCCGAACGAGCCGGCCCAGTCGGGTGTGGACTTGCCGAGGTAGTGGTCCAGGAAATCGCCGTCCCCGTCCTCGTCCACCCGCACCGGCAGCAGACTGCTGAGCGAGGTGAGCTTGCACGGATTGGTCGCGCCGAGCGGCGTCAAACAGGCCAGCATGTCGGCATCGGTGTCGAATTTGCGGTCGCCGTTCAGGTCGTAGGCGTTCTCGCCGGGCTGGAGGCACGCGTATGTGGCTCCCGCGGGCCGGTCGCTGCACGGCTGCACCAGCTTGGCGCCGAACAGTGAATTGGGCGCGTACCCTTCCTTCACGAAGTTGCGGTAGCGGGGATAGCTGCCCCCCACCTTGAGGGGAGGCGCGCCGCCCAAGCTGGTCACGATTTCGTGCAAGCGTGCTGTGTTGGCGAACACCTTCACCGAGACGTCCGACCGGTTGATGGGAAGCACGTTCAACCCGAGCTCCCAACCGTGGGCGTCGATCCGGCCGATGTTCGAGAGCTGGACCCTTCGGAATCCGCCGGAGGGCGCGTACTGCCGCAACCACAACGCGTCGCGGGTCACGCGGGTCCAGTACGTCACGTCCACCGCTGCCCTATCGTGGAGCACGCCGATCTCGGCGCCCCCCTCCCACTCGGTAGCCTTCTCCGGCTTCAGGTTCGCGTTGCCCAGATTATCGGGCACCAGACCCGGGCCGGGTTCCGAGGCCAGGGGGCCGAACGTCGTGAACTTGTCGAACGCCCCAGGCTGGAGACCCGATTGACCCACGGCTCCCCGCAGACGCACGGTCGAGAGCGTCGATCGCCAGGCCGCACCGGCCCACCCTGGAAGCGAGCTGGGTTGCACCGAGATGCTGGCCTTGGGATAGAACACGCCCTCCGATGTCTTGCCGAAGGCGCTGTTGCGATCATAGCGACCTCCGACCGTCAAGAAGGCAAAGTCCCGGTACCCGAGTTGCTCCTGCGCGAAAGCGCCGGCGTTCACTGTTTCCAGGATCCGCTCGTACGTGGTAGGCGTCGAGCCCGCGGAGACGATCTCGAGTCCCGGCCCGGGGAAATGCTCGCCCACCTCTGCCGCGTCCTCGAGCTTCGCCACGAACCCTTGGCCACCCCCAACGAGGGTCGACTGGAAACTCTCGCCCAGCTTCTTGGTCCAGGTCACCTTGCCTTCGGCGGTGACCTCCCGGCGCGTCCGGTCATCGATCGTCTTGAAGCCGTCCGGGTCCGACGAGATGAATTTGTCCACGTCCCGGCCGAACGGGGCGAAATCCGTGCTGATCTGGTTGACCATGTCCACGCCGAGGGTGCCTTCGAGCGCGATCTCGCTCACCGGCTGGTAGGCGAGGTTGAGACTGCCGGTGAAGTGCTTGACGTTCTGCTTGATCTGTTCCTGCATGTTCTCGCGCACGGTCGCGAACGCCGCCTGGCCGAAGGGGTTCCCAGGTCCGATTGTGCCCGGGATCGGCTTGCCGAGGCTGTCCGGCACCGCGCACTGACCGGTGCCAGTCCGCACCGACCCAGCGTAGCATTCGGCCAGCTCCGGCTTGCCGAACAGCGCGGCTGCTGTGGCACCGAAGATGTTGTTGTTGTTCGACGGCGTCTGGTGGAAGCGGTCGACGTACTCCGCATTCACGCGGATCTTCACGTTGCTCGTGGGGAGAAGCACCAAGCTCGCGGACCCCTGGGCCGAGTGGTCAAGATCCTGGGCCGGACCGAGGTTCCGCCCGCCCCACGGGCCGTTCTCGCGGGCGTAGCGCCCGTTGACGTAGTACGTGACGCTCGGCGTGCCGCCGCTCACCGACCCCGAGTAGTTGCTGTTGTATCCCGTTTCGAGCAGCGACTTGAAGAACGGGCGCGAGAAGGGCGTGTAGGTGGTCACCGTTGTCCCGTAGAACTGGCTCAGCGCGTCGGCGAATGGCGGTTGGCCGCGGCAGTCGCTCTGGGTCGACGTCGTGTCGGGCAACCTGGCGACGCAATCTCCCAGGTTGGCGTAGCGCGCGAAGCCCCAGTTGTCTTCGTAACGGTTCTTGGGATCCGCCACGATGCCCTGCTCGCTCATGAAGTCCCAGCGGGGTGAGCCACGCGAGCCCGTCTTGGTGAAGACCTGGATCACACCGGCGGACGCTTCCGTGCCGTATAGCGTCGCTGCCGCTGCGCCTTTCAAGATCTCGATGCGCTCAATCGCTTCGGGGTTGATGTCATCCAGACGCGACGGGCTGCCACCGCCGCCCGTGCCGATGTAGTCTCCGAAGCCGCCACTGCGATCCACGCGCACGCCGTCCACGTAGACGATCGGCTCGTTCGGCTGGGAGAGGCTGGCATAGCCGCGGATCCGGATGCGCGCGCCTTCACCCGTCAGACCGCCCGAGGGGAGCACACTCACGCCTGCCTCCCGGGCCGCGAGCATCTCGGAGACGTCCTGCACGGGCGCGTTGCGCAGCGCCGCGGCGTCGATCGTCGCGACCGTGTTGCCGAGCTTGCGCTTCTCCGTCTCGGCGCCCGTTCCCGTCACGACCACTGCGTCGAGCGCGATAGCCGCCTTGTTCAGCGTGATGTCGGCGTCGGTGACTTGACCCGCCGTCACCGTGACCTGCTTCGTGGTACTGGCGTAGCCCACACGGCGGGTGCGTACCTCGACCGTGCCGGCACGGACCGCGAACTGATACTGGCCGTCTGAGTTGGTCAGGGTGCCGAGCTCGGTGCCGGCCACGTACACCTGAGCACCGTCCACCGGCCGGGTCGTCGCGCCATCGATCACCTTCCCGCGGATGACACCTGTGGTTTGCGCGCCAACACTGAGCGCGCCGGCGCACGTGAGCACGATTGCGGCGCCCAAACTCAGCGCCACACGGATCCTACGAAGCGGAGAGGTCATCTCCACCTCCTGTGATGGGGGACACTCGAATTGAACAGCAGCAGACGGTCGTGCGCTGTTCATGACTCTCATCCGACAGTTGCGACTGCCATCTCAATGCCCCGGCCAGGAACGGCGAGAACCCGGTCGGGCGGAAGGTGCGGTTAACGTGGCCCGGCTCGGCGGGGTCGTCAAGGAGGCCCCGCGCGGGGCGGGCGAACCACCGGCCGCCGCCGTAAATTGTTGATGGGAGCGGAGGTTATGCCGTCAGCCTACATCCACCGCCTGTTTGCTTTCGCCGCCATGGCCATTCCGGCCTGCAAGGACGAGTCTGTCGTCGTGCCGCCGCCGGTGGACGCAGCCTTCGCGTCCGTGAGTGCCGGCCTGCTGCACACGTGCGGCGTCACCGTCACGAGCCACGTGTATTGCTGGGGGTGGAACCGGGACGGTGAAGTGGGCGACGGCTCTCACAGCGATCGCGTGTATGCGGTGCGGGTTGCCGGCGCGCTCACGTTCGGCGCGGTGAGCCTCGGCGGCGGCCACTCCTGTGCGGTAACGACAGGGAACGTGCCCTACTGCTGGGGGCTCAATCTCACCGGCCAAGTCGGGGATGGGTCGACCACGTCGCCGGCGACGCCGGCCGGCGTCGTCGGTGGGCTGGCCTTCGCCACCCTGGCGAGCGGGAGCGGCGCCACGCACACCTGCGCGATCGCGGCCGCAGACTCGACTGCGCACTGCTGGGGATGGGCGCGCTACGGTCAGCTCGGCAGCCGTCCAGGCGAAACGTGCGCGACCCCGGCCGCGGAGCCGTGCAGTCGAACGCCGCTCGTGGTGTCAGGTGGCTTGAAATTCCTCGCGATCAGCAGCGGCGCGCGCCATACCTGCGCCCTCGCGGTGGACAGCGTCGCGTACTGCTGGGGACACAACGACGCGGGGCAGCTCGGCACTGGAACCACGCTCGATACGGCGGGGCCCGTGGCCGTTGCCGGCGGCCTCCACTTCGCACGGCTCACCCTCGGTTTCAGTCACAGCTGCGGGCTCACGGCGGGCGGTGACGCGTATTGTTGGGGAGACAACACGTTCGGGCAGATCGGGGACACGCTGCGGAGTCAGTCGTCCGTCCCGGTTCACGTGGTCGGCGGCGTCATGTTCACGACGTTGAGCGCCGGCAGCGAGCACACGTGCGGGATCAGTACGGGGAACGTCGCGTGGTGCTGGGGGCAGAACGGGAGCAGCGAGCTGGGCGTCGAATCGACCGAAACGTGCACCACCGAGACCGGCGTGGTTATTTCATGCAGTCGTAGGCCGCTCGGTGTGACCACGAGCCAGAGCTTTGGGTCGATCAGCAGCGGAGGGCATTTCACCTGCGCCCTCACCACGAATGGGAAGGCATACTGCTGGGGGAACAATAGCAACGGCCAGCTCGGCACGGGCAACACGAGCGGCAGCGACGTACCCGTGCGGGTCGCCAACCAGCCCTGACGGAGGAAAGCATGCGAGTGACGGTGGTGAGCCTAGCAATGCTGCTCTCGGGTTGCTTCAGTTACACGCGACTCGCCACGACGACGCCCGGGCGTGGCATCGAAGTGGTGGCCACGGTGAGCTCCCCGCTCGATGTCCTGTTGGGGGACGTCACCGTGCACGACGTTATGCGCGCCCAGGGTCGGGTGGCGTACGCTGATGCCGACTCGATCGTGCTAGCGGGCACGCGGTTTCTGTCAGAGAGCGGCGTCGAGTACGGCAGCCTTGGGACCCCGGTTCGCATTCCGCGCAGCACGATCGCCGACCTGAAGCAGCGGCGCGTATCGGCGTGGAAGACGGCGCTTGCCGTGGGGGTGAGCGGAGCGGCACTCACCGCGATCCTCGCCTCCGTCGGACCGCTGGCGGGCTCCTCGAGCGGCGGCGGACCTCCGAAGCCGGGCGCGTCGGTCCAGGCGCCCTGACGGTCGAGGCTCCCCGCCCGCATGGGGTCTACTTTGCCCACCGGTTGTTCCCCCGCTCGACGTCCGGATAAACCCTCTGAGGATCCACTACGACGCCCACCACCGCCTTCGCTGTCCTCACCCGCGCCGTGAAGCGACTCCCCAGGTTCCACATCTCGATCGGATAGTCCCGGGTCTCCGTAGTCCCGTCGGCATAGCGTAGCTCCAGCGTCACCGGCAGGAGCATCTCGCCGCGGTTCGATAAGTGAATGAACGTCGTGTCGCCGGCGACGCTCACCGAATCCACCGCCTGGTCGAGTCGGGCGGTCGTGTACACCCACTCGCGCCAGAACCAGTCGAGGTCCTTGCCCGACACATTCTCGATCGTCCGGAAGAAATCCGCAGGCTGCGGGTGCCGGAACGTCCAGCGGCGCACGTACTCGCGCATGGCGCGCTCGAACGTCTCCTTGCCGAGCACGGCGTCGCGCAGCACCATCAGCATCAGCGCGGGTTTCTGATAGGCCGCCCACGCGAGATCGTGCTGCTCGACCGGCTTGTCGATGAGCGGCTGCTCGTTGCCTGGGACCGCCGAGATGCGAGCGGCGCTGAGCAGGTCGCGGCGCACCGTGTCCCCGTAGGCCGTCCCCTTGAAATAGCCTTCGGCCGAGCCGTAGTCGATGAACGTGTTGAAGCCCTCGTCCATCCACGGGTAGCGCCGTTCGTCGGAGCCAACCATCATCGGGAACCATTCGTGCCCGAACTCGTGGGTCAGAACCCAGAACTGGTCCTCGCGCTTATCGATCGACGGCACGAACGTGAGCATCGGATACTCCATGCCTTCGACCAACCCCTCGACCGTCGTCGCATGCGGCCACGGGTATGTCCCCCACGTCTCGCTGAAGTGCTTGATCGTGAACCACGCCATCTTGTTCGCGTCCTCCCACGGCGCCGCACCCGCCCGGTAGAAGGTCTGAATCAGGATGCCGTGCCAGCCGGACGCATCCCACCGAAAGTCCGGAGACGCGGCCCACGCGACGTCGCGGACGTTGCGGGCGGTGAAGTGCCAGGTCTTGCTGCCGGGGGTGCGCTGTGCGCCGTGCGCGGTCGCTTCCGCTTTGGTCACGATCTGCACGGGCTCGGCGGAGGCGCGCGCCCGGGCAAGACGCGCGCGCTGCTCGGCGGTCCACACAGCGACCGGGTTCGCCGCCGTGCCGGTCGCCGCCACCAAGAACCCCGCCGGGAGCGTGAGCGTGACATCGAAGTCGCCGTACTCGAGATAGAACTCGCCGGCGCCGATGTACGGCAGGGGGTTCCAGCCGTGCACGTCGTCGTACACGACCAAGCGGGGATACCACTGGCCGATCTCGTACAGCCGCGTGCCGATCCGTCCCATGCGGCCGCCGCCGTAGGGCGGGACCGGGAAGTGCCACGCGACGTCGAAGTCGATCGCGCCTCGGGGCGGCAACGGACCCGGCAGCTCGACACGCATCATGGTGCCGTACTCCGTGCGCGTGAGCGCCTTCCCGCCGGCGGCAAAGCGCTCGATCGTGATGCCGCCGATGAACCCCTTCCCCGTGAAGTCGAACACGGCGCCGCCCGCGAAGTGGAGCGGCGGCTGGTTCAGCACGTAAGTGATGCTGTTGGGCGCGAAGATGTTCTGCTCGATCTGCACCCACACGAACGCGAGCGTGTCGGGCGAGTGGTTCGCGTAGTGGATCCGTTCGGTGCCTCGGATCGTCTGGGCGGCTGTGTCCAGCGTCGCGTGGATCACGTAATCCGCGCGTTGCTGCCAATAGTCCGGTCCCGGCGCCCCGGACGCGCTGCGGACCCGGCTCGCCGGCGGCAGCGCCAGTGCGCGGAAGGGGGAGGTATCGGCCACGGGCGCTTGCAGCGCCAGCGAAGTGGCGGTCAGGAATAGGAGCATGCGGTCCGCCCCCTTCAATTCCGCATTCCGCACTCCGCATGCCGCATTTTTACTCCTGGATGAACGTGATCTTGAAGCCGTCGGGGTCGGTGACGGCGAACGCCCAATCGCCCCACGGCGTCTCGGAAGGCTCGCGGTCGAGCGGCCAGCCCTTCGCCTTGACCTGCCCGGCGATGGCGCTGATGTCCTGGGCGGTCGCTACCCAGAGGCGGAACCCCTCGCCCTTCTTGCGGTCCCGTCCCTTGGCGAAGTCGTCCTGACCCAACATGATGTCACACGCGCCGGCCTTCATCTGCAGGCCGCGCAAACCACCGTTCGTTTCCCAGCGCTCCCCCGGTGTGAAGCCGAGCACGTCCCGGTACCAGGCGACGCTCTTTTGCAGGTCGTTCACGGTGAGCGACGCGGCCATGGAGCGCAGCCGCAGCGATTCGGGTTGCTGGCGCGCGGGGCGGGGGGGGCGACGGGGGGCGCGGGGGGCGCGCTTCGTCGCGGGGCGCTTGGATCGCTTCTTGGTCGCCATCGCTCGGCTCCTTCTCCCGGGTTCCACGCAGTGACACCGTGCTGCGGCCCACAAGCGTAGCGTCCCGTGCAGCGCCCCGCCAGATTACTCTGCGACCCAGCAACGTCGGAGCATGGCAATGCCTACCAGTCAAGCATCCGCGGTTTGGGAGGGAAAGCTCAAAGACGGCAAGGGCAGCTTCAAGGCGGGCAGCGGTGCGTTCAGCGGGCCGTACAGCTTCGCGACCCGCTTCGAAGGGAAGCCGGGCACCAACCCTGAAGAGCTGATCGCCGCGGCGCACGCCGCGTGCTTCAGCATGGCCCTCTCGGCGGGGCTCGAAAAGGCGGGCAAGCCTGCAAGCCGCATCCAAACCGACGCCGGCTGCACCCTCGAGATGGTGAACGGGACGCCTACCATCACCAAGATGGAGCTGAGGGTCCGAGGCAAGGTCCCCGGGCTCGATCAAGCAGGATTTCAAAAAGCGGCCGACGAGGCGAAGATCGGGTGCCCAGTGTCACGCGCGCTCAAGGGGATCCCCCAGATCACACTCACCGCCAAGCTGGAATAGCAGGCAGGACGCACATGGTGTGGACCGTGTACCTGCTCCGCTGCCGGGACGGATCCTTCTATACCGGCATCACGAACGACCTCCCGCGGCGCCTGTCACGGCACGCCGCGGGCACGGCCAGCGCATACACGCGCTCCCGCCGCCCGGTACGTCTCGTCTACCAGGAGCGCCAACCCAGCCGTTCTGCGGCCCTCAGGCGGGAGGCGGCGCTGCGGCGCCTGCCGCGCACCGCGAAGCTCGCGGTGCTCGAACGCAGCCGGTGAGTCTGGATCGGCGCGACCTCGCGGGCCTCCTCGCCGCCGTCGTGTTAGCCGCGGGATGCGTGCGACTCGGCTTCTGGCAGCTCGACCGCTTGCGCCAGCGCCGCGAGCGGAACGCCGTCACCCGGGCAGCGCGCGCGCGTCCGCCCCTCGAGGTCACTGCCGCGCTCGCGGCTGACTCCGCGCGGGACCGCCGCCTGCATGCCCGCGGGGTCTATGACTATGCCGGCGAGCGGCTGTGGCGCCCCCGCATGTACGAAGGCGCGCCCGGAGTGGCGCTGATCACGCCGCTCAAGCTGGTAGACGGCGAGGGGGTGCTGGTGGACCGAGGCTGGGCGCCCTCGCCCGACGCCTACCACGTCGACCAGCGTGCGTATCGCGAGTCCGACACGGCCGACGTGCTGGGGATCGGGATGGCCGCGCCGCGGGCTCCGGGAGACGTCGACCCCGTGCGCTTAAGGGACTCCCTGGCGTATCCCTTGCTCCCATTCGTCATCCAGCAGCTTCCGTCCGACCGTCCGACCGTCCGACCGTCCGTCGGCCTCATCCGTTGGCCCCCCCCCGAGCTGTCCGACGGGCCGCACCTCTCCTACGCCATCCAATGGTTCAGCTTCGCCGTGATCATTGTGGTCGGATCGGTGGCCTTGGTGCGAAGCCAGCGCCGTTAGGGCCCGGGCAGCACGGCCGCCGCAGGCTAAGGGCCGGCGGCGCGGTCTCGGGGCTACCATTAAGGCTCGATTTTAGCGATATTTAGGGGCCTCGCCCGCGGTGTGCTCGCCGCCGCTGCACCCGCGGGCGTTTCGTGTGCCCCGACCACCCCTGAGAGGAGTCCTGATGCCTGCAGCCGTACCGCTCAAGAACCCCGTGAAAGTCGGTCAGCTGGTGCGCCGCCGGTTGCGCGAGCTGAAACGCACGCCGCGCGAGCTGGCAGAAGCGGTGCAGGTGTCGGAGGACTACATCGTGGATCTCGTGGCTGGTCGCCGGCGTCCCCCCGCGCCAGGGCGGATCGATCTGTACGCGCCCATGGCCCGGTTCCTCCGGCTGCACCGCAACGACCTCCCCACCTGCGCCCGGGTCGAGCGCTCGGCTGAGCCGGCGGCCCGCCGCCGGCCGGACCCGGGGGTGTGGAAGCTGCTGTTCGAGCTGTGCGAGCCGGGGAAGGCGCGGCTCTTGGCCCGGCAGCTCGCCAAGCCCGACGGGGCGGCGCTCGAGCACCTGATCGTCGGGCGGCTGCTCGAGGTCGCGCAGGGCTTCGTGAGCCGCCGGCTGGAGGACGAAGTGGGGATGCGGGTCGCGGCGACCCGCGAGGGTCGCTCCTACCTCGACATGCGGATGCGGCTGCTCGAGTTCCTCGACGCCTCACCCGACTCGATCAGGGTCGCGGACTGCGAGGACTTCGTGCGCAACCGGATCGTGTTCTGGGATATCGACCTCGACACGCGGGCGATGCGGATCGTGTTGCGATAAGCGCCGCCAGGACTGCAACGCAAACGGCGCCGTCCGATGGATGGCGCCGTTGGTGTTGGCGGGACCGCCCTGCGCTTAGAGCTTGACGACGTTCTGCGCCGCCGGCCCCTTCTGGCCCTGGACGACATCGAACTCAACACGCTGGCCCTCGGCCAGCGTCTTGAACCCGTCCGCCTGGATCGCGGTGTGGTGAACGAAGCAGTCCTTCTCGCCGTTCTCGGGTGTGATGAAGCCGAAACCCTTCGCGTCGTTGAACCACTTCACGATACCGGTAATGCGTGCCATCTGCTGAACTCCTGATCTAATGGTGTTCGCGGCGGCGCGCGGACTTCACCTTGCGGCGTGCCGCGGCCTTATCCTTCCGCCGCCGTTGGGCGCTCGGACTCTCGTAGAACCGTTTGCGCTTCATGTCTTGGAATAGTCCGGCTCTGGTGATCTGGCGGCGGAACTTCTTCAGGACGTAGTCCAGTCGGTCGTTGTCGCCCAGCGTCACTTCCATCCGGCCTCTCTCCGCGCGGGAGTCCGCCAGAAACGATGAGAGGACCACGGGCGGTAGCCCAGGTCCTCGGAACGGTCTCTGGTTCGTATCGCGCGCCGGAACATCGCTGGGGGGCCCGGATTTGTCAAGGAACAGCCGAAACCGTCAAGCAGAGGCGTAGCACGAAAGGCGTCGCGCGACGACGTCACGCGAAGGCGTAACAGGCGAAGGCCTTACGATTTCGCGTGACGTTTCTGTGCTACGCCGTCACTTGACGCTTCTGCGCGACGTAGTTACGCTTCTCGCGAACCAAGAGCTGGCATCCTTCCGTAGGACGGTCCCGCTCAGGAGCGGGTTCCGGCGCTGAACACACGCCCGGTCTCATTCCCCAGGTTCAAAACGAGAGTGACGCTGCAGCACAGCGGCAATGGGCCGCTGGCGGCGTGCGTGTGTGTGCTTCCGGAAAGGAAGAGATTTCAGCAATGCCATTTACATCCCTCGGGCTCGCGCCCGAGCTGCTGCGTGCGGTAGCCGAAGAAGGCTACGAGCAGCCCACTCCCATCCAGCAGGAAGCGATTCCGCTCGCGCTGGCAGGCCGCGATCTCATCGGCTCGGCGCAGACCGGTACCGGCAAGACCGCTGCGTTCATGCTGCCGATCCTGCAGCGGCTCGCCAACGGCGACCCGAAACACGTGCTGCGGGCCTTGATCCTCGTCCCCACGCGCGAGCTCGCCGAGCAGGTGCTCCAGAGCGCGCGCGCCTACGGGCGCCATGTCCGCGGCGTGACGGCCGCCGCGGTGTACGGCGGCGTCGGGATGGAGCCCCAGACCAGGGCGCTGCGCCACGGCGCGGACATCGTCGTCGCGACGCCCGGCCGGCTGCTCGACCACATGGAGCGCGGCCACGTCGATTTCTCCCGCCTCGAGGTGCTGGTGCTGGACGAGGCCGACCGCATGCTGGACATGGGGTTCGCCCCCGACGTGCGCCGCATCCTCGCCGCGCTCCCCGAGCAGCGCCAGACGATGCTGTTTTCGGCCACCGTGTCGCCTGAAGTGGATGCGCTGGCGCGCCGGGCGCTCGACGGCCACGCCTCGGTCGAGATCGGCCGGCGCGCTACGCCCGCCGAGGGGATCGAGCACGTGATCGTCGCGGTGGACAAGCTCCAGAAGCGCGGCGTGTTAGCGAAGATCCTGCTGGCGAAGCCCGCCGGTCAGACGCTCGTTTTCACGCGCACCAAGTACGGCGCGGACAAGCTGGTAACCTTCTTGCGCAAGGAGGGGATCCCCGCCCACGCGATCCACGGCGACAAGGCGCAGAGCCACCGCACCCGGACGCTCGACGCGTTCCGGAGTGGTGCGGCCGATGTGCTCGTCGCGACCGACATCGCGGCCCGCGGCATCGACGTCGACGGGATCCGCATGGTCGTGAACTTCGACGTGCCCAACGATCCCGAAGTGTACGTGCACCGGGTGGGCCGCACGGCGCGGGCCGGGGCGCGGGGGCTCGCGCTCACGCTCATCTCGCCCGACGAATGGCTCTTGATGGGAGACATCGAGAAACTGATCGGCCAGACGTTCCCGCGGGAAGTCATTCCCGGCTTCGAGCCCTCGATCGCGCCGCTGCAGCCGAAACTCGCTCAGACCGACGTCGTTCGCCCGGCGCGATCGGTGCGGGCTCGGGTAGGTGGACGGCGGCGGCGTTAACCAAAAGAAGCGTCACGCAGAGGCGTCACGCAAAAACGTCACGCAAAGGTGTCTCGCAGTGACGTATTCGCTCGACGCCTCTGCGCGACGTCGTCGCGTGACGCTCTTAGCCTCTCTTTTCTATCGGGAGGTAGTCTCGCTTCTGGGCACCCGTGTAGACCTGGCGCGGCCGGGCGATGCGTTGCTCTTTGTCGAGCAGCATCTCCTGCCACTGGGCGAGCCATCCCGGCGTGCGACCGATGGCAAACAACACCGGGAACATGTCGATCGGGAACTTCATCGCCTCGTAGATGATCCCCGAATAGAAGTCCACATTCGGATAAAGCTTGCGCGACACGAAGTAATCGTCCTGGAGCGCAATGCGCTCCAGCTCGACCGCAATGTCGATCAGCGGGTTCTTGCCGGTGACGTCGAACACCTCGTCCGCCACGCGCTTGATGATCTTGGCGCGCGGGTCGTGGTTCTTGTAGACGCGGTGGCCGAATCCCATCAGGCGGAACTCCCCCCGCTTCACGCGCTCGATGTAGGCCGGAACGTGGTCTTTCGAGCCGATCTCCCGCAGCATGCGCAGCACTTCCTCGTTGGCCCCGCCGTGCAGCGGGCCGTACAGCGCCGCCGCCGCCGCCGCCATCGCCGAATAGGGGTCGGCGTGCGACGAGCCGACGCCGCGCATCGCGCTGGTCGAGCAGTTCTGCTCGTGATCGGCGTGCAGGATGAACAGCACGTCCAGCGCGTGCTCCAGCATCTTGTTGGGCGTGTATTTCACCTCGGTGGCTTTGAACATCATGTTCAGGAAATTGCCCGCATAGCTCAAGTCGTTGTCCGGGTAGGCGTACGGCATCCCCACCGAGTGCCGGTGGGCGAACGCCGCGAGCGTCGGCGCCTTGGCGATCAACCGGAAGATCTGGTTCCATCGCGACGTCTCGTCCTGGATGTGCTTGGCCTCGGGGTAGAAGGTCGAGAGCGCGGCCACCGCGCTCACAAACATCCCCATCGGATGTGCGTCGTGGTGGAAGCCGTCGATGAATTTCTTGATACTCTCGTGGACGATCGTGTGATGCGTGACGTTGAAGACCCACGCATCAAGCTCCGCGGCGGACGGGAGCTCCCCGTGCAGCAGCAGGTACGCGGTCTCCAGGAACGTGCTCTTTTCGGCGAGCTGTTCGATCGGATACCCGCGATAGCGCAGGATACCCTTGTCACCGTCGATGTAGCAGATGGCGCTGCGGCACGCCGCCGTGTTGACAAACCCCGGATCGTACGTCATGAGCCCCGCGTCGTCGGCCGACGTCTTGATCTGCCGCAGGTCGATGGCGCGCACCGTCCCGTCCTGGACGGGGAGCTCGTACTGCTTGCCCGTGCGGTTGTCGACGACGGTGAGGGTGTCCTTGGGCACGCGAGGCGTCCTGGATTTTGGCTGGGGAAAGATAATCACAGAAGGACGGGGGAAGACGGGGAAGGACGGGGAAGGTGGAGAAGGCGGCTCGGATCGCCGCGACCTTCCCCGTCTTTCCCGGTCCTTCCCCGCCGCTGTATCTTGGCGTCACCGATGACCCACCCCGCACCTCCCAAACGCGCCAGCCTCTACCCCACGCGGGGGGCAGCGGGCGCTCTGCTGGGCCAACAGCTCGCCGCCCGCGGCTACATCGGGTGCCTGCTGCTCGGGATCACGCCCGAGGGCGTGGAGATCGCCGCCAACGCCGCCAAAGCGATGGGGGCCCAGTTCGACGTGCTGGTCGCCGCCTTCATCAAGCTCGGCTCGAATCTCGCGCCGATCGGGGCGATCGCCGAGTCCGTCCCGTCCGAGATGGACCCCGACTTCCAGCCGAGTGGAGCGCTGCTGGACAAGCTGGCATCGGCGATCGACGAGTCCCGCGCCCGCGTCTCTCAGGATCTCATCCTGTACCGCACGCAGCGACCAGTGAAGACGCTTGCCGGGAAGGTCGCCGTCATTGTGGACGGTCAGGTGGTCTACCCATGGAAGGTGCTCGCGGCGGCGAAGGCGGCGGAACAGTTCGGCGCGAAGCAGGTCGTCATCGCCACGCCGGTCGCGACCCAGACGGCCGCGGACCGCATCCGCGCGCGCTCCTACGAAGTCGTCTGCCCGAGCGTGGTCGTGGAGAGCACAGGACATCCCTCGCCGTACGGCGACATGACGGGAGAGACGCCCGAACGACTGCGGTCAATCATGATTGCGCATCAAGCGGCGTAAGGCGTCGCCTTACTCCAGCTCCACCATCCCCTGCTCCAGCCACCGATGCTCGCCCCGCAGCACATCTTGGGCGACCCGGTACCCCTCCACATCGGCGTTCCGCCACAGCTGCTTGAACTTGCCCTGGATGCGTCCGCGCGCCTCGCGACAGAACAGGTCCGCGAGCGCCACGGCCCGCTTCCCGGTGGCGGCGTCCTGGCGCAGCAGCCACTGCGCCCGTGCGCAGGTGGCGGCCATCGCGAACAGCTCCCCGCCCACGTCGACCAGGCGGAACAGCACGGCCTGCCGGTATTCGAGCTTGGGGCCGAACCGTAGCATGGCGTGGAACACGCCACGCGCGAGCCGGCGGGCGTTACGGTCGACGTAGCGCACGTGCTTGGCCAGCGGGCCGAACGCCGCGTACTTCGGCCAGAAGCCCCAACCGAGCCAGCGTGACGGGTACCACCAGCCGTAGAACAGCGCTGCCCGGACCAGGCCGCGCAGCCGCTGGCTGACGCCCTTGCCCGGCATCACGACGTCGCCCGCGACCTGGAGGTGCTTATCCACTGCCTCGCGGGCGATGAACAGGTGCATGATCTCGCTCGAGCCTTCGAAGATCAGGTTGATCCGGAAGTCGCGCATGATGCGCTCCACCGGCACGGGCTTCTCGCCCCGCGCCCGCAGCGAGTCCGCGGTTTCGTAGCCGCGGCCGCCGCGGATCTGCACCGTCTCGTCGATGATGCGCCACCCGGCCTCGGAGTTGTACAGCTTCGCGATCGCCGCCTCGAGCCGGATGTCGTAGCTGCCGCGATCCGCCATCGCGCCGCACAGCTCCGCCACTGCCTCCATCGCGAACGTGTTCGCGGCCATGGCGCCGATCTTCTGCGCGATCGCGTCGTGCTTCCCGATCGCCCGGCCCCACTGCACGCGCTCGTTCGCCCATTGCCGCGAGATCTCGAGACAACGCTTCCCGGCTGCGACCGACGAGATGGGGAGGGTGAGCCGGCCGGTGTTCAGCGTCGTGAGCGCGAGCTTCAGACCCTTCCCCTCGCCCCACAGGACGTTCTCCTGAGGGACGCGGACGTTCGTGAAGCGGATCACGCCGTTGTAGATCGCCTTGAGTCCCATGAAGTGGCAGCGGTGCACGACCGCGACGCCCGGCCAGCCCGTCTCCACGATGAACGCGGTGATCTGCCGCTTCTCCTTCCCGTTCACGACCTTGGACGGGGTGCGCGCCATCACCACCATCAATTCCGCCTTGGTGCCGTTGGTGCACCACAGCTTCTCGCCGTTCAGGAGCCACGCCTGTCCGTCCTGGGTGGGCACGGCCAGCGTTTCCATGGCAGCGGGGTCCGACCCGACCCCCGGTTCAGTGAGCGCGAACGCCGAGATCGCCCCCCGCGCGAGGCGCGGGAAGTACTTCTGCTTCTGGGCGTCCGAGCCGAACATCTTGAGCGGCTGCGGCACGCCGATGGACTGGTGCGCGGAGAGCAGGGCGGTGAGCGAACCGTCCACCGACGAGACGAGTTCGATCGCTTTCATGTACGAGAGCTGCGACAGGCCCAGCCCGCCGTACTCGCGCGGGATCTTGATGCCGAACGCTCCCAGGTCGCGCAGGCCCGCGATCACAGCGTCGGGGATCTCTCCCTCCCGGTCGATCCGGTCGGAGTCGACGTTGTCGCGCACGAACCGCGCGAGCTTGTCGAGAAACGGCTGCGCGCGCGCGACCTCCTCCGGGTCCCGCTCGGGGTACGGATCGATCAGCGCCATGCGGAGCCGCCCGAGGAACAGGTCGCGCACGAAGCTGGGCGCGGCCCATTGCTGCTCTCGGGCCGCTTCCGCGACTTCGCGCGCTTCGTCGGCGCTGACCTTGCGTTCCGGGGCGGTGGGGGGGGCGGTGCTGGCCATAGGTCGAATCTATCCTCTTGAGCGATCGTTCCCAAATGTATGTCTTGACAGCGCAGCGGTGAGGGGGAGATTGGCCTCGCCCCCGCCAGGAGCAGGCGATGCGCCGCGTGCTGAGTCGTGCTGCCACCGTTGCCATCTGCTGCAGTCCCGCCGCCCTCGCCCCCGCCCTCGCACAAACGCCAGGGCCGTCAGCAGCGCCTGCGCTGCTGCTCATCAAGGCGGGTCGCTTGATCGACGGCCGGGCCGACGCGCCGCAGAGCAACGTGGGTATCCTCGTCGAGGGCGAGCGGATCAAGGCGGTGGGGCCGCTGGCGCAGGTCCAGGGACAGGGGCGGAACGCGCGCGTCATCGATCTCTCACCGATGACCATCCTGCCGGGGTTCATTGACACGCACACCCACCTGCTGCTCCAGGGCGATCCCACCGCCCAGTCGTACAACGAGCAGCTGCTCTACCAATCCACGCCATACCGCGCGATCCTCGCGGCGCGCAACGCACGTATCGCTCTCGAGCACGGCTTTACGGCCATCCGGGACCTGGAGACCGAGGGAGCGATGTACGCGGACGTCGACGTGAAGCGCGCCGTGAGCCGCGGCGAGATCCCGGGGCCCCGCATCTTTGCCTCCACCCGCGCCATGGCCCCCACCGGCATGTACCCCATCGTGTCGGACAACTGGGAGCTCGAGCTTCCGCACGGGGTGCAGCCGGTGGACGGCGTGGACAACGCGCGCCGCGCCGTCCGCGAGCAAGTCGCGCACGGGGCCGATTGGATCAAGTACTACTCCGACCGGCGCTACTACTTCGGGCCGGCGCCGGATTCGGTGCTGCACAGCTGGGTGAACTTCACGGATGAAGAGGCAAAGGCGATCGTCGACGAGGCGCACCGCCTCGGCCGGAGGGTGGCCGCGCACGCCATCGGCTCGGATGGGATCGCCGCGGCGCTGCGGGCCGGGGTCAATTCGATCGAACACGGCGACGGGATGACCGACTCCCTGATCGATGTGCTCGTCGCCAAGGGCGTTTACTGGGTGCCTACCGTCACCGTGTCACGCTACGTTGCTGGACCGCGGGGCGGGCCGTGGGGTCCGATGGTTGAGCACCAGCGCCAGGCGATGGCTCGCGCCCTCAAGAAAGGCGTGAAGATCGTGCTCGGCACCGACGTGGGCGGTTTTCCCTGGACCGAGCTCAACCAGGCCAAGGAGTTCGAATACTACGTGCAGTACGGGATGAGCCCGCTGCAGGCGATCAAGTCGGGGACGTCGCTCGCGGCCGAGCTGCTGAGCCAGCCGGACCTCGGCGCGGTCGCGCCCGGAATGTACGCGGACCTGGTCGCCGTGTCCGCGGACCCGCTCAAGGACATCACGGAGCTCCAGCGTGTGCGCTTCGTGATGAAGGGTGGCGTCGTTTATGTTTCGCCCTAGTGCGGCGCACGCTCGGGGCTAGCCTCGCCTTCGTCATCGGCGCCGTCGGTTCGAGCATGGGGCAGCTCGCCCCCCCCGGCACCGGCGGCGTCGCGGCGTTGGCGGCGGCGCTGAAGCAGCTCGGAGCGACCAAGCGCGTGCTCGTGATCGGCGCGCACCCGGACGACGAGAACTCGGATTTCCTCGCCTATCTCTCCCGCGGCATGGGCGCCCAAGCCGCCTACCTTTCGCTGAGCCGCGGCGAAGGGGGTCAGAACCTCATCGGCCCCGAGCTCGGCCCCGAGCTGGGGGTCATCCGGACGGAAGAGTTGTTGGCCGCGCGCCGGGAGGACGGCGCCCACCAGTTCTTCACGCGCGCGTACGACTTCGGGTTCTCGAAGACCGCCGAGGAGACGCTGCGGTTCTGGCCGCGCGACTCCCTCCTCGCCGACGTGCTCGAGGTGATCCGCCGCTTCCGGCCGCAGATCATCCTCTCGATCTTCTCCGGGACGGCGCGCGACGGGCACGGCCAACACCAAGTGGCCGGCATGGTCGCGCGCCAGGCGTTCGAGACGCTGCGCGACTCGAGCTGGGGGCCCGTGAAGCTGTACCGGTCGAGCTCCTTCGACACGGCCGGCACTACGACGACCGTGGACGTGGGCGTGCTCGACCCGGTAGTCGGCCGGTCCTATCACCAGATCGCCATGGCGGGCCGCAGCCGGCACCGCTCCCAGGACATGGGACAGCTCGAGCCGCCCGGCCCCAGCCTGACGCGCGTGGCGTTCATCGAGTGGCGGGAGCGAAGCCGCGGGCCCGGGGATGGCGCGGGGCTGTTCTCGGGCGTTGACACGGTGCTGCACGGCAAGGAGCGGTACGTCGCGCTGATCGACTCGGCGCGGGCGCGGCTCAACCCGTCCCAACCGGGCGCGATCGTGCCGCTGCTGGCGCGGGCGTTGCGGGAGCTCGGCGACGGCGACGCGGACCAGCAAGAGATCCTGCGGGGGGCCCTCGCCGCCGCGGCCGGTGTGGCGGTCGACGGGACGGCAGACGACGGCATCGTGATTCCGGGCGAGCGGCTCCAGCTGGAGACGAGCGTCTGGAACGCGGGCGATTCGGCGGTCGCGCTCGACGGCGTGGATGTGAGCGCGCCTCCCGGTTGGACGATCGAGCGGCTCGATCCCGCGACTTCGCCCGTCGCGCCCGGCCGGGTCGCGACGCGCCGCTTCGCGCTTACCGTGGCGGCCGACGCGCCCCGCTCCCAGCCCTACTTCCTGCGGCGACCGCCTAGCGGCGGGTTGTACGACTGGACCGGCGTGCCCGCCGGCTGGCGTGGACTGCCGTTCGAGCCGCCGCCCCTCGAGGTGACGTTCCGGCTGACGATCGCGGGGGTGCCCGCGCTGTTGCGCCGCGAGGTGGTGTACCGCTACCGCGATCAGGGAATCGGCGAGATCCGGCGACCGATCTTCGTCACGCAGCCGTTCGATGTCGCCGTGACGCCCGACCTCGTCGTGTGGCCGATCGATGGTCGCGCGGCCGCGGGTGCCGCCGCTCACTTTACGGTCACAGTCACCAACCGCGGGCACGGTCCCGCGACCGCTCAGGTCGTGGTCACACCACCTGCGGGGTGGAACACGCCCCCGCCTCAAGACCTGTCGTTCCAGCGGGAGGACGAGTCCAAGAGCCTCACGTTCTCGCTGGCACCGCCGCCCAACGCGCGGCCGGGCGTGGTGGTGCTGCGCGCCGGGGCGGTCGCCGCCGGCCGGAGGAGCGAAGGCGCGCTCGTGCTCATCGACTATCCCCATATCCGGCCGCGCGCGGTCGTGCACGCCTCGACTGCGGAGATCCGCGTCGCGCGCATCTCGCTTCCTACGCTCACCCGCGTGGGCTACGTGCGCGGAGCCTCCGACCGCGTGCCCGAGGCGCTCCAGGCAGTGGGGGTGCCGATCGAGCTGCTGGGCGCCGACACGCTCGCCCGCGGCGACCTGGCGCGCTACGACGCGATCGTGGTCGGCAGCCGCGCCTACGAGACCGACCCCGCGCTGGTGGCGAGCAACGGGCGGTTGCTCGATTATGCCCGCGCCGGCGGGCTCGTGATCGTGCAGTACCAGCAGTATCCGTTCGTCAGCGGCAACTTCGCTCCGTACCGGCTCGCTATCGCCCGGCCCCACGACCGCGTCACGGATGAGACGGCACCGGTCACCCCGCTCGATCCCACCAGTTCGGTGTTCCGGGTGCCCAACGACATCGGCCCAGCCGACTGGCGGGGCTGGGTGCAGGAGCGGGGGCTCTACTTCGCGCACGACTGGGACGCCGCGTACACGCCGCTGCTCGAGACGCACGACGCGGGCGACGCGCCGCTCCAGGGCGGCCTGCTCCTGACACGGCTCGGCCAGGGCACCTACGTCTACACGGGGCTGAGCTTCTTCCGACAACTTCCGGCCGGCGTCCCCGGCGCCTATCGGCTGTTCGCGAACCTGCTGGCGCTCGGCAAGAAGTAGAATGCGGAACGCGGAACGCGGAAGGCGGAACAGACCGTGCGGACGTCGAGTGCCGAAGCTGGTGCGAAGAATCGAACCGTCCCAATCTGTTCCGCGTTCCGCGTTTCGCGTTCCGCGTTCGCTCATCGGCGCCGCACTGCTCTTCGCGCTCTGCGTCGCTTGCCAGGGTGACCGCCGCACCCCTCTCGTCATCTACTCTCCCCACGGCCGTGACCTCCTGACGCTCCTCGAGCGGCGCTTCGAGCAGCTCCGCCCCGACGTCGACGTGCGCTGGCTCGACATGGGCTCGCAGGAAGTGTACGACCGGCTTCGCTCCGAGCGCGCCAACCCGCCGGCAGACGTCTGGTTCGGGGGTCCTTCGACCATCTTCGCGCGCGGCGCGCACGATTCGCTGCTGGCGCCGTTCCGGCCCAGCTGGGCTGGCGCGATCGGTCCGCACGGGCGCGGTCCCGGCGATCTCTACTTCGCGGCCTACGAGACCCCGGCGGTGATTGTGTACGCCGAGCAGGCGGTCCCCGCTGCGGAGGCGCCCCAGGACTGGGACGAGATGCTGCAGCCGCGCTGGAGAGGCAAGGTGCTGATCCGCGACCCCCTCGCCTCGGGCACGATGCGCGCCGTGTGGGGGATGATCATCGAGCGCGGCCTGAAGCAGACGGGCGACACGGCCGCGGGCTTCCAGTGGCTGCGGCGCCTCGACGCACAGACCAAGGAGTACGTCCTCAACGGCCCGCTCCTCGACCAGAAGATCGTGCGGCAGGAGGGGCTGGTGACGATCTGGGATCTTCCGGACATCTTGCTGAACCGCCGCGACGGGCTGCAGCTCGGCTACCTCTTTCCCAAGAGCGGCACGCCGGTGATCGAGGACGCGATCGGCGTGGTGCGGGACGCCCGCCACCTGGCGGCGGCGCGCGCGTTCGTCGAGTACGTGGGCAGTGTCGACGCGCAGCTGCTCGCGACGCGCGAGGCGTATCGCCTGCCGGCACGGCTCGACCTCCCGGTGGATTCGCTGCCGCCCTGGGCGCGCGCAGTGCGGAGTGGCATGAAGGTCGCCGACGTGGATTGGGACGTGCTCGCCGCGCGCGGAGCGGATTGGATGCGATACTGGGATGAGACCGTCCGCGGGAAGGGGGAAGGGGGAAAGGGGAAGGGGCGGTGACGGCGTTCGTGTCGCTCGACGGGGTACGGAAACGGTGGTCACCCGCGACCGTCGTGGGCCCGGTGTCGCTCGAGATCGCGCGCGGAGAGATCGTGGCGCTGCTGGGACCGTCGGGGAGCGGCAAGACGACGGTGCTGCGCCTGCTCGCCGGCTTCGAGACGCCGGACGCCGGGCGCATCGCGATCGCCGACGAGGATGTCACCGCGCTCCCCCCCGCCCGGCGGCGCTGCGGGATGGTATTTCAACACTACGCCCTGTTCCCTCATCTCGACGTCGGAGAGAACGTCGCCTTCGGCTTGGCCCAGATCGACCGGCATGGCCGCGACCGTAAGGTCGCGGGGGCCTTGGAGCTCGTAGACCTCACAGGCTTCGAGCGCCGCAAGCCCCACGAGCTCTCGGGTGGGCAGCAGCAGCGGGTCGCGCTGGCGCGGGCGCTCGCCCCCGAGCCGCGCGTGCTGCTGCTCGACGAGCCGCTCTCCAACCTCGACCCGAGCCTCCGTGAGCGGACGCGGCGCGAGCTCCGGGCCGTGATCAAGCGCGTGGGCATCACGACGGTGTTCGTGACCCACGAGCAGGAGGAAGCCTTCGACTTGGGCGATCGGGTCGGCGTGCTGAGTCGGGGACGCCTCGAGCAGGTGGGGACGCCGGACGATCTGTACGAGCGTCCGGCGTCGCTCTTCGTGGCCACGTTCGTCGGTCGGGCGAACGTGCTGCAAGGGCCGACCGCCCGCGCGCTGGGCGGGAGCGAGGGACAGGTGCTCGTCATCCGCCCGGAGCAGCTGCGCTTCACGGACGGCGGGCTCCCCGGCCTCGTGCGGGAGCGGCGCTATACCGGGGCCGCGGCCTACTACCAGGTCGAGACCGAGGGCGGCGACCGCCTCGAGGTCGTGGCCGATCCGGGCGCCGCGCGCGTGGGCGACCGGGTGTACGTCGAAGCGTTGCGGGTCCTGGCGTTCCGCGAGGGGCACGCATGAATTCGCGGCTCCGCCCTGCGGATCGAGCAGCGCCGGATTACTGGCTGATGCCGCATCGCGACGTGCGCCGCATCCTGCCACGGCTCAGCCTCACCCTGCTCCTCGCGTGGCTCGTGCTGTATCCCATTCTCGTCGCCGTCGCGGATGCGGCGCGCGGCGACGCGCTCGGGACGTTCGTCTCCCGCACCGGCGAATGGGCGGCCCTGTGGGCGAGCGTGTGGGTCTCGCTTGCGAGCGTCGTGCTGGCGGCGGCGATCGGTGTGCCGCTCGCGCTCCTCTTCGAGTGGCTCGACTTCCCCGGCCGAAAAACCCTCGGCTCGCTGGTCGCGCTCCCGGCGGTGCTGCCGCCCTTCGTCGGCGTGATCGCGTTCCTCTTTCTCTACGGGGAGTCGGGGTTCGTAGCGCGTGCGGTGCAGGGGGTCTTCGGCCTGAACCGGGCGCCATGGCGGCTGCAAGGGGCGGGCGCGATCCTGCTCGTGCACGCCTACTCGATGTACGTGTATTTCTACCTGTTCACGCGGGCGGGGCTCGCCAAGCTCGACGCGTCGCTGTTCGAGGCGGCGCAAGCGCTCGGCGCCGGACGCTGGCAGGTGCTCTCGCGCGTGACGCTCCCCTTGCTGCGGCCCGCGCTCGCGGGCGCCGCGCTGCTCGTCTTCATGACTGCCCTCGGCTCCTTCAGCGCCCCGTACGTGTTCGGCGGCGGGTTCCGGGTCATGACGACCCAGATCGTGGCGACGAAACTGAACGGCGAGCTGCCGCTCGCGATGGTGGAGACCGTGGCGCTGGCGCTGGTCGCCATCGTGGGCCTCGCCGTGCTGCGCCGCACCGAGGGCGACGACCTGCTCACCGCGCTCGGCAAGGGCACCGCACCGCGCCGTCGCGCCATCCGTCGTCCGGCCGTGCGGGGGCTTGCGACGGCGGCGGGGTGGCTGTTCGCGACCCTGTTGCTGCTGCCGCATCTCACGCTCGCCCTCGTGTCGCTCGTGCCGTACGGCAGCTGGACGACCGAGGCCGTGCCGCCGGTCCTGAGCCTCGTGAACTACCAGCGGCTGTTCGGCGAGCCGGAGCGGTTGCGGCCGCTCGTGAACTCGCTGTGGATGGCGGCCGTCAGCACGCTCGCCGCGCTGCTGCTCGCGCTCGCCGCGGGGGCGCTCGTCGGCCGGCGCGGACCGGGGGGCCGGGGGGGGCGGGGGGGGCAGTTCCGCGGACCGATCGAAGCACTCGTGGCACTCCCCTGGGCCCTCCCGGGCACCGTGTTCGCGATCGCGCTCGCGGCCACGTTCAGCGTCTCCAGCCCGCTCACGTTGCGCTGGATCCTCGTCGGGACCGTCCTCCTGCTGCCGCTCGCCTATGTGGTGCGCAACCTCCCGGTCACGGGTCGGGCGGTGCTCGCCGGGTACCGGCAGCTCGATCCGGCGTTCGCAGAGGCCGCGGCGAGCCTCGGCGCCGGCCGATGGGCCACCCTCCGGCGCGTGACGCTGCCGCTCTTGAGGCCCGCGCTCGCAGCCGGCGCGAGCCTGGCGTTTGTGACCGCGCTCGGCGACTTCGTGACGTCCATCGTGCTCTACACGTATGACAACCGCCCCATCTCCATCGAGATCATGTCGAGTCTCCGTGTCTCCGAGCTGGGCGTAGCGGCGGCGTTCGGCGTGATCTTGATGGTCGTGAGCGCCGTGGTCCTCGGGCTCGGAGCGAGACGATGAAGCGGATGTCGGTGCTGATGGCCGTCGCGTTCGTCGACATGATCGGCCTGATGATGGTCGTACCGCTGCTCCCGCTGTACGCCCTGCGGTTGCACGCGGACCCGTCGACCATCGGGCTCCTGAGCGCGTCGTTCCCGATCGCCCAGCTGGCCTCATCGCCGGTCTGGGGACGCGTCTCCGACCGCTACGGCCGCCGCCCCGCGCTGCTCGTGGGCCTGTCGGCCTCGGCGATCGCGTACGTGATTTTCGGATTTGCGGGCTCGCTGTGGCTGCTGTTCGTGTCGCGCTTCGTCCAAGGGCTGGGCGGCGGGACGACAGGCGTCGCGCAGGCGTACGTCGCGGACACGATGGCGCCGCACGAGCGGGCCAAGGCGCTCGGGTGGCTGTCCGCGGCCACCAGCTTCGGCGTCATCGTGGGGCCCGCGCTGGGTTCATTCGCGGCGCGCTGGGGTGAGATGGCGCCGGGCCTGGTCGCGGCCGGGTTGTGTGGGGTCAACGTGATGTTCGCCTGGAAGTGGCTCCCCGAATCGCGCGCGCTCGCCTCCCACGTCACCACCGAGAGCGGTCGCCAGGTGCCGCCTCCCGAGCCGCGGCCGGTGCGCGAGGCGCTGTGGGAGGTCGTCCGGCATCCCGGCCGGCCCGCGGCGCACCTCATCTGGATCTACGCGGTCGCGATGCTGGCCTACAACGCGACGCCGCCCGTGTTCGCGTTGTACCTCTCCGAGAAGTTCGGCATCACGGAGCGGAACATCGGGTACTTCTTCCTGATCTTCGGCGGTGTGGGCGTGTTGATGCGTGCCTTCGCCGTCGGCTGGGTCAACGACCGGCTGGGCGAGGTCCGTACGATGCGGCTCGGTGCCGTGCTCTACGGCCTCGGCTACGGCCTGCTGCCGCTGGCCGGGTCGGTCCCCGTGTTTCTGCTGTACCAGGTGCTGTTGCCGCTCGGAACCGCGCTGCTGTTTCCCGCCAACTCGGCGTTGGTGAGCCATCGCGCGGGCAAGCACGAGTTTGGGCTCATGATGGGTGTGCAGCAGGCGCTGCGCGGCGTGGCGAGCGTGATCGGTCCGGTGTGGGCCGGGATCGCGTATCAGCATCTCGGCCGGAACGTGCCCTTCTTCGCGTGCAGCGCGATCATCGCGCTGGCGTTGCTCATGGCGACACGTGTGCCCCGCAGCGAGCCCGTGCCCGCCACCGCCCAAGCGGCTTGACCTTCGTTACTTTTGTGCACATGAACGCTCCGCTGCTGTTGTTCCTGGGGCTGCTGGGGACCGCCCCGGCGCCCCGCCCCCGGCTCGTCGTGGTCATCACCGTCGACCAGTTGCGGGCCGACTATCTCGACCGCTATCGGGCTCAGCTCACGGGCGGGCTCGGGTTGCTCCTGAAGCGAGGCGCCGTCTTCGCGGACGCCTACCAGGATCACGCCGTCACGGAGACAGCGCCCGGTCACGCCACGATTCTCTCCGGGCGGTGGCCCGCGCACACCGGCATCGTCCGCAACGCAGCCGGCGTCCTGGACTCTGCGGCGCCGCTCGTCGGCGTCACCGGGCCGGGCGCTGCGCCGACCCGGTTTCGCGGGACCGCGTTCTTCGACTGGCTCAAGGCGGCTGAGCCGGGCGCGCGTGCCCTCTCGGTATCGGGGAAGGACCGAGGGGCGATCCTGCCGATCGGCCGGGCGAAGCAGCAGGTCTACTGGTACGTTGGAGGCTACTTCACCACGAGTCGCTATTACGCCGACTCGCTCCCCGACTGGGTGCGCGCCTTCAATGGCCGGCGCCTCCCTTTCCGGGCCGCCGGCGCGACATGGAACCTCCTCTTGCCGGCCCGCGCCTATCCCGAGCCCGACAGCGAGCCGTACGAGCACGACGGCAAGGACTTCACGTTCCCGCACCAGCTGTCGCCCGACAGCGCACAGGCTGCGCTCGAGTACCTCGGGGTTCCATCGATGGACTCGCTCACGCTCGCCTTCGCGCTCGAGGGGGTGCGGGCGCTGGCCCTGGGGAGCCGCGGCGCGGTCGATCTCCTCTCGGTGAGCCTGTCCACCACCGACTACGTGGGCCACGCTTACGGCCCCGACTCGCGCGAGATCCACGACCAGGTGCTGCGGCTCGACCGCTCCCTGGGACTATTCCTGCAGCAGCTGTTCGTGCGCTACGGGTCCGGTAACGTCTTGATCGTGCTCACCGCCGACCACGGCGTCACGCCGTTCCCCGAGCGCTCGCGCGCGGAAGGTCACCGGGACGCGCAGCGGGTCAACGTGGACAGCATGATCGCCGCCGTCAACGCGCAGCTCGACCAGCGCGCCGGCGGCGGCGCGTGGCTCGCCTTCGAGAGCGGCATGGTGCTGCTGCCGCGCCGTGGTGAGCTCGCCGGACAGGGGGTGAACGTGGATAGCGTGGTCGCGGACGTGGCAGCCCGCCTGCGGGCGGTCCCCGGGGTGTCGCGGGTCGACCGGCCGGCCGACTTGGCCGGCAAGGACACCAGCGATGCGGTGGTGCGCCGCTGGCTGCACCAGGTGCCCTTGAACGCCGGCGTGGAGCTCGTCGCGACGCTCAGGCCTTACTCGATCTGGGTGTATCTCAACCTCCCTGCCACCGCGACGCACGGCCAGCCGAGCGACCTCGACGCACACGTGCCGCTCATCTTCTGGGGACGCGCCATCCGCGGCGGCGTGTATGGGGAGCGGGTGAACACCGTCGACATCGCGCCCACGCTTGCACGGCTACTCGGCCTCACGCCGGCCGAGCCGCTGGACGGGCGCGTCCTGACCGAAGCGATCGCCGCGCCGGACTGAGGAGTTCCCATGGTTGCGAAGCTCACCGCGGACCAGCAACGCCGCGCCGGCGAGATCCGGCAGTTTCAAACGGTGGTTGAGCACGTCGCCAAGCTCGTCGCCGAGCTCGACTCGAACCGCGCAGCCAAGGCGACGTTCATCGACAACCTCTGCGAGTCGATCGCCCGGCAGCTCTCGCAGCTGCGCCAGCGCGCGCTCACCTCCGGCATCGGGACCATTGCCGACGTGGCGGGGGCGATGTCGGTGATGGCGGGGCGGGGGGGCGGGATCCACATGAAGATCCGCGGGCTCACGGACGGCGTGAACAGTTTGCGGATGCAGCTCGACCAAGCGCTCAAGCAGGCGATGACGCCGGAGCCGACGCAGCCGCCCGGCCCACCGCACTGAGCGTGGCGGCGATCCGCTGCAGCGGCCTCGTCAAGCGCTACGCGGACGTGGTCGCCGTCGCCGGGCTCGAGCTCACCGTCGCGGCCGGTGAATGCTTTGGACTGCTCGGTCCCAACGGCGCCGGCAAGACTACCACGATCGAGATTCTCGAGGGGCTCACCGAGCCGGACGCGGGGGACGTGGAGCTGCTCGGAATGCGGTGGGGCGGGGGCGGCGCGGGCGGCGCGGCCGACCGCGCGCTGCGCGAGCGGCTCGGCATCCAGCTGCAGGAGACCCAGCTCGCGGACAAGCTGACGGTCGCGGAGACGGTGCGGCTGTTTCGCAGCTTCTACACGAGCTCCCACAGCGTGGACGAGGTGCTCGCGCTCGTCGAGCTTGAGGAGAAGCGCGGGGCGTGGGTCGGGAAGCTGTCGGGCGGGCAGAAGCAGCGACTGGCCGTGGCGTGCGCACTGGTGAGCCGGCCCGAGCTGCTGTTCCTCGACGAGCCGACGACCGGGCTCGATCCACAATCGCGCCGCCAGCTGTGGGAGGTGATCCGGCGGTTTCGCGCCGCGGGCGGCACCGTGCTCCTCACCACCCATTATATGGAGGAGGCGGAGCGGCTGTGCGACCGGGTGGCGATCATGGATCACGGCAAGGTGATCGCCCTGGGCACGCCGCGGGAGCTGATCGCGTCGCTCGGCGCGGAGCACGTGGTCGAGTTCGCCCTCGTGGACGGGGCCGGTCGCGTTCCGGCGCCGGAGGAGCTCGCGGCGCTGCCCGGTGTTCAGGCCGTGCGCCCGGGCCCGGATCCCACGGCGCTCACCGTCGCCGCCGTGCACCTAGCCGTGCCGGCGCTGCTCGGGCTGCTCGAGCGACGCGGCGCCGAGCTCTCGATGCTCGCCACCCACCACGCCACGCTCGAGGACGTGTTCGTGTCGCTCACCGGCCGGCAGCTGCGCGATGCGTGATCGCCCGCTCGTTCAGCTCACGCTGGCGCGCATGCGCGAGTTCTACCGCGAGCCCGAGGCGATTTTTTGGGTCTTCGGGTTCCCGCTCGTGCTGGCGTTCGCGCTCGGCATCGCCTTCCGGAACCGCGGCCCCGGCGAGCTGAAGATCGGGGTGCTCCGCGCGCCGGGGGACAGCGTCATCGCCGCGGCGCTCGATCGCTCGCCGGCGCTCGCGGCCGCCGTGCTCGATTCGGGTGAGGCGCGGACCCAGTTCCGCACCGGGCGCATCGCGCTGCTCGTCGTGCCCGGCGACCCGCTCGTCTACCGCTACGACTCCACCCGCACGGAGAGCCGGTTGGCGCGGCTCGAGGCGGATGAGGCGCTACAGCGGGCCCGCGGCCGCCCCGACGTCGCGAGCGTGCGTGACGAGCGGGTCACCGAGCCAGGCTCGCGCTACATCGACTTCCTCATCCCCGGGCTGCTCGGCATGAACCTCATGGGCAGCGGGCTGTGGGGCGTGGGCTTTTCGGTGGTCCAGGCGCGCACCAAGAAGCTGCTCAAGCGCTTCATGGCGACGCCGATGCGACGCAGCCACTATCTCCTGTCGTTCATCCTCTCCCGTCTGCTGTTCCTGTTTCTCGAGATCGCCGCGCTCGTCGGCTTCGGCTGGCTGATGTTCGGCGTTGCGGTGCGGGGGTCGTTCGGCGCGCTGGCGCTCATCACCGTGCTCGGCGCGCTGTCGTTCGCCGGCCTGGGGATGCTGGTGGCGAGCCGGGCGCGCACTATCGAGGCCGTGTCGGGACTGATGAACTTGGTGATGCTCCCGATGTGGATCCTCTCGGGAACCTTCTTCTCCTACTCTCGCTTCCCGGATGCGATGCAGCCGTTCGTGAAAGCGCTGCCACTCACTGCCCTCAATGACGCGCTCCGCGCGGTGATGATCGATGGCACCGGCCTGGTGCGGCTCGGCGCCCCGCTCGCGATCGTCGCGGGCTGGGGCGCCGTGAGCGTCGGGGTCGCGCTCAAGATCTTCCGCTGGCGCTAGGCTGAGCCTCCAGAACCTGCTCGCAACTCGTTGATTCGTTGAAGGATGTCTCGCCTTGTCGGATCGATGCAACAGCCTACTTGCGGCGGACCCCGTTGGGGGCATATTGCAACGCACCTCAGATGCTGTGAACCCCGAGGCGCTGTCGTGCGGCTCGCCTATGCCTCGAGGGGAGCGAATCGCGAACCCGACTGAGTGAGGAGACTCGCTCGGCCGGTTTTTTTGTTGCCGGCCATAGGACGGTTATGTCGGCGACGCGCCCCGCTCTCGCCTCCCTTGCTTCAGGGTTCCACGCCACCGAACGCTGTTCCGCTCGGCGCGGCCCTGCTGCACGCGTAGCCGCACCGCAAGCCGCGCGCTCAGCATGAACTGCTACCACTGCGCCACCCCGATTCCCCAGGACATCCCGAACCCGCAGGGCGGCGATTGGTACATCATGCTCCATGGGTTTGCGGCGTATTCCGGAGTATCGCTCACAGCAACCTACTGAGGACGAGCCTTGGTACCACGCGACAGGCCGTGTCACATGCGCCCCCGGACGGTAGGCCGCCGCCGAGTGCCGGCGGGATTACCATCAACGTCCCTGGCTCCGGCCAGGTGACTGTGCAATGGACTGCCCCGCAGGACGCACGATCGTTCTTGGTGCGGGTCAACCCGATTCCGTTCACAGGCATCACCGGCGAGATGGTCGTTGGTGGCGAGGCTCGGACTCTCACGTTGACGGGTTTGTCGCTGGCGAGTGGTGGCCAGTACCAGGCCGTTGTGTTCGCCTTCAGCAAGTACGTCCAGACGCCGGGCGACATGGACGGTCAATTCAACGTTAGCACGCACAGCGTCACGTTCCAGGCGCCATAACTATTGATCCTGCACAAGCGCTAGGTCACTGGGTGACGGTGATCGTGCCCTTCATATTGTTCAGCGTGCCGTGAAACGTGCAGTGGTACGCATACGTGCCGGGCGTGGCGAACGTCATCGAGAAAGAGCCGCCTGGCGTAGTCGTCGTGCCGCCGTAGGGATCCATGGTGGTGCCGGGCGCGGCTAACGTGCCGCTGTCGAACGCGCTGCCATCGCTCGTGGCTGTGTGGGCGGTCTTCCCGTTATTCACCCACTTCACTACGGTGCCGGCCTTGATCGTGGGCGAGGCGGGCGTGAAAGCGAAATCGGTCATGCTCACCGTCTCCACGGTGGCACCTGAGGGTGGGGGATTGTTGGTGCTGCCCGAGGACGTCGGGCCAGAGCTGCCGCCGCACGCCGCTGCAATGATCGCCGACGCGATTCCGACTCGGATGCGCATGATGGTTCCCTCCTGAGGGGGTTCTCCGATAGAGACGCGCCCAAGGCGCCGTTCGGATGTTGTAGCGCTAGTCGCGGCTTGTCAAACCCCTAGGGTCAGTCCCCCCGCAGAAACACAACCAGCCGCCGCAGGAACCCCTGGGCCTTGAGGACCGCTCGGCGGAACTCCTGGGCGCTCGCGTAGCGGCCCGCCGGCTCGCCCCGCATCGCTTTTCGCAGCACCTCTTCGAGCTCCCGCGGCACCTCGCCGCGCGACGCGTGCAGCAGGGGCAGATCGTCCGTGGTTTGCCGCGCGAGAATCGACTCGGGCGTCACGCCGTCGAACGGCGGCCGGCCGAGCAGCGCGAAATACGCCACGGCGCCCAATGAGTACAGATCGGTCCGCTGGTCCACTCGTTCCCCCAGCAGCTGCTCCGGCGCGGCGAACTGCGGCGTCCCGCTGCGCGAGGTGGCGCCGCCGAAGCGGTCGCCGCGCAGCGCCAGCGCCAGCCCGAAGTCCGTGATGCGCAGCCGGCCGTCGGGCTCGATCAGCATGTTCTCGGGCTTCAGGTCGCGGTGCACCAGGCCCTGGGCGTGCGCTTGCTCGAGCGCCGACAGCGCCTCCTCGAGCAGCCGCACGGTCCGCTCCACGGAGAGGGGGCCCTGGCGCTGGACGAGTTGCGCCAGGTTCGCGCCCGGGACGAGCTCCATCGTGTACCACTGCAGGCCGGCGCGCCCCATGATGTCGTAGATGCTCACGACGTTCGGGTGCCGCAGCTTCGCGGCGAGCTGGGCCTCGCGCCGGAAGCGCTCGACGACGCCCAGGTTGGCGGTGAGCGAGGGGTGCAGCACTTTGATGGCCACCTCACGCTCGAGCCCCAGGTCGCGCGCCCGGAATACCCGCCCGAACCCCCCCGAGCCGATCTCGTCGAGCAGCTCGTAGTCGTCGCCCAGGGCGCGGCGCAGGCGCCGTTCGAAACCGACTTCGGCGACCTGCGGCGCGGCGGCGGGCTCCTGGAAGACTCCGGCTTCGCTCACGAAGTCTTCCAACATCTCGGTCGCAGTGAAGTACCGGTCACCCGGCCGGGATTGGAGCGCGCGCAGCAGCACGCGCTCCAGGACAGCGGGCACGGCGGGCCGCATCCGCCGCGGCGGGATCAGCTTCGCGGGATCGGGATCGGGCTCCTGGCCTGTGATGGTGTAGTAGACGATCGCCGCCACCGTGTACACATCGCTCGCCGGCTCCCCCGTGCCGCCGGCCCGCACCTCGGGGGCCACGAACGCACCGCCCGCGCCGCGCTCTTCCGGCGGCACTTCGGCGAGGCACCAGTTGGCGTAGCGCAGATCGGTGATCACGGCGCGCCCGGAGACTTCGACTAACAGTGTGGTCGGCACGATCCGACGCATGATCACGCCGCGCGCGTGCGCGTGCTCCAGGCCCCCGAGGAGATCGCGCACCAGCGCGTGCGCCGTGGGAATCGGCCGCGGCCCGCGGCGCAGCGCGTCGGCCAGGCTCTCGCCATCGACCCAGTTGGCCGTGCGGTAGGCAAAGCCACCCGCAAAACCGGCGGCGTACACGTGCCGGATCGCGGGGTGGTCGAGCGCCGCGAGCGTCTCGTTCTCCCGCAGGAACCAGGCGCGGCCCGGCCCGTCGGGGACGAGGTGCACGCGCAGCGCCACCGAGCGCTTCAGCAGCCGATCCCACGCGCGGTATAGGGCCCGCTCAGGCGACAGCGCTACGAGGTCGTCCAGCCGGAAGCTCGGCTCGAAGGCGCGGACGATGCGGTCCAGCAGGTCGGTGGGTGGCGTCGTCGTGGTCATGCCGTCGTCAATCTAAGTGGGGGTCAGCTCGGCCGGACGGCGGCGGGCCATCCGGCCGCACCGGCGGGTGTAACGAATCGGCGTCTGGGGGAGTCTCTAGTCGACACGTACTGCTGGGAGGGTCGATGAGACGTCTTTACTTGGCACCCGTTCTCGCCCTTGCGGCCTGCGGCCCGGGCGTCTATACCCGGGCGGAAGTGGTGTACGCGGAGCCGGCGAGCTATGTGTACGTGGTTCCGCCGGAGCGGGTGGTCGTCGTCACACGCGAGGTGCTCGTGAGCCGTGGGTACGTCGTTTACCGGGTCCAACGGGCAGGCCCCAATCGGATCATTTGGGCCCGCCGTGGCGACGACGAGATTGTGCGAGTGTTCGTCAACCCTGAAGGTGAGCGAGTGGTCGTCCGAGGCCTGACGGAGGCACGCGACCGGGGCCGGCACAAGGGGTGGGTCCGGAAGGGACGCGCCGAGGACGTCGTGGCTGACGTAGACGTGCGGCTGCGGGCGGAGAAGCGCTAGCCGGGCCTCTAGCCGGACCTCAGGGAGGCGGGTACGTTAGGGGCCGACTCCGAGACCCCGGAAGCGAGCCTGTGGGCTACGAACCGCTCCCCGACCGCCGCACCATCTCTGACCGCCGCCAGCTCGATGATCGCCGGGCGGGCGTGGATCGCCGGTTCGACCCGGAGCGCCGCCACGAGAGCCGGCCCGTGGACGTGGAGCGTCGTGCGGCGGCTAACCGGCGGTCGGGCGTGGAGCGCCGCCACGCCGTGCGCCGGTCCGGCGTCCAGCGCCGCGTGCTCCCCGACCGCCGCAGGAGCGCGCAGCTGGCGCAGTTGTGACCACGCCGCACTGACGGCCCGGCCGCGTTGACGCGCGCAGGCCGCTCGCTACTATCGCCCGGTGCCGTATCTCAGGCTGATCGAGCTCGGAACCCACAACGCGACGGACGTGCGCGAGGAGGTCGCGCGGCTCGGCCGGAGCCCGGATTGCACGGTCGTGCCGGCAGGGGGTGGAGCGCAGCTCGGGGTCGTGTCAGCGTTCCACGCCGAGTTGCGCCACGGACCCAACGGTTGGCAGCTCAACGACCTGGGCAGCCGCAACGGCACGTTCCTGAATGGACGCCGCCTCGCGCCCGAAGCCCTGGTCAAGGCCGGCGACGTGATCGGGCTGGGCGAGACCGGCCCGCGATTCTCCGTGGCGGCGGTCGCCGACGTGCTCGAGGCGACGATCCCTGAGCAGCCGGGCCTCGCCGCAGCGTCTCGCACCACGGAGCGCCACACGCCTCGGGAAGCACGCGCCTACGGCGTGACGCTGCTCGCCGCCGCCACCGGGCGCCTGTACGAGGCGCGCGGCGTCCGGATCCGCTTGGGCCGTGGGCGCGAGTGCGAAATCCAGCCGGTCGACCCCTCCGACACGATCGTCTCCCGCATCCACGCCGAGCTGACGGTGGGTGCCAGCGGCGGCCTCATGGTGCGCGACCTCGACAGCACGAACGGCACGTTCGTGAACGACGAGCGGGTGACCGAGCCGATTCCCATCCGTCTAGGTGACCGACTCATGCTGGGTCAGGGCGGGCCCGTCTTGATCGTCGAGGGGCTCGGCACGTCGCCTCAGTTGCAGGCAGCGCGGCGGCAGGCACGCCCGGGTCCGAGAACGCTGCGCGCCATGATCGGCGAGGCCATTGCGAAGGCGAAGCGCCGGCTGGCGGCCTTCGTGGCGCTGCTGATTCTAGTCCTCGGGGCCGGCGTGTACGGCGTCTACTGGCTGCTCTCTGGGGAGGTCCAGCAGACGGAGCGGGAGCGCCGTACGGCCGGGGATTCCGCGCGCGCGGAGACCGAGCGGCTGCGACAGGAGCTCGCGGCGGCGCGGGCCACCGCGGCGCCGGCGGCCCTGGTGGAGAGCCTGCGGGCCCAGCTGCGGTCGGCGGAGGTCCGCACGGCCGAGCTGCGGGCCGCGCTGGAGCGCGCCCAGGCAGCGCTGTCGTCACAGCTGCAGGCGGGCGAGCAGCGCCGGCTCGCCGCCCAGACCGAGGTGCAGCGGCTACGGGACGAGCTCGCTGCCGCGGAGCAGCGGGAGCCGTCGCAGGCGACGATCGACAGCCTCAGGCGGGCGGTCATCGCAGCCGAGCAGCAGACCCAGAGTCTCGACGCCAAGATGCGCGCCATCCGAGCTACGGACTTCGGAACCATCGCGCAGCAGAGCCAGGGAGCGGTGGGTCTTCTCACGGTGAGCTTCGGGCGCGACTACTACAACGGCACCGGGTTCGTGATCAGCGCCGACGGTTACATGTTGACCAACTGGCACGTGGTCGCGGACTCGCAGCATGCGCGGCCCGATACCATCTGGGTGACTATGGCCGACCAGGCGCAAGCGCGGCTGGCCGAGGTGATCTCCGCCTCCCAGGACCGCGACATCGCCGTATTGAAGATGCGCGGGTACCAGGGCCCGTACTTGAGCGCGATCGACTGGGCTGGCACCAAGGCGCGCCAAGGCGATCCGGCGGCGCTGATCGGCTTCCCAGCGGGTTCCGGCTTCGCGCGCCTCCGCTCGGCGCTGGTACGAACCTCGATGACGGCCGGAATCATCTCCCGGGGGACGGATGACGTGATCCAGTTCGACGGCATGACGATCGGCGGATCATCGGGGAGCCCGCTCTTCAACGCGAACGGTGAGGTGATCGCAATCCACAGGGCAGGACTGCCCCAGGCGCCGGGGTTCGCGCTGGCAGTACCCATCAAACACGCGGTTCCGCTGCTACCCTCAGACCTGAAGCAGCGCTTGGGGCTGCGCTAGTTCTTCAAATAGTCGATGCTGACGACGAGATCTGCCGAGGCTTCCTCGCGAGCATCGGCGGGGCGTGTGATCGTCACTTGCGCCACTGTCGAGACATCGTTAGTAGCCTGCTGACCATTGGCGGCCCAATTCACCGCCGCCTGGTTCGCGGCCTTGAGCCCATCGAAGTCCGCCTGGGTCTGGACGACGGTCGCGGTCACTTGCAAACTGCCGCGAGCCTGGCTGCTCGCGACTCGCGTCAGGAGTAGGACGGCCCCGGCGAGGAGCACGGGTAGGGCGGTCGCCCGCGGGATTGTGAACCGGCATCGGTGTGGCATGTCCTACTCCTCGGATCGAGTGAGGGCGTCTCCCGGCAGTGGTCAAAGCAGGGTGCGTGCCCGACCGATCCATGCTGTTAAGTGATTGCTGTGAAACGCGATAGGTTGATCACCGTGAGCGTAGTATACTAGCCCCTTGTGTCTAATTGTTGACGGTAATGCGCCGTTGCGCACGCAAGCCCCATCCCTAGATTGGTCTCTCCCGGTGTAGCCGATCTGTACGGAAATTTGACAGTTGCCGAGTAGTTACGGGTCGGGTATACGTCTTGCTTTCCCGTTGTGTGGCTGGAGCGCAACAGGCAGCCGCTCCCCTAAAGTGACGTGACAGTGCGCGTTCTGCCTCCATAGGAGAGGGTAAAGGCAAATGTATACCGCTACGAAGGTTACGATCATTGCGCTGGCGCTGCTGACGGCTGGAGCTGTCGCCGCGCAAGCCCAGAATAACGCCAGCATCAACGTGTCGGCCGCGGTGCAGCAGCCGATCGTAGTCCTGGCGGGCAATAATCTGACGTTTGGCAACGTCTTTCCGGGCGTCCCGAAGGCCATCGCGCTTGGTAGTGCTAGCGCCGGCCGATTCGACGTCACCGGTCAAGCCAGCGCCCCCGTGAGCATGACGTTCGTGGTCCCGGTGAACCTCACCTTCGGCGCGAACAACCTCCCGATCGCGAGCTGGGTCGGCAGTTGGAATGGGGTCAACGATCCCGCCGGCTCGGGCTTCACGCCCTCCGCCGGTGCCACGGCCGCCACGTTCAGTGGGACCGGGTCCCTGTTCGTGTTCGTGGGGGCGACGGTGACCCCGTCGGTGAGCCAGGTGGCGGGCGCATACGTCGGCACCGTGCAGATGACGGTGACGTACTAACCGCTCCAGCTCTGGAGGTCGGATTGTGAGACGCCGGCAGGGGTGTGGTCCAGACCCTCTGCCGGCGCCGTCGCAAGCGGACCAACAGCCCATGCGTGCTCCTTTGACGATCCTGTCGCTCGTCTGCGCCGCGACGCTGCCCCTGGCCGGGCAGCAGACGAGCGTGACCGGCGTCCGGCCGCTCAGCTTCGGGACGGTGTTTCCGGGGGTGGCGAGCGTCGTGTCGCGCACTGATCCCGCGAACAGCGGCCAGTTCGACCTGAAGGGGCACCCGGGCGGCACCGCGTCCCTCACCTTCTTACTGCCGGCCGTGATGACGGGTCCGGCGGGCGCGACGCTGCCACTCGTGTTCGGCGGCAGTGACGGAGGCTTCTCGGCGTCGCAGTCCATCAATAATCAAGTGGCCTTCGATCCTCGGACGCCGTATCTGGCGACCTTCGTGGCCAACCGGGCCTCGGTGTTCTTGGGCGGCACGGCAAACCCAAGCGCTGGCCAGCGCGCCGGCAACTACACTGGGACCGTCACCCTCACGGTGGTGTTCTTCTGATGCCCCGCCCGCTCCTGCTGCCACTCGTGCTCGCGTTCGGCGCCGGCGCGCCGCTCGCCGCCCAGGGAGTACTCGTCGCGCCGCACGCGATCTACATCGATCACGCGCGCCGCAGCGGCACGGTGACGCTGTATAACCCCAACCGTGACGCGGCCGAGGTTACGATCTCGACGGCGTTCGGGTATCCCGTCACCGACTCGCTGGGCCATTTCGCTCTCCGGACGGTGGACCAGCCCGACTCGACATTACCGTCTGCCGCGGCCTGGGTCCAGGCCTTTCCGCGGCGCCTCACGATAGCGCCGCTCCAGCGGCAGACCGTGCGTTTGCTCGCTACGCCCCCGGCGGGACTGCCGGACGGCGAGTACTGGGCGCGTCTGATCATCTCGGCGCGGGGCGGGAGGCTTCCGGTCGCCGGCGTAGGCGACACAGCGGCCGTGCGCGTGCAGCTCAACCTGGTCGTGAACACCAACATCGGCCTGGCGTACCGCAAAGGGCCCGTGGCGACGGGGGTCGCGCTTTCGCAGCTGCGGGCGCACCTGGTCGGCGATTCGGTCGAGACGTGGAGCCGTCTGGAGCGCCGAGGCACGGCGGCGTACGTCGGGACGGTCCGGGCGGCGCTGGTGGATTCGACGGGCACGGTGCGGAGCACGTTGAGCGCTCCGATCGGCGTGTACTTCGTGATGGAGCCGCGCTACGCGCTCTCGGCGAGGGGGCTCGCGCGCGGTCGCTACCTGCTACGCTACGAGCTCGTGACCGAGCGTGAGGACCTCGACCCGGCAGTGGTGCTCCAGGCTGCGGCGGTGCGCGACTCGCTGGAGCTGCGCCTGCCATGAGACGTCTCGTGGATGTGGCGCTCGCGTGGCTCGTCGCGTTCGCCGCCGTCGCTGCCGCCAGCCGTGCCGCTGCTGCAGCGGTGCCGCCGCGCCGCTTCGCGCCGGATACTGCACGCGATTCTCTCAAGGCGTTCCGCGCGCAGAACGAGTCGCCCGACTCTGTGCCAGAGCCAGTCTTGGTAGAGCTCCAGGTCGGCAGGGCCGCGAGTCGCACCGTGTCCGCGTACCGCGTCGGCGCCGAAGCGCTCCTACCCGTGACGGCGTTGCTCCAGCTGGGAGAGGCCGGGTACCGGCTGTCACTGGACGGCCGGCTCGAAGCGACCGTGAATCCGGGCGGCCGCCGCTTGCTGATCGACGTGCACCGCGACACGATGAGCTTGGGGACGCGGCGCGTGGAGATCGAGCCCGCGTATCGCTTCTTCCACGACAACGAGCTGTACGTCGGCGCCCGCCGACTCAGCGAGCTACTCGAGTCGCGCATCCTGGTGGATTGGGGAGAGCTGTCCGTCACGCTGGTGGATGACGGTAAGCTGCCGATCGGCTGGCGGCTGCGGCGCGAGGCGGCGCGGGCGGCCTTTCTCCAGAGGACGCGCGGCGTCCAGCCCGAGCGGGCTCTCGCCCTCGAGCGCCCGCGCTGGGACGGCTTGGTGGTGGACTACTCGTTCCTCGCGGCCGGCGAGCAGCCGCTGGGTGGCGGCGCTTATTCGGTGGGGCTGGGCGCCGACGCGTTGGGCGGCTCGCTCGAGCTCGGCGTGCAAAGCGTCGGGACCACGGGGGACGCCCACGCGCGGGGCTCGGGATCGTGGACTGGGGTGTGGCGCGACCGCCAGTGGGTAAAGCAGCTGCGGCTTGGTGACGGCTTCACCACCGGTCCGCGCCTGCGGTCCCAGCGCGGTCTGCTGGTGACCAACGCGCCCTATCTCCGGCCCTCGCTCCTCGGGGCGACCCGCTACGACGGCCAGCTCGACCCCGGGTGGTCGGTGGAGGCGTACCGCGGCGCTGACCTGGTCGGGTTGGATTCGACCGACCGCCAGGGCCGGTTCGCAGTCGATCTCCCCGTGCGCTACGGCGAGAACCCGGTCGACTTCGTGGCGTACGGGCCGTTGGGGGAAGTCCGGCAGTTCAACCGCACCTACCGCGTGCTGACCGAGCTGCTGCCCGCGCGCCAGTTCGAGTACGGCTTCTCGGCGGGGCGGTGCACGGCGCCGACCTGCCGCGCCACCGGCAACCTCGATTTGCGCTACGGGATCACGGAGCGCTGGACGGTGCGGGCCGGCGTGGAGCAGTTCTGGCGCGACAGCCTCGCGAACCGCACCCATCCTTATATGGCGATGGTGCTGAACCCGACCAACGCCTGGGCGGTGAGCGTCGAAGGCGTGGGCGGCGCCTCGGCCACGGCGGGCGTGCAATTCGAGCCCTCGCTCAACCTGCAACTGAGCGCGGGCTACACGGCCTACGCCCACGATACGGCCCCCGCCCTCCAAGCGCCCGCCCTGCGCTCGGCGTGGGGGGTCACCGGTTTCCTCCGACCGATCCCCGCGTCCGGCTTCTTCTTCTTGGATGGGCAGTTCGGTGGCACGCGCACCGCGACGGGCGGGACGACGACGGCTCGGCTCGGCGCCTCGGTCCAGGCGCACGACGTGCGGTTGGTGCCGTTCGTGCGCCTGCTGCGCGACGCTCCTGCAGGCGGCGTCGCCACGACGAGCCCCTTCGCCGGGCTCGATGTGTTCGCCCTGCCGCGCCCGGCACTGGGGCCCGTGCTCGGCGCGGTCTGGATGCGCGGGCACGTGGAGCAGCAACTCGACGGTGCGTTGCAGGCCGTCCAGCTGTTCGCCGCACGGCCGCTCTGGTCCGGCGTGCGGCTCGAGGTGGGCGTGGGCAAGCTGCACGGCAGTCCCGGCGCGACCTTCACGTTTACGCTGTCGAGTTACCTCCCGGCGGTGCGGACGCTGACCCTGGTCAGCGCGCCGACGGCTGGCGGGACGACCGCCTCACAGTTTGTGCAGGGGTCGGTCCTGTGGAACCGCTCGAACGGGCGGTTGACCTATGCGCCTGGCCCTTCGCTCGAGCGCGCGGGGCTCACCGGCCGCGTGTTCCTGGATGAGAACGCCAACGGGCGTCGGGATCCGGGCGAGCCGGCCGTACCGGGTGTGCGGGTGCTCGTGGGCAGCAACAGCGCGCGCTCGGACTCGAGCGGCTGGTTCGGAGTCTGGGACCTCGTGCCCTTCGAGCCGGTCCTCGTGACGGTCGACTCGCTCTCGATCGACTCGCCGCTGCTGGTGCCGGCGTTCGGCGCGGTGAGCATCGAGCCAGGGCCCAATCGGTTCCGCACGCTGGATATCCCGCTGGTCCGCGCTGGCGTGGTAGAGGGGCGGGTGCGCCGCGCGACCCCACAAGGTCCGCAGGGGCTCGCCGGCGTCACGCTCATCCTGACGGATCGCCGTACGGGCGAGCGCCGCAGTTTCACGACCTTCTCCGACGGGGACTTCTACACGCTGGGCGTGAAGCCGGGCGTCTATGATCTGACGGTGGACGCGCGCGTGCTCGAAGTGCTCGGCGCCTCGGCCCAACCGCTCCGCCTCACCGTGGCCCCCACCACCACCGGGGCCGGCCTCTCGGGACTCGAGGTACTGCTCACGCCGAAGCCATAGGGCGCCGGCGGTCCGCCTCGGCCGCGACCCGGCGGATCACCCGCTCGAGCTCCCCGAAGTCGAACGGCTTGGTCACGGTCGGGAGGGCAGCTTCCTTGATCAACGCCGCTGTATCCGGCGCGAACGTGTCGCCGGTGCTGAAGATGAGCCGAGCCATGAGGTCGGGTCGGTCGCGCCGCAGCCGCTCCATGAACTCGCGGCCGCTCATTCCCGGCATCCGCACGTCCGAGATGATCACCTGGAACTCCCGCTGCTCGAGCGCCCGTAACGCGTCGGCGCCGTCAGCCACCCCGTGCCCCTGGATCCCGCGCCGTCCGAGGTAGCGGAGCAGGGCGTTGCGTAGGGCGGTCTCGTCGTCGACGATGAGCACCGTGATGGTGTCCGCCGCCGGCGACGGCGGGGCGGGGGCGGGGGGGGGGGCGGGCGATTCGGGGACCGGGCGTCCCTCGCGGCGTGGATCGCGGGGTAGCGCAACATAGAAGGTCGCGCCGCGGCCCGGTTGCGAGTCCGCCCAGATGCGGCCGCCGTGCTCGCGCGCGATGCCGTAACAGATCGACAGACCCAGTCCCGTGCCGACGCCCTCCGGCTTGGTGGTGAAGAACGGGTCGAAGATCTTGGCCCGGATTTCGGGCGCGATGCCTGGCCCCGAGTCGGCGACCTCGAGTCGTACCTCTTCCTCGCTCGTCGCCGTCCGTACGACGATCGTCCGCGGCGTCTCGACCGACACCAGCGCCTGCTCCGCGTTGATGAGCAGGTTGAGGAGCATCTGCTGCAGCTCGGAGGGATCGGCCCAGAACTTGGGCTCCGCGGGCGAGAGCTCGAGCGTCACGGCGATGTTGAGCGTCGTGAGGTGATAGGAGCGGAGGGCGAAGGTGCGACGCACGATGTCGTTCAGGTCCACGAGCGTCCGCTGCGAGCCTCCCGCCCGGGCGAACGCCAACAGGTTCGCGGTGATGCGTCCGATGCGGGTGGCCTCGTCGTAAATCATCTGCAGCATCTCGCGCTGCTCGGGCTTCACCACGTCGAGCAGCAGCGTCTGCGCGAATCCCGAGATGATCGCCGCCGGGTTGTTGATCTCGTGCGCGACGCCGCTCACGAGCTGACCCATGGCGCTCAGCTTCTCGGCCTGCTGGAGCTGGTGCTCCGTGTGCTTCTGATCGGTGATGTCCCGGCCGAGGGCGAGGACCCGTGTGACCTCGCCGCGCTCGCGCACCGGGGCGTACAGCATGGCGCTCAAGCCTTTGGTCCCGTCCTCCCGCCGGCCCGCCACCTCGAACCGTTGCACCTCCCCGCGGAACGCCGCCGCGAGCCGCTCCCGGACGGTCGCCGCGGCATCGGCCTCGAGCGACGCAAACACGCTGCGTCCCGCGCCCGCGTTGGGCGGCGCGGCCAGTAGCCGTTTGGCGGATTCGTTCAGATCGATGACGCGGCCGTCACGATCCAGCACCGCGATCGCGTCCGGTACTGCGTCCATCACCAGCCGCAGGTGGCGCTCGGCGTCGGCCGTGGCGGCGAGCGAATCCACCAGGGAGCGCGTCTGGGTCGCGACCTCGTGCTCCAGCACCTTGGCGTAGCGGCGATCGGCGCGGCTCGACGCGAGGAACCGGGCGGCGCCGGCCGCCAGGCCCGCCCCGACCAGCCCGGCCGCGGCGATGGTGCGGCCGTGGGTCTCGAGGAGATACGCGCCGACGATCACCGCCAGGGAAGGGGCGACGGCAGCGACCCAGAAGCGAGCTGTTCCGGCCGGGAGAGTCACTGGAAGCCTCATGGGCTAACCTAAATACCCCCGTCACTGGTGGCGAGGGTTGGTTATGTTTTTCCCTCCGGATGAGCCGCCTGGGTTGGATCGACGCGCCGCGTGCGTCGTTAGCGCAATGGGAAGACCTCACCCGCTTCGCCGACGCGGCGCAGCGCGACGGATTCACGCGCGTGGTCGTGTGCGGCATGGGCGGGTCGAGTCTTGCGCCCCAGGTGCTGGCGACCAGCTTTGGAGCGCCCTCCCTGACCGTCCTCGACAGCACCGACCCGGCGGCGGTGCTCGCCATCGAGCGGACCGGGATCGGAACCACGTTGTTCGTCATCAGCAGCAAGTCGGGGACGACGGTGGAGACGCTCGCGTTCTACCACTACTTCGTCGCCCGCGCGCGGCCGGGGCAGTTCGTCGCCATCACGGACCCGGGGAGCCCGCTCGAGACGCTGGCCCTTGAGCGCGGTTTCCGGGCCGTTTTCCACCACCCGGTGGACGTGGGCGGCCGCTACGCCGCGCTGACCATCGTGGGGATGCTTCCGGCGGCACTGATCGGCGCGGATGGGCGGACCCTGCTCGAGCGGGCGCGGGCCGTGCGCGTCGACCGCGCCAAAGCCCTCGGGGCGCGCATCGCGGCGGCGGCGCAGGCAGGACGGGACAAGCTGGTGTTGCGGCCGCCCGGCCCGATCGCGCGCCTCGCCGACTGGATCGAGCAGCTCGTGGCCGAGAGCAGCGGCAAGGAGGGCCGCGGCGTCGTCCCCGTCGTCGACGATCCCGTGAGCGAGCGCCGGCCGGATTCGGAGGTCGTCGCCGAGTTCTCGAGCGACCCACTCGACCTGGGCGCAGAGTTCCTCACGTGGGAGTACGCGACGGGGGAGCTGGGCGAGCGCCTGGGCGTCGACGCCTTCGACCAGCCCGATGTCGAGGAGGCCAAGCGCCTCGCGCGGGCGGAACTCGCGGGGGGCCCCGAAGGGGCGCAGCATGCTGCGCCCTTACCCACCATGACCCCCGAGACGCTGCGACGCGCTGCCCGCCCCAGCGACTACGTCGCGATGCTCGCCTATCTGCCGCCGCGCCCCGAGGTCGCGGCCCGGCTCCACGAGGTGCGGGGCAGGTGGGCACGGGCGACGGGCTGCGCGACCACGCTCGGCTTCGGGCCACGCTACCTGCACTCCACGGGGCAGCTCCACAAGGGTGGTCCCAACACCGGGCTGTTCCTGGTGATCACCGCCGAGGACATCGAGGACGCGGAGGTTCCCGAGATGGGGATCACCTTCGGTCGACTGAAGCGCGCCCAGGCGCGCGGCGACATCCGCGCGCTGCTGGCGCGCGGTCGCCGCGTGGCGCACGTGCACCTGGCGCGTCCGGAGGACGTGACCGCGCTCGCGTCTCTATAGGCTCAGCCAGTAGTTGAATTTCACGAGCAGGACGTTGGTGGGCCGGTCGTGGAGCAGCTCGCGCCCGAGGTCGCGCACCACGTCGAAGCTCGCGTCGTAGGGAAAGTAACCCGAGCGACTGTGCGTCCACGCGAAGAAGATCGTGGACCCTGGGCGGTATTCCCAGCGCCACACGGCCTTCACGCTGAGCGAGCGCGTGCGGAAGTCGGGGTTGTAGAGCGCGAACTCGGGGGCGGGTCCCGCCCCGTCTGGATCGACACCCGAGCACTGCGCCGGGCCAGCGCCCCCGCAGACCGCGGGGTCACCGGGGGTCACCGTGGAGCCGTTATCCCGGCCGTACGTGTTGAAGGTGAACGTCTGGCGCGCCTGCAGCTCCTTGAAGCCGCGATAGGCGCCCGTGAACGTGAACGGCTGCGCGTACAGCTGAAAACTCAGGGTGGGCGAAAACGTGGCGTTCACATGCAGGGTCGCGCTGATCTCGTGCTCGATCAGCTCGGCGAACACGTAGCGCGCGCCGTCCGTCGCCGTCGCGAAGGCGTCGCTGACGCGCCTCACGTACTGGGCCGCTGAGCGACCGGTGAAGTACTCGGGCGCGAGGCTCAGCGAGACGGCTGAGCTCGGCCGCAACGTGAGCTTCGGGAGTATTTCCAGCGACCAGCCGCCGGCCGTATCGTGCGTGACGGCTGCAAATGCGTAGGCACTCATCTTCTTTCGGTCGTCGGTGTAGGCGTCGGCAGTCGCGGACCAGGAGGGCGGCTTGCGCGCGAGCGGGCCGCCTCGCGTGAGCCGGTCATCGATGGCGCCCCCCGAATAGGTCGTGGCCAGCTCGGCGATCCAGAAGTTGCGGAATTGGCCGAACGCGTACATGCGGACTTTGCCCTGAATCGGGTCGCCGTCGTAGTTCCAGCCACGCCCGTGCGACACTTCGACGACAGCGTGCTGGAACGTCTTCCCCGGCCGGCTCCAGCGGCGCCGTCCTGCCACGGCCGCGGAGATGCGGTCGACGCGCTCCTGGAACCCGAGATCGTTCACTTCGAAGCCGGGCGAGGCGAACTCGCCGCCGACGCTCCAGTTCCACGGGCCGGCGACCTTGTTGAGAAACAGGTCCCCAGTGGTCCCAGCGAGTGAGGTGCGGTGCGGATCGTAGCTGAAGCGCCCGGCGTCCGGCCGCTGGTAATAGCGGCTGGAGGACAACTGAGCCTCCTGCAAGGCGAGGGTGTCGCCCTGGATGTAGGAGCCGCCGAGGCTCGCGGCCAGCGTGTAGGTGTGGTGGCCCCAGCGGTGGAAGAAGTCCACACCGCCCGTATAGGCGGCGCTGCCGAGCATGTTTAGCGCCGGCGTGTCGAGATCACGATTCACCGCCGTGGCGACGAGGCCGAGGGTGGTGTTGCCGTGACGCAGGTCGCGCTTCAGGCGGCCGACGAAGTAGTTCGTGAGAGGCTCGACCTCATCGCGATGGCGCAGGTTGGTCGTCGTGTCCGCCACTGTGGCCCACTCGCGTGCCGTGAGCGCGTCCAGGATACCGATTGACCAGCCACTCGCTCGCTTGCCGCTCAGCTTCGCCGCGCCGAGGATGGTGCTGTTCGTCGGGATGTCGGAGAACTGTCCGTCGGAGGTGACCTCCCCCTGCGGGGGCTGACCGATGCGTCGCGAATAGAAGAACTGCGGCCGATCACTCAGCCTGGCGAGCCCGCCGCCGTTCCCCGCGAACCCGAAGATGTTTCCGCCTTCGACGAAGAACGGACGCTTCTCCTCGAGCTGCACCTCGAAGGCGGTCAGGTTGACGAACGCGGGGTCCAAGTCCACCTGGCCGAAATCGGGGTTGACGGTGGCGTCGAGGGTGAGGTTCGAGGTTACCCCGTACTTGAGATCGGCGCCCACACCTCCCAGGTACGCGCTGCCGTGGTCGAAGGGATCCCTCGGGGAGTTCGGCGTGTCGTAGTGGCCGCGCCCGACCACGTAGGGTAAGAGCTCCACGCGCTTGGGCGCCGGCAGGTCTTCGAGCCCCAGGAGATCGGCGAAGCGCGACGCGACACCGCTCTCGGTCTTGCGGACGAGCGGCAGCATGTCGAACTCGTTCTTGCGCTGGATCCAGCGCTCGAAGCGCACCCCCCACACCTGGGCCCGCACCCCGGAGAACCGGAGCTGCGAGAGCGGGATTCGCATCTCGACGGTCCAGCCGAGCGAATCGACCGCAGTCGCGGCCTCCCACACGGCGTCCCACGAGTCGTCCGAATAGCCCCCATCGTCTCCCAGCAGGATGTCCCGCTTCGCGCCGGCCGCGTTGACGATGAACTCGAAGGCGGTGCGGCGGTCGTGGTAGCTGTCCAGGAGCACTCGAAACTCGTCGCTGTGCGTCGTGGCGTCACGGCGTCCCAGCCGGCGGATGATGCTCTGGGGCGAAGCGTCGAACAGGCGGGCGCCGATGAACAGTGCTTCGGCGTCGTACAGGATCCGCACGTCCACTCGCTCGGTGGCGGGCGCCCCCTCCTGCGGGTCCCGCTGCAACAATCCGCCGATCGGGGTGGCGAGGGTCCAGGCGGGGTCGTCCAGCCGTCCGTCGAGCACGGGTCTCGAGGCGGGTGCGACCCGCGTGGCGGTGACGGTCGCCGGGGCGTCCGGGACGCGGGCCCGGTCGACGGACGCTGACTGCAGGAGCAAGAGCGGCAGGATGGGGATCACGGTATGGTCTCCCTCGCCATCAGCGCGGTGTTCAGCACGCCCTCCAGGATGCGCGCCGAATCGAAATGCGTCTCCGCGAAGCACACGGTGCGGTCGCTCACCCAGGCGTTCTGGAAGTCCATGCACGAAGCCTTGGCGCAGCTGAACTCGCCGCGCGATTGCTGGATGTACGAGCGGTACGCCTTGGGGCTGCCCGGTCGGTGTTGGCGCCCACCTGGGCGGCAGCGGGGCCGGGAATCAACGCCGCGAGGAGGAAGACGAGCGGCCAGACCCGACGGGATCTCAGGCTGGCGGCGGGCAGGCGCACGCAGAACGTCCGGGGCGGCGGCATCAGCATGGGGTCAAGGCTCCAACATCGAGTACCGGGGACTGGTCGAGCGCGCGGAACCAGCGTTCGACCTCGGCGAGCTCTGGAAACCCCCAAGCGGCGCGCTCGCTGAGCAGCGCCAGGGCTGGCCAGATGATGCGGTTGGCATAGCGCCCACGCTCGGCAGTGTCGAAGAGATCCGTGAGCTCCGGGACCGCGGCGAGGCGCCAGCCCGCGGGAGCGACCGCCTCCCGGTAGCGCTCGAGGATCCACGCCCGCTCCTCGGGCGGGAACCGGAGGAGAAAGGCGGACAGGTCATAGCTGAACGGTCCGACGCCCACCCGATCCCAATCGACGAGCTGTGCCCGCAATCCTCCGGCGGTCGGGGCCACGAAGGCGTTGATCGTCCACAGATCGCCGTGGAGCAGGGTATCGGGCCCCCCCGCTTGCTCGAACACCTGCGCCCGCCGCGCGGCGTCGGCGCGCAGGCCCACCAAGCGCTCCAGCAACCGCTCCGTCACCCCGGCCTGCTCGGGCGGCGGCTCGATCGCGGCGGCGACCAGCGCCTCCAACGCGGCGATCGCGTCATGCACATTCGCCGTGAAATAGGAGAACCCGAGGGCGCCGCCGTAGCGCCGCACGTCGGGGAGCACCGCGTGGCGGGCGCCGCGCGTGTGCAGCTGAGCAATGAGATCGACCGTCGCCGTGACGCGCTCGCGAGTCGGGTCGCTCGCCAAGGTCTCATCGCCCAGATCCTCGTAGGCGTGCCAGCTGGTCGCGCCGGCTGCGTCGGCCGCTACGGCAAGCAGGCGTGGACAGCGATCGCCCAGGCCGAGGGCGGGCAGCCAGCGCTCGGCGACGAGGCGGACGCGCTCCGCCACCCCCGGCTCCAACCGCTTGAGCACGACCGAGCGATGTCCAGCCGGTCCGCTCGTTAGCTCGAGCCGGTATACACGCTGCTTGAGCCGCTGGACACGGCCTACGCCACCGGGGCCGTCCAGCAACTGCGCGAGCAGCCCGCGCGGCAGATCGACCTCTTTGGTCTCCCGGACTGCGGAGACGCGGGGCTCGAGGGCGCGCTCCAGCACATTCCCCACGACGCGTCGCGCGTCGAAATGCTCCTGGACCAGCGCCCGGGCGAGGGCCGCGTGCCGCTCGTAGTCCGCCTCGGCGCTCGTGAGCGCGGCGG
>Ga0209375_1000266_pt1 | contig 48644 bp, 48 predicted proteins | sample GraSoiAngelo_131_FD_185888 | JGI IMG/M metagenome (GOLD analysis project Ga0209375, IMG submission 185888) | Grasslands soil microbial communities from the Angelo Coastal Reserve, California, USA - 14_0929_02_30cm (SPAdes) (version 2) | ecosystem: Environmental > Terrestrial > Soil > Grasslands ...
CCCTGTATGCCGGGACGGGCATCAGCGGCGTGCACAAGAGCACGAATGGCGGTCTGAGCTGGAACCCCACCGGCCTGATCACGTGGCCTCATAACATCTCCTCGGTGAGCGTGAATCCCACGAGCGTGTTCGGAGGGAGTCCTTCGACCGGAACGGTGACCCTGAGCGCACCGGCGCCGGCGGGCGGCGCGGTGGTCGCGCTCAGCGCTGACCCTTCGAATGTCGCCACGGTTCCTGCCAGCGTGACCGTAACGCCCGGGGCTACGAGCGCCGATTTCACGGTATCCACCAGCCTGGTGACTGGCTCCATTGCGGTGACGATCTCAGGGCTCTACGGTGGCGCTAGCAACTCCGCCGTGCTCACCGTGACCATTCCCAGTCTTTCTTCATTGAGTCTCAATCCCACGAGTGTGACTGGGGGGGGGGCCGCCTCGATCGGAACTGTGACCCTGAGCGTGGCGGCGCCCGCCGGCGGTGCGGTGGTCGCGCTCCTCAGCACTAACCCGGCCGTGGCCACTGTCCCTGCCAACGTGACCGTGCCCGCCGGGGCTACGGGGGCGAACTTCACGGTATCCACCACTGCGGTCACTGCCTCTACTTCGGTGACGATCTGGGCAGCCAACTACTCGACCGTTCTCACCGTGACCCCGGTCCCTACTCTCTCTTCGTTGAGCCTCAATCCCGCCAGTGTGACCGCTGGGACCACCTCAAGCGGAAGAGTGACCTTGACCGCGGTGGCGCCGGCCGGCGGCGCGGTGGTTGCGCTCGCCAGCAACAACACGGCAGTCGCCACGGTCCCGACCAGCGTGACAGTGGCCGCAGGCGACACGAGCGCGACTTTCACGGTATCTACCAACTCGCTGACTGCCTGCGCCTCGTCGGTGGCAACGATCTCGGCGACCTACGGTGGTGTTACGAAATCCGCCGGGCTCACCGTGGCTCCGGCGACGGACACCGTCGCCATTCAGCAGGCCGACTACTTCGCCAACAGGCATGAGCTCCGGGTCGCGGCGACGAGCACCGGTTCAACCGCGACGCTCCAAGTCTACGTGACGTCGACGGGAGAGTTGATCGGTACATTGACGCACTACGACGGAAACAGGTACAGCGGGCGGTTCACATGGCCGGTGAACCCGCAGAACATCACGGTCCGGAGCAGTCTGTGTGGGTCGGCGACGAAGGCAGTGACGTCGAAGTAGCGTCGTCCTGACCGCTTTAAATCGAGACCCCAATCGTAAAGGAGGCGTCTCATGAAAACAGCAGTCGCTCTCAGAGCACTGGCGATCGGACTGACTGGCTTGGCTCTAGTCGGCCAACCTAACGCCTCTGCGGATAAAGCGCAGGTCGAAGAGTTCTATGGAACTGGGTTCAGAGAGGCTAGCGTCTTGAGCGTTCAGCACAACCTCTCGGATTGCGGCGACGCCGACCCCACCACTAACGTTGTCCTTTTCAACAACACCGGCACGGTCACTTACACAGGAATCTTGGAAGGGACCGGTCAGGTGAGGACGACTACGATCTCCAACGCTTGCGTGCCTGGCCAAGCGCACCTCGGCATCAGAGTGCTAGACACCTTCGAAAGCCTCACGGTCGCAGGCAGAACGGGTGGCGCCGTGGTCGAGATCATTGGCAGCGGGCGCGTGCCGGCGACGGGAATCCAGATCAACGACAACACAGTTCGAATCCTCTGCGGCACTGGTCAGCTCAAAGGCATTCACGCGGAGGGGACGTTGACGGCCTCTATCCGTGCCGAGGCTCCTGGAGTTCCTCGAATCGATTACCGGCCGATGCAGCTCTGGGTCCATTTCGGCCATCGTCATGATGTCGGCTTCGACTTTCTATGCCAAGACCTCCCTGGTCATGACTCGGACGATTGAGTGAAGTTCGGGGCCGCTGCGGGCGAATGAACGCTGTTCAATACGCCGCGGCGGCTCCACGCGTCTCGTCGACCACCACGGTCTGGAGCAAGACGGGGTAGATTTTCCAGCAACGCGACATCGTCCGAATGGACGAGCTCGTTTGTGCCTTGACGAGTGCTACCCGCGGCGGCGGTCCGTGAAATTGCGGCTGAGGACCCGGCTGATGATACTCGTGTCGAGACGGAGGCAATTCTGCTCGCGGCCCATCCTACAAGGCGAAGACGCAGTTGGTCGGGGCGACGCTGCGCCGGATCGACGAGACCGAGCCGGTGGTCCACGCCTACGTCCATGTGGCAGCGGAGCAGGCGCTGGCCGCGGCGCGAGGCACCGCCAAGGCGGCCGATGGTGCCAGAGAAGATTTCTCTTTGACCGTCTGCGTTCGGTCTGACGACTCCGCGCAAAATCAGCCGGTTGCGATAGCCGCTGCACCGAAGGTTTTTGGCCGTCTTGCCCGTCATCGGCGGTGCGGCGACACTGAGGGCGGCCGAAGCGGACGCACGCCTCGGGAAGGGTTCGGCGAAGGTGTCGACAGACCCCGCCGGGTCATAAGACCTTCTAGGGCTGCCGTGATCGGCGCCTACGGGAGCGAATCGAATGAGCCGAAAGATCAAGACGATCATCACCGAGAGGTATCGGGAGCAGCCGGAGGTGACGCTCGAGGGGCTGTTTCCCGAGGGGGTATGGGAGCACGACAAGGTCGACGACAACGGCGCGGCGCATCTGAAGGCGGCCGTGCTGGGCCCGTCGGAGGCCGTGCCGGTACGCGATGGCCGGCTTCTGCTCGGGACGTGGCAGGGCATCGCGCTGGTCGAGTGACGGAACATGGGCCGAGCGCGTTCGGGTGCCAACCGAAAACGCGATCCCGATCGGCCCGACCGACGGCAACGCCCCGTTCTTCTCACAGCCGCGCATCGCCGAGCTGGCGCGCCGCATCCCGCTCGGGCGCTTCGGACGGCCCGACGAGCTCGTCGGCGCCGCCGTCTTCCCGGCCTCCGACGCCGCGTCCTACATCACCGGCCAGGTCCTCACGGTGGACGCCGGGTTGTCGGTAGCGCTCTAGACGCCGCTCGCGCTATCCGTTCGAGGCAGCCTGTGGCTGGCCGCACTGGTTGTGAAGCCGCGCTTCCACCGCCTCCTGGGGTTCCTGCCCGACCGGGGCGGCCACGCTCACCCGAGTCCCCGCCACCGAGCGGCACTCGACGGTTATCCGGGCGATGACGTTGCCGCCAGGCGCCCGCTCGTACCGGGTGACGCGCTCTTCCGGCCGGCCCGGAGCCGTGGCGTCGCTCAGCACATAACCGTCGGCATTGAGGATGACGCGCCGATGCAGGCCGTCGGGACTGACGAGATCGGTCTGCGCCACCCTTCCGTCGGCGCCCTGCGTATAGGTGAACGTCCACGAACCCCAGCCCGTCACGTCCTGTCTGATCACCCGCCCTGCCACGTCGTACTCGTGGTCGAGCTCGAGGCCCGGCTCTCTGACGCGGCGGAGGCGATGCTTCGCGTCGTACGTGTACTCCGCGTCATATCTGACCGACATGCGGTCGAGCGACGGCAGCTGCATCGTCTCGTAGGCGTAGATGAGCTCGAAGAGCACGGTCCAGACGCTCAGCTGCCGGGACTTGACGCTGGCCAGCCGGCCGCCGGCGTCGTAGGCGTAGTCCACGGTCGTCATCGACAGGCCCCAGCCCGTGTCGGCCCTGACGATCCGGTGAGCCGAGTCGTAGCGGAAGTTGATCCTGCGACGCCAGCCGGCGCTGACACTTCGCAGCTCACCGTTCGGGTCGCGATCCAGGATGATGCTCCGGCCCTGCCCGTCGCGATAGCCGCGGAGCGCGCACTGCTCGGGGCGAACCACCGCGCCGTCACAGGGCGGAAACGAGTAGCGGCTGCCGTTGACGAGATCGAGGTCCCAGCCAGCGCCGTTCCAGCTCAGGCGTGCCCCGTGGAATGCCGACGGAGTGCCCTCGTGCATCAGCATGGCCCCTGTGTGACCGGTACCGGGCGAGGTACGCACGAATGGAAACCGCCAGCCTTTCGGATGAATTAGGTAGATGCGCCTGACCTCTTCCTTTGCCTTCTCGCTCTCGGCGGCCAGGAACAGGTCGTAGGAATGGCTGGCACCGATGCCGAACGCTCCCGCGCGCGGCCAGCCGCCTGCGAACGTGCGATGTAGATCGATCTTCGGCTCCCCGTGCACCACGATGTCGTCGTGCTCGCGGATGTTGATGCCGGTCGCGAGATCCACCGGGTCCCCGGCGGTCGCACGCCCGTCGTCGACGCCGGAGGCGAGCCCGGCCAGCAGCAGGCTCGAGAAGAGCATGACCACGAGCGCGCGGCGACAAGCGGCCATGAATCACTGTCGCACGCGGGCGGCCCTCGCTCCGAGTGAATCAATTGCTGTCGTCGTTTTCTTCGAATATCGTGCCCAATAACGAGGGATAATCCGGGAGCGACCAGAAATACGGGTGCAAATACGGTGGACCCGATTAGACCCGGTGCGCGGAATTTCGTGGCACTTCGCCACGAAATTCCATCGGGCCCACTCGAATTTCGTGGCTGCGCCGAAATTCGTGTCGGTCGCAAAAAGGGGGCGACTTCGGTGGCTCTGGAGGAGTCGGAGCAATATCGGGCGCAAATACGGGCGAGCCCGACGAGCGAATTTCGTGGCCGGGCCACGAAATTCCCGCAGGAATCGTCTCAGAGGTTTCGGGGCGCTCAGATCCCGTGTCCTTCGCCAAAACTCCATCCGGCGCCAAGTGATTGATCTGGCGGGGCGGATCCAGAGAAAATTTCGGCTCGATGGTCACCCTCCTGCTCCGCCTGCTGCGACTGCTTCCCCTCCTCTGCGGCGCTCATCGCCATGTCGCCCTGGAGAACCTGGCCTTGCGCCACCAGCTCGCCGTCTACAAGAAGACGGTGACCCGGCCGAAGATGCGCAGGAGCGACCGACTCTTCTGGGTCGCGCTGTCGAGGGTGTGGGCCGGCTGGAGGCAGGCGCTCGTCATCGTGTCACCCAACACCGTCCTGCGGTGGCAGCGGCGCCGCTTCTGCGAGCACTGGACCAAGCTCTCCGCCCGGCCCATCGCGGGCCGCCCACCCGTCAATGCTGAGATCAAGGCTCTCGTCACACGGATGGCTGCGGCCAATCCGTTGTGGGGCGCCCCGAGAATTCACGGGGAACTTCTCCGGTTGGGGATCGACGTCTCCGAGCGCACCGTCTCTCGGCTCATGCCGAAGCGGCGCCCCCTGCCGTCTCAGGCCTGGCGGACGTTCCTCGCCAACCATGTCCGCGATCTGGTCGCCCTCGATTTCTTCACGGTGCCCACCGCGCGCCTGCGCGTCCTCTTTGTTCTCGTCGTGCTCGCTCACCACCGCCGGCGCGTCGTCCACTTTAACGTGACCGAGCACCCCACCGCTGCCTGGACGGCCCAGCAGATCGTGGACGCCTTCCCGGATGACTCCGCGCCGCTCTATCTCCTGCGCGACCGCGACCAGGTCTACGGCGAACAGTTTCGGCACCGAGTGAAGGGCATGCGGATCGAGGAAGTCCTCACGGCGCCGCACAGCCCCTGGCAGAATCCCTTCGCGGAGCGGCTCATCGGCTCGATCCGGCGCGAGTGTCTGGATCACGTTCTGGTTCTCGGCGAAAGCCACCTGCGCCGTATCCTGGCCCGCTACTTCTCCTACTATCACCGGGCTCGCACGCATCTCGCGCTCGACAAGGATGCGCCGGACGTCAGGCCCGTCGAGCTTCCCGAGGCGGGCGGGATCGTGGAAATTCCCGAAGTCGGTGGCCTGCATCACCGCTACGTCCGCCAGGCGGCGTAGTCCAGCACCGGCGGTCCTCACTACCATCGAACACGCGTCACCGGGTCCACCTTAGCCGCCGAGCCCGCCCGCTCCCCGTCCTCCATCGCGACTCCGGTGTGACCGTGCAAGGCCGACGGTCTAACGATGCCGGTCGCCCTACCTCCAACCAGGCTCGGGGTCTTGGGCCTGTGAACGGATTGACGGATCACGGTGCTCCTGAGCGAGTCGGATGAGGTTTTGGCGAGGGACAGGCCTGACGTCGACTTCAACGGTCGATTCATCGAGGTCCGACGCAACCTGGTCGCCGGCCGTGTCACCACACCCAAGAACGGCAAGACGCGCCGCGTCGACATGTCGGCTCAGCTGACGGACGCGCTCCGAGCACTTCAGCGCACGCGGAAAAAGGAGACCCTCAAGAATGGCTGGGGCAGCGTGCCTGACTGGATCTTCTGCACGGAAAGCGGCGGCCCGCTCGACGGCGACAATCTCCGCCACCGAGTCTTCTACAAGCTGCTCGAGAAGGCGGAGCTGCGGCGGGTGAGGTTCCACGACCTGCGGCACACCTTCGCGAGCCTGCTGCTTCAGAACGGCGAGTCGCCGGCATACGTGAAGGAGCAGATGGGCCACTCCTCCATCCAGGTGACCGTCGACATCTACGGGCACCTCATCCCCGGCGCCAACCGCCAGGCGGTCGACCGTCTGGACGACGCGACCAGACGCAACCCCCGCGCAACCAGGACCGAGGCGGCGATCAAGCAGTAGAAACACGAAACCCCCGAAACCGTCTCTGATCTCGGGGGTTTGCCGTGGTTGCGGGGGCTGGATTTGAACCAGCGACCTTTGGGTTATGAGCCCAACGAGCTACCGGGCTGCTCCACCCCGCGGTGACCACGTCACCTTACCGGAGCGGTGCCCGCCAGTCAACCCGTCGCGCGCCACGACCCCCGCTCGCGCGACGTCACGCGGGGCCGGCGCTCACGCGCCGGGCCCCGCGATGCCGCGTCAGGGCTTCTGGGTCTTCGACGGTGGAGCCGGGGCCGCCGACGGCGAGCCGCCCGCAGACGGCGCCGCGGAGGGCTTCTCGGCGGCCGGCGAGGCCGACGGCGTCGTCGCCCCGCTCGAGGCCTGGCCCATCAGGTGCGACTCGGTGTCGGCGTCGAGCCGGCCGGTCACCTTGATGTTCTCGGCCTTCTGGTAGGCTCGAAGGGCCGCCGACGTGCGCGGGCCGTGGATGCCGTCGATCGGGCCCGGATCGTGGCCCTTCTCCTTCAGCGCCATCTGGCCCTGACGGATTTCGGCGCTGCTCTCGGTCTGCGCGGCGATTTTGTCCTTGGTCTCGCGCGCCTTGGCCTTGGTCTTCTCGACGCCGCGGTCGACCTTGGCGCCGACGGTGTCCTTGCCCTCGGCCTTCCGCGCGGCTTCGGCCTGGTCTTCCGCGGACTCCTTCTTGTCGCCGCTGACCTTGGCCTTGATCTTGTCCTTCGCCTCGACCGTCTTCTCCTTGGCCTTGTCCCACGCCTCGGAGGTTGTCTCCTTGGTCTTGTCCCAGGCCTCGGAGGTCTTCTCCTTGACGGTGTCCTTGGCGTCGACCGCCTTGTTCTTCAGCGTCTTGTTGTCGTCCGCGCTCATGGCCGGGATGGCGCTCAGGCTGATGCCGAGCGCGACGGCCAAGGCGGCAGTGGCGAGCTTGTACATGGCTGGTCCTCCTCGAGGCTGGTGGGTTGCAAAACCAACACCAGCGGCGGAGGCGGCGTCAGGCCTTCAACAGCTCCTCGGCAATCTTCTTCACATCGGCCGCGTCGACTTGTCCCTTGTGGGTTTTCATGATGTCGCCGACGAGGCGGCCGACCTGCTTGGCGTCGGTGACGCCGAGCGCCCGCGCACGCTCCTGCACGAGGCTACGCAACGCGGTGACGTCGAGGCCCCTGGGGAGGAACCGCTCGCAGAACTCGATCTCGAAGCGGAGCTGGGCCGCGTGCGCGGCGCCGCGCTCGCCCAGCTTCTCGTACTCGGCCAGCGCCTTCTGGAGCTGCTTGCGGTAGGCGCCGATCACGTCCAGCAGGAGCGCGTCGTCCACCTGGCCCGTGAAGCCCTTGGCGGTGCGGCGCTCCTGGAGCCGCGTCTTGAGCATGCGGACGACGTCCGCGGTGCGCGTGTCCTTGGCGCGGATGGCCTGCGTCAGCGTGTCGGTCAGCTGCTGCTCGATGGCCATCAGTTGATCCGCTTCGCCCGGCCCTTCCACTCCTTGTCGCGCAGGACGAACTTCTGGACCTTGCCCGTCGAGGTCTTGGGCAGGTCGCCGAACTCGACGGCGGCCGGGCACTTGAAGTGCGCGATGTGCTGGCGGCAGAACTCGATGACCTCGGCCTCGGTCGCCTTCATCCCCGGCTTGAGGGTGACGAACGCCTTCGGCCGCTCGCCCCACTTCTCGTCGGGCACGGCGACCACCGCGCACTCCATGACCGCGGGGTGGCGCGCGACGGCCTGCTCCACCTCGATGGTCGAGATGTTCTCGCCGCCTGAGATAATGATGTCCTTCTTGCGGTCACGCAGTTCGATATATCCATCCGGGTGCCACACCGCAATATCACCCGAGTGAAACCATCCTCCCCGGAACGCCTCGGCGCTGGCGTCGGGCTGCTCGAAGTAACCCTTCATGACGTTGTTGCCGCGCATGACCACCTCGCCGAGGGTCTCGCCGTCCATCGGCACGTCCTGCATCGTGTCGTCGACGACGCGCACGAGGTCGAACACGACGTACCCCTGGCCCTGGCGGGCGGCCTTCTTCGCCATCTCGTCGGAAGGCAGGCGGTCCCACTCGGCGTGCCACGCGCAGACGGTGTGAGGGCCGTAGGTCTCGGTGAGGCCGTAGACGTGCACGGGCCGGAAGCCCAGCTCCTTCAGCCTGGCCAGGAGCGTGGGCGACGGCGGGGCGCCGGCGACGGCGCAGGTGACGGGGCGCGGCAGCGGGTGGGCCTTGGGATCGTTCACGATGCCGATCTGCACGGTCGGCGCGCCGCAGTAGTGGGTGACGCCTTCCTTGTCGATGAGGTCCCAGATACGCGCCGACTCCACGCGGCGCAGGCAGACGTGCGTGGCGCTCATCGCCGTCACGCCCCACGTGAAGCACCAGCCGTTGCAGTGGAACATCGGCAGCGTCCACAGGTATGTCGAGTCGAACGACAGCCCCGTCTCGAGCAGCTCGCCGACGGCGTTCAGGTACCCGCCGCGGTGGTGGATCATCACGCCCTTGGGCCGGCCCGTCGTGCCCGACGTGTAGTTGATGGAGAGCGTTTCCATCTCGTCCTCGATCCACGGCTCGCCCGGCTCGGGCGAGGCGGCGGCGAGGAAGTCCTCGTACGGATCGCCCGCCGCGCCGGTGTCATCCACGCGGATCACGCGCACGCCCGCGAGGTCGAGCGGCTTGACGAGTCCTTCCAGCTCGTGGTCCACGAAGACGAACTTCGCGCCCGAGTGCTTGAGGATGTAGCCGATCTCGTCGCTGTTGAGCCGCGTGTTGATCGGCACGAGCACGAGCCCGGCGGCGGGCACGCCGAAGTGCGCCTCGAGCATCGCGGGCGTGTTCGGACAGATGAAGGCGACGCGGTCGAGGTGGCGCAGCCCGGCCGCGCGCAGCCCCGAGGCGAGGCGGTTCGCGCGCTCCTCGAACTGCCGGTAGGTGTAGCGGCGGTCGCCGTGCACGACCGCGATCTTGTCGGGAAACACGTACGCGCTGCGCCGCAGGAACGACACCGGGGTCAGCTCCGTGCGGTACGGCTGCGTCTCCCTGGAGATGCGCAGCACGCGCTTGGCATTCGTTCCGGCCATGGATCGTCGTCCTCCCGTGAGCCGAATTATAGCCTCGGTGGTCCGCGGATTGCTCCGAGGCGCGCGGCGTGGCCGCGGTCAGCGGGTGACGCGATCGGTCTTGGCGGGGTCGAACTGCCGCGTCGTCGCCAGCGCCCACAGCACGCGCCACGCGCCCCGCGTGGCGAGCAGCCAGTAGGTCTGGCAACGGAACGTGCCGAGGAGCTTCTGGCCGAGCGTGGTGCGGCGCACGTCGACGCGCCGCGGAAAGTACGGCGCGAGCCCTTCGATCAGGTCCTGGGTCACGATGCCGCCCACCCAGATCGTGAGCCCGAGCGAGATCGAGGGGAAGGCGATGCCGAGGGCGAACAGCACGGGGTGGCCGCCGAAGCGGTAGGCGAGGTGCCAGCCGAGAAAGCCGACGACGGGATAGACGACGGCGGCGATCGGCCACTCCACCACCTTGTTGCCGACGTGCCGGCAGAGCTGGGCGGCGTTGAACGCGCTCGGCGCCGCCCGCCACGCGCGCCACAGGAACGCCACGTCGTCGAGCACGCCCTTGTACCAGCGCGCGTTCTGCCGGACCATCTTCTCCTTCGTCTCCGGCAGGTCCACCAGCTCCAGCAAGGGCAGCGGCGCCATCAGCAGGCCGCGCGCGCCGAGCGCGTAGCCGAGCGTGGAATCCTCCGTGGCGCCCGAGGTCGGGAAGCCGCCGAGCGCCTGCAGCACGTCGAGGCGCACGAACTGGTTGTGGCCGAGGCAGATCTGCGAGCGGCGAAAGCCGAGCTCGAAGGCGGGCCCGATGGCGCGCGCCAGCCGCGGCGCCCGCGAGGCCAGCGCCGCGAACCAGCGCACGCGGCGTGCCTCGTTGATCAGCCGCGCGATCGACACGCGGATGAAGATCGACGACTGCTGGATCGCGCACACGCGGCCGCGCGCGTCGTGGGCGGCGAAGTTCGCCAGCGAGAGCGTGACGCCCTGGTAGGCGGGGGCCCCCCTGCCGGCCAGGGCTTGCGCGGCGATCCACCGATACACATTCCGATCGGGCAGCGAGTCGGCGTCGCTCACGCCGACGTAGACGCGGCGCGGGTCGTAGCCTTCGCCCAGCGTCGCGCCCAGTGTCTCGGGGCGCAGCGCCCAGTTGAGCTGGTGGGCCTTGCGTCCGGCGCCGGGCATCGCCACCACCGACAGCATCTTTTGCTGCCACGACGGCAGGCCCCCGCGAAAGCGCCGCACCAGCTCCGCCGTCGACGCGGCCATAGCGGGATGCGGCGCCGCCTCCTCGCTGGCCTTCGTCGCCACCACGACGTGCAGCCGGCCGTTCGGATAGCGCGAGGCGAGCAACGCCGCGAGGGTGCCGGCGATGGCCGGCTCCTCCCACGCGGGGACGAGATGCAGAAAGACCGGCGCCGCCGCGCGCTCGAGAGCGGCCTCGTCGGGCAGCGTGTCGAGCGCGGCGTACGCGTCCTCGACGAAGCGGCACGTCGTCAGCATGCCCTTCCAGTCCACGAGCAGCTTGAAGGCGGCGCGGCCGTTGACGAGCATGGCGGCGACGAACACGCCGAACCAGGCCCAGCCGGCCCCCCAGAGCCAGTCCACGGGCTTACTTGTTGGTCTGCGAGGGGAACTTCAGGACGGTCTCGCCCTCGCGCACGTAGCCGAGGTCCTCGCGGGCGAGCTTCTCGATGTAGGCGGGGTCGTTGCGCAGCCGCTCGACCGTCCGCGTCAGCTCGTCGGTGCGCGCGCGCAGCGTGACGAGGTCGCGCTCCATCGTGTCCATCTCGCGGCGCATCTCCGACACCTTCAGCACCGCGCGCATGCCGTAGGCGCCGAGGCCGACGGCGACGAGCAGGACGGCGGCGACGCCGAACGCCCGCGGGCGGCCGCTCACCGGGCGGTGCGGGAGTAGAGGCTGCGCCCGGGCCACGAGGCGGCGTGGCCGAGCTCTTCCTCGATGCGCAGCAGCTGGTTGTACTTGGCGGTGCGCTCGCTGCGCGCGACGGAGCCGGTCTTGATCTGGCCGGCGTTCACGGCGACGGCGAGGTCGGCGACGAAGGTGTCTTCCGTCTCGCCGGAGCGGTGGGAGATGACCGTGCCGTAGCCGGCGCGCTTGGCCAGCTCGATGGCGTCGAGCGTCTCCGTCAGCGTGCCGACCTGGTTGACCTTCACGAGCACGGCGTTGGCGAGCCCCTTCTGGATCCCCTGCTGGATCACGGCGGGGTTGGTGACGAACAGGTCGTCGCCGACCAGCTGCACGCGGCCGCCGAGGCGCCGCGTGAGCATCGCCCAGCCGGCCCAGTCGTCCTCGCCCAGCCCGTCCTCGATCGACACGACCGGATAGCGATCGACGATCGCCTCGTAGCGGGAGATCAATTCGTCGCTGTCGAGGGTGACGCCCTCACGGCGGAGGCGATACCGGCCGTTGTCCTGGGCGAACTCGCTGGCCGCGACGTCCAGCGCCAGCGCGATGTCGTCGCCGGGACGGTAGCCGGCGCGCTCGATGGCCTGCATGAGGAAGTCGAGGGCGGCGGTGTTGCTGCCGAGCGCCGGCGCGAAGCCGCCCTCGTCGCCCAGCCCCGTGCCGAGCTTCTTTTCCTTCAGGGTCTCCTTGAGCGCGTGGAAGACCTCGACGGCCATGCGGAGCGCGTTGCCGAACGAGTCGGCGCCCGCCGGCACCAGCATGAACTCCTGGAAGTCGATGCCGTTGTCGGCGTGGGCGCCGCCGTTGATCACGTTCACGAGCGGCACCGGCAGCAGCCGGCCGCCGACGCCGCCGAGGTACGCGTAGAGCGGCAGCCCCGCGTCGTCGGCGGCCGCGCGCGCCACGGCCAGCGAGACCGCGAGAATCGCGTTCGCACCGAGCGCCGACTTGTTCGGCGTGCCGTCCAGCTCCAGCAGGGCCTGATCGACCGCCGCCTGCTCGCTGGCCTCCATGCCGTCGATCTCCGGCGCGATCGTCTCCTCGACGTTGCTCACGGCCCGACTCACGCCTTTACCGCCGTACCGCTGCGTGTCGCCGTCCCTCAGCTCGACCGCCTCGCGCTTGCCGGTGGAGGCGCCGGAGGGCACGGCCGCGCGGCCCCAGGCGCCCGACTCGAGCTGGACCTCGACCTCGACGGTGGGATTGCCGCGCGAGTCGAGGATCTCGCGTCCGTAGACGCCGGTGATCGCGGACATGGCTCAGGACCTCCGTTCGAACACGAAGTCGGCGAGGGCGCGGATCGGCTCGGCCGGCGGGCCGAGCGGCTCCAGCAAACGCTTCGTCTCGTCGATGAGCCCACGAGCCTTGCGCTTGGAGGCGTCGAGTCCGAGCAGCGCCGGGTACGTCACCTTCTTCTTTCTCACGTCGCTCCCGGCGGTCTTGCCGAGCTCCGCGAGGCTGCCTTCCACGTCGAGGATATCATCCACGATCTGGAAGGCGAGCCCGAGCGACTCGCCCGCCCTCCGCACCGCGTCGATCTGCGCCGGGGTGCCGCCCGCGAGGGTGGCCCCGGCCGTGAGCGAGACGCGGATGAGCGCCGCCGTCTTGTGGCGATGGATGTACTCCAGCGTGTCGGCGCCGACGTCCTTGCCCTCCGACTCGATGTCGATGACCTGGCCGCCCACCATGCCGTCGGTGCCGGCGGCGTCGGCGACGTCGGCCACCACCCGCGCGACCGCGCGCGGGTCGGCGAGGCGCGCCGCGTTGTCGGCGACGAGCCTGAAGGCGAGCGTCAGCAGCGCGTCGCCGGCGAGGATGGCCATGGCCTCGCCGAAGACCTTGTGGTTGGTCAGGCGGCCGCGGCGATAGTCGTCGTCGTCCATGGCCGGCAGGTCGTCGTGGATCAGCGAGTACGCGTGGATCAGCTCGAGCGCGCACGCCGTGTCGAGCACGGCCTCGGCGGCGCCGCCGACGGCCTCGGCGCCGGCGATGACCAGCGTGGGCCGCAGCCGCTTGCCCGGCGCGAGCACGCTGTAGCGCATGGCGCGGTGGAGGTTGACGGGCACGATCTCCTCCGACGGCAGCACGCGGTCGAGGGCGGCGTCCACGATCACGCGATGCGCCTCGAGATACGCCTTGAGGTCGAAGCTCACCGCTCCTCCTCTTCCCAGGTGAGCGGCCTGGTCGTCGTCGCCCCGCTCTCGTCCTTGGCGAGCAGCTCGATGCGGCGCTCGGCGTCGTCGAGGTACTTCGCGCAGTGACGCGCCAGCGACACGCCCTCCTCGAACACCTTCAGCGAGTCCTCCAGCGGCAGGTTGCCCGCCTCCAGCGCGGCCACGATCTGCTCGAGCCGGGCGAGGCAGTCCTCAAACTTGAGGTCGGTCATCGCGCTCCTTCCTGGCCGTCACGCGGGCCGCGAGGCGGCCCTCGTGCAGCATCACGCCCACCTCGTCGCCCACCGCCACCTGCCGCGCGCTCCGCACGATCGCTCCCGACGCCGTGAGCGTGAGGCTGTAGCCGCGGCCCAGCACGGCCAGCGGCGAGAGCGAGTCGAGCCGGCCGGCGACGCCGACGAGGCGGTGACGCCGGCGGTCCAGGCCGCGCGCGAGCGCGCGGTCGAGCCGTCCCGCGAGGTCGTCGAGGCGGCGGCGATCCTGCCGCGTGCGCGCGACCGGGCTGCGCCCCCGGAGATCGCGCGTGGCCAGCTCCACGCGGTGAGCGATGCGCTGGATCGTCGCCCTCATCGCCCGCCGCAGACGCTCGGTGGCCTCGTCAACCCGCCGCGACAGCTCACGCAGCGGCCGGCGCGGATCGGTCAGCACGCGGCGCTCGCGGATGGTCTCCAGCCGGTCCCGCTGGGCCGCGAGCCGGCGGCTCATGGCGCGGATCAGGCGCCGGCTCAGCTCGCCGACCGACTCGGCCACCGCCTGCTTCTCGCGCACGACCAGCTCCGCCGCCTGCGACGGCGTGGCCGCCCGCACGTCGGCGACGAAGTCGGCGATCGTGTAGTCGACCTCGTGGCCGACGGCGGAGATCACGGGGATCTTGCTGGCGACGATCGTGCGCGCGAGCATTTCGTCGTTGAACGCCCAGAGGTCCTCGAGCGAGCCGCCGCCGCGTCCGACGATGATGACGTCCACGCCGCCCAGCGCGTTGAGCTCGCGCACGCCCTGGGCGATCTCCTGGGCGGCGCCGTCCCCCTGCACTTTCGCGGGCGCGACCACGACATGGATCTCGCCGAAGCGCCGGCCGATGACACGCAGCATGTCGTGCAGGGCGGCGCCGCTGGGCGAGGTCACGATGCCGATCTTGCGCGGAAAGCGCGGCAGGTGGCGCTTGCGCGCCGGGTCGAACAGGCCTTCGCGTCCCAGGCGCTCCTTGAGCTGCTCGAAGGCGAGCTGCAGCGCGCCGAGCCCGCGCGGCTCGAGCAGCTCGACCACCAGCTGGTACTCGCCGCGCTGGGCGTAGATCTCGACGGCGCCGAACGCGAGCACGTGCAGGCCGTCGGCGGGCTCGAAGCGGATCCGACGGACACGGTTGCGGAACAGGACGGCGCGCAGCTGCGCCCCCTCGTCCTTGAGGGTGAAGTAGGCGTGGCCCGAGCCGTAGACCTTGAAGTTCGAGATCTCGCCCTCGACCCAGACGGCGGGGAAGCGCTCGTCGAGCGTCGCGGCGAGCCGCCGCGACAGCTCCGAGACGCTCCAGACGGCGCGCTCGCTTGTCCCACCGGAGGCAGGGCTCACGCGACCGTCAGCGCGCGGCCTGGCGTTGCGCCGCGGCCAGCGTGTTCTTGAGGAGCATGGCGACGGTGAGGAGGCCGACGCCGCCCGGGACCGGCGTGATCGCGCCGGCGCGGGTGACGACGGAGTCGAAGTCGACGTCGCCCGCGAGCTTGCCGGTGTCCAGCCGATTGACGCCGACGTCGATCACCCACGCGCCTTCCTTGACCATGTCGCCCGTGATCATGCGCGGGCGGCCGGCCGCGACGCAGAGGACGTCGGCGCGGCGCGTGTGCTCGCCGAGGTCGCGCGTCCGCGTGTGGCACGTGGTCACGGTGGCGTGGCGCGCGAGCAGCAGCTGGGCGAGCGGCTTGCCGACGAGGCGCGAGCGGCCGACGACGACGGCCTCGGCGCCCTCGAGCTTGGCGCCGTAATGATCGAGGATCTCCAGGCAGCCGGCCGGCGTGCACGGCACGGTGCCGGCTTCCCCCGCGAGCAGCCGGCCGAGATTCGTCGGGTGCAGGCCGTCGACGTCCTTCTCGGGATCGATGGCCGCCAGCGCGACGGTCTCGTCGAGGCCCTTGGGCAGCGGCAGCTGGAGCAGGATGCCGTGGATGGCGGGATCGGCGCTCAGCGCGCGCAGCAGCGCGTTCAGCTCGCGCTGGGCGATCCCCTGCGGGTACAGGCAGTCGCGCGAGACGATGCCCACCGAGTCGGCCGCGCGCTTCTTGTTCCGGACATAGATCTGCGAGGCGGGGTCCTCGCCGATGAGCACGACCCCGAGGGTCGGAGTCACGCCGCTCGCCTGCTTCAAGCGGTCGACGCCGGCTTTGACCTCCGCGAGGACGCGCTCCTGGACGGGCTTGCCGTGGAGGATCACGCGGCTACGCGCAGGCGGCGGATGTCCGAGGCGCGACCGGTCTCCGGCTCGATTGCGATCACGACGCCGTGCAGCGCGGCCGGGCCCTTGGCGGGCTCGAAGCGCATCGGCATCTGCGTGAGGAAGCGCTGCAGGATGATCTCGCGGTCCACGCCGATGACGCCGTCGGTCGGGCCCGTCATGCCGAGATCGGTGATGTAGGCGGTGCCGCCCGGCAGCACGCGCTCGTCGGCGGTCTGCACGTGGCGGTGGGTGCCGACGACGGCGCTCACGCGGCCGTCGAGGTACCAGCCCATCGCCAGCGACTCGCTCGTCGCCTCGCAGTGCATGTCGACCAGGATGATGGGCGTCTCTTTCCGCAGCTCGGGCAGGATCTCGTCGGCCTTGCGGAACGGGCAGTCGATCGGGCTCATGAACACGCGGCCCATGAGGTTGACCACGGCCACGCGGTGCGGGCCGGCCTTCACGGTCACGTGGCCCACGCCCGGCGTGCCGGCCGGGAAGTTCGCGGGGCGCAGGAGCAGGTTCTCCTTCGTGATGTACTCGATGATCTCTTTTTTGTCCCAGATGTGGTTGCCGGAGGTGAGCACGTCGGCGCCCTGCTCCAGCATCTGTTTGGCCATCGGCCCTGTGATGCCGAAGCCGCCGGCGGCGTTCTCGCAGTTCACCACGCAAAAGTCGATGGCGTGCTGCTCGCGCAGCCGCGGCAGGAGCTTCGCCAGCGCCGCGCGCCCGGGCTCGCCGAAGATGTCGCCGACCATCAGGACATTCATGCTGCTACTTGGCCACCTCGACCGCGCGCGTCTCGCGGATCACCACGACCTTGATGTGGCCGGGGTACTGCATCTCGGCCTCGATGCGCTTGGAGATGTCCTTCGCCAGCTGGTGGGCGTCGAGATCGGAGACGATCTCGGCCCGCGTCATCACGCGCAGCTCGCGGCCGGCCTGGATCGCGTAGCACATGTCGACGCCCTTGTAGGAGAGCGCGATCTCTTCGAGCTGAGCCAGCCGCTTGATGTAGGACTCGAGCACGTCGCGCCGCGCGCCGGGCCGCGCCGCCGAGATCCCGTCGGCGGCCTCGGTGAGCACCGCCTCCACCGTCTCCGCCTTCACGTCCTCGTGGCCGCAGAGCGCGGCGTTGATCACCTGCGGGCTCTCGCTGTACTTCGTCAAGACCTGAAGGCTGAGCTCGGGGTGGCTGCCCTCCTGCTCGTGCGTGAGCGCCTTGCCGATGTCGTGCAGCAGCCCCATGCGCTTGGCCAGCTTGACGTCGGCGCCGATCTCGGCGGCCATCATGCCGGCGAGCCAGGAGACCTCCTTGGAGTGCTGCAGGCAGTTCTGGCCGTACGACGTCCGGAACTTCAGCCGGCCCACCAGCTTCACCAGCTCGGGATGCAGGCCGTGCACGCCCACCTCGAAGCAGGCCTTCTCCCCCTCCTCCTTGAGGTGCACGTCCATCTCCTGCTTGACCTTGTTGACGACCTCCTCGATCCGCGCGGGATGGATGCGCCCGTCGGCGACGAGGCGCTGGAGCGCCAGCCGCGCGATCTCGCGGCGGTACGGATCGTAGGCGGAGATCAGGACGGCCTCGGGCGTGTCGTCCACGATGAGGTCCACACCGGTGTGCTGCTCGAGCGCGCGGATGTTGCGGCCCTCGCGGCCGATGATGCGGCCCTTCATGTCGTCGGAGGGCAGGTCGACCACCGACACCGCGGTCTCCACCGTGTAGTCCGGGGCGAGGCGCTGGATCGTGGTGGCGAGCACCTCGCGCGCCTTGTCGCGCGCGCCCTCGCGGGCCTCTTCCTCCAGGCGCATGCCCAGCAGCGCGGCCTCGCGGCGCGCCTCCTCCTCCATCTGCCCGAGGAGCTGCCGCTTGGCCTCCTCGGCGGTGAGACCGGCGATGGATTCCAGCTTGCGGCGCTGCTCCTCGGCCGCGGCAGCCATACGCTGCTCGCGCTCGCCCAGCGTCCGCTCGCGGCCCACGAGGGCGCGGTCCTTCTCGGCGGACTCCGTCAGCCGGCGATCGAGCTGGTCGAGCTTGCGCGCCAGCTCTTCCTCCTTGGTGACGACGCGCTGCTCGACGTGCTTGAGCTCGCGCTCGCTGCGCCGCGTGTCATCCTCCAGCGCGGCACGCGCCTTGAGCGAGGCCTCCCGCGCCTCCAGCTCGGCGGCCTTGCGGAGGGCGTCGGCCTCGCGCTCGCCGTCCGCGATGATCTTCTTCGCGGCGACGCCGGCGTCGCCGAGCCGGCGGTCGGTGAACCACTTGTGCAGGAGCACGCCGATGAGCAGGGAGAGCAAGCCGACGAGCGAATCGAACCACGCTAGAGAGTCCATCATCCGCCCTCTCGTAAGAGGCCGTTCAGTGTCATCGAAGTACGCGTCAGATTTGATGAGTATAGGTGGGGGGCGCGCGGCGAGTCAAATACCCTGAAACGAAAGTCCCCGCCTCTGCCGTGTGCCGGGGTGTTTCGAACCTGGTATGACCAGGTGGGCGTCTTTGATGGAGAGCTTCAGGCTTCCCCTTCGAAGAGGGGCTTGCACACCACTCTCGGTTCGACACCCGATGTGTAAACGAGGTTGAAACTTCCCTCCGGCATCACCAACAGCGCAGGGACAGGCTAGGTTTACCCGGGGACGGGCCGCAGGTCAAGCCCCTAGGGTCAGGGGCGACGGGGCGGGTCGGGCGCGACGCGGTCGAGCAGCTCGACGAGGGCGCCCAGCCGGGCCTCGACCTCACCCGCATCGCGTGTTTTTTCCTCGCGCGCGCGGTGCAGCTCGTCGGCGATCTCGAGGGCGGCGAGCGTCAGCGCCTTGAGCGGGTCGCGGACGCCGCTGCGCTGCAGCGCGGCCACGCGCTGTTCCACGAACGCGGCCAGCGCCTTCAGATATGCGGGATCGGCCTCGCTGCGCAGGGTCAGCGTCTGGCCGAGCAGGGTCAGCTCGACGCGCGCACGGTTGTCGGTCACGTCTCCGCTCCGAGGTCGAGCTTGGCGATGTCGCGCAGCACGGCGTCGATCTGGCCGAGCACCTGCCGGCGCTCGTCCTCGAGCCGGCGGTTGTCGCGGCGCAGGCGGTCGTTCTCGTCGCGCAGGCGCGCCACGGCCTCGGCGGCGCGACGCACCGCGGCCTCGAGCTCGGTCAGCCGGTCGGCGATGGAGTCGGTCACGGCCCCTTCATAGGCTCGCCTCGAACGGCGGGGCCCCAGCCCCGCGACGTTCTGCGGCTCGCACTACGCCCCCCTCAGCGTGAGCCCGAGCGCGGCGCAGACGCGCTGCGCGACCCGCGCGTGGATCGCGTTCACCTCGTCGTCGGTGAGCGTGCGGTCCTCGGCCTGAAACGTCAGCCGGAAGGCGATGCTGCGCCGGCCGTCGGGCAGCGGGAACACGTCGAAGACGGCGAGCCCGCGCAGCAGCGATCCCGCCTCGCCCCGGATCGCGTCGGCGATCACATCGGCCGTCACCGGCCGCTCGCCCAGCGCGAAGGCCATGTCGCGCTGGACGGCGGGGAACCGCGCCAGTGGCCGGTAGCGGGGCGTGCGGCGCACCGGCGGCACCCCTTCGTCGAGCGTGAGCGCCGCCGCGAATACCGGCACGTCGATGCCGAACGCCTCCCGCGTGGTGGCCGCGACCTCGCCGAACTCGCCCAGCGGCTGGCCGGCGACCAGCAGCGTCGCGTGCGAGTCCGGCTCGAAGCCCGAGAGCTTCCCGCCCGTTCGGGTCTCGGGCGCGAGACCGAATTCCCCCGCCACCAGCTCGGCGAGGCCCTTGGCGTCGTAGACGTCGGCGGCAGCCGGCGGCGTATGCCATGCGGCCTCCGCGCGCGCGCCGGCGAGCGCCAGCGCGACCCAGCGCGGCTCCGTCGTCTCCGTGTCCCCGCCCAGCGCCCGCTTGTAGGTCCGGCAGATCTCGAACACACGTACGCCGGGCTGCTGGCGCCGCAGGTTCGTCGCGATCACGCCGAGGAGGCCTTCGAGCGGGTGGGCGCGCAGCTCGGACGCATCCTGCGACAGCGGGTTGAGCAGCTTCAACGCGCCCGAGGTACCCAGCGCGCCCGCCCGCGCGGGATCGCTGAACGCGTACGTCACGCACTCGGTCAACCCGGCGCCGACGAGCGCCTCGCGCACGATCTGCTCCTGGCGGCCGCTGTCGCTGTCCCGCGCGAGCGCCACCGTCCCGCGCCCGAAGGTGGTCGGGATCCTGTCGTAGCCCCACACCCGGATGACTTCCTCCACGAGGTCGTCCTCGATGGCGAGATCGCGGCGGAAGCTCGGCACCGTGACGTCGAGGTCGGCGCCGCGTGCTCGCACGCCGAGCCCGAGGCCGGCGAGGATCCGCCGCGCCTGGGCGGGCGGCGGGGCGACGCCGAGCACGCGCTTCACACGCGCCATACGCAGGCGCACGCGCACGGGGCGACGCTTGCGAGGATAGACGTCGATCACCCCACGCGCGACGACGCCGCCCGCCAGCTCGGCCATGAGCTGCGCCGTGCGGGCCGAGGCGTCCAGCAGGCCCTCGATGTCGGCCCCGCGCTCGAAGCGATAAGCGGCGTCGGTCTTGAGGTCGAGGGCGCGCGATGTGCGTCGGGTCGTGCCCGGATCGAAGTACGCGCTCTCGAGGAGCACGCGCGTGGTGGCGTCGGTGACCTCGCTGTTCTGGCCCCCCATGACGCCGGCCAGGCCGATCGCGCGCTCCGGGTCGGCGATGACGCACATCGAGGCGTCGAGGGTGCGCGCCTGGCCGTCCAGGGTGATGAAGCGCTCGCCGGGGCGCGCGCGGCGGACGACGATCGTCGCGTCGGCCACGCGCGTGGCGTCGAAGGCGTGCAGCGGATGCCCGAGCTCCCACAGCACGTAGTTCGTCACGTCGACCACGTTGGAGATCGGACGCAACCCGACGGCGCGCAGCCGTGACTGCATCCATGCGGGCGAAGGCGCCACCCGCACGCCGTCGATGATGCGCACGGTATAGCGAGGGCAGAGGTCGGGCGCCTCCACGCGGACGCGCGCGAGGTCGGCGGCGCGCTGCCGGCCCTCGCGCAGCGAGATCGGCGGCGGCCGCAGCGGCGCGCCCGTCAGCGCGGCCAGCTCGCGCGCCACGCCGAGCACCGACAGGCAGTCGGGACGGTTCGGCGTGATCTCGATGTCGAGCACCTGATCGTCGAGGCCGAGCTGTTTCACGACGTCGGCGCCGACGGCGGCGTCGCCGTCGAAGAGCAGCAGGCCCGCCTCGTGCTCCTCGCCAAGACCGAGCTCGCGCTCGGAGCAGAGGATCCCCTGCGATTCGAGGCCGTGCATCTTCTTGGCCGTCACGGCGCCGAGGCCTGGCAGCGTGGCGCCGGGCGGCGCGAAGGCCGCCCGGACCCCGGCGCGCGTGTTGGGCGCGCCGCACACGACGCTGAAGCGCTGCGCGCCGCGGCCGCGCACGCGGCACAGGAACAGCCGGTGGCCGCGGCTCTCGCCGAGCTCCCGCTCGATGGCCTCGACCTCGCCGACGATCACGCCCCGCAGGCCCTCGGGCAGCAGCGGCGTGACGCTCGCCACCTCGACGCCGGCGTTCACGAGACGGTCGGCGGCGTCCTGGGCGGAAAGCTTCACGTCCACGAACTCGCGAACCCAGCCGTACGGGATCTTCACGCGAACTGGCTCAAGAAGCGGAGGTCGTTTTCGAAGAACAGCCGGATGTCGTCGACGCCGTACTTCAGCATCGCGATCCGCTCGACGCCCATGCCGAAGGCCCAGCCGGTGACCTCCTCCGGGTCGTAGCCGACGTTCTTCAGAACTTGGGGATGGACCATGCCGGAGCCCAGGATCTCCAGCCAGCCCGACTGCGTGCACACGCGGCACCCGGCGCCGGCGCAGAGGAAGCACACCACGTCCACCTCGGCCGAGGGCTCGGTGAACGGGAAGAACGAGGGCCGGAAGCGGATCTTGCTGCGCGGGCCGAACATCTCGCGCGCGAACAGGTCGAGCGTGCCCTTGAGATCGGCCATGGTCACGTCACGGTCCACCGCGAGCCCCTCGACCTGGTGGAACATCGGCGAGTGGGTGATGTCGGCGTCGCGACGGTACACCACGCCGGGGCAGATGATCCGCACCGGCGGCTTCTGCAAGCGCATCGCGCGGATCTGCACGGGCGACGTGTGCGTGCGGAGCAAAGTCTCCGGCGACAGGTAGAACGTGTCCTGCATGTCGCGCGCGGGATGGTCGCGCGGGATGTTCAGCGCCTCGAAGTTGTAGGCGTCGGTCTCGATCTCCGGCCCCTCGGCCACCGAGAAGCCGAGGCCGGTGAAGATCGTGACGATCTCGTCGCGCACGCGCGAGAGCGGGTGCACGACGCCGCGCGCCGGGCGGCGGCCGGGCAGGGTGAGATCGGGACGCTCGCGCTCGCGCTGACGCCGGCGCTCGGCCGCGCGCGTCGCCTCGAGGCGGGCGTCCAGCAGCGCCTCCAGCTCGCGCTTGGCCTCGTTGGCGGCGGCGCCCACCTGGGGGCGCTCCTCCGGGGACAGCGCGCCGAGGGACTTGAGGATCTGCGTGAGGTCGCCCGAGCGCCCGAGGTACTTGACCCGGATCCCCTCGAGCTCGGCCGACGAGGCGGCGCGGTCGATGGCAGCGCGCGCCTCGCCCGCCACGGCCTCGACGCGCGGGTGGCTCACGCCGCCCTCAGCGCGCCTGGGCCTTCGCGGTCTCGGTGAGCTTGGCGAACGCGCCGGGATCGCTGACGGCGAGCTCGGCGAGGACCTTGCGGTCCAGCAGCACGCCCGCCTTCTTCAGGGCGGCCATGAAGCGCGAGTAGGACAGCCCGGCCTCGCGGCACGCCGCGTTGATGCGCACGATCCAGAGCGCGCGCGCCGTGCGCTTCTTCTGCTTGCGGTGTCGGTAGGCGAACGCGCCCGCGCGCAGGACCGTCTCGGCCGCCGTGCGGTACAGCTTGCGCCGGCCGCCGACGTAGCCCTTCGCCTGCTTGAGGATCTTCTTGCGCCGCCGGCGCGTCTTCGCTCCACCCTTCGCCCGTGGCATCTGCCCGCTCCTCTTCTTCGTTTACAGGTAGGGAACCAGAACTTTGAGCCGCGCCGCGTCGGCGTGGTCGATCATCTTGGCCTTGCGCAGCCGGCGGCGCCGCTTGGGCGACTTGCCCTCGAGCTTGTGCTGCTTCCAACCCCCGGCCCGCATCAGCTTGCCCGACGCCGTCCGCTTCAGCCGCTTGCGCGCTCCGCGCTTCGTCTTCATCTTCGGCATGTCGCTCGACTCCTGTTCATTTGTTCATTTATAGGCTCGTCTCGGACGGTGGGGCCCCAGCCCCACGACGTCCTGCGACTCGCACTTCAATGCTGAGCCTTGGGGCTCAGCATGATATGCAGCATCCGTCCTTCCATGCGCGGGTTGTTCTCGGTCACCGCGATGTCCTGCACCGCCTCCACCATCTTCTGGAGCATCTTCCAGCCCAGCTCGGTGTGGGCCATCTCGCGGCCCTTGAAGCGGACGGTGACCTTGGCCTTGTGGCCCTCCTCGAGGAACCGCCGCACGTGCTTGAGCTTGAAGTCGAAGTCGTGCCGCTCGGTCTTGGGGCCCATCTTCACTTCCTTCACCTGGATCGTCGTCTGCTTCTTGCGCGCCTCCTTGAGCCGGCGCGCCTGCGTGTACTTGTACTTGCCGAAATCCATGATGCGGCAGACGGGCGGCTGCGCCTCGGGCGCGACCTCGACGAGGTCGAGCTCCTGGGTGCGCGCCGTCTCCAGCGCCTGCTGGGTCGGCATGATCCCGAGCTGCTCGCCCTCCGCGCTCACCACGCGGACTTCGCGGGAGCGGATCCCTTCGTTGATACGGATTTCTTGTGCCTTGCTGATGGACGTCTCCTAGACGTACGCGATGGAGGATGCCGCCCGCGCGCGCGAAGCGCGGGCGACGGGCCGCTCGATCACGAACGGCCCACGGTTAGGCTGGATTCGCGCGCGGCGATCTCGCGCGCGAGGTCGCCGACCACGCGGTCGACGGGCACCGCCCCGAGGTCGTCGCCGCTGCGGTGGCGCAGGCTCACGGTGCCGGCCTCCGCCTCGCGGGCGCCGCACACGAGCATGTAGGGCACCCGGCTAAGCTGCGCCTCGCGGATGCGGTAGCCGAGCTTCTCGTTGCGGTCGTCGAGCTCGCTGCGCACGCGCGCGGCCCGCAGGCGCTCGTGCACGGAGCGCGCGTAGTCGGCGAACTTCTCGCTGATGGGGATCACGCGCGCCTGCACGGGAGCCAGCCACGTCGGGAAGGCGCCGGCGTAGTGCTCGGTCAGGATCCCGACGATGCGCTCGAACGAGCCGAAGATCGCGCGGTGGATCATCACCGGGGGCTTGGGCTGGCCGTCGCTATCGACGTACTCGAGACCGAAGCGCTCCGGCTGCTGGAAGTCGATCTGGATGGTCGCCATCTGCCAGCGTCGCGCCAGCGCGTCCTGGATGTCGACGTCGATCTTGGGCCCGTAGAACGTGCCGTCGCCCGGGTTCAGCTCGAAGGCCAGCCCGTTGGCGCGCAGCGCGTCCTCCAGCCCGCGCTCGGCCACCCGCCACTGCTCGTCGGTCCCCAGCGACTTCGGCGGCCGCGTGGAGAGCTTGAAGAACGGCTCGAGCCCGAACGGCTTGTACCAGTCCCGCACCAGCCCGAGCATGGCCGTGATCTCCGCCTGGATCTGATCGAGCCGGCAGTAGACGTGGGCGTCGTCCTGCGTGAACTGCCGCACGCGGAAGAGGCCGGTCAGCGTGCCCGAGCGCTCGTTGCGGTGCAGCCGTCCCATGTCCGAGAAGCGCAGCGGCAGGTCGCGGTACGAGCGCAGGGCGTGGCGGTAGACGATGGTGGACTCGGGGCAGTTCATCGGCTTCAGGCTGAAGATCTGCTCCTCCGACTCCACCAGGAACATGTTCTCCTGGTAATAGTCCCAGTGGCCCGATTGCTCCCACAGCTTCTTGTTGACCAGGATCGGCGTGGAGATTTCCTGGTACCCGCTCGCGTCCAGCTTCTCGCGGACGAACCGCTCCAGCTCCCGCACGATCGTCCAGCCCCCGGGCAGCCAGATCGGCGCCCCCGGCGAGACCTCGTTGAAGATGTAGAGGTCCAGCTCGCGCCCGAGCTTGCGGTGGTCGCGCTTCTTCGCCTCCTCCAGCCGCCAGAGGTGCCTGTCGAGCTCCTCCTGCGTGAGCCACGCCGTGCCATAGATCCGCTGGAGCATCGGGTTCTTCTCGTCGCCGCGCCAGTACGCCCCCGACGAGGACAGCAGCTTGAAGAACCGGATCTGGCCGGTGGAGCCGACGTGCGGGCCACGGCAGAGGTCGATGAAGTCCCCCTGCGTGTACAGCGACACCGTGGGGGCGTCGAGGCCCTCGAGGATCTCGACCTTGAAGCGCTCGCCGCGCTGCCGGAAGAACGCGATGGCCTCCGCGCGCGGCATCTCCCGGCGCTCGAACCGCAAGTCGGCCTTGGCGATCGAGCGCATCTCGTCCTCGATCCGCGCGAGGTCCTCCGGCGTGAACGGCTCCGCTTTGAAGAAGTCGTAGTAGAAGCCGTCCTCGATGGCGGGGCCGATGGCGACCTTCACCTCGGGAAACAGACGCTTCACCGCCTGGGCCATGACGTGCGAGGTGGAGTGACGGAGGGTCGCGAGCGGCGTCGCGTCGCAGTCGAACTCGCCGGTCAGCCGGAGATGACGATCTTCTTCAGAGACGGTCATACACTCCCGAGAACGAGGTGGATGGTAGGCTCGGGCGGTTTCGAACCGCCGACCTCCTCTGCGTCAGAGAGGCGCTCTCCCACTGAGCTACGAGCCTATCCAGAGTACGGCCCATGCTACGCACGACGGCGAGGAGTGTCAAGCAAGCGCTTACTATTGCAAGCCATTTCCGCGACAACTCAACGGAGAAGTAGGTTGGTCAGCGACGAATCGACCAAGACGTAGCTGAAGTGCACGCGGATGGCGAGCCCCGTGCTATTCGGCTTCATACCACCCATCATGACTGGCGGCACCGGCGGGAATGGCGAGGCAAGCTTGATGGCGTTCACCGCCCAGTCGTCGTAGATCTCATACTGCGCCCGCTGCACGATCTCCACGAACTGAAGGCGTCCGTCTTTGAGGATGCCGAAATCCACGTCGAGCGAGGTTGTATGCCCCTCGCAGACGTGTGTGGCCGGATTCTTCACGCACGGATAGCCCCAGTGGGCCTTGATGCGCTGACGTATTTGATCGAGATAGTCGCTGTACTCGGCCTTCGTCGAGTCGAGAGGGATCGGCTCGCCCTCGATACCGCCGCGGCCTTGGCCCGAGCCTCCTGCCCCGCCCTGGCCGCGGCGCAGCGCGGTCAGGATGTTCGGCGCGCCCGGCGCTGCGGGTGCCGACGGCTGGGGCAGTGACGCGACCTGGCGTTCCGCAGGCGGCTGCGGCACCGGCTCGGCGGGCGCGCGCTCGGCGGGCTGCGCGACGTCGGGCTTGGGCGGCGCCGGCGCCGCGCCGTCGGGCGCCTGCGGCAGCGGCGTGCTCGCGAGGCGACGCTCTGGCTCGGCCCGCGGCGTGGGCTCCGGCCGGCGCGCGAGCTCGGGCTGGGACGCGGGTTTCGCCACGGCCCTGGGCGCGGGCGCGGCGGTGGATGGCGCCGCCGGCGACGACGGCCCGGCTGGCCGAGCCACGGGCACGCCGCCGAGCCCTGGAGGCGGCGAATCCTCCGCCCTGGGCAGCTCCACGATCAGGGGCTCGCCGCGCCTGACGTCGTACCGCGACACCGGCAGACCACCCCACAGGAGCAGCGCCACCAGGGCCAGGTGGATCGCCACCGACGCCGCGACACCCGCAGCGAGGCGGCCCGGCTGCCACTGCCGCAGGAACTCCATCAGGCCCATGCCGCGTCGATTATAGCGAAGACGGCCGCTTACACGTCGCGATCCACGGCGCGCGCCACCCGGGCGATACGCGCCATGACCGCCGCGAAGCGGTCCGGCTTGAGCGACTGCGGCCCGTCCGACAGCGCCTCCTCGGGCCGCGGATGGACCTCGATGAGGAGCCCGTCGGCGCCGGCGGCGACGGCGGCCATGGCCATCGACTCCACGTACTCCCAGTGGCCGGTGCCGTGGCTCGGGTCCACGACCACCGGCAGGTGCGTGAGCTTCTTGAGCACCGGCACCGCGTTGAGGTCGAGCGTGAAGCGCGTGGTCGTCTCGAACGTGCGGATGCCGCGCTCGCACAGGATGACGTTCGGGTTGCCGCCGCTCAACACGTACTCCGCCGACAGCAGCCACTCCTGGATCGAGGTCGACATCCCGCGCTTGAGGAGCACGGGCTTGCCGGCCGCGCCGACCTTGCGCAGGAGCGAGAAGTTCTGCACGTTGCGCGCGCCGATCTGGAGGATGTCGGCGTGCTCGGCCACGACGTCGATCTTGTCGGGCTCCATGACCTCCGTGATGATCGGCAGCCCCGTCTCCCGCCGGGCCTCCGCGAGGAGCTTGAGGCCTTCTTCCTCCAGACCCTGGAACGCGTACGGCGAGGTGCGCGGCTTGAAGGCTCCGCCGCGCAGCACGGTCGCGCCCGCCGCCTTCACGCGCGCCGCGACCTCCAGCACCTGCTCGCGCGACTCCACCGAGCACGGCCCGGCCATGACCACCACCTTGCTGCCACCGATAACGACGCCGCCGACGCGCACGATGCTGTTGGCGCTGCGCACCTCGCGGCTCGCGAGCTTGAAGGGCTGCAGGATCGGCGTGACCGACTCCACGGTCTCCAGCGACTCCAGCGAGCGCAGGCGCTCCTTGCCGCGGTCGTCGCCGATGGCGCCGATCACGGTGCGCAGCTGGCCGCGGATCGTGTGCGGCCGGTAGCCCATGGCCGTGATGCGGCGCTCGACGTCGGCGATCTCGCCGTCCGACGCCCCTGATTTCAACACGATGATCATGACCGTGCTCTCCTCCACTCCGATGGCTGGACAAAAACGGCCGCGGGCTCGTCGCCCGCGGCCTCGGAGTGGTCATCGCCGCGGGCGTTCGGTCCGCCCGCGGCTCCCTGATGGTTAGATCAGCGCCGGTGGGCGGACCTCCGGAAAATAGAAGGGGGCGAAGTAAACGAGCCCGAAGCCGAACCACCGGATCGCGGTGCTCATGAGCGTTTGCGCATGCTACGGAGCGGGCGGCATCCCTGTCAAGCGCTTTTCCTGCCGCGGAAGCGGGCCAGGATCCGGTCGCGGTGGTAGTAGAGCGGCAGGCACAGGGCGGCGATGACGGCGATGAAGGCGATCGCGTAGAGGTATTGCTTCTCGCCGACGTGGGCGCCGAAGTAGGAGGAAATCCAGGTGCCCGGGAGCCGCCCGACCGTCGAGACCAGCGCGAACACCCAGAAAGGCATCGGGCTCATGCCGAAGAGGTACGAGATGATGTCCTTCGGGAAGCCGGGGATCAGGTAGAGGATGAAGCAGATGATGGCGCCCTCGGCCTCGATGATGAAGTTCATCTTCTCCCAGTGGTGCTCGGAGAGCCACGGCCGGATCAGCGGCTCGCCCCAGAGCCGGCCGAGCGCGAAGCAGATCAGCGTGCCCGCGGTGAGGCCGATCGTGGAGTAGACCACGCCCAAGAACGTCCCGAAGAGCATGCCGCCCACCGGGCCCGTGACCTCGCCGGGAATGGGCGAGATGATGACCTGCAGCGCCTGGATCGCGATGAAGACCAGCGGCGCCCACACGCCCCACGAGCGGACCGTCTCCTTGAGGAAGTGCTTGTCCTGGTAGAGCCGCACGAGGTATCGCACGAGGGGAGCGTCTGACACCACGAGCCACACGACGACGACGAGGCATATCGCGAGCGTGATCGACGCGACCGCCCACCGTTTCGTGTCGCTCCAGGTGGCGGGGCCGCGCTTGGCGTTCGGCTCCGTCACAGAGCCGGCCTCCGCGCGCTCCACGGCCGGGCCGCCTCGTACGCCGCGGCGGCGGCGAGCACCGCGCGGTCGGCGTGGCGGCGGCCGACGATCTGCAGCCCCACCGGCAGGCCGTCGGCCGTGAGGCCGGCGGGAACCGAGGCGGCCGGCTGGCCCGTGAGGTTGAACGGGTAGGTGAACGGCATCCAGCCCAGCACGGAGACGGACTCGCCGTCGATCTCGCGGGGCGGCCGGCCGTCGGCGGGGAACGGGGCCACCGCCGTCGTCGGCGTCAGGAGGAAATCGAAGCGTTCGGAGAACGCGCGCACCTCCTCCCAGTACTCCGCCACGCGGGCGCGCGCGCGGAGGTAGTCTCGGGCGGTGATGCTGCCGCCGCGGCGGATGAACTTCACGAGCGTCGGGTCCAGGCGCTCCTCGGCCGCCGGCAGCTCGTCCGACCACGCGGCGTAGAACTGCGCCGCGATCAGCGTGCTGAACGCCTCCTCGAGGTTCTCCCAGCCGGGGTTGACGACTTCCACGTGGCAGCCGAGCGACTCGAACTCGGCAGCGGCATCGCCGGTGAGCTCGAGCACCTCGGGATCGACGCGCGCGAAGCCAAGGTCCGGCGTCCACGCGACGTTGAGGCCCTTGATGCTGCCCGCGCATGCCTCGACGTAGGAGCCCGGCTCGCGCGGCAGCGACTCGCGGTCGCGGTCGTCGCCGCCCGCGATCACGTCGAGCACGGCCGCCGCGTCGCGCACGGTGCGCGCGAGCGGCCCAACGTGCGAGACGTGGTCCCAGCCCGGGAAGCCGGTGCCGAGCGGCACGCGGCCGTACGAGGGCTTCACGCCGACGAGCCCGCAGAACGCGGCCGGGATGCGCACGGAGCCGCCGCCGTCGCTGCCGAGCGCGATCGGGCCGCAGCCGCTCGCGACGGCCGCCGCCGCGCCGCCGCTGCTGCCGCCGGGCGTGCGCTCGAGGTTCCACGGATTGCGCGTCACGCCGAAGAGCGGGCTCTCGGTCACCGCCTTGTGGCCGAACTCGGACGTCGTCGTCTTGCCGAGGAGCACCGCGCCCGCCGCCTTCAGCCGGCCCACGGACACCGCGTCGTGCTCGGGGATGAGGTCGGCGTAGAGCCTCGAGCCCCCGGTCGTGCGCATGCCGCGCGTGAAGAGCACGTCCTTCACCGACACCGGCACGCCGTGCAGCAGGCCGAGCGGCTCGCCCTTCATCACGGCGATCTCCGCCTCGCGCGCGAGGCGGCGCGCGACGTCGTGCGCGACGAGAGCGAAGGCGTTGAGGCGGGGATTGACGGCGTCGATGCGCGCGAGAACCGCTTCGGTGAGCTCGACCGGCGACAACTCCTTGCGCCGGATCAAGGCCGCGCACTCGACGGCCGAGCGCCAGACCACGTCGTCCGCGGCCATCGTCACGTCATCACCACCGCGGCATTGTATCATCCGCCCCGTGGCCGCCGACGCGACGCGGATGCGCCGCGACGCCGCCGGGCGCCCGGCCGGCGAGCAGGACCGCCACGGCTCCGCCCTGAGCGCGCTCGAGTGGTCGCCGGACGGGCGCCTGAGCCGCGCCTCCGTGCGGCTGCCCGACGGCGGCTGGGTCTCGATCGAGCCCGGCGCCGGCGCGGCGGGGCCGTGGGGCGCCTCCGATCTCGTGACGCGCGACGGCCGGCCCCTCACCCGTCTGGCCGCGCTCGACTGGGCGCGCGTGGATCGCATCCCTCCGCTTGCCGAGCCCGCGCGGCTGCCCGCCGGCGCGGGGACGGCGATCTTCAATCTGCTCGCGCGCCTCGCCGCCGAGCAGGGCGTGGCCGTGCTCCGCTACGACGCGCCCTACCCGACGGAGGCGCTCTTCCTGGCGCTCCTCGAATCGTTCCGCTACGTCCCCGAGGAGGCGCCGAATCCGATGGACGCGTTCGCGCGCGGCGAGCTCGGATGGGCGCCGGCGCCGCACGACGTCGCGATCGAGGCGGGTGGCGTCTGGGTTCAGCGGCGGGAGCGTGTCGAAAAAGTCGTCGGCGCGGGCCGCGTGTACTACCGGCCGGACTGGCAGGGCGTGCGACGTGTGGCGCCGCGCGCCGTCCGCGACGCCGGCGACACCGTGCGCGCCTCGCTGGTGGCGCTCGGCCGCGTGCTCGAGGACCATGTCGTCCTGAGACCCGACGGCGGCCTCCTCGAGGTCCGGACGCCGCCGTCGGATCCGCCGCAGATCGCGCCGGTGGCGCCCGAGGTCGTCGCCGGGCTCGTCGCGACGGTCGTGGCCACCAGCGCGCCCGCGCTGGCGCCGTGGATCGCGGGCGTGGCGCGCGACGTCGAGTTCCAGTGGGGGCCGGTGCACGCCGATCTCGTGGAGGTGCGCGACGCGCGCGTCAGGCTGTCTCACCGGCTGCGACGCGCGCTGGGAGACGCCGTGCGCGGCCGGTCGCGCGCCGACGCGCTCGCCACGGGCCTCGCCGCGCTTCGCGAGGCGGCCGACCTCGTCGCCGACGGCCTGCGCGCGCGCGCTCAGGGGGCGCTCGCCGCCGAGCCCGCGGACGTGCAAGTCGCCGCGCTGGAGCGCGCCGGGCCGCCGGCGGCCGACGCGCGCGCCATCGCCGCCGCCGCCGAGGCCCTGGCGCGAGAAGCCGCGAGAGGATGACCGCGGCGCGCCACGATTCATTCGGGGCGCGCCGAGCGCTGGGGGGTTCGAGGCGCGCCACAATTCATTTGGGGCGCGCCGAGCGTTGGGGGGGGGTCGAGGCGCGCCCCGATTCATTCGGGGCGCGACGAGCGTTGGGGGGGGTCGAGGCGCGCCCCGATTCATTCGGGGCGCGACGAGTGTTGGGGGGTTTGGGGGGCCATTTCGGGGCCCCCCAATATCAGGACGCGTGTACGACGAGCCAGACGTTGAAGGTGATGAAGGCGAGCACGGAGACGGTCGAGACCAGGACGTAACCGGCGAACAGCGCCTCCTGCCGCGTGAAGCGGAGCGACGCGCGGCCGCGCAGCAGCGAGCCGGCGTAGGCGATGGCGTCGTGCTTGAGCGTCGGGAGGCCGAGCACGTCCACCAGCACGTGGTAGCCGTCCATCTCGATGAAGCAGAACGGGTAGAGCGCGACCACGAACGCCTGCCACTGGATGATCCCCGAGGCGGCGGCGAACGCTTGCAGGAACGACCCCATCGGCGCGCGGAGCGCGATGAGGAGCCACGCCGAGCCGAAGACGAGGTGCACGAGCGCGCCCGACACCGCCGTCACCACGCGCGCCCGGCGGCTGCCCATGAAGATGTCGGTGACGTCCACGTAGAAGGTCGGCACGAAGCCGTGCAGGAACGTGAAGCCGAACTCGCGCACGCGCCGGCCGTAGTGGATGAGCGCGAGCCCGTGCACGAGCTGGTGGGCGCCGACCGTGAGCAGGAACAGCAGCTTGACGGAGATCACCGCCATCAGCGGGCTCTTGCCGAAGCCCGAGACGACCCGCTCGGCGTCCGGCCAGAGCCGCACGCCGGCCGCGACGCCGACGATGGCGAGCAGCACGCACGCCAGCGCCGCCCCGCGCGTGAAGATGAGGAACCCGCCCCAGCGGTAGATGCCGCGGAAGACCGGCTGCACGTTGCGGCTCGAGATGTTGATGCGCTCGAGCGCGAACAGCGCGGACTCCGCCATCTTGGCGACGGGCTGGCGGCGGTTGCGGGCGAGCGCCTGCCGCAGGCGCGACGTCGGCGTCATGGTCAGCAGCTGCGCGCGTTGCAGCTTGCGGATCAGGTTCGGGATGATCTCGAAGTCGAACTCGCCGTAGCGCAGCACGTACGCCGTCGCGATGTCTTGCAGCGACGTCCGGCCGTTCATCTGCTCCCACAGGAACTTCTCGTGCTCGGACAGGAGCAGGAAGCGGTCGGTCGCCGTGTTCTTGAGGATGAAGGAGCGCTGGCGGTCCACCTTCGAGGCGACCTCGGCCAGCTCGAACGAGCCCGCGGACACGCGCGCGGGCCGCGACTGGATGAAGGCAACGCCGCTGCCGATCTGGCGGACTTCGAACCCGTCGCCCTCCTCGGGTCGGACGAGCAGCTCCAGGCGCGCGCGTCGCGGCGGCGCGGTGGAGCCCTCGCTCATCGCGACTCGACGTCCAGCCCGGTCGCCTCCAGACCCCAGCGAGTGACTTCGGCCACGAGGTCGCCGGAGGCGCGCAGACGCTCGATGAAGATGAGGACGAGCGACTCGAAGAAGGCAGCGGCCGCGCGCGGGCTCACCTCGGTCAGCTTGGCGAGCGCGGCGCGGTCGAGCACGAGGAGCACGGCGTCATTGTCCGCCGAGATGGTGGCGGAGCGCGGCGAGCGGTCGAAGAGCGCCATCTCGCCGAAGAAATCGCCGGGCCCGACGCGCGCCAGCACCTGCTCGACGCGGCCGGTCACGGCCTTGGAGATGACGAGCGAGCCCGAGCGTACGAGGAACATCTCGTCGCCGGCGTCACCCTCGCGCAGCAGGACCTGGCCGCGCTTGAGCGCACGCTCGCGCAGGCTGTCGGCGAGGATCCCGAGCTCGGGCCCTTCGACGTTGCGGAACAGACGCACGCTCCTCAGGAAGACCTGCGTGTCGGCCGAGCTGCCCACCGCGCGGGGATCCCGCGTCGCCTAGGTGGCCACGCGTCGGATCAGGGCGCTGCGCAGCGCCGTGGCGCGCTGACCTGCCGAGGTCTGGCCCAGGCGGGCGAGCGCGGCGAGCACGGTCGCGCGCTCGTCGTCGGTCAGGTCGTACTCGGCGAGGATCGAGTCGGGCGCGCGCTGGAGATCGGCGAGGAACTCGGGATCGATCATCACGCGGCCGACCAACTCGGGGAGTCGCTGAGCCATGGCGCCCGGATCATATCAGAGTGGCCGGGGCCGAGGAAGGTCCCGTCCCCACGCCAGCGCCGTCGCGGCGACGGCGGCCAGGAGCAGCCCCGTCAGCGTCGTCCACGGGCGCGGCGGACGCGCGCCCGGCGGCGCGGTCACGCGGACGGTCGCCAGCGCCGGCTGGTGGGTCCACTCGGCGCGGTCGAGCGGATCCGCGCCCGGACGCACGACCACGAGCGCGAGCGTCACGTCCGCCGGCGGCCCCGCGCGGCTCCAGGCGCCGCGCACGCGCTCCCCCGCCGCCAGCCGCGCGCGGAACGGGACGGGCTGCTGCGCCCACGCGCCATCGGGACCGAGGAACGCGGCGCGCTCGGAGAAGAGCCACACGACGTACACGTCCCACGGCCCGCCCGTCGCCGCGCGCGGCCTGAGGCCGATCTCGACCGTGTCGCCCGCGCTCACCGAGGAGGGCGTCGCCGTCAGCACGAACGGCGGCGCGGGCAGCGCCGCCTCCGCCCGCGGCGACGCGAGCAGCAGCACGGCCGTGGTGATCGCGGCGGCGGCGCGGCGACGCGGCAGAAGGAGGACGCCGAGGATCGCGAGCGCCGCGAGCGAGATCGCCACGCCCGGCCGCAGACCGCGCGGCGTGAACGCGAACTCGACCTCGTGACGCCCTGGCGGCAGCGCGACGGCGCGGAAGGCGTGGTCGGCGCGCTGGACGGCGACGTCGGCGCCGTCGAGCCGCGCGCGCCAGCCCGGGAACCACGTGTCGGTGAGCACGAGCCACGCCGGCGCACCGGTGGACGCGGAGACGACGACGCGCGCGGGCTCGTCGACCATGATGCGCGCCTCCGGCGCAGCCATTGCAGTCCGCGCCTCCGGCCCAGTCATTGCAGTCCGCGCCTCCGGCGCAGTCATTGCAGTCCGCACCTCCGGCGCAGTCGAACGCGGCGGCGAGGCGCAGTCGGCCAGCAGCACCTCCGCCGCTGGCGCGAGAGAGCGCGCGCGCAGCAGCGCCAGCGCGCCGCGATCGTCGACGCAACGGGCGCGCGGGACGACGAACGCGCGCGGCAGCGCCGCCGGGTCCTCGACCACGCGCGCGTCGGCGCCGTCGTAGACCGGCCGCAGCCGCGGCTCCGCCGCCGTCATCCCGGGCGGCAACACGAGGAAGCGCACACCCAGCAGCTCGCGCGTCGGCGCCAGGAGCACGGCGATCGGCGGCAGCGGCTCGCTGCCGTGCAGCGCGATCGTGTTCTCGCGATAGCCGGCGGCGAGCGCGCGGCCGGTGCCGATGGGCCCGGCCAGCTCGGCGATGCGCCGCGGCGAGAGCCCGTCGTAGCCGTGCGCCTGGCGCAGGCCGTAGAGAAGGCCGACCTGATCGGCGATGAGAACACGCGCGGAGCCGGCGTGATCGCGGAGCCACGCGATCGCCGGCGGCGTCGGATAGAGCCAGCGCGCGTCGCGGACCGGCAGGTAGGTCGCCAGCGGCGCCAGCGTCGCCACCTGCACGGCGGCGAGCGCCACGCCCCAGCGCGCGCGGCCGTCGACGAGCCAGCGCCGCAGAAGCCACGCGGCGGCGGTGAGCCCGACGAGCATGCCGACGTACTGCGCGGCGAGCGACGGCCGCACGGCGAGCGTGGCGGGCTCGACCGAGGCGAGCGTCACCGCCACCAGTCCCGCCCCCGCGAGCGCCATGAACCCGCCACGCAGCCACGCGAGCGCGCGCGGGCCCGCGTCGCCGCGCGCCACGGAGTCGACGCCGAGGGCGCCGAGCGTGGCCAGCGCGAAGACGAGGATCGGCATCAGGCGCAGGTTGCTCCCGAACGCGATCACCGGCGCCGGCGCCACCGCGGCGAGCGCGCCGTAGTGGATGAGGCCGGCGATCACGGCGAGGCCGGCGAAGAAGCGCGTCGGCGGCCGGCGCCACGCCAGCGCCGCCAGCGGCAGCGCGGCGAGTGGAACCAGCCCCACGTAGGTGGACGTGATGTTGAACTGCCACGTGGACCACGTGCCCTCGGCGGTGCCGAAGAAGTACGGCATGAGCACGGTCACGAGCGCGCGCGGCGGCACCGAGAGCGGCGGGGTCCACGTGCTGCGAAAGGCGTAGACGGCGCTCTCGCGCGCGTAGTCGAGCGCGGGCAGCGCCTGCACCGCCGTCAGCGCGCCCCCGAGGGTCACGCCGGCGGCGACGCGCGCCAGGAACGGCCCCGCGCCCGCGCGCCAGGGCGCGCGGGCGACCGCCCACGCCACGATGGCGGCGAGCGCCTGGAGCGCCGCCTGCGGGTAGCCGGCCACGAGGTCCAGCGCGACCGCGAGCGCCAGCAGCGCGACGAGGCGGCGGTCCCCGCGCGCGCGCAGGCGGTCGACGAGACCTGCGAGCAGCGGCAGGAACGGCATCGTGCTGGCGAGCGTCCACGGCAGCCAGGCGATCAGCGTCGTCGACAGCATGAAGCCCGCGGCGCCCACGAACGCGGCGAGCGGCAGCAGCGCCAGCCCGCGCAGGAACCAGTACGTCGCCAGCCCCGCGGCGATCAGCTTGAGCAGCGCGGGCACGGTGAGCGCCCACGTCGGCGGCAGCGCCCACGCCAGCCACGTGAGCGGGAACACGCAGGCGGTCTGCGGATTCGAGAAGAACGGCGCGCCGGCGTACGCGTACGGGTTCCAGAGCGGCACGCGCCCCGCGCGGACCTCGTGGGCGGCCCACAGCGTCCACGGATGAAAGACCGACGTGACGTCGCCGAGCGCCTGGTTGGGCCGCACGGGGCCCGGCGCGATCGCGCGCCACGGCGCGCTCGTGAAGAGGTTGTCGAGCGGCGAGAGCGTGTGACCCGGACGCAGCGCCGGGGCCCAGAGCACGAGCGGCAGCACGACGAGAACGGCCACGGCCGCGCGGTCGGGGTGCCGCCGGAGGAGGGCCCCGAGCGCGGTCATGCGGACATGGTACGCTGGGCCCTCGGAGGAGGTGCCACGTTGCGTATGCGTTCGGTGCTGAGCGTCCTCGTCCTGATCCTCGCGTCCACGTCACTCGCGGCCGCGGCGCCACCGCCGCCGCTCGTCGAGTATTCGAAGCCCGCGTTCGCGGCCGCCCAGGCCGAGAACCGGCCGATCGTGGTCTTCGTCCACGCCTCGTGGTGCGTCACCTGCCGGAAGCAGCAGCCGATCGTGCAGGAGCTGGCATCGGACGGCGCGTTCAAGGGCCAGAAGCTCGTCGTGTTCGTCGTGGACTACGCGGACAAGGCGACGCTCAAGGAGCTGAACGTGACGGAGCGCAGCACGCTCGTCGCCTTCCACGGCAAGACCGAGCGCCGCCGCTCGTCGTTCAGCACCGATCCCGGCGAGATCCGCGCGCTCTTTTCGAGCGCGCTCTAGCCGCGCCGGCGCCGCCGCGTGGGCGCCTGCCTCCTCGGCTTCGCCGCCGGCGCGCTCTCGGCGCTGTCGCCCTGCGTGCTGCCGCTGCTGCCGGTCGCCCTCGCCGGCGGCGTAGAGCGCCATCGGCTCGGGCCCCTCGTCCTCGCGGCCGGACTCGCCGTCTCTGCCACCGTCGTCGGCTTCGCCGTCGCACTGCTCGGATTCACGCTGGATCGCGACCTCGTTCGCGTGGTGGCCGGCGCGCTCCTCGTGGTGTTCGGCGTAATCCTATTGACCGCGCGGCTCGACGTCGCCGTGGCGCGCGCGACGGCGCCGATCGCGGCCGGCGCGGCTGCGCTGCTGGCGCGGCTGGGTCCGCGGGGGCTCGCGGGACAGTTCGTGGTGGGGGCGCTGCTCGGCGCGCTGTGGACGCCGTGCGGGGGGCCGACGCTGGGCGCCGCGATCGGTCTGGCCGCCCAGCGGCGCTCGCTCGGCGCGGCGGCGGCGGTGATGGCGGCCTACAGTCTGGGGGCGATGGTGCCGGTGCTGCTGCTCGCCTACGGCTCGCGTCGGCTCGTGGCGCGCCCCGATCGCCTGGCGCTCGTCACGCGTGTCGGCAAGCCCGCGGTCGGCCTGGCGCTCGTGGTGCTCGGCCTGCTGAGCGTCACCGGCGGCGACAAAGCCCTCGAAACGCGGCTGCTCGACGCGATGCCCGCGTGGCTCGTCGACCTCACCACGCGGTTCTGACGCCGGCTAGCCTCGCACCTCGCGCGAGGTGATCTGGTACTTGAAGCTCGTCGGCTCGAGGCTGTCCTTGCGCCCCTCCGCCGTCTCCGCCTGCGGGTACATCAGGAACGGCACCGGCCCCGCGGCAGAGTTCGGCAGCCGCACGTCGTGGCCGTAGTTGTACGCGAGCCAGTTCATCTCCCAGGCGCCGAACAGCTTGGCGCGCGCGCGCTGCGCCTTGGGATCCGCCAGCCCGGCCGGCAGCCCGCCGCCTTCTTCCAGGATGACCTTGCGCACGTCGGCGGGGTCCACCGGCACCCAGCCGTAGCCGTTGAGGTAGAACTCGGCGCGGCAGTGCTGGGCCTTGGAGATGTCCCCGCCCTTGCCGAGGCTCTTGAACTCCGCGGAGTCCGCGCAGCGCGCGCCGTACACGTCGCGCGCCGGGATCTTCACGGCACGCGCGAGGCCGACGAAGAGCGCGTTGAGGTCGGCGCACTTGCCGCCGAAGTAGCGCGTCTCGAGCATCGTCTTGATGTCGCCGAGCCCGCAGCCGCGCGTCTTGGGGTCGCGGAACGTGTTCTCCACGATCCACTCGTAGAGCGCGCGCGCCTTGTCGGCGTCGGAGGCGATGCCCTGCGTGATGCCCTGCGCCGTCTCCAGCACGATGCCGTCGGTGGGGATCAGCAGCGTGGGCTCGAGGTAGCGCGCGAGCACCGCGCGGTCCTCGCGGACCGGCTTCGCGGGCGGCTTGTCGAGATCGACGGCGCGGTCGCGCGTGGCGAAGCGACTGGTGATCTCGATCACCGGCGCCTTCTCACTCGCCGGCCACTCGGCATACACGAGGCCGACGTCGTACCTGGCGTCCTTCACCGAGCGCGTCACGGCCGCGTTGCCCGTCCACGTGTCGCCGCCGCGCTTGAAGTAATCGGTGTCGGTCAGCAGAGGCACCGGTGCCCACACACGCGTGACGCCGCTCGGGTTGGTCACCTCGATCCTCGTCACGGCCTCGAACTTCCGCCACGGGTTCGCCTCGGTCGGCGACTCGGCGGCTCGAACCAAACGCGGAGCGAGCCCCAGCGCGACGACGGCCGACGCCCCGAGACCGGTCTTGATGAAGGTGCGGCGCTCCATGGCAGTCCCCCTCGGAGACATAGATGCGGATCGCATGGTAAAGGTGCGGGCCGAGAGGTCAAATCGAACGTTCCTATACGAGGCCCCCGAGAAGCGGGCGGACGGCGATAGAAGGAGGGCGAGGCCTCAGGCCTCGGGAGCGCTCTCCAGCGGCGGGAGTCCCATCAACTCACGGCTTCTGCGGATCAGCTCCCTCGATCGGCGGCTGAGGATCTTGGAGTCGCGGATCGTGCCGTCGGTCGTCAGCCGCCGCCAGCACCGGCCATGGAACCGGTCGGTGTCGACGACCTCGACCGCCTCCCCCGGGTCGATCGGCTGGCTGCAGTGGGTGCACTTGTCGACCACGACACCGCCCGTTCCGCACGTGAGCGTGGTGGTCTGGCGCCGGCAGCTCGCGCAGGTCGCGGTGCCACGACTGAACGACGCGGTCGTGGCGACCGCGGCCGAGACGGCGTGCATTTCCGTGAGGCTCACCGAACAGGCAAAGGCCAGGCAGGCGTCGCACAAGGGTTCCCCGGGACACTGCTCGAGCAATCTGCGCACGATGCCCGCGAGTTGCGTGGCAAGACTCTAGAACCGTCGGCGGACGGGGTCAAGTTGGTACAACCACGGAGGCTACCGAAGCAGGTGCGGCAGGCGCTCGCTCATCTCCGCCAGCGCCGCCAGCGCCAGCGTCCCCGCCGCGGCCACGAGCCCGCGGACGACGGTGCGCCGCGACGGCGTGCCGAGGGACGCCATCGCCGACCACACGGCCGCGAACGTCGTGAGCGTGACCCGCGGCCACGCGGGCACGCGCGCGCAGTAGTCGATGTACGCGCGCCCGAACCGCTCGGCGAGGCACGCGTCGTCCAGCGGCACGGTGATGCGGTACATCGCCATCAGCGCCGCGGGCAGGACGATCAAGGCTGGCCCGTTCTCCGCGATCAGAGCGACGCCGACGCCCGTCAGCAGATTGGCGAGCGGTACCGGATGGCGCATGAGCGCGTACGGGCCGGTGGTCACCAGCCGCGTGGGCGGGCGCGCCGGGAACACGCGCTGCTCGTCTCGATGGCCGGCCGCCCAGAGGCGAAGCCCGAGCCCCGTCAGCATGCAGACAGCGCCCGCGACGTCGAGCACGCCGTCGAACGGGGTCCCGGCCACGGCCAGCGGCGGGGTGACGAACAGGACGGCGAGCAGGGCGAACGGGAGGACGTTCTGCCAGCGATAGATCCAGCGACGCCAGGTCGGTGGCACGGCCGACGGGACGATGTCCTCCAGCGGATAGCGCTCGTGCCACCACGCGGCGGCCGCGATGACGGCGACGCCGATCGCGGCACCGCCCACCACGTCGAGCGGCCAGTGCACGCGCAGGATCATTCGCGAGAATCCGACCAGCAGGATGAGGAACACCGCGAGACCGTAGAGGGCGTGCTTCACCCACCGCCGGACGACGCCCTCGAAGAAATAGCACGCCATCAGATAGAACGCGGCGGCCGCCGCTGTGTGGCCGCTCGGAAACCCGAGTCGCATGCCGCCCGGTCGGGGCCGCCCGATGCCGATCTTGCCGAGGCCTTCGAGCATGGTGACGGCGAGCATCACGACGACCCAGACCCACCAGCGACGCAGGAACTGTCGCGGCAGCAGCACGACGAGGAAGACCGCGAGGGGCAGCAGCACGCTCACGCTGCCGAGCCGCGTGATTCGACGAAACACCAGCGCGTTCGGCACCGCCGTCGTCAGCGCCTCGTAGAACCCACGCTCGAACGTGGGCACGCCGGCGAGCGACACGGTGGCCGCGGAGGCGATGAAGACCGCCGCCGCGGCGAGAAAGATCCAGGCCCAGCGTCGTCCGGCGTCGGGCACGCGCGATGGTAGCACGAGAGCTTCAGGGTACCGCGCGGCGGGGAGAGAGGAGTGGTGACCCCGGCGTGATCGCGGCGACTCTTACCACTCATGCGAACGTCACGGAGCAGGAGCCGAGGCCAACGACTGGCTTGTCGTTACCTCTGCACCCGCCACTTCGACGTCGCGATGAAGCGGAGATTTTCGGCGGTTATCGGGGCGGCCATGCTGTTGTAGAAGAGCGAGATGACGCTCCGGGCTGCGTCGACGTTGACGCCAGCCGCATGCAGGACCCGGTTCGCTTCAGAGCCTTCGCAGGCCAGCAGACCGAGCAAAAGGTTCTCGGTGCCGATCACATGGTTCGGTTGCAGGCGCGCTTCGAGGGCTGCCTGGAGGACGGCCTTCAGTTCGGGAGAGAAGCCGGGCTCCGAGGGCGTGGACGAGCCTGGCGCTTCGCTCAGGAGGCGTTCGACCTCAGCACGCAGCGTCTCGGGCACCTGGAGCCGCTCAAGCACCTTGACGGCCATGCCCTCGCCGTCGCGCAGGATGCCCATGAGCAGATGTTCGGGCTCGATGCTCTCGTGCCCACGGCTGCGCGCCTCCTCGGTCGCCAGGACGACTGCCCGTCGCGCACGGGGAGTGAATCGCTCCAGCATGCGTCGGGCCCGGGCAGTAAATCCCTCCACCATAGCGACCTCCCGAGGTCCAGCCATCACTCGCTGGCTCGCTCGACCCGGATTCTACAGCCCGGCGCGCTTAACCGCCAGACTGCGCGTGTCGGTCCAGAAGCCGCCCATCGCCGCGCTCGGCCGACTTCGCAAATCGTCGCTGCGCTGAGGAGCGGGAACTCACGCGGCGCCAGCAGCAGCAACTCGATCGCGCACTCAAGCAGGCGCGGGCTGACGAGGGCGAATGGCGTGAGTGTCTGAGAAAGCACGGCCGCTGAGTCACATCCGTATTACAAGGGCCGCCGCGACGGCGCTCTAACCTCCGAGTTCGCGAAGCCTGAGTAAACCTCTCGGCCTATGTGCGTATGATGCGCACGCCCCGCGTGCTCAGCCACTCACGCACACGTGCCCATGACGTGGGATCGTCTCTGTTCCAGCGCGTGATCGCTTTCGCCGAGACCGCCACGACGCTGCGGCGTCGTTGGTGGACTCGCGTCACCAGTTTCGCCAAGTCTGTCGGACTTTGGTGGAGTTCTCGTAACAGTTCGTCGGTCGCCTCGCGCAGCGTCGATTGGGCGAAGGCGATGGTGATGGCAACCTCAACCGCCGGCTGCGGTTGCACGTCGCCGAGCGGATTCATGACTTCAGGCGGCTGCCTTCTTGCACCCTGTGACGGCCACGGCCGTTGGGCGTCGTGACGCTGGAGAGCAGAGGAGCGAGGCTTGCGGTGCTCGGTGCCGACGCCGATGCCGACGATGTGCCGACGACGTCGCTGAATTGCAAGTAAGTCGCGATCGAGGCGACAACGACGCGGGCCTCGATCGTGACCAGGTCGATGCCGACGAGCGAGACGCGGACCCAGGCATCGATGACGATGCCCTTGTCGAGCACCCGATCGAGAACCTCGATGAGGCTATTGCTACCAGCGGCGCGCTCAACCCCCATTCGCAAAAACTCCCCCCGGTGGCCCGGTCGTGCAGCCAGAGAAACGCAGAATTTCTACAAGGTGCGCGCCAATTCAGTATTGATGGCTACTTGCGCGCTTGGGGTAGGCGAAACTGGGCTCCGCGTGGGAAAAACCTTCCCCATCTTTGACGGCAATACATACAAGGTGGCGGTAGGGTGATCAGTGTCGATGGGAGTCGCGGGCGAGCCGCACGACGGCACACAGACAGCCGCCCGCCATGATGAGCGCGCCGAGGAGGCGGATGCTATGGTGACCCGATCGGTCGCCCGAGATGAGGACCAACGCGCCGATCACGATCCCTGCGACGGCACCGATGCTCCAGTACCGTCGCTCCGTCGGCGACATCAACCGCTGTCTCCCGGCCGGAATATCGTCACCACGATCTCGCGGCACTTCCACGCTGAGGTCATTGCCACTAGTCACGACCGCCCGCGCCGGAGGTCCTCCTCGTAGCACTGACGGTGCATCCTCAGGCCGCGTTGACGATATTGCGATCGCGCACGCACACGATCCTTTACTTTATCTCACGGCACGCAATGGGGCTCGCCGGGGCGCCTGTTTGGGCGACTCAGCGAGGGCGTCCGAGTGCGCGAAATATGTCGCGATCGAGGCGACGACGACGCGGGCATCGACCGTCACGAGTTCTATTCCGACCAGTGACATGCGGACCCACGCGTCGATCACGATGCCTTTGTCGAGAACTCGGTCAAGTACATCTACGAGGCTTGGACCCGCTCGAACTACTTCAGGGGGCATGGTCGGCCCTCGTCGGTGTGAGGCGTGTCGCGTAACTAAAGGTCCGCGTAACTCATCGTAGGCCTTCCCCCAGTCGCCAGCAAGACCGGAAAACACTTTCCTGAAACCGGCAACCTTTGCAGGGGGCATCTTCCTCGCGCGTCGCCGCGGGGAGCGAGCCGCCCGATCAGCCGCGCGTACTCGACGCCTCCGTCTCGGTGATGCGCTTCACGGGGCGGTGCTGATCGAGCGGCCAGATCAGCCACTCGTCGCGGTGAGCGACGTGCTCCAACGCCACCTCTAGCGACTTGACCCCTGCGCGCGTGCGCGGCTGGTGCACGACCCGCCAGGCTGAACCGGCGAGTTCGACCACGTCACCCGCGCGGAGTTCGTGCGGCAAGACCATCTCGCTCATCCTGCCGGCGGGACCCCCTGCGGTGGCGCGCCGCGCAGTATACACGAGCCGCCGCAAGGCGTCTACATTCCTGCTATCGGTATGGAGCGGCTGACGCTGCTCGCGTCATCCTGTGGTCGATCGCGCTCGTGTCCTTCGCCAAAACTCTGTCCGGCGCTAAGTGATTGAGCCTGGCCGGCCTGATCCAGAGAAAATTTCGGCTCGATGGTCACAGGTGCGCAGGAGCGACCGACTCTTCTGGGTCGTGCTGTCTCCTACTATCACCGGGCTCGCACGCATCTCGCGCTCGACAAGGATGCGCCGGACGTCGGGCCCGTCGAGACCATGGCGACTCCGGTGTGACCGTGCAAGCCCGACGGTCTAACGATGCCGGTCGCCCTACCTCCAACCAGGCGGGGGGTCTTGGGCCTGTGGGACGGATTGACGGATCTCGGTGCTCCTGAGCGAGTCGGATGAGGTTTTGGCGAGGAACAGGTCCTTCAGCAGCCCTCAATTGACAGCGTTGCGCGTGAAGAACCTGGCTCGCGTCGGCGCGACGTCATCGTTGAGACACGCTGGCCGCCGCGCAGGCAACGATGATCGGCCACTATGGGCAATTGTTCGTGAGCTGGCACCGTCGGCCGACCATATCGATCACGTGCTCGCCTTCGTTCCCGCCGATGAACCCGTGAGTGAGCCCGTCCGGATGGGCGGCGAGCCGGAAATGATCGAAGGGGAACCGCCACACCCGGGGGAGCCCGTTGCCAGACTGCGAGTCCACCGTGGACGGGTCGATGCACTGCCAGTAGATGCTGGCCGGATCCGAAGCATTGTAGTTTGCGCAGTATGATGCGCGGCCCTCCGGGAGCACCTGCGCGATGTACTTCCTCAGCCACGTCGTTGTCACGCGCAGGATATTGCTGGGCGAGGGGCAGGGGCCACTTTGCGGCCCGGGGCTATCGACCACGCACTGCGTGACGAGCACCTTGTTCCCCACGGGCGGCCCGTCGTCGTACGTGTTGCCGAGGATGTTGTAGTCGAGCGTGATTTGAACGTATCCGTTGCCGACGTTGTCGGTGGCGAACGTGGCGCCCGGGTCCGGTCCCATCCCGTTGGTGAACTGGGCATTCATCGAGGCCGTTGGCGCCACCACGCCCGCGTCGACGTAGTACCCAGGAGGTCCGTTGGGGTAATTCGGATCCAAGGGCGGCCTGATGCTTCCCGCGGGCAGCACGATCGGCCAGGCGAGCGGGTAGAACACCGTCCAGATCGTGTAGATCGTGTTCGGACGGGCATTGGTCAGCGTGAACTGCAGGACGGTCTGCCTATTATAGAGATACAGCACCATCGTGCCCATCGCGGCGTCCGGCCACACGGCGGGCTGGGCCCCGTCCGGGGCCGCCCAGAGGTTCGGCGTCGGCTCGAAGTTGATGACGAACGGGCCGGTCCCGAGCACGGGGGCGGCGAGGCCGGTGACGAGAGCCTTCACCGGAGCGGAAAGCCCCCCGAGCGACTGCGCGGACGCCAGCCCCGGCAATGCGAGTATCAGCAGCATCACGATGATCGCGGACGGGCGCGCGCGCATACGGTTTGTTTTCATCATACCTTTGCTCATAGCTTTGGGCCCTGCGGGAGAGGCTGCATCGCATCGTGTTCAGTGCCCTGAGGCGTGTGCCCTTCGCGACCATTGGTCGTCGCCGTCTCGTTCGTCCCCCCAATCAGCTCCTCGATCACCTCGCCGATGTGGGCCAGCGCCAGCGGCTTGTTGAGGACCGGCCGGCCGGCTTCCCGCAGGAACCGCTGGGAGCCCACTCGTATCGTGTCGCCCGTCATGAATATGACGCGGCTGGCGAGGCCAGGACGATGCGTACGGATCCACTGCCAGACCCCCTGGCCGTCGACGTCGGGAAGCACGAGGTCGAGCAACACCACGTCGTAGGTGTCGCGCTCGAGCAGGCGGATCGCCGCCGTCCCCGTCGGTGCCGCCGCCACCTGATGACCGAGGGTCGCGAGCACCTCCACGAGGACATCGCGCAACGACCTTTCGTCCTCGACGACCAGGATGTGGGCGCTCCGGGTCGCCGCCGGTCGCGTCGCGGGCGCGGCGAGGACCTCGACGCCCTGACCGACGGGCAGCTGGATCGTGAATCGCGCGCCGCCGGTCGGGACGTTCTCGACGGACATCCGCCCGCCATGTGCTTCTACGATGCCGATGGACACGCTCAACCCGAGCCCGGTGCCTTCCCCGGTCGGCTTCGTCGTGAAGAAGGGGTCAAAGACCTGGCCGAGGTGCTCAGGCGCAATGCCGGGACCGTTGTCCTCGACCACGATGGTGATCTCGCCTGCGTGAACGGTCGAGCGCACGGTGAGGACGCCGTCGCGCCCGGCGGACTTCATGGCGTGCGTTGCGTTGGTAAGCAGGTTGAGCAGCACTTGCTGGAGCTGCGGGGGGTCGGCCCAGATCGTCGGCAGTGGATCGAGGGCGGTGATGACGCGAATCTGGTTGAGATCGAATTCCGGAGCCTCCAAGCTGAGCGCGGCCCGCAGGACCTCGTTGGGATCGACCTGGCGCCGCTCGGGCGGCGTGCGCCGGGCGAAGGCGAGTAGCTCGCCCACGATCCGCGCGGCGCGCACGCATTGGCGCTCGATGACGTCCAGGGGCGCCCGCGCGGCGTCGCTCGGCCGGTACTTGAGCTTGAGGAGGCTCGCCGCGACCAGGACCGCCGAGAGCGGATTGTTCAGCTCGTGGGCGACACCGGAGAGCAGCGTGCCGAGGGCCTTCAGCTTGTCGGCCTGGATGAGCTGATGCTGCGTCCGCTGCAGCTCCTCCACCTTGGCCTCGAGCTGCGAATGCAGGCGCGCCTTCTCGAGAGCGAGCGCCGTCTGGTGGGCGATGCTGGTGAGGGCGCGGCGTTCGTCGTCGCTGAGGCGGCGCGGCGCCCGGTAATACGCGGCGAGAACCCCGATCGGCTGCTCGCGCACGCCGAGCGGAGTGGCGATGCCGGCCCGAATGTCGTGGGCCATGAGGTCCGGAGGCAGCGTGAAGCGAGGTTCACTCGACAAATCCTCCACCGACATCGGCGCCTTGAGCAGAAACGCGTAGCCCGTGAACGAATCGGCGGACGCCGCGATGGTGACGGCGCCGGTGGGGCCCGACCCCCAGCCGAGCCCCGCCTCCAGGCGGAGGCAGGCCGCGCGCGCATCGAAGACGAAGAGCCCCACGCAGTCGGCGCCGAGCAACTCCCGCGTGAGCCGCAGCGCATCCTGGCGAATCGCCTCCTCGCCGGTCGCCCCGAGCAACCGCTGCGAAAAGTCGTGCAGGGCCTCGTCGTGGCGCGCTTTCACCGCGAGCTGACCGAAGGCGCGTCCGTTCTCGAGGGCGGCGGATGCCTGGGTGCCGAACGCCTCCAGCAGCTCGACGTCGGTGGCGGCAAACTCGCGTTGACGCCGGTAGAACACGGAGAGCGCGCCGTAGATCGCGCCCGTCGGGCTCGACAGCGGGATCGCCATCACCGACCGCAGCCCTTCGCCGGGCCAGCGCGTCACCATCTCGATCGCCGAGGCCGCTGCCGGATCGTCGTCCAGCCGCGCGCTCACCACCGGGCGCCGCTCGGCGGCCGCGATCCCCGGCGCGCCGACGCCGAGCGGCAACTCGAGCGCCGGCAGCAGCCGATCGCTGATGGCGCCGGCGTGGGCGAGTGCCACCAGCACCCGACTTTGCTCGTCGAACCGGAACAGGATGGCGGCGTCGGCGCTCGACACTTCGAGCGCCCTGGTCACGATCGTGTGGGCGATCTCGGGGAGGTTCAGGCTTTGCACGAGCGCCTGGCCAGCCCGGTGGAGGACGTCGAGGTCGCGCTGTCGCGCGCGGGCGTCGCGATAGAGCCGCACCTGCTCGCGCAGCAAGCCGACAAAGATGACGCCGACACCGAGCGGACGGGCCAGTCCCGCCAGGTACCACGGGATGCTGTACCGGAACGGACACAGCAGGAACCCGAGCAGACCCACCGTCCAAATATAGGCGGCGAGGAGCAGATAGCCTGCGAACGGATCGCGCGCGAGGTAGCGGCGCAGGCCGCCCCAGAGAGCCCACACGCCCGCGGTGCCGATTACGAACCCTGTCGCCGCGAGCCCGAACGGCGTGAACTTCCCGGGCGGCATAACCAGGGAGGGCAGGATGGGGTGCACCTCGAGAACGGAAGCGGCGAGGAGGCCGCTCAGGGCGGCGACGGCAACGGCAATCTTCAACCACGCGCGTTCGGCGAGCGCGAAGGCGCGCTCGCCGAAGTGCCCGGCAAGACCGATGCCGGCGAGGCCGGTCAGGTAGCTCAGAAGGAAGAAGTAGGGCGCGATGCCGGCGTTGACACCGGGGTTCGCGGGATAGTCAGGCTGAGCGAGGATATGGGCCAGCGCGAGCAGCGCCGTCAACCACAGCGTGACTCCCATGCCCGCCGACCGGAAATCCTGCCGCAGCCGGTGACGCTCGAGACAGAGATAGCCGACGCCCACCGCGACCAGCGCGAACGGCGTGTCGAAGATGGGAACGGCGTAGGGGGTGGCAAGCGGGCGCGCGATGCGGCCCCCGGCGAAGACGATACTGAGTTCGTAGACGAGACCGAACACCGCGCCGACGAGAATCGGGAACCACGCCCCGAGCTGAGCCACGCTTGCTTCGAGCGACGACGAGCGCCGCGCGGTTGCCGCGCGTGTGGACTTCAACTCTACGATTTCTGCGCTCCTTGTCGGCACAGTTCGCCCCATGGAATGCAACCGCGATGCCCACTTGATACCCGGTAAGTCGCGGAGTTACAAAGCTGGGTGGGTAAAACTCTGTCCAAGAATTGATGCTGATTTCTCTTTACTGCTCAAAATCCCCCGCAGGACCGCGCCTCATGATTGCCGTTCGCCAAAACCTCATCCAATTCGGTTGACGACGGCCGATGCTCCCGCGACACGCCAAGGCGCGCCAGGAGACGGTAGCCGGTGATCGTCGACGGGCGCCGCGGCTACAGGTTCGTCGGGCGCGGCACCTATGAGGCGCTGGTGCCGGCCCGACTGGCACCCGTCATGGTGGTGACCCCGGCGGGATCTGATCGAATCTGGAC
>Ga0209375_1000272_pt1 | contig 48306 bp, 46 predicted proteins | sample GraSoiAngelo_131_FD_185888 | JGI IMG/M metagenome (GOLD analysis project Ga0209375, IMG submission 185888) | Grasslands soil microbial communities from the Angelo Coastal Reserve, California, USA - 14_0929_02_30cm (SPAdes) (version 2) | ecosystem: Environmental > Terrestrial > Soil > Grasslands ...
GGGTCGGCCTGCACCTCGGGCAGCCTGGAACCCTCCCACGTGCTCAGTGCCATCGGCCTGCCGCTGGAGATCGCGGCCGGCACCATCCGCCTGACCCTGGGACGCTGGAATACGGACGAGGACGTTGATCAATTGCTGACGGTCGTCCCTGAGGTCATCGAGAATCTGCGCGCCGCCTCAGCAGGCCGTCCGCGCCGCGCCGTGCCGCAGCGTGCTGCGCAGCGGAGCGGGCGATAGACCGGGAGATGGCCCCCCGCGCGGCGAACCGTGTGTACGTAGGAGCGCGGAGCATTCACTCGTGACAGACTACATCCCCGTCTTTGTGCATTTTGCGCTTGCCGTGGCGCTTACGGCTGTTCTCCTCACGGCGCACGCACTCGTCGGCGGATGGCGTTCCGCGCGCGCCGGTGGCGCGCGCCGCCCGCTGCCGGGGCAGGCCGAGCCCTATGAATCCGGGGTATGGCCGATCGGCTCCGCCCGCGAGCGGGTCCCCATCCGCTACTACCTTATTGCGATGCTCTTTCTGCTCTTCGAGGTGGAGGCGGTGTTCTTGTACCCGTGGGCCGTCGTGGCCCGGGAGCTGAAGGTCTATGGCCTGGTCGAGATGCTGGCGTTTATCGCCGTGCTTGGACTGGGCTTCCTCTACGCCTGGAAGCGAGGGGCGCTGGAATGGCAGTGACACCTCCGCCAGAGCGCGGCACCCTGGTCTCTCGCGCGCGGTCGCCGGCAGAGGCGACCGAGGCCGATCTCCGGGCCCTGGAAAGCAACATCCTCACAACGACGGTGGATCGAGTGGTGTCATGGGCCCGGCGGAACTCGCTGTGGCCGGCGCAGTTTGGCCTGGCCTGCTGCGCGATCGAAATGATTGCCACCGCTCAGGCCCGCTTTGACATCGCGCGGTTCGGCAGCGAAGCGTTCCGCGCCTCGCCCCGCCAGGCCGATCTCATGATCGTCTCCGGCCGGGTCTCGCAAAAGATGGCGCCGGTGGTCAAGCACATCTATGAGCAGATGCTGGATCCGAAGTGGGTCATTGCGATGGGGGACTGCGCCAGTTGCGGCGGGGTGTTCAACAACTACGCGCTGGTGCAGGGCGTGGACAAGCTCATTCCCGTGGACGTTTATGTTGCAGGGTGCCCACCCCGACCGGAGGCCTTGCTCTATGGCTTCCTGAAGTTGCAGGAACTCATCGCGCAGCCAGGCCGGAGGAGGCGATGACCCGCCCCGAAGACGTCCTGGTCCAGCGGCTGGGGGAGGCCGTTGTCGGACAGATCCGCTTCCGGGACGAGGTGACCCTCGTCGTCGCCCGTGAGCGCATCCTGCAGGCGCTGGAGGCCGCGCGCGATATGGGGTTTCGTCTGCTGACCGACCTGACGGCAGTGGACCGCCATCCCGCGCAGCCGCGATTCGATGTCGTGTACCTGCTGACCTCGGTCGAGCCCCCCGCCTGGGTCCGGCTTATGGTGCACCTCGCCGCCGACCAGACCGCGCCGTCGGCCACCTCGTTATGGCCGGGGGCCAACTGGCTGGAACGGGAGGTCTTCGACCTGTTTGGCATCCGGTTTGACGGCCATCCCGACCTGCGGCGCATCCTGATGCCAGACGACTGGGAGGGCCATCCGCTGCGCAAGGATTACCCGCTGGTTGAAGAGCCTGTCGAGTTTCGGGGCCACACGCCGAAAGTTCCCAGCCAGATCATCCCGACGTCAAAGCCGAGACACGCATAGGCGGTGGAGGCCGGACGCCCGAGGCGGTGAGGCCGGCGATACATGTGCGCAGGCAGGGACCTGAGATGAGCCAGCTGACGAAGGAGACGCTCGTCCTCAACATGGGCCCGCAACACCCCGCCACCCATGGGGTGCTGCGGCTGATCCTGGAACTGGAGGGCGAGGTCATCCTCGGCGTCGAGCCTGTGATCGGGTACCTGCATACCGGGTTTGAGAAGGAGATGGAGACCCGCACCTACCATCAGAACATCGTCTTTCCCCCGCGCATTGAATACCTGGCCACGTTCATCGAGGAGCAGGCCTACGTCCTGGCCGTCGAAAAACTGCTCGGCATCACGGCGCCCAAGCGCGCCGAAGTCATCCGGCTCATCCTGGCGGAACTCTCGCGCATCGCCAGCCATCTCGTCTATCTGGGCACGGCGGCGATCGATCTCAACGTCACCAGCCTGCTGATGTACTGCTTCCGCGATCGGGAGGAGATCCTCGACATCTTTGAGATGGTCTCCGGACAGCGGATGATGCACGGGTACTTCCGGATCGGCGGGCTGCAGTGGGACCTGCCGGAGGGCTTTGCGGAGCGTGTGCAGAGATTCCTCGAAGACGTTCCCCGCCGGCTGGACGAGTACGAGGCGTTGTTGACGGACAATCTCATCTGGCGCAAGCGCACGGAGGGCGTGGCGGTGCTCAGCGCCGAGGACGCCATCCGCTATGGGTGCACCGGGCCGGTGCTGCGCGGGTCGGGTGTGTCCTATGACGTGCGCAAGGCGTTTCCATACGGCGGCTACGCCGACTACTCGTTCGACGTCCCGCTGGGGACCAACGGGGATGCGTTTGATCGGTACCGGGTGCGGATGGAGGAGATGCGGCAGAGCAGGCGGATCATCCTGCAGGCGTTGCAGGGGCTGCCCGGCGGCCCCGTGCTCGTGGACGACCGGAAGGTCGCGCTGCCTCCGCGGCGGGAGCTGGTGCGCAGCATGGAGGCGGTGATCCACCAGTTCAAACTGGTCAGCGAGGGGATCCACCCGCCGGCGGGCGAGGTCTACGCCGCGGTCGAATCTCCGCGGGGAGAGAAAGGTTACTACATCGTCAGCGACGGCAGCAACCGCCCGGTCCGGGTTCGGGTGCGCTCCGCGTCGTTCAACAATCTCCAGGCGCTTCCGGTGATGCTCCACCGCGGCACCGTGGGCGATGTGGTGGTGGCGATTGCCTCGATCGACATCGTGTTGGGAGACGTGGACCGATGACGAACTACGGGACTAGGGACTTGGGACTAGGGACTGGTGGGGCCACCGTTATGTCCAGTCTCCAGTCCCCAGTCCCCAGTCCCGCCCTTCGCATATGAGCGAGAACGGTCTCTCCGAAAACGCAAAAGTGGAGATCCGCCGTCTGATGGCGCAGTTTCCGCACCGCCAGTCGGCGCTGCTGGGGGCATTGTTTGTGGCGCAAGACGAGGCGGGGTACCTGACCGCCGATGCGCTGGCCGACCTCGCGGCGGTGATGGACCTGCCGGTCAGCGAGGTCGCCTCGGTGGCATCGTTCTACCATCTCCTCTTCTTCCGCCCGGTCGGCCGGCACCTCGTGCAGGTCTGCACGAATATCGCCTGCATGCTCAACGGCTGCGGCCGGATCCTCGACCAGCTGCGGCGGCAACTCGGAGTCGAGGTGGGGGAGACGACCCCGGACGGCGCGTTCACCCTCAAGACGGCGGAATGTCTCGCCGCGTGCGAGGCTGCGCCGGCCGTGATGGTGGGCACTGAGCGGTTCGGCCTGGTTACCCCAGAGAGCATCGGTGAAATTCTCAGCCGCTACCGAAGCGCAGGGCCCGAAGCCCGGAGCCCGGTAGTTCAGCAAAGCCCGAAGCCCGAGGCCCAACAATCTTCTTCGGGCGAGCCTGTTCTGCTCAAGTATCTCCACGAACCGGATCAGGGCGAGTTGGAGGCATATACCGCGCGCGGGGGCTACGCGGGGCTGCGGCGGGCGCTGTCCATGTCGCCGGAGGCCGTGATCGACGAGGTGGACAAATCCGGCCTGCGGGGTCGCGGCGGCGCCGGGTTCGCCACCGGGCGCAAGTGGAAGTTTATCCCCAAAGATCCCGCGGTCACCAAATACGTCGTCATCAACGCCGACGAAGGCGAGCCCGGGACCTTCAAAGATCGCACGCTGCTGGAACGCGACCCGCACCGGCTCATCGAGGGAATCGTCATCGCCAGCTACGCCGTCGGCGCGCACCTGGCGTTTGTTTACCTGCGGCGGGAGTTCTACCGGGCGCGGGCGCTGCTGGACCGGGTGCTGGCGCAGGCCGCCGCCGCGGGGCTGGTGGGCCGTAACATTGCCGGCAGCGGGTACGATCTCACCATCGTGCTGGGCACCGGCGCCGGCGCGTACATCGCCGGCGAAGAGACCGCGCTGCTGGAGTCGCTTGAGGGCCGCCGGGCGATGCCGCGCTTGAAGCCGCCCTACTACCCCGCGGTCAAGGGTCTGTACATGCAGCCCACGGTGGTCAACAACGTCGAGACGCTGTGTCACGTGGCGTGGATTCTCGCCAAGGGTGCCGAGTGGTACCGCCAGCAAGGGCCCCCGGTTCTCATCTCCGTCAGCGGACACGTGGCGCATCCTGGCGTGTATGAGGTGCCGCTGGGGACCACCATCCGGCAGGTGATCGACCGGGCTGGAGGGATGCGTGCCGGCCGGTCGTTCAAGGCGTGCTTTCCCGGCGGGTCGTCATCGGCCGTCTTGCCCGCCGCCTACCTGGACACGCCGATGGATTACGACGCGCTGGCCAAACTCGATGTCTACGGATCGATGCTGGGGTCGGGCGCGCTGATCGTGATGGACGACACCACCTGCATGCTGGAGGTCGCTTCGCGCACCGTGGAGTTCTACCGCGACGAGTCGTGCGGCAAGTGCACGCCCTGCCGCGAAGGGACGATGTGGCTGGGGGAGGCGTTGCACCGCATCCTGGCCGGCCGCGGGCGGGTGGAGGACCTGCCGCTGCTGGATGGCATCGCGCGGGGGATGACGGGGACCTGTTTCTGCCCGCTGGGCGAGAGCGTGCCTCCCACGATCTATTCGACCTTGCGTTTCTTCCGCCAGGAGTATGAACACCATGTCAAGACAGGGCGCTGTGATGTTGAGGCATTGGCGTGATTGAAGGACTTTTCTGTCATTGCGAGGAGCGAAGCGACGAAGCAATCTCCTCGTCCAAGGAGATCGCTTCGCTGCGCTCGCGATGACATCGGAGAATCTATGAGCCAGCTTCCACCAACGATCACGCTGACCATCGACGGGCGGACGGTCTCCGTGCCGAAGGGGACGACCGTCTACAACGCCGCCCGGCGGTCCGGCATCGAGATCCCCATCTTCTGCTACCACGACCGCATGCCCCCGCTGGGGGCGTGCCGGATGTGTCTGGTCAAGGTCGAAAAAATGCCGAAACTCCAGACCTCCTGCACCCTGGAGGCGACAGATGGCATGACCGTCTTCACGACCACCCCCGAAGTCAAAGCCGGACAGGAAGCCATCCTGGAGTTCTTGCTCATCAATCATCCGCTGGACTGTCCCATCTGCGACAAGGGCGGCGAATGCCCGCTGCAGGACCAGGCCTATCAGTACGGCCCCGGCCGCAGCCGCTTCGTCGAGACCAAACGCGACTTCGCCAAGCCGGTCTCCCTGGGCCGTGTGCTGGTGCTCGATCGGGAGCGGTGCATCCTGTGCTGGCGGTGCGTGCGGTTCGGCGAGCTGATCGCCGGCGACGACGCGTTGAAAGGGTTTGAGCGGGGATTCCACAGCGAGGTAAACACGCCGTTCACTTTGCCGGTGAAGTCGAAGTTTATCGGCAACACCATCGCCATCTGCCCCGTGGGCGCGCTGACGGCCAAGACGTATCGGTTCGCCGCCCGGCCATGGGACAATCAGCCGGTGGCCAGCGTGTGCACGCTGTGCGGCGTCGGCTGCGCCCTGGAGTTCGATGTGCGCGACGGCGCCATCACCCGCACCCGCGCGCGCGAATCCCCGGCCGTGAACGACATCTGGCTGTGCGACCTCGGATTTTTCGGTCACACCTACGTGCACCACCAGGATCGCCTGCGCACCCCGCTGATCCGCCGCGGGGGCGGGTTGGGCGAAGCCACGTGGGACGAAGCGCTGGACGTCGTGGCGCGCCGGCTGCGTGCCGCCGCTCCGGGCCGGGTGGCGATGCTCGGCGGGACGCGCCTGGCCAACGAGGACGCCTACGTGGCCGGGCGGTTCTTCCGCAGCGTGGTTGGCACGAATCACCTGGATCACCGCACCGACGCGCCGCCGGGAGGCGCCAGCCTGCTCGCGCCGTGGGGAATGACATCCTCTCTTGCGGACATGAATGACGCCGATGTGATCGTCCTTGTGGGGTGCGATATCACCGAGGAGTATCCGGTCATCTGGCTGCGGATGAAGCGGGCGCTCGATCGCGGCGCGGCGATGATCGCCGTCACCCCGAAAGGGCTGGAGATTGATCGGTTCATTGCCCACCACCTGGTACACCGCTACGGATCTGGCGCGCAGGTAGTGCGCGCATTGCTGGAGGCGATGTCCGGCGCCCCAAACGGTGCGGGGGAGACCGGCGGCGTGCTCCGGGACGCGATAACCGCGGCGGGCGCGCGCCTGGCCCGCGCCGCACGACCGCAGATTCTCATCGGCCGCGGGGCGCTCGACGCCCCTGACGGCGCCGAGATCTACGGGCTCCTGCGTGAGCTCGCGGCCAGGCTCCACACCTCCGTGAACGTCATGCGCGGCAAAGGGAACGCATTCGGGGCGGCGCTGGCCGGACTGCTGCCTGATGCCGGTCCCGGTGGCCGCCCGCTGGCGGAGGTCAGGCACGATCTCGAGTCGCTCTGGGGCGCTGCCCCGAGCGACGCTGCGGGATGGAACGCGCCGGAGATCATCGAGGCCGCAGGGCAGGGCAGGCTGGACGTCCTTTACGTGGCCGGCGCCGATCCGGGGACCGACGCCCCTGACCGCACGCGGTGGGCTGAGGCGCGGGGGCGGCTGCCATTTCTGGTGGTCCAGGACGCGTTTCTGACACAGACCGCGCAGATGGCCGATGTGGTGCTGCCGGCGCTGGTGGCGCCGGAGAAAGACGGCACGGTGTGCAACATCGAGGGCCGCGTCCAGCGATTGCGCGCGGCCGTCCCGGGTCCTGGTGAGTCGCGGGCCGATTGGGGGATCTTCGCGGCGCTCGCCGAGCGGATGGGCAAGGTGATCGCGTACAGCGGCTGGGAGGAAATCTTCGACGAGATGCGATCTCTCATCCCCGGACTGGAGATCGATGCCCGGGTACCGCGACAGGGATCCAGGATCCAGGATCCGGGATCGAGGATCCAAGAAGCCCGACCTGTCGACGGCGCCGACACCGACTTTCCCCTCATCCTCGTGCTCGGGGACGTCCTGTTCGACCGGGGCGCGATGACCTCGCGCAGCACGGCGATCGCCGACCTGGCCGGCGAGCCCTGGGCGCTGTTTCACCCCGAGGACGCCGCGCGATGCGGGATCGGTGAAGGCGACGCCACGGTGGTGCGATCGCGCCGCGGGTCGGTGGCGGTGCGGGCGAAGCTCTCACCGGCCGTCCTCCCGGGCCAGGTCTTCCTGCCGCGGGGTTTTGATGCCGCGCCCGCCAATGCGCTGGTCGATCTGACTGAGCCGTTGACGCGGGTGCGGGTGACGGCCCTGGCCCCCGTCGCCGGGGGCGCCGAGGGACGCAAGGAGGGCGGCGGCCCGCTGTGATCGAGATCGCCATCGTCGCGGTGAAGAGCGCGCTGCTCCTGTTCATTCTGCTGACGGCCTGCGCGTACATGACGCTGCTGGAGCGCCGTCTGCTGGGCAAGTTTCAAGTCCGGTATGGTCCCAACCGCGTGGGTCCGTTCGGCCTGCTGCAGCCGCTGGCGGACGGGCTCAAACTCGTCTTTAAGGAAAGTTTCATGCCCGCGCATGTCGACGTGATCGTGTACTGGCTGGCGCCGGCGATTTCGATGGTCACCGCTCTCTTCGTGTATGCGGTGATTCCGTTTGGGCCTGAGGTGATGCTGTTCGGGCAGCGTGTCCCGTTGCGGCTGGCCGACGTCAATGTTGGTATCCTGTTGGTCCTGGCCACCTCCTCGGTCGGCGTGTACGGCATCATTCTGGGGGGATGGTCGTCGAACAATAAATACTCGCTGCTCGGCAGTCTGCGCAGCAGCGCCCAACTGATCAGTTATGAGCTGGCCCTGGGGCTGGCCGTGATCTCCGTGGTGCTGACCGCCGGTTCATTGAGCCTGGTCTCCATCGTGGAGGCCCAGCGGCGCGTATGGTTCGTAGCGCTCCAGCCCTTGGGCTTTCTCATCTTTCTCATCGCGGCGGTGGCAGAGACCAATCGCGCACCGTTCGACCTGCCGGAGGCCGAACAGGAGCTCATCGCTGGCTACCAGACCGAGTACGGCGGCTTCAAGTTCGCGATGTTCTACATCGGCGAGTACGTCGCCATCGTCACGATGAGCGCGCTGCTGACGACGCTGTTCTGGGGCGGCTGGTGGGGGCCGGTGCTGCCGGGGCCGGTCTGGTTCGTGTTGAAGACCCTGGCCTTCGTGTTTGTCTTCATCTGGCTGCGGGCCACGCTCCCCCGGGTCAGGCACGATCAGCTCATGGCCCTGGGATGGAAAGTGCTTATCCCCCTTGGGCTGCTCAATCTGGTGGTGACGGCGGTGATTGTCGTCTTGCGGGGAACATGAAACGGCGTCTACTTGGTCTACCTGCTCCAGAGAGCGTTGATTCTGTAGATCTCTTAGACCAAGTAGACTAAGAAGACTAAGTAGACCAAGTAGACGTAGTTCCGGTGCGCGTCGATGACGACCCTGAGAGTGCGTATCAGACAATCGCTGGCCATTTTGAAGGGACTGGCGGTCACATTCCGATATTTGTTCCGTCCCCCCGTCACCGTCCGCTACCCGGAGGTGAAACGGGCCGCGGTCCAGCCACGCTTCAAGGGCCGGCACTGGCTCACCCTCTACGCGGATGGGATGGAACGGTGCGTGGGCTGCGAGCTGTGTGTCATTGTCTGTCCATCGCAGGCCATCTACGTCCGGGCCGCGGAGAATACCCCTGAGCATCAAGTCAGCAAGGGTGAGCGTTACGCCCCAGACTTTCAGATCAACGAACTGCGCTGCATCTTCTGTGGGTTCTGCGAGGAGGCGTGTCCCACCGGCGCCATCGTGCTCGGGCGTGAGTACGAGTTGGCGAGCTTCTCGCGGGACGCCATGATCTACACGAAGCCCATGCTCACAGAACCGTATCCCGGGGCCTCGGGACGGGATCCCCAACGGGAAGTATGATGCCAATCACGGGGTGGTTGTGGAAGTAATCATCTTCGTGTTTGCTGCACTCGGGGCGCTGGCCGGAGGCCTCGGCGTGGTCGCCGGCCGGCTGCCGGTGCGCAACGCTCTGTCCCTCTTGCTGGTGCTGGGCAGCCTGGCGGTGACGTACCTGCTGCTGGCCGCCCAGTTCATCGCAGTCCTGCAGGTGATCGTCTATGCCGGCGCGATCGTGGTGCTGTTCCTGTTTGTGGTCATGCTCCTGCATCGGCAACTGGGCGCGATGTCACCCGACCGGCTGCGGTGGCAGGGCCCAGTCGCGATCGGGCTGTCCGCGGCATTCTTGATCCTCATGCTCCTGACCCTCCGATTTGCCACAAATGCTGCCGCGCCGGCCCCGGCGGAGTTTGGGACTGTAGAATCGGTGGGGCGCGCGCTCTTTACCTCGTTTGCCTTGCCCTTCGAGGTGGCCTCGGTGATCCTGCTGGTGGGCATCATCGCTGCCGTCGTCATCGGGCGGCCGGCGAGCCGGCCGGTGGCCGCGCCCCCGCGGAGCTCCGCCCCCTCGCCCGTGGGAGCGCCCCGGCGATGAGCGTCCCGCTCGAGGCCTACCTTGCGCTCAGCGCTCTGCTGTTTGTGCTGGGCACCACCGGGGTGCTGGTGCGCCGGAACGCGCTCGTCGTGTTCATGTCGATCGAGTTGATGTTGAATGCGGTCAACCTGACGTTCGTCGCATTTGCCCGGCAGCGGCTGGCCATCGAGGGGCAACTCGCGGTATTTTTTGTAGTCGTCGTGGCCGCGGTTGAGGTCGTGGTGGGCCTGGCGATCCTCATCGCCATCTTCCGCACCCGGGACACGGTCGACATCGATGACGTGGATCTGTTGCGAGGCTGAGCGATGGTTCTCGAGGTGATCGTCGCTCTTCCGCTGGCCGGCTGGCTGATCAACGGGCTGGCCGGCGGACGTCTGCCGCGCGGCGTGGTCGGCGCGATCGGCTGCGGGACGGTAGGCGCCGCGTGTGCCGCGTCGGTGATGGCAGCAGGCGATCCCGCCGTGGCGGGCGGCGGTCTGACCGCGACGTTGTTCACCTGGCTCAGCGCCGGTGAGTTCACGGTCTCAGCCGGGCTGTTCATGGACCGCCTGTCGGCGCTGATGGCCCTGGTGGTCACCGGGGTCGGGTTTCTCATCCACGTCTACTCCATCGGGTACATGGCCGATGATCCCGCGTACGCCCGGTACTTCGCCTACCTGAATCTGTTCGTGGCGTCGATGCTGCTGCTGGTGCTGGGCGGTAATCTGCTGGTGCTCTTTGTGGGCTGGGAACTGGTCGGCCTGTGTTCGTACCTGCTGATTGGGTTCTGGTTCGATCGCGAGCGCGCGGCCAGCTCCGGGCGCAAAGCCTTCATCGTCAACCGCATTGGGGACGCCGGATTTCTCCTGGGCATCCTGCTGCTGGCCACCACCGCGGGAAATCTGCAGTTTGACCGTCTGGCCGCCGCCTCAGGCGGAATGGCGCCTGGGCTGCTGACCGCGGCCACGCTGCTGCTCTTTGCCGGCGCAACCGGAAAGTCGGCGCAGCTGCCGCTGTATGTCTGGTTGCCCGACGCGATGGAAGGCCCTACGCCGGTCTCGGCCCTTATCCACGCCGCGACGATGGTCACCGCAGGCGTGTACATGATCGCGCGGCTGCATCCCCTGTTTCTCCACGCCGGATACACCCTGTCCGTGGTGGCGGCCGTCGGTGCGGTGACGGCGTTCTTCGCCGCCACCGTGGCCTTGGTTGAATGGGACCTTAAGCGGGTCCTCGCCTATTCGACCATCAGCCAGCTGGGCTACATGTTCCTGGCCATGGGCGTCGTGATGATGCCCGCCGGCATGTTCCACCTCACGACGCATGCGTTCTTCAAAGCGCTGCTCTTCCTGGCCGCGGGCAGTGTGATGCATGCCATGCGCGGGGTCGTCGACATGCGCAGACTCGGCGGGCTGGCCGGCCCGATGCGCTGGACTGCGGCTGGGTTCGCGGTGGGCGGGCTGGCGCTGGCCGGTGTGCCGCCGTTTGCGGGTTTCTTCAGTAAGGACCTGATTCTCGAGGGAGCCTTCGAATGGGCGCAGCGCGGCGGCGCGATGCTGGTGTGGATCGCGGGTCTCGCGACCGCGTTTGTCACCGCTGTGTATGTGACGCGGGCGATGATGCTGACCTTCGCCGGCCCCGCGGCGGATCCCGGGCACCCCCACGAGGCGCCCGCCGTGATGGGTCTGCCGATGGCGGTCCTGGCCGCGCTCTCGTTCGGCGGCGGGCTCCTGGGTGCGCGGGTCGCGGGCGAGCCGCTGCTCCGCTACCTGGAGCCGTTCTTCGTCGACTCCGCGATAGGAGTCTTGAAGGACAGGCCGATGCCCGCGGCGGGGGTGATCACGGCACTGCCGGTGGCCGTCAGCCTGGCCGGCATCCTCGCCGGTTTCGCACTCTACCGCGACCGCCGTGAGGTGACGCTGGGCGCGCTCGGGCGATTTCTCAGCCATCAGTGGTATATCGAAACGCTGTACGACGCCGTGATCGTAACGCCGGCGAAACGGCTGGCACACCTGCTTGCGGATGTCGTCGAGACGCGCGGCATCGACGGGGCGGTGAACGGCGTGGGAGCGCTCGTCGGCCGGGCAGGCCTGGCGGTGCGGGGACTGCAGACCGGCTTCGTGCGCAACTACGCGGCGGCCATTCTCGCCGGCACGATTTTGATGCTCGGCTACTGGCTGTTTAAATGAGCGAACCGCAGTCATTGCGAGGAGCGAAGCGACGAAGCGACGCCGCAGGCGTCGTTGCGAGGCCCGCAGGGCCGTGGCAACCTCCTATCGAGATGAGATTGCTTGCCACCCCGCAAATTTGGACTGCGAATTTGCGGGGACCCCGGCAATGCTGCGCTCGCAACGCTTCGCGGATCGCCACGCGCCTTCGGCGCTCGCGATGACTGGTTACGTCCCATGATGGGTTTGCCGATGATGACCATCCTGATCTTCCTGCCGCTCGCCGTGGCCATCGTGGTCGCGGCGATCGACCGCAAGAAGACCGGTGCCCTCTACGGTGTTGGGCTGGCGGGATCGCTGGCGGCGCTCGCACTGGCGGCCGTTGTGTTCGTCCGCTTCGATCCTGATCAGGCCGCGCTGCAGTTTGTGGAGCGGATGGCATGGATCCCCTCGGCCGGAGTGAGCTACCACATCGGCGTTGACGGGATCTCCCTGCCGCTGGTGATGCTGACCGCGGTCATCATGCCGCTCGCGCTGCTGTCAGCCTGGGGTTCGATCGCCGAGCGCATCAAGGAGTTCGTGTTCAGCATGCTCGTCCTGGAGACGGCGCTGCTGGGCACGTTTCTGGCCGCTGATCTCGTGCTGTTCTACGTCTTCTGGGAGGCCGTCCTCATCCCGATGTACTTCATCATCGGGCTGTGGGGCGGGCCGCGCCGTTCGTATGCGGCGGTCAAGTTCATCCTTTATACGATGACCGGCAGCGCGCTGATGCTGGTGGCGATCATCACGCTGTATCTCCACAGCGGCCCATCACTGGGCGCGCGGACGTTTGATCTGGCCCAGTTGAGGCAACTGCGGGTGGCGATGCCCCTGCAGGCCTGGCTCTTTGGCGCGTTTGCGCTGGCGTTTGCTATCAAGGTGCCGGTCTGGCCCCTGCACACGTGGCTGCCCGACGCTCACGTCGAGGCGCCGACAGCCGGCAGCGTGGTGCTGGCGGCCGTGCTCCTGAAGATGGGCACGTATGGGTTCCTGCGTTTCCTGCTCCCGCTGTTCCCGCAGGCGACGCTGCAGTTCGCGCCGCTGCTCTCTGCGCTGGCCATCCTCGGGATCATCTACGGGGGAATCGTGTCGTGGGCCCAGCCTGACGTCAAGCGGCTGGTGGCGATGAGCAGCGTCAGCCACCTCGGGCTGGTGACGCTTGGCGTGTTTGTCATGACTGTGCCGGCGATACAGGGCAGCCTGCTCCAAATGGTCAACCACGGCATCAGCACCGGCGGGCTGTTCTTGATCGTCGGCGTCCTCTACGACCGTACCCACTCCCGCCTGCTCGGTGACTACGGCGGCGTGGCGGCGCTGATGCCGCGCCTGGCGCCGCTGGCCCTCATCGTGGTGCTGTCGTCGCTGGCGCTGCCGGGGACCAACGGGTTTGTCGGCGAGTTCCTCATCTTATTGGGGACGTTTCGGGCGAACCCGGTCTATGCCGCCCTGGCCACCAGCGGCGTGATTCTCTCGGCCGTGTACCTGTTGTGGATGTATCAGCGCGTGATGCAGGGACCGGTCGCGGTGAAGGAACGGGCACGAATGACCGACCTCACCCGCCGCGAGCAGTGGTTGTTCATCCCCCTGATCGCGTTGATCTTCTGGATTGGCGTATACCCCTCGGCGCTGCTGAGGCGGAGCGAAGCCTCGGTGCGCGCACTGGTGCAAGACGTGCGGGAACGCGGAAATGCTGCGCATCTAGCGAGTCACGAGTCACGAGTCACGAGTCACGATCGATGACGCCACCTGCGGTCGACCTGCGCCTGCTGGTCCCCGAGCTAGTTGTGACCGCGACGGCTGTGGCGGTCATGCTCGCCGGACTATTTCTACCGGCCGGTCGTCAGCATCTGCTGCGATGGCTGGCCGCGGTGGGTACCCTGGCGGCGTTGGGGACAACGCTGACGGCGGGCGCCGATCCAACGCCAGCGTTTGCCGGCATGTATGTGCGCGACGCGCTGACTCGGGTGATACAGGCGACCGCCTTGCTGGCGGTGCTCCTCGCGCAGTGGCTGTCGGGAGAGTACGTGGAGCGGACGGGACTGGAGGCCGGTGAGTACTATGCCCTGATGCTGGTCGCCGCGCTGGGGGCGATGCTGATGGCGGCGAGCAGCGATCTGATCATGCTGTTCCTGGGTCTGGAAACCCTGTCGATCCCTCTCTACGTGCTCGCGGCGTTTGCCCGCACCGATCTGCGCTCGCAGGAGGCGGGTCTGAAGTATTTCCTCCTGGGTGCCTTCGGGACCGCGTTCTTCCTGTACGGGATTGCGCTGCTGTTTGGCGCCACTGGATCGACGGGGTATCGCGCGCTCGCGGAGCACGCGCGCACGCCGGCGGTCATCTTTCAGGCCGGGCTCGCGCTGCTCACGATTGGCCTGGCCTTCAAAGCCGCTGTGGTCCCCTTCCACTTCTGGGCGCCGGACGTGTACGAGGGCGCGCCGCTGCCCGCAACCGCCTACATGTCGGTCATCGCGAAGGTGGGGGCGTTCGCGGCGTTCCTGCGGGTCTACGTGGTGGCCCTGGCGGCGCAGGCTGGGGAGTGGAGCACGCTCCTGGCCGCAATCAGCGTCCTGACCATGATCGTGGGGAACGTCGCGGCGCTGCGGCAGACGAGCATCAAGCGGCTGCTGGCCTACTCCAGCATCGCGCACGCCGGTTTCATCCTGACCGGTGTCGTCGCCGGCACTCCGTCGGGCGCGTCCGCGGTCGCCTTCTATCTGCTGGCCTACACGTTCATGACGCTCGGCGCGTTTGCCGTCGTGCTGATGCTGCACCGGCGCGGCGAAGAGGCGGATCAGATCGCCGACCTGAGCGGCGTGGCGTGGCGCGCGCCGGCGCTGGGCGGGGCCATGGCGCTGTTCATGGTGTCCCTGGCCGGGCTGCCTCCCACAGCAGGGTTCCTGGCGAAGTTCTACGTGTTCACCGCGGCGCTCGATGCCGGGCAGATTGGCGTGGTGGTGACCGGCGTGTTGACCAGCGTCGTATCCGCCTATTACTACCTGCGAGTGGCCTACACGATGTTCACCGGGCAGCCTCACGAGGACGTGGGATTCGCCGGCGGCCGCTGGGTGACGGCGGCCTTAGTGACGGCCTCTGCCGGCGTGGTGGTGTTGGGGATCTTTCCGGGGCGGGTGATCTCGTTCGTGCAGCAGGTGGGCGAAATACTGCGCTAAAGACGGGATTGGGGATTTGGGATTAGGGATTGGAGAAATCTGCTCAGCTCGGTGCCGCGTGTGCAGTCAGCAGTGCCTAATCCCTAATCCCCAATCCCTAATCCCGCAGCTACTCTTGAGGTGACCTCTTGGCAGGCGAAGAGAAGTTCGACGCAATTGTCGTTGGGGCTGGGCCGGCTGGCAGCGCCGCCGCCTACACGATGGCCAAAGCCGGGCTCAGCGTGGTGCTGATCGAGCGCGGGGAATACCCCGGGGCCAAGAATGTCATGGGCGGGGTGATGTACGGCCGAATGCTCGCCGATCTCATCCCCACGTTTGCCGCCGAGGCGCCCATTGAGCGTGTCATTGTCGAAGAGCGCTTGTGGATCACGACTGATGACTCCGCGGTGACCCTCGGGCACAAGACTGCGGCTGCCCACGGCGATATCCCGAACGCGTTCACCGTGCTGCGCGCGAAATTCGACCGCTGGTTCGCATCCAAGGCCGAGGAGGCGGGCGCGTTCCTGATCCCGGCCACCGTGGTCGAGGACCTCATCGTGCGGGACGGCAAAGTGGCCGGGGTGCGCACGGGCCGGCCCGACGGCGACCTCTATGCCGACGCCGTCGTCCTGTGCGACGGCGTACATTCGTTTCTCGCGAAGAAGGCCGGCCTGCAGACCCGCGAAATCGCCCCTCACGAGGTGGCGCTGGCAGTCAAAGAAATCATTACCCTGCCTCCAGAGGTGATCCAGGAACGATTTAACGTCGGCGAGGGCGAGGGCGTCACGATCGAGCTCTACGGCGCGGTCACGCAGGAGATGGGAGGCTACGCGTTCATCTACACCAACCGCGACAGCCTCTCCGTCGGCGTGGGCGCGCTGATGTCGCACTTCATGCGGACCAAAGTGACCCCCAATGGTTTGCTGGAGCGGGTGAAGCAGCACCCGTTGGTCCGGCCGCTGCTCGCCGGGGGCCAGGTCGCGGAGTACCTGGCTCATGCCATCCCCGAGGGCGGCTATCGCGCCATGCCCCGGCTGTATGGAGACGGTGTGCTGGTCGCCGGCGACGCGGCGATGATGGTGAACGGGCTGCACCGTGAGGGCAGCAACCTGGCGATGACAGCCGGCCGGCTGGCCGGGGAGACGGTGATCGAGGCGAATCGCCGCGGCGACGTGTCCACCGCGTCACTGGCATCCTACCGGCGCCGGCTGGAGGAGAGCTTCGTGCTCAAGGATCTGAGGAAGTACCAGCATCTGCCCGAGTTTGTGGACCGGCACCCGGAGCTGCTGCGGATTTATCCGGGGCTGGTCAATCTCGCGGTGCACGAGATGCTGACGGTGGACGGGATGCCCAAGCGGGACAAGCAGCGCAAGATCTGGAAAGCCATTACCAGACGGCGCCCGCTGTGGCGGTTGATCGGGGATGCGTATCGGGCGTGGAAGGTGATGCGATGAAGCTCGAAGAGAAGCTCTTCCTGCTCACGTACAAGCACGACAAACAGAGCCACATCACTATTCGTGATAACAACATCTGCCTGACAAAATGTGGAGACCAGTGGGGCCGGCCCTGCACCACGTTTTGCCCCGCGAACGTGTACAGCTGGGACGGGGAGAAGACGACGGCGTCCTACGAGAACTGCGTGGAGTGCACGTCGTGCCTCACAGGCTGCCCGTACCACAACATCGACTGGCGCCTGCCCCGCGGAGGATATGGAGTGCAGTATCGGAATGGATAGCGGACGGGAACGCGGGAGCAAGAGAGTATGCAGTCATCGCGAGGGGCGAAGCCCCGTGGCGATCTCCCGTTGGAGGAGATTGCTTCGCCCTGCGGGCTCGCAATGACAGAATAGTTTAGGCATCGAGTCGCTTGGCGCGCGGTGAATGACGTGCCAGAAACCACGCGCCGATCACAATCAAAATCGCCGCCGGAATCTGTCCCAGCGTCATCACCCCGAAGACGCGGTCCTCGCTGCGAAGCAGGTCCAGGACGATCCTCCCCACTGACGTCAGAATGACGACCGTCCAGAAGATCTGGCCGGGGAACTGACGCCTGCGCACCAGCGGCAGCGTGAGCGCGAGGATGGCGGTCGCGAAGACCATCTCGTAGATCTGTAGCGGGTGGCGCGGGCCGGGGACTCCGGGAAAGGTCACGCCCCACGGCAGCGCCGTCACGTCGCCGTAGAGTTCCCCGTTCATGAAGTTGCCGAAACGCACGAAGATGTTGCCGAGCGGCACAGCCCAAATGGTGGTGTCGGCCAGGGTCCACAACGGGAGCCCGCGGCGCCGCGACGCCCACCACAGCGCCGCAAAGCCGCCGGCAATGGCCCCGTGAGACGTCAGCCCGCCGTGGTAGACGCGAAGGATCTCCACCGGTGAGGTGAACTCGGCGGGGTGGGAGACCACGTAGCCGAGCCGCGCCCCGACAAACGCCAGCAGCACAAACGGCAGGGTCAGACGGTCGATTTCCTGCGCCGGTATGCCCAGTCTGGGGCCCACCCGCAGAGCCATCGCCACGCCGGTGAGGACGGTAATCGCCATCATCACCCCGTACCAGCGGATCACCAGCGGACCCCATTCAAGCACCACGGGATGCACGGCGGGCAGTATACCATCCTGGTCGGAAGGTTGTCGACAAACTCAAGGGGCGGGACTGGGGACCAGGGACTGGACAGTACGACTCTCTTGGTGGTTGACTAGTCTAGTCCCAAGTCCCTAGTCCCGTAGTTTCGTGTATGAAGATTGCCATCGGATCGACAACCAGCGAGTCGAAGATCCGCGCCACCGAGTCCGTGTGCGCCCGCGCGTTCCCCAACGCCACGGTGGTCCCCGTGCCGGTGGCCTCGGGTGTCCCGGCGCAGCCGACCAGCGACGAGGAAACCATCCGCGGGGCGTTGCACCGCGCGCGGGAAGCGCGGCGTCTCGCCGATGCCGATCTGGGGATTGGGATCGAGGGCGGTGTGCATCGAGACTTGCGGGGCGTGTGGATGTGCGCCTGGGTGGCGGTCGTCGACCGCCACGGGCGGGAAGGGCTCAGCTGCGGGGTGCGTTTTCAGCTGCCCGAGTGGATCGCGTCGCGGACGCTGCGGGGAGAGGAACTCGGGGCGATCGTCGACGCACACCTGGGTCACGGGAACGCCCACGAGGAATTCGGAGCCATCGGTTTGCTGACCCGCGGACTCCTCGATCGTCAGGCTGCGCTTGAGCAGGCTGTTGCCGCCGCCTTGATTCCCTTTCTCTCGGGCGACCCGTGACAGAGCGGCTGTACTACGCTGATAGCTACCTCACGCAGTTCGAGGCGACCGTGCTCGCGTCGGAGCCCCATGGCGACCGGCTGGCGGTGATCCTCGACCGCACCGCCTTCTATCCGACGTCCGGCGGCCAGCCGCACGATACCGGTACGTTGAGTGGGGTACCGGTGACGGACGTGATCGAAGACGGTGAGGACCGCGTGCTCCACTTGGTCTCCGCACCGCTCACAGGCGCCGTGGCCGGCGCGATCGACTGGCCGAGGCGATTCGACCACATGCAGCAACACACCGGTCAGCATATACTCTCGCAGGCGTTTCTCCAGGCGATGCAGGCGCAAACGCGTGCCGTGCACCTGGGGGCCGAACTCTGCACGCTGGATCTGGATCTCGCCGACCTCTCCGCCGCGGCCGCGGCGCAGGTGGAGGATCTCGCCAACCGCATTGTCTTCGAGGACCGGCCGGTGCTGGTCTACGAGGTCGACGAGGCGGAGCTTTCGAGCCTGGGGCTGCGCCGCCCGGCCAAGAAGCGAGGCCGCATCCGGGTGGTCGACGTCGAGGAGTTTGACCGTTCAGCGTGCGGTGGGACCCACGTGCGTCGCACGGGCGAGATCGGGGCGGTGCGGCTCCGGCGGTGGGAGCGCTTCAAGGGAGGGATGCGCGTGGAGTTCTTGTGCGGATGGCGCGCCCTCCGCGACTCCCGGTGGAAGAACGCGCTGGTACGCGATCTCGCGGTGAAGCTCAGCGTGAAGGATCAAGAGGTCGCCGAGGCGGTGGAGCGGCTCATGGGGCAACTCCGCGAACGCGACCGCACGCTGGCCGGCCTGCGCGATCAGCTGGTGGAACTCGAAGCGCAGCGCCGGCTCGAAAACCTTCCGGGCACGCCCAGGATTGTGACCGAGGTGCTGCCCGGGTGGTCGGCGGAGATGACGTCGGCGCTGGCGGGCCGGCTCGCGGCTGCCGGCTCCACCATCGCCGCACTCGCCACCTCCGACGGGCGCGTGATAGTCGCCAGATCATCGGACCTGGATCTGGATGCCGCCGCCCTACTACGCCGCGCCCTTGAGCCGCTGGGCGGCCGGGGCGGAGGACGCCCGGCCTTCGCCCAGGGCGCCGTCCCTCCCGAGCAGGTAAATGACGCGCTGGCGTCGCTCCGTGCTGAGGTGCATCGTGTACTAGGTGTCAAACCATAGTCTACCCAGTCTCAGTACGTTTCGTCCGCGAAGTAGACTGGGAAGACTGGGGGGACTGGGAAGACTGTGTAGACTTGAGGTGGCGATGCCTGAGCTCCCATTCATCCAGGTGCTGGTAGAGAATCTCGCCCGCGAGATTGAGGGTCACACGATTGTGTCGGTGCGCGTGCCCAGTCCGGCCATCGTGAAAACGTTTGACCCACCGGTCAGCGCGCTGGCCGGCCGTCGCATCGAGCGCGTCCGGCGGATCGGTAAGCTCATCGTGTCCGATCTCTCAGACGATCTGCTCCTTGTCATGCACCTCATGCGCGACGGCCGCCTGCAGATCGCGCGGGCCGGAAGTGCAGCGCGCAAGGGCCGCGCCTCGCCGGTGCCCAAGCCGATGGCGTTCGGGTTGTTCCTCGAAGGGGGAGATGAACTGCGCGTGAACGAAGCCGGGCCCAAAAAGCGGGCAGGGGTCTATGTGCTGCGCGCGCAGGATGCTGCGTCGAGCGAGCCCCTGGCGGGGTTAGGGCCGGATCCGCTCAGTGAGCAGTTCACCGCCGATGTGCTGGCCCGCGCCGTCCAGGCGGAACCGGGACAGCTGAAACGCGCGATCACCCAGCAGCGCCATGTCGTGGGCATCGGGAACGCTTTCGCGGATGAGATCCTGTGGGAAGCTAAGCTGTCGCCGTTTGCGCCGGCCGCGCGTCTCTCCAGCGACGAGGTGGCCAGGCTGTACGCCGCCATCCGGAGCGTATTTGCTGCCGCGCTGCAGAAGCACCGGACCCGTTTTGGAACGCAGCTGCCAACGCGCGAGCCGGTTGAGTTGCTCCGCGTGCACCGGCACGGGGGCGAGCCGTGCCCGCGCTGCCGCACACGCATCGAAACAGTCTACTTTGCCGATAAGGAAACCTACTATTGCCCGGCGTGTCAGACCGGCGGCAAGATTTACGCTGATAGACGGATGTCGAGATTGCTGAAATGAACCTACACAACCTACACGACCTACACAATCTACACAATCACAAGCAGCGCGATAATGGCCGGTGGTTAGTCGACGTAGGTAATTGTGTAGGTTGTGTAGTTTGTGTAGATTCGGATGCCTGAGCTTCCCGAAGTCGAATCCGCCAAGCGAAGCCTGCAGCGCGTGATCCGCGGCAAAGTCATCGCGTCGGTAGAGGTGCGGTCCCCATCCGCCGTCCGCACCCACCGCCCGCAGGCATTTGCCGATGCGCTGGCTGGGAAGCGCATCGAACGGGTCAGCCGCCGCGGGAAGACCCTGCTGTTTCAGCTCAGCGGCGGCTGGACACTGATCTTTCACTTCAAGCTGTGGGGCACGCTGCGCTTCGTTCGCCCCGCGGTCCCCCCGGACGCGCAAACTGCGGTAGTGATCGCTTTTTCCGACGGCAGCAGCCTGCACTTCCGCGAGCTGCAGCTCTCGGAGCTGGGATTGCACCGGACGCCTCAGCTGGATCGCGTCGCGTATCTGGCCTCACTCGGTGTAGACCCTCTTTCTCCCACCTTCACGCCCGCGCGATTTCGTCAGATGCTGGCGGGCCGCGGAAGCATCCGGGCACTGCTGACGGACCAGGAACGAATTGCCGGCATCGGGAACCTGTGGGCGCATGAGATCCTGCACGCCGCCCGCATCCGCCCCGACCGTCCGGCGTCATCGCTCACGCCTGCGGAAACACGGGTCCTCCACCGGTCGATCCGTAGCGTGCTGCGGCGGGCGATCGCGGCGGGCGGGGAGCCGGAGTTTGTGGACGCCGCAGGCCGGATGGGCCGCTGGCGGTTGGCGGTCTATGGTCGAGCCGGACAGCGCTGCCCGCGCGGCGATGGCACGATCAAAGAAGCGCGCCTGGGTGGGAGGCCGTCGTTCTATTGCCCGGCTTGTCAACACTAGAAACGGTCTACCCGGTCTACCCGGTCTACACAGTCTTCCCAGTCAACTGCACAGACGAAACGCACTGAGACCGGGTAGACTGGGAAGACAGGGAAGACTGGGTAGACTAAGCGGCAGATAATCTCATGCCCGTCATTGTGACGTTGTTAAGCGACTTTGGCAGTGAGAGTCCGTATCCCGCCCAGATGAAGGCCGTGCTGGCATCCTCGTGCGACGCGGTCCTCATCGACATTACTCACGACATTCCGCGCCATGACATCCGAGCCGGCGCGTACGTGTTGTCGGCCGTGGCGCGCACGACTCCGGCGGGCACGGTGCACCTGGCGGTGGTGGACCCCGGGGTAGGCACCACACGGCGGCCGCTGATCGTCGCCTCCGGCGGGCAATGCTTCGTCGGGCCGGACAACGGACTGCTGCTGCCGGCAGCGAAGCGGGTGGGCCGGCCGCACGCGTATGTGATTCAGGCGCCGGAGATCCTGCACGGCGTGGCCTCGTCCACGTTCCACGGCCGAGATCTCTTCGCCCCGGTTGCCGCGCAGCTAGTTCTGGGTACGCCCGCGCAGGCGCTGGGGGGTGCCGTCGAGGACGCTGTCGGCCTGACACTGGAGGCTGGCCACCGGGCCGGCGATGTCCTCCATGGCGAGGTCCTCTATGTGGACGCATTCGGGAACTTGATCACGAACATTCCCGCCGCGGAGTTCCCGGGCGCCGGCTCGCCGATCCAGCTCACAATCGGGCGGCGGCGCATCCGCGCCACGGCCGCCCACACTTATGGGAACGTGGCGCATGGCGGCATCGCCGTCGTCCCCGGAAGCGACGGGCTGCTCGAAATCGCCGTGCGGGAAGGCAGCGCGGCCGCACGTTTGGCTATGAGTCTGGGAGCGAAGGTGAGGATCGAAGTGGCGCGAACAACTGCTCGCCCATCGGCGTTGATGAAGAAGGAGCAAAGCAAAGGACGTAGGGGAATAGGAACAGAGGACGGGTTGGCAGATGCCTGACGTGAACCTGCTGCTGGCTTTTGCCGCCGGGGTGCTGGGATTCTTGTCTCCCTGTATCGTTCCTCTGATTCCAGGCTACCTGTCGTTCGTGTCGGGGTTGTCACTGGCCGAGCTGTCCCCCGCCGACCGCCGGCAGCATCGGGTTCAGGTGGTGCTGGGGACCGTGGTCTTCGTCATTGGGTTCGCCAGCGTCTTTACGGCGCTGGGCGCGTCGGCGACGGTACTAGGGAATGTTGTGCTGCAAAATCGCGTATGGTTAAGCCGGATCGGTGGCGGGGCCATCATCGTGCTGGGGCTGTCGCTCTGGGGGGTGGTGAGGATCCCGGGAGTGTCCCGCGAGCGGCGCGTCCGGGTGCCCCGGCCACGCGCACTATTGGGCGTGCTTCCGGTGGGTATGGCATTTGGGTTTGCGTGGACGCCCTGCATCGGTCCGGTGCTGGCGGCCATTCTGACGCTGGCCGCGACCTCGACGCGCGCCGCCGGCGGCGCTATCCTGCTACTGGGATATTCGTTGGGGTTGGGCGTGCCGTTTGTGATCACCGCAGTGCTCTTGACCGGAACGATCGATGCGCTGGGATGGGTGCGCCGGCACGGCCGCCTGATCGAAACAGCCAGCGGGGCATTTCTCGTCGCTATGGGCACGGCGTTAATGTTCGACCTGATCTTCCGATTGAATACTTTGATCCTCCGGCTGTTTCCATTCCGGCCGGCCATCTGATCGACCCGGGAGCGTGACATGCGATCCACCGTTCGACCGTCCTGGCACGTGATCCTCACGGCCGCCCTGCTGGTGGCGCTGGCCGCGGCTCCACTCGCCGCCGCTCCGCTGGTCGCGCCCGCGCAGGCCGCAGACCAGTCACTGGTCTTTGAAGCCCTGCAGGTCCTGCAGACCCACTACGTCGATCCCGTAAACGCCACGAAGGTGCTCAACGCCGCGGTGGCCGGCCTACGGGAGCAACTGTCGGCGGCCGGTATCGCCGCTGATCTGCCGGACATCCCGTCCTCATTTCTGACGGAGTCCGACGCGAGGCAGGTATTCCTCGAGCGATTTGCCACTGCGGCTTCGGCCGCGGTGGGCCAGCTCACCAAGACACAGTTGGCCTATGCCGCCATCCGCAGCATGACCGACTCGTTTCACGATTCACATACCGGTTTCCTCAACCCCGAGCAGAACGCCGAACGGCGGCAGCGTCAGCGCGGCCAGGCGGGGTTTACCGGCGTCGGCATCGTGCTCCTGCCGAAAGATAACCGGTTCTATGTGTGGACGGTAATCCCCGGTGGCCCCGCGGAGGCTGCGGGGGTCCATGAGTTTGATCGCATCATGAAGGTCAACGACGTGTCCACCGGCGGGTTGACCGTGGATCAGGTCGCGGGGATGATCCGCGGTCCGGCGGGGACACCGGTGACGGTGACCTTCCAGCGCCCAGGCATGGCCGATCCGCTGGTGGTCTCGATGACCCGGGCCCCGATCCTCGTGCCCTCCATCTTCCGAACCGATCTGTTGGACGGCGGCGTGGGCTACGTCCGGCTGTACCAGTTCGTTGAAGGCACCGGCCGCGACGTGCGCAGCGCCCTGACCCGGTTGCTGGCTGGGGGCATGCGGGTGCTGGTGCTGGACCTCCGCGGGAACAGCGGAGGCTACCTGCATGAGCTCGACAACGTGCTTAACGCCCTGCTGCCGTTCGGCGTCCCCGTCTACACCGAGATGCTGCAGGGCGGGCAGGTGGAGGTGGTCCGGACCACGCGGCCCCCTCTGCTGCAGCCGTCGATCCCTGTGGTCCTGATGGTGGACGAGGGTAGCGCCTCGGCCGCAGAGTTGCTGGCCGCGGCGATTCAAGAAAATCACCGCGGAGTGCTGGTCGGCGCCAAGACCTCGGGGGCGGTAGAGGCCAGCGTGATGATTGATCTGTCGGACGGCTCGGCGCTCAGCGTCACCACCTTCCGGCTGGCCACGGGTCATGGCGTGCGGTTGGAAGGTGCCGGTGTGGAGCCCGATGTGACGACGGCGATGACCGTTGAGGATCTCGAGGCCGGACAGGACCGCCAACTGACCACGGCAGTGCGCCTGGCGCGCCAGGCCGTGGCAGAGCCAGTCCGCTAACGCGCGCACGGTAGAAGGAAGGATGAACTTTCCTCTTCCATGGACACCGTTGCCGCTCAGATTGAACGCCAGCGTGCCTCCCTGGTAGGACTGCTGGCGAACCTGGTCCGGACGCCCAGTCCCAACCCGCCGGGGGACACGCGAGCGGTGGCGGATCTAATCGCGGCGCGGCTGCGTGAGGCCGCGGTTGATTTCCAGGTCCTCGCCGACGAACCGCGCAAGCCCAACATCATCGCCCGCATCGGCCAGGGACGCCCCGAGTTGCTCTTCACCTCGCACATGGACACCGCGCCCGCTGGGGATCGCCGTTCATGGCGCCACGACCCGTTCGCCGCTGAGATTGTGGGGGCGCGCATGTTCGGCCGGGGCGCCGCCGACGCCAAGGCCTCGCTGGTGGCGATGCTCGCCGCGGTTGGTGCCCTGGTCGAGGTGCTGCCGCTGCACGGTACGCTGGTGTTTACGGCCGTCAGCGACGAAGAAGTGGGCGGCATCAACGGTACTGAGTTTCTGGTCGACCGTGGGCTGGTCCACCCCGATCACGTCGTCGTCGGCGAGATCACCCACAACCGCCTGGCGGTCGCCGAGAAAGGCATCGTGTGGATGCGCGTCATCACACACGGTCGGGCGGCGCACGGCAGCACGCCGTGGGAGGGCGCCAACGCGATCAGCGCCATGCTGCGGGTCCTGCAGGCGGTGGAGGACCGCGTCGCCGGGCGGCTGCGCTCTCTCTCGCATCCGCTGGTTCCGCCTCCGTCGCTCAATATTGGGACCATTCGTGGCGGGGTGGCCACCAATATCGTCCCGGACTGGTGCGAGGCGACCATCGATCGCCGCACGCTGCCCAACGAGAACGTCCAGGCAGCGGTGGCGGAGATCGAGGGTGTTGTGAGCGATCTGCGAGCGGAGGACCCGCAGCTTCAGGTTGATCTGGAAGTGATCCAGTGTGGTCCGCCGATTGAGACCTCCCCGGATACGCCGCTGGTGCGCGCGGCCCAGGATGTGGCCCGGGCGCTGGACCTGACCCCCGAGCCGGTCGGCTACGAGCAATCCAGCGACGGCCGCTTCTTTGCCGAGCGCGGCGTGCCGACGATTCTCTTCGGTCCCGGCGACCCTGAGGTCGCGCACGCGGCGGACGAATCGGTCGATCTGGACGAGCTCATGACTGCCGCCAAGTTCTATGCCCTGCTCGGGCAGAAGGCGCTGGCGTAGGCGAGAGGGATGGGGTCATGAATTTTGATCTGGCCGATCATCACGTCGCGGCCCAGCGGTTGGTGCGTGAGTTTGCGCAGACCGAGGTCGCCCCCCGCATCCGGGGACTCGACCGGGCGCAGGAATTTGACCGGTCCATTCTGGGGAAGATGGGAAAGCTGGGCATCCTCGGCTTGTGTATCCCGGAGCAATATGGCGGCGCGGGGATGGATTACATCAGCCTGGGGCTGGCCTGCGAAGAGCTGGAGTACGTCGATACCTCCCTGCGGGTCATCATGTCGGTGCACCTGGGACTGAACAGTCTCAGTGTGCTCTCCTGGGGAACGGAGGAGCAGCGGCGGCGGTTTCTCGTCCCCCAGGCCCGGGGCGAAAAGGTCGCGGCCTACGGGTTGACGGAGCCGGCAGCCGGCAGCGATGCCGTCGGCCTCCAGGCCACCGCGGTGCGGGACGGCCGGCACTATGTGCTCAACGGGGAAAAGACGTGGATGTCGCTGGCCGACATCGCCGATCATTTCCTGGTGTTCGCCTGGACCGACGCGGCCAAGCAGAAGCAGCGAGACCACGGCGGCCTGTCGGCGTTCATGGTCACCCGCGAGATGAAGGGAATCACCACGTCGACCATTCACGGCAAGCTGGGCATCCGGGCCGGCAACACCGGATCCATCGTGATGGAGGACGTGCGGGTGCCCGACGATCACCGCCTCGGTCAGGAGGGTGAGGGATTTCACATCGCGATGTTCGCGCTGGATCAGGGCCGGTACACAGTGGCGTCAGGGGCAACCGGGCTGATCCGCGCCTGCCTGGACAGCAGCGCCCGCTATGCGCGGGAGCGCCGGACGTTTGGCCGTCCGATCGGGGAGCATCAGCTCGTCAAAGAGATGATTGCCCGCATGTCGCGGGATTACGAGCTCAGCCGCATGCTGTATCTGCGGGCCGGATGGATGAAGAACGAGGGGCGGCGGAACACGCGCGAGACGTCGCTGGCGAAGTGGTACGCCACGGTGGCGTCGGAGCAGGCCGCGGGCGACGCGGTGGAGGTCCACGGGGCGTACGGCTACTCCGACGAATATCCCGTGGAGCGCTTCTACCGCAACGCCAAGGGCGCGGTCATCTACGAGGGCACCCGCGAGATCCACACACTGCTGCAGGCCGATTACGCTCTGGGATTGCGCGAGGATAAGCCCACGCGCGTGACGCTGCCCAAGTGGCCCTTTGAACAACGTGATTCGTGACTCGTGATTCGTGATTCGGCCAACACATCCAGAGTCGAAGCTGATCGTTGCGATGAGGCGCCGCGTATGACCGACGGGGTCTGCAGCTGCGAATCACTAATCACGAATCACCAATCACGCGTATCTCGATGACGGCTCCCTTCGAGTGCGAAGTCCGCTTCCTCATCGACGACGTCGAGGCGTTCCGCCGGCGCATCGCCACACTCGGTGGCCGGGTCCGCTTCGAGTACGCGTTCACCGATCACTACTACCGGCCACCCGGCGGCGCGTGGGACCCGCGCACGCGGGCCCTGCGCGTCCGCGAACACCACCGCCCGGCGCAGCCCAGCGAAGTGCTCCTGACCTGGACCGATGTGGTGCAGGTCAACGGACTCTCGTTCAAGCGGTCACGGTTTCCCGAAGGGAAAGTCCGCCTCTATGCCGGCTCCGCTGACGAGTGCCGTACCCTCGCCGCCGGGCTCGGCTACGACCCCTGGTTAGTCGTGCGCAAGAAAGCCGGCCTCTTCTACGACATCCCCGATGTCGGCGAGCTGGTCGCAGAGCAAGTGGACGGGATCGGCTGGATGTGCGAGCTGGAAGTGGAGGGCCAGAATCCAGCCACCGCGGCCGGGGCCATCCTCCGCAAACTCGGCGCGTTGGGCGTGCCCGCGGAGGCGGTGATCCCTGAGCCGGTGGCTGCGCTCGTGGCGGCACACCTGCGGCCCGCGGCGCGCAAGGTGTACTTCTGCGGATCCATCCGTGGCGGCAGATCCCTACAGCCGCTGTATGCGAGCATTGTCGACTTCCTCGCCCAGCGCGGCTATGACGTGCTGACCAGCCACGTCGCCGCGCGGGATGTCATTGCCGAGGAACAGCGCGAAGGGGGCGACGCCGCGCTGATCTATGAGCGTGACATTCGCTGGCTCCTGGAGTGTGATCTGGTGATCGCCGAGGTCTCGATCCCCTCGCTGGGTGTGGGGGTGGAAGTCGCCACCGCGCAGCACCTCGGCAAGTCCATCATCTGTCTGTGCCGGACCGATGTGGCACTGTCGGCGATGATTGAAGGTAATCCCGGATTACGCGTCATCCGATATGGAGATGAAGGAGAGTTGATGGGGCTTCTAAGCCATGAACTGACGGGAACGGGGGAACGCGGGAACGCGGGAACGCGATCATGAAACTGGTACTTGGACCCGGCAGTTCCGCGATCCCGCGATCCCGCGATTTCGCGTTCCCGGGCAGCACGCGGGCACGAACGAGACCTGCATCGGGATAGGAGGGCATCCGTGCTGCCGTGGGAGCGCCTCCGCGACAAGATCCTGACCCTTGAGGGCAAGCCCTTCCAGGCATACCAGGCGCTGGACGGCGAGTACCGGTTCGAGCGCTTCACGTTGCATGTGGACCATGTGGTCGTGGAGCCGCCGGGGGCACCATCGCCGTTGCGGGTCCGGCTCGACCAGGCGGAGGCCAGATTTCCGGCGTCGTTGTGGGCGTCCCGCCCCGGCAAGATCGCCCTGGAAGATTTCATCGCCCGGCGCTGGCTGGAGGCCATCCGGAAGGTGGCCCGCTCTCGGGGCGGGCGGCCCCAGTTTGCTGTCGATGTCGGCGGTCAACAGATCCTCGAACGCACCGCCTGCCGGATGGTGGAAAATTACGTTGAGATTCGCTGCACCATCTTCCTGCCGGCAGAGGGCCGAAAGATTGTGTCCAAGGCGGCCCAGACCGTACTCTTCGAGGATCTTCCGCAGCTCGTCGACAGCGCGCTGATCTACCCCAACCTGAATCCCAACGCGGCGCAGCGTCACGTCGAGGTGGCCGAGGACGCCGAGGCCTTACGCCTGCAGCTGTCCGCACGGGGCCTGGTGGCCTTTCTGGCCGAGGGGGCGGTGCTCCCCCGCGAGAGCGGATCCGATCGCCCGATCCTCTCGCGCCTCGTGCCCCTGTCGGCGCCGCCGGAGTTGAAAGTCACCCTCGATCTGCCGCACCGGGGGGTGGTGAGCGGGGTTGGTATCCCACGCGGTGTGACCGTGATTATGGGGAATCCATTTTCCGGCCGCAGCACGCTGTTGCGGGCCATTGCCACCGGCGTGTATCCACATCTTCCAGGCGATGGGCGTGAGCACTGCACGACAGTCGCCGACGCGGCGCTGGTGCGGGCGGAGGAAGGCCGCCGCATTGAGGGCGTCAACGTCTCCGCGTTCCTGAGTTCCCTGCCGGGCGGAGAAGATCCAGCGCGATACCGCGCGGAGCATGCCGGGGACATCGTGTCGCAGGCCGCCGGGATCGGGGAGGCGCTGGAAGCCGGCTGCTCGGTGCTGCTGATCGATGAGGATACGTCGGCGCCGGGCCTGCTGGCTCGCGACCCGCTCTGGCGTCAGCTGGCGCCGGAGGCCAGGCAGACGGTCATCCCCCTGGCCGAGATCGTGCGGCCCTTGTATGAAGAGCACGGTGTGTCGACGATTGTCGTCACCAGCCACAGCAGCGAGTATGCTGCCTGCGCTGATACCATCATCGCGATGGATGGTTTCCATTTGCGGACGGTGACCGCCGCGATCAGACAGGCCGCACATGTGACGAGTCCCGGAGCCGGGCCGAAGGGGTCATTCGGGGGCGTCCACCACCGCGTGCCGCTCCCCGACGGCTTTGCATTTCTCCGCGGCCGGAGACTGCGAAGCGATCCACACCCCGGAACGCACGAGATCCGCACGGTGTTCTTGGGTCGGGACACGCTGGATCTGGCCGCGTTGGAGCAACTGGTCGATCCGGGGCAGGCGCGGGCAATCGCCGCCGCATTGATCTGGGTCGCCGACCACGGGCTGGTGGATGGTATGCGCACGATGCGCGAGCTGCTTGGATTGATCGAGCTGGAGATCGCCCAGCGCGGGCTTGAAGGCCTGGCCCCCGACGGCGCGCCCGGCGACCTGGCCTTCCCTCGACGCCAGGAAATCGCCGCCGCGATCAATCGGCTGCGGACGCTGCGCGTCAAAAGCTGAATAACGGGAAGGATTTCTCCTCAGGGGCGCGAATCGCGCGGAATCACGATTCCAGCGAGGCGGAGGGGGACTGTCGATGGAAAGCGTGAAGTATCTGCTCGACGAGAATCAGATCCCGAAATCCTGGTACAACATCCTGGCAGATTTGCCCGTGCCCCTGCCGCCGGTCATCCACCCCGGCACGAAACAGCCGATCGGGCCAAATGATCTCGCGCCGCTATTTCCGATGGACCTCATCCTGCAGGAAGTCAGCACCGAGCGCGAGATCCCGATTCCGGAGCCGGTGCGAGACATCTACCGGCTGTGGCGGCCGACGCCGCTGCACCGGGCCCGGCGGCTGGAACGGGTGCTGGATACGCCCGCGCACATCTACTACAAATATGAAGGTACGAGTCCCGCCGGAAGCCACAAGCCGAATACCGCTGTGGCGCAGGCCTTCTACAACAAGCAGGCCGGCGTGCGCCGGCTGGCGACCGAGACAGGCGCCGGGCAATGGGGAAGCGCCCTGGCCCTGGCCTGCCGCTTGTTCGATCTGCAATGCACCGTGTACATGGTCAAGGTCAGCCATGACCAGAAGCCTTACCGCAAGATCATGATGCAGACCTGGGGCGCCGAGGTCATCCCCAGCCCCAGCTCGCGGACCAACGCCGGCCGCGCGATCCTGGCCAAGGATCCGAACTCCCCGGGGAGCCTGGGCATCGCGATCAGCGAGGCGGTGGAAGATGCCGCCACGCACGACGATACGAAGTACTCGCTGGGCAGCGTGCTGAATCACGTCCTCCTGCATCAGACCGTCATCGGCCTGGAGGCCCGCCGGCAGATGGAGCTGGCCGGTGAGTATCCGGACGTGGTGATCGGGTGCATCGGCGGGGGGAGCAACATGTCCGGGCTGGCGTTCCCCTTCCTGGCGGACAAGTTCAAGGGCAAGAAGGTTCGCATCGTCGCCGTCGAGCCCGAAGCATGCCCTTCGCTGACCCGCGGCATGTATCTGTATGACTTCGGCGACACGGCGGCCACCACGCCGCTGCTGAAAATGTACACGCTGGGGCACAGTTTTGTCCCGCCGGCCATTCACGCCGGAGGGCTGCGCTACCACGGGGACGCGCCCCTGGTGTGTCTGCTCTATCACCACAAGTACATCGAGGCCGTAGCGTATCAGCAACGGGCGGTGTTTGAAGCCGCCCTGCAGTTTGCACGGGCAGAGGGGATTATCCCGGCGCCGGAGTCGGCGCATGCGATCCGCAAAGCCACCGACGAAGCGCTTCAGGCCAAGCGCGACGGCAGTCCACGGGTGATCCTCTTTAACTTGAGCGGCCATGGGCACTTCGACTTGAAGGCCTACGAAGACTTCCTGGCCGGCCGGCTGGAAGACTTCGCGTATCCACGGCAACAGGTGGAGCAGGCTGTCCGCGAGCTCACGGGCATACAACCCTAGTCCCGGGTTGCAGTTCTCCGCCAGATTGACGACAATCAGGAAGTAGGGTAGCCTGAGCGAAGTTTCCCACTCACTGCGCTTTGGAGGATGCATGGCGGCATCAGCCCTGATCACGTTACGGGAGGGTCTGGAGGCAGCCCTTATCGTCGGCATCATCCTGGCCTATCTGGCCAGGACCGGACATCGCGAAAAATTCGCCGTCGCGTGGCTGGGTACCGGGCTGGCGATCCTGATGAGCGCGATCGTCGGCGCCGGCATCTTTGTGACTGCGGGCGAGTTCACGGGGCGAGGCGAGCAGCTGTTTGAAGGCACCGCCATGTTCACTGCGGCCGGGGTTCTCACCTACATGATCTTCTGGATGCGCAGGCAGTCCATCAACATCCGCGCACACCTCCACGCCAGGGTAAACACCGCCCTGCAGGCCGGGTCGCTGGGAGCGCTGGCGTTCCTGGCGTTCGTGGCGGTGGGGCGGGAAGGCGTGGAGACCGCGCTCTTCCTGTTCGCCGCCGTCAGGTCTGCGACGATGCTGATCGTGACAGCGGGCGGGCTGCTGGGAGTGCTCGCCGCGGTTGTGCTGGGCTACCTGCTCTACCGCGGCACCTACCGGTTGAACCTGCGCACGTTTTTCAACGTCACGAGCATCTTGCTGCTGCTGTTCGCCTCTGGCCTGCTGGCGCACGGCACCCACGAATTCCACGAGGCCGGGCTCATCCCGCCCGTGATCGAGCACGTCTGGGACACCAACGCCATCATTCCTGATACATCATCGGTGGGCAGCGTGCTCAACGCTGTCTTTGGGTACAACGGCAACCCCTCGCTAGTCGAGGTCCTCGCCTACGCTGTCTACCTGTTCGTGGTGGGGTGGGCCTACTTCCGGCCACCGACCGCAAAGGAGCTGGCCCCCCAACGTGCGAAAGCCTGACCTAACCTACGCGACCTACACAAACTCCACAACCCACACAATCAAAAGCGCAAACAGATGGTTCTGCAGGTGATTGTGTAGGTTGTGTAGATCGTGTAGTTTGTGTAGGTAGGATGCGTACCGCTCACGGACTGGACTTGAGATCGCTGGCCCTCAGTCTGCTGGCGTCCGGGTGATGACTGATCGCGCCGGTGGCGAGCCTCCTCGGGTTAGGAGGCGCTGCACTGCAGGTCTTCTTTGAGTCGGCGAGGCCGTATCTGCTGGCGTTCACAGTCCTCTCACTGGGTTACTCATTCTATGCCGTGTACCGCCGCCGCTTCCGGTCCCGGCCGACAATCGTCCGCCTGTGGATCACTGCTGCCATCGCTGTGATTCTCACGCTCGTTCCACTGTTCCGAGACTAGAACCCAGACTTTTTTGATGACTACGGAAGAGATCATGTCGCTGGCGCTGGGGATGTCCGGCTATCTCCGCATTCCGGAGGACTCGAGTATTTTCGTCCCCGGCAAGGGCATCAGGAAAGTGCTCTTCGGACTGGATGTCGGCACGGCTGAGTTGCAACTGGCGAAGACGATGGGCGCCGATCTCGTCATCGCCCACCACCCTCCCGCCACCGCGGTCGAGGTCTGGAAGATCTTCCTCAGGCATGTGGAGTTTATGACTGCAGCCGGCGTGCCGGAGGATGCGGCGCTGGCCGCGGTGGCAGAGAAGGTCGAGGGGCTGAAGCTGCGTGGTCAGGCGGCCAACTATGACCACGTTCCCTCGGCCGCACGACTGCTGGGTATGCCCTTTATGAACATCCACGCTCCGCTGGACGAGCTGGGCCGCCGGCGGATGCGTGAGCAGGTCGACACTGCCCTGGCCCCGTACCAACCGGCGAGATCGACTGGCGCAACGCAGAAAGGCTCCGCGCCGGTTGGTACGGGGCTGGCTGCCGGGCACGCCACGGCCGGTGATGTCGTTGAGGCGCTGCTGGCGCTCCCGGAAATGCGCGCCGCCCCGACCACAGTGCAGCTGGCCATGGGCAATGCCAGAGACCCGGTGCGCAAGGTCGTCGTCGCCCACGGCGCCTACACAAATGGCGGTTATCCCGTTGCCCACACCTGTTTTACGCACGGCGTGGATCTGGTCGTCTACATCCACATCGACTTTGGAGAATTGCAGCGCCTGCGCGCCGAAGGCCGCGGCAACCTGATCGTCACAGGTCACCTGGCCGGTGACTCCCTCGGCTTCACACCCTTTCTCCGCGAACTCCGAGGGAGGGGGCTGGAGGTGACCACCTTCAGCGGAGTGATTGAACCGACTGCGTGATTGGTGATTTGTGATTAGTGATTCGCAACCAGTCTGGTGAGGCGATGTACCACAATGTGAGTAGTGTGGCGAATCACTAATCACGATTCACTAATCACTACACATGATTCATGATTCACTGTTACAATGGCGGTGATGTCTCGAAAGGGTTGGCTCCTCAATCTCCGCGAGGGTCCTACGCCCTATGCCGATGCCTGGGCGCTGCAAAAGGCTCTGATCGGGGCGCGGCAACGGGAAGAGCTGGCGGACGGGCTCATCCTGCTGGAGCACGAGCCGGTATTCACGATCGGCCGCTCCGCCCGGGCCGACCATCTGCTGGTCCCGCGCGAGTTTCTTACCGGCAAGGGGTTCGAAGTTTATGACATTGAGCGCGGAGGCAGTGTGACCTACCACGGGCCGGGCCAGCTGGTGGGCTATCCCATCCTGGACCTGCGCGCCTACAACGAGGACGTCGTGAAGTACGTGCGGTCGCTGGAGGAGACCATCCTCCGCACGCTGCAGGATTTCGGCCTCGCCGCGCAGCGGCTGCGGGGTTTTCCTGGCGTCTGGGCCGGCCATGAGAAGATCGCAGCGGTCGGGGTCGCCGTCAAACGCAAGGTGACCATGCACGGGTTCGCCCTCAATGTCGGTCCTGATCTCGCGCCCTTCGACTACATCAATCCCTGCGGGATCGGACGCCCCGTCACGTCGATGGCCCGCCTGCTCGGACGGCCCCTGCCTGTCGACGAGGTCCGGCTGGCGTATGCACGCAGGTTTGCCGAGGTGTTCGATCTGACGCTGGGGGCTGTCGCGCGCGAGGATCTCCTGCGCGCGGCATCCGGGTATGCCGCCGCCTCAGCATAGCTGATGACACGCCGGCGGTTCGAGACCCGCGCGATTCATGATGGCCAGGACCCGGATCCGGCGACCGGCGCGGTGATGACCCCGATCTATCAGACCTCGACGTACGCGCAGCCCGAACCGGCAGTGCACAAGGGATACGACTACAGCCGGACCGCAAATCCGACGCGAACCGCGCTGGAGACCTGCCTGGCGTCTTTGGAGGACGCCGCGTACGGCCTGGCCTTTGCGTCGGGCATGGCGGCGATCACGACCATCGCCTACCTTCTCAACCCCGGCGATCGCGTCCTCGGCCCCGACGACATCTATGGAGGCACGTACCGGCTGCTCGTGCGGGTGCTGCAGCGGTATGGGATCCGGCCCGCGTTCGTCGATATGACCGACCTCACCCGTGTCGAGGCGGCGCTGGCCGACCGGCCGCGGATGGTGGTGATCGAGACTCCCACCAACCCCTATTTGAAGATTCTCGACATCGCCCGGATCGCGGAACTTGCGCATGCGCATGATGCGCTCGTTGTCGTTGACAACACCTTTGCGTCCCCGTACCTTCAGCAGCCGCTCACGCTGGGGGCGGATCTCGCCGTGCATTCCACCACCAAATATCTAGGCGGTCATAGCGACGTGGTGGGTGGCGGCGCGATGACCAACAGCAAGGAGATCCATGAGACCCTGAAGTTTCACCAGAACGCGGCGGGCGCGGTGCCCGGTCCGTTTGACTGCTGGCTGGTCTTGCGGGGAATCAAGACACTGGCTGTGCGGATGGAACGTCACGCCGCCAACGCGTCGCAGGTGGCACAGTTCCTCCGTGGGCATCCCGCCGTGGCGCGTGTGCTGTACCCGGGTCTGCCGGATCATCCCGGGTATCAACTGGCCGCCCGTCAGATGAAAGGGTTTGGTGGGATGGTCTCGGTGGTGCTCAAGGGCGGCGGGCGGGCTGCCCGCGCCGTGGCGTCGGCGACGCGGGTGTTCACGCTGGCGGAAAGCCTGGGCGGGGTGGAGTCGCTCCTCGACCACCCGGCCAGCATGACGCACGCCTCGCTGGCCGGTTCCCCACTCCAGGTCGACGAAGGTCTCCTCCGGCTCTCTGTTGGCATTGAGCACGTCGATGACCTCATTGACGACTTGAAACAAGCGCTTGAAACAGCCAAATGATGTCTACTTGGTCTGCTTAGTCTTCTTGGTCTCCTTGGTCTCTTTAGATGCTTGTAGACTAAGAAGACTAGGTAGACCAAGTAGACGCTGTTCGGGGTAGCAAGGCCATGACGACAGTGTACATACCAACTCCGTTACGCCGTACAACGGGCGGCCAGAGCAAGGTGGAGGCCGCCGGCCGCAGCATGCGCGCCCTGCTGGATGCCTTGGAGCGCACATATCCTGGGATCCGCCAGCAGCTGTGTGACGAGACGGGGGAGGTGCGCAGCTTCATCAACATTTTCGTCAATGGGACCGAGATCCGCCAGCTCGAAGGGCTCTCCACGCCGGTCCAGGATGGCGACGAGGTATCGATCATTCCCGCGATGGCAGGAGGTCGGGGCAAGAGCGTGGCGCGGAAAGTGAAATCCCCAGCGTCCCGGCGCGTGCGGCGGGCTGTGCCGGCACCCCGGCTGAGCCGGGCGGGAATGCCCGCCACGCCCGAGGAGGTCTACGATACGGTGCTGGAGGTCATTGGCCGGACGCCGCTGGTTCGACTCCACAAAGTCACCCGGGGCATCCGCGCCGATCTGGTCGCCAAGCTGGAGTATCTGAACCCCGGCGGCTCGGTGAAAGACCGTATTGGCCCGGCGATGATCGAAGACGCCGAGCGCCGCGGTTTGCTGCGGCCGGGGGGCACGATTGTAGAGGCGACATCCGGGAATACCGGCGTCGGCGTGGCCATTGCCGCGGCGGTGCGCGGATATCGCACTATCTTCGTCATGCCGGATAAAATGTCCGAAGAGAAGATTCGCCTGCTGCGGGCCTTCGGCGCGCGCGTGATCATCACTCCCACCGCGGTGGCCCCCGAGGATCCGCGCAGTTACTACAACGTCAGCCGCCGCATCGCCGAAGAAACACCCAACAGCTTCTACGCCAACCAGTACGCCAACCCGGCCAACCCGCACGCGCACTACGACAGCACTGGCCCGGAGATCTGGCGGCAGACCGGCGGACGTCTCGACGTCGTGGTGGCCAGCATGGGCACGGGCGGCACGATCTCCGGCGCCGGAAAGTTTTTGAAGGAGCGTCATCCGGGACTGCGGGTGATTGGCGTCGACCCCGTGGGGTCCGTCTTCTATGACTACTTCAAGACCGGCACCATGCCAGAGCCGCACACGTACAAGGTCGAAGGCATCGGCGAAGACTTTCTCCCCAAGACGATGGATTTCTCGGTGCTGGATGACGTCGTGCAGGTCAGCGACCGCGACGCCTTCTTGACAACGCGCCGGCTGGTGCGTGAGGAAGGTTTGTTCTGCGGCGGCAGCGGCGGTGCGGCCGTCGCCGGCGCGCTGAAGTACGCGCGCACACTCCCCGAGATGGGCGCCGGGCTGCGGATGGTGGTGATCCTGCCGGACTCCGGCTCCCGCTACCTGTCGAAGATCTTTTCCGACGACTGGATGCGCGAGCACGGCATGCTGGAGCGGGAACTGGGGACCGTGGGCGACCTGGTGCGCTCGCGAACGATCCCGCTGGTCACGGCCACCCGCACGGATGCCGTCAACGAGGTCGTCGCCAAGATGAAGCAGTATGACGTGTCACAACTCCCCGTGCTGGAGGACGGCCGGCTGGTGGGCATGATCAGTGAAGTGGACCTGCTCACGCACCTGCTGGATGGATCGCACCGGCCATCCGATCCGATCCAGCCCATCATCGATCCTGCTCCGCCGGTCGTCGACCCCGACAGCCCCCTCGATGTCCTGGCCGACATCTTCCTGTCCAGCAACGCGGCCGTCGTCGTGGATCATGGCGCGGTTGCCGGAATTGTCACCAAGATTGACGTCATCGACCATCTCGCGAAACAGCTGGGACGCTAACTGCCGAGTCTACCCAGTCTTCCCGGTCTCCACGGTCTTCCCAGTCTCCAAGCCCTTCCGGAGGAGCACACAGACTGGGTAGACTGGGAGGACTGGGGAGACTGTGAAGACTGGCTGAGACAATGACTGACGACAAGGCGAAAGTCGGGGCGGCCCTGCGTTTGCCGGAGGGACGATCGCTTCCCGATCTGCGTATTGTTCCCCGGGCCGAGGTGCACCTGCACGAGGACACCGATCCTGCGCGGGTGCAGCGGCTCGTCACGCGCCTGCGCACCGAGGGAGTCTTGCGGAATCCGCCCATCGCGGCGCCGCGCTCCGACGGCGGCTTTGTGATCCTCGACGGCGCCAACCGCACCACCGCGCTGCTGGCCCTCGAAGCGCCCGCGGTACTCCTCCAGGTGGTCGAGTACGAAGATCCTGCCGTCAGGTTGGACGTCTGGTGTCACCTCCTCGCGCAGCCGGTCGACCTGCCTGGGCTCTTGCGCGCCAGGGGGCTTTCCATCCGGGACATCAGCCCGGCCGAGGCCTCGCGCCGCCCACCCGAGCGGTCCAGCGGCTGCTATGTGATCACATCAGGCGGAGCCGTCGAGGTGTCCGCGTCTGCCCGCCATTCCCTGGCCGAGACCCTGGCGGCCGTGGTGGACGCATACAAAACCACGAACCGGATCTACCGGGTGATGAGCGCGGATCTGGAGGCGCTGAGGGAAGAGTACGGGTCCGTCGCGGCCGTGGTCGTGTTTCCCGCCTTCACCAAGCGCGACATCCTTGAGATCTCCCGCGCCCCGGTCAAGCTGCCCGCCGGCATCACGCGTCACCTGATCCCAGGCCGTGCCCTGCGCGTGAACCTCCCGCTCGATGTGCTCACCTCGCCAGGCGAGATCGAGCCGAAGAATCGCTGGCTCGCCGACGAGATCCACCAACGCCTCCTCGAAAATCGAATACGGTACTATCCAGAGTCATCGTTCCTGTTCGACGAGTGAATAGTTCGTCGCTCATCGACGCCATCGGCAACACTCCGCTGCTCCGTCTCACCGGGGTGACCCGGGACCTGCCGCGACACGTGGAAATGTATGTCAAGGCCGAGTGGTTCAACCCCGGCGGATCGGTAAAAGACCGGCCGGTCCGTCAGATCATCCTCGACGCCGAACGGGACCGGCGCCTGGGGCCGGATCGAACCATTCTCGATTCCTCATCGGGCAACGCCGGCATCGCCTACGCGATGATCGGCGCCGCCAGGGGGTACCGCGTGCATCTGGTCGTGCCCGGCAACGTCAGCGAGGAGCGCAAGCACATCCTCCGCGCGTACGGCGCCGAGGTCGAGTACTCCGATCCGCTGGAAGGATCCGATGGGGCGATCCTGGTGGCGCGCCGTCTGGCGGAACACGGCGGTGACCGCTACTTCTACGCGGATCAGTACAATAATCTCAGCAATCCCCGCGCGCACTATGAGACGACCGCCCCGGAAATCTTTGCCCAGACGGAGGGGCGCGTGACGCACGTTGTCGCCGGCCTGGGCACGAGCGGCACCATCGTTGGCGCCGGCCGGCGCCTGCGCGAACTGGTGCCCAGCGTGCAGATTATGGCTGTCGAGCCCGCGGGCGCCCTGCACGGCATCGAGGGATTGAAGCACATGGCCAGTGCCATCGTGCCGGGAATTTACGATCCGTCGGTGCATCAACGTAAGATCCCGGTGCGCACCGAGACCGCCTACGCAGTCGCCCGGCGCCTGGCGCGGGAAGAAGGCTTGCTGGTGGGACAATCGTCGGGAGCGGCGGTGGCCGGCGCACTGGAAGTGGCGGCTGAGCTGAACGAAGGCGTCATCGTGGTTGTCTGCCCTGATGGCGGGGACCGGTATCTGTCGACGGCCTTGTGGAGATAACGTGCGGGCGGCCTTGTCATTGCGAGGGGCGAAGCCCCGTGGCAATCTCCATCTGAGAGGAGATCGCTTCGCTGCGCTCGCGATGACGATGTGAGGAAGGAGATCGCCACGGCCCTTCGGGCCTCGCGATGACATATCGCCGTGGATTCACGCACTGCCTTTGATTTGGGCCGTTTTCTGCTATATAGTTGAGGATGACGGTGCTGGAATTGAGTCGGGACCAGGCCAAGGCACTCATCACGCACGCCCAGGAGGAAGCCCCGAATGAGTGCTGCGGCTTGCTGGCCGGGCGTAACGGCCGGGTGGAACGGGTCTATCCGGGCACGAACGTCGACCACAGCCCGTATACGTACTTGATGGATCCTAAAGAGCAGCTCGCCGCCTTCAAAGACATGGAGGCCGCCGAACTGGACCTCGTGGGAATCTATCACTCTCATACACACACAGCCGCGTACCCGTCGCGGACGGATGTGGCTAAGGCCTTCTATCCGGATGCCATGTATGTGATCGTGTCGCTGGCGAAACGGGACGCACCGGACATCCGGGCGTTCCGGGTGGCGGATGGGCAAATCAACGAAGAGAGCGTGATCGTGCGATGAAAGTGTCGACCCGCGCGGAGTACGGGTTGCGGGCATTGATTGACCTGGCCAGCCACTACGGCGAGGGTCCCGTGCAGACGCACCAGATTGCCGCCCGGCAGGGGCTCCCCGAGCCGTACCTCAACCAGCTGATGACATCGTTGCGCCGCGCAGGGCTGGTGACGAGCAAGCGCGGGCCGGCGGGAGGGCACGTCCTCTCCCGGTCCCCCGAGTCCATCAGTCTTCGAGAGGCGTTCGATGTGCTCGAAGGCTCCACCGCGCCGTGGTGGTGTGTGGAGTCAGATGATCCCGACTGCATCTACGCCGCCGGGTGCGGCCTGCGCCCGGTGTGGCAGGCCGTCAACCAGGCGGTGGAGCGCGTCCTCAGTGATATGTCGCTTGCCGACATCTCCAGAGTCAGGCAACCGGTCGGACGGGCGTGAGAAACAGTACAGGCTAGCTTGCCCTGCACCCACGCGAGGCGCGGTGCGGGGTTCGGCCAGGGAGGGCTCCCTGGTCGGTTTTGTTTTCGCCGGGGTAACAGGGAATGGAGGCACCCTCTCGGGCGTTGTGCGGGGTGTCTGCCATGGGAGCAGCGATCGTGGCATCACAAATTGCCCCAATAGCCGCTGACGACCGCGAACGGTTTCAGGCGCTGGCCGAGGAGCACCTGGATAGTCTTTTCCGGGCCGCTCTGCGGCTGACACGAAACCGCACGAGGGCGGAGGATCTCCTGCAGGAGACCTTCCTGCGCGCCTGGCGATCGTTTCACACCTTCAAGCCCGGTACCAACGCGCGCGCCTGGCTGTACAAGATCCTCATGAACGCATACATCGACGGGTACCGGAAAGCGACCCGTGAGCCGGACATCGTCGATCAGGAAGACGTCGACGAGTTTTACCTGTACACGAAAGTGCAAGAGAGCGACGACTTTCGCCGGGCCGGTGATCCGGAAGAGGTCTTGCTGTCCCGCCTCATGGACGCGGACGTCAAGGGCGCGCTGGACAGCCTCCCCGACGTCTTCCGCGAAGTGGTGATCCTGGCCGACATCGAAGGATTCTCCTACAAAGAGATCGCGGAGCTGCTCGGTATCCCGATCGGCACGGTAATGTCACGGCTCCATCGCGGCCGGCGCCAGCTGCAAGTCAAGTTGTGGGAGTATGCGAAGCGGGCGCATTACGTCCGGGCCGCCAAACCTCCGGCGGAGAGTGGCGGCAGATGACGGAACTGGACTGCGAGCAGATCCTGCAATTGGTGTGGCAGTTTCTGGATGGCGAGATAGACGAGACGAGGTATCTCGAAATCGAGGCGCATGTCGCCGCCTGTGCAGACTGCGGACCACGGTACCAGTTCCAGCGCCGGCTGCTGGCGCTCGTGGAAATGAAGTGCCGGGAAGGCCCCATCCCGACGGAGCTGAAGAGAAAGCTATTTCGACTTCTCGAGGAGTAGTGCTCTGTAAAAGAGAGCGGGATTGGGGACTAGGGACTAGGAACAGGACCGTAATCCTCCCAAGGTAGTTACCAGTCCCCGGTCCCCAGTCCCCAGTCCCTAGTCCCGTAGTATAGTGTTAGGTGCGGAGGGTAGGAGGCTAGGCGATGGCTGCCCTCCGCATTTTGCTTGTCGACGATCACCGTGTCATCGCCGACTCCCTCGCCAGGCTCCTGCAGGATGACCCCGCGATTCAAGTTGTAGGTATCGCGGCGACCGGTCCGGAGGCCATCTCCCTGGCCCGTCTCTTGCGTCCGTCCCTCGTTGTGATGGATATCGGACTTCCCGGCATGGACGGCGTTGAGGCCACCTGGACCATCCGGAGGCAGTGTCCGGACGTCCCGGTCCTGATGCTGACGATGTTCGAGCAGGACGCGTTCGCGATCGACGCCCTGCGCGCGGGCGCGGCGGGCTACCTGCTGAAAACAGCCACCCCCGCAGAGTTGTTTCATGCGATTCACGCGGTGTGTGAGGGAGATGGGCTGGTGTACCCACGCACTGCGACCGCCGCTCTGCAGCGGGCGGTGCCCCCACGCAGCCGGGTGCAGGATCCCGGGGCCCTATCCCGCCGCGAACTGGAGGTTTTGCAGCTCGTCGTGGGCGGTGCCGATATCGCCGCGATCGGCCGGCAACTCATGCTGAGTCCACACACCATCCGCAACCACCTCAAGGGCGTGTACCGGAAGCTGGGCGTGCGTGGCCGCGTCGAGGCCGCCGCCTACGCGGTGCGAAGAGGCCTGATCAAAGCGTAACTACGGGACTAGGGACTCGGGACTAGGGACTTGTAACGACCCGGATTGTTCTTTGCCAGTCCCCAGTCCCTAGTCCCCAGTCCCGCCGTCTTCTCTATGGCTCATTTCGGCCATCCCTCATCAGCCCACCTGAGTCTAGGCAAGAGCCAGTGAATCGCTATCTTTAGGAGGCGGGTGAGTATGATGCCTCACGCGGCATCAAGGGATGTTTCTGGCCTCCTGGCCGAGGGGGTCGCCGAGCCGGTCGCGGGGGCGGAGCCTGCCCTGGATCGTCTCCCAGTGCGCCTGGACGGGGAGATCCGTCTGCTTCCGGTAGCGGAGGTCCTGTACTGCTATGCGAACGGCGACCGGACGATGCTGGTCACCCGGGGCGGGGAGTTGCGGAGCCACCTCAGCCTCTCTCGACTCGCCGAGCGTTTGGAGCCGTTCCGTTTCTTTCGCTGCCATCGCGCCTACCTGGTCAATCTGGGCCACGTCTGCAGCGTGATCCCCTGGACGCGAAACGCCTTCAGTCTGACGCTTGAAGGTGGAAAGGAGGTGCCCCTCAGTAAACACCGCGCGGGCGAACTTCGGAAACTGCTGGGCTGGTGACGGGCTCCATTTGTCATTGCGAGGGCCGCAGGCCCGAAGCCTGCAGACACTCACCTTGTCATTGCGAGCGCAGCCCTGCAACCGTAGGTGCAGGGCGCAGCGAAGCAATCTAGCGCCGGACCGGAGATTGCTTCGGCACTTCGTGCCTCGCAATGACAGAAATGAAGTCGCTTGCGCGGCTTCGCCCCTTCGGGGCTCGCAATGACTAACTGGCTCCTGCTTTCGCAGCCGTCTTTTCTTTCTTCTCCATAATGGTGGAGGAGTGCCCTGGGAATGCGGAGGCGTTCGGGTTCACGTAGGTCACCGCGTTGTTGATCGCGGTCGCGGCCTCGCCGAATCCGGTGGCGATGAGCTTCAGCTTGCCCGGATAGATCGTGACGTCGCCCGCCGCGTACACCCCAGGCATCGTGGTTTCCATTTTCGTGTTGACGACGATGGAGTCATCCTGGATCTGCAGACCCCACTCGCGGATGGGCCCCAGATTGCTCACCAGGCCCAGGAAGGCCAGCACGGCGTCCGCCTTCAGGACCTCCTCGGCCTGGGTCTTGTTCTGGAAGACGACGGCCTCCCGCACCTGATTGTCGCCGCGGATGGCGCGCAGTTCGTAGAAGGTCTTGACCTTGATAGGAGAGGCGTACAGTTTCTTCACGCTGTCCTCGTGCGCCCGGAAGGCGTCGCGCCGGTGGATCAGCGTAATCTCCGTGGCATAACCCACCAGGCCCAGCGCCCAGTCCAGCGCCGAGTCGCCGCCCCCGATGACCAGCAGGTGCTTGCCGCGGAAATCTTCCTTCTGGCGGACGGCAAAGTATAGTCCCTTGCCGATCCACTGATCGAGTTCCGGCCGCTTGAAGGTCTTGGGGGTGAATGCCCCGATGCCGGCCGTGATCACGACAACCTTCGTCAGGTGCTCGCCCAGGTCGGTGCCCATGCGGATCGTGCTGTCCGGCAGGCGGTCCAGCGTGTGCACGCTTTCGTTAAGGTGGACGGTGGGCTGGTACTGCATTGCCTGCGCGACCAGGTTGGTGACGAGGTCCTTGCCCAGGATCTTCGGAAAGCCGGCGACATCATAGATGAGTTTGTCCGGATATAATGCGGTGACCTGGCCCCCCAGGTCGGGCTGACTATCGATGAGTTTCGTCCGTAGCCCGCGAAATCCGGCGTAGTACGCGGCAAACAACCCGGCCGGGCCGGCGCCGATGATCGTCAGGTCATGGATGTCATTTGATGCCATTGCTGCCCTCCAGACTCAACAACTTCGCCATTATAGCATTCCCGAATCGTCCGACGCCCAGCAGGGCCTGCAGCGTGGACGCCCGAAGATACCCCCACCTGCAGCGGCGTGGTACAATCGAATTTGCATCAAATTGGTCAAGAATTCCTGAGCACGGAGGCTTGCATGACACTGCGGACCCGTCCCGGTCCCCTCCTCACCAAAGAGCAGATGGAGCGGTACTCCCGCCAGACCATCCTGGAGGAGGTCGGGATTCAGGGACAGCGCAAGTTACTCGACAGCAAAGTCCTGATCATCGGCGCAGGCGGCCTGGGCAGTCCGGCGGCGATCTACCTCGCCGCGGCCGGCATCGGCACGCTCGGCATCGTCGACGGCGACCGTGTCGATCTGTCCAACCTGCACCGGCAGGTGATGCACTTCACCCACGACATCGGCCGCCCGAAGACTCAATCCGCCCGCCGCACGCTGGAAGACATCAACCCTGACATCACCGTGGTACCGCATCAGACCGTGCTCACCAGCGAGAACGCGCTGGAGATTCTCGCCGACTATGACGTGGTCGTCAACGGCAGCGACAACTTTCCCACCCGCTACCTGGTGAACGATGCGTGTGTGATGCTCCGCAAACCCCTCGTCGACGCAAGCATCTTAAAGTGGGAAGGACAGGCCACGGCGTTCCTGCCCGGCCGTGGCTGCTACCGGTGCCTGTTCCCCACCCCGCCGCCTCCCGGCACGGTGCCCAGCTGCGCCGAGGGCGGCATCGTCGGCGCGCTGGCCGGCCACATGGGCACGTTGCAGGCCATCGAGGCGATCAAGATCCTGCTGGACACGGGCGAGACGCTCGCCAACCGGCTGCTCATTTACGACGCACTGATCGGGGAAGTGCGCACGCTGCGCTGGAAGCGCAACCCCGACTGCCTGATGTGCGGCGACCATCCGACCATCACCGCGCTCATCGACTACGAGGCGTTCTGCGGCGTCCCGGGTCGCGAGCCGTCGCATCCACCCGCCGTGGTTACCCCCGCAGCCACGCCGGTGGTGTCGGTGGCCGAGGCCAAGGAGATGCTGGATCGCGGCCAGGCCCGGCTGATCGACGTGCGGGAGGTCTGGGAATGGGTCACCGCCCGCATTCCCGGGGCGATCCTGATTCCCATGGGCGAGATTCCGCAACGCATGAGCGAGATCCCGAAGGACCACCCCGTGATCATCCACTGCGCGACCGGGCAACGCAGCGCAACGGTGACCGATGCCCTGCGCCGGGCCGGCTACGAGCGTGTGTTCAACCTGGCCGGCGGCATCGTGGCCTGGATGAATGAGCAGCTTCCGGTCGACGCCGGAGCGCCGGAGAAGCAATAATTCGTGAGCGCGACCGTGAATGCTGACGGGGAAGCCGCGTCAACGGTGTCGGTGTCTGTCGAATCACGAATCACGACTCACGAATCACCGTCCGTCATGCGCCAGGCCGTCCTCCTCGAACCCAGACGCATCGAGCTGATCACCCGTCCCGTCCCCGCCCCCGGACCCGGCGAGGTGTTGCTGCGCGTCCGCGCCGCGCTCACCTGTGGAACCGACCTGAAGACGTACCGCCGGGGACACCCCAAGGTTCCATTTGGGCCATTCGGACATGAGTGTGCGGGCGACGTCGCCGCCGTCGGCGGCGGGGTCAGGCATGTGCGCGAAGGCGACGCGGTCGTGCCGACGCCCACGGCGCCGTGCGGCGGGTGTGCGCCCTGCCGGCAAGGGCGCGAGAACCTATGCGAGCGTCAGTTTGAAGGCATTGTGCTGGGCGCATATGCCGACTACCTGCTGGTGTCTGAGAAAGTTGCCGCCAGGCATCTCCTGCATAAACCCGACGAGATCTCCTACATCGAAGCCGCGTTCCTGGAACCCCTGTCCTGCGTCATCCACGCCTGGGACCGGTTGCGGCCTCATCCGGCGGAACAGGTGGCGGTCGTCGGGTTGGGCGCAATTGGTCTGCTGCACGTGAAGATGTCGAAAGCGATGGGGGCGCGCGTCATCGCGATGGGCCGGCGGCGGGAGCGCCTGGAGCTGGCCGCCCGCCTGGGTGCCGACGCGGTGGTGGACACGGAGCATGATGACGTCCCTGGCCGGATCCACGACCTCACGGGCGGCGTGGGATGCGATGTCGTCATCGAGTGCACCGGGAGTCCCGCGGTCTGGGTGGAGGCGCCGGGATGGGCTGCGCCAGGTGGACGAGTGGTGCTGTTTGCAGGTCTCGCCGCGGGCACACGGGTCGCGTTCGATGCCACGCGATTGCACTACGAGGAAGTCGACATCATCAACTCCTTCCATTATCGCCCCCGCGACGTCGAAGAGGCCTATCAGTTGCTGGCGAGCGGTACCATTGACGTCCGGCCTCTGGTCACCGGGGTGAAAGAACTAACCAGCATTGTCGATGTCTTCGCCTCCCTCGACCGCGGCAACGGCGTGAAATACGCCATCCTCCCCGAGGCGCGGGCGTGGGAGTAGCAACTACCCGCGCCATCGTCTATCACACCAGCGAAGACCTGCGTTTGGAAGAAGTGCCCTTGCCCGCGCTGAAGCCGGGTGAGCTCTTGGTGCGCATCCGCGCCTGCGGCCTGTGCCCGGGTGAGGCGATGGGTTGGTACATGGCGCGCAAGGCGCCGCTGGTGCCCGGACATGAGCCGGTGGCCGAGGTCGTACGCACGGGTGAGGGTGTGGCGGGTTTCGCGCCGAAGGATCGCATCTTCGTGCACCATCACGCTCCCTGCCTGGTCTGCCGATTCTGCCGGCGCGGCGATTACGTGCATTGCGCGACGTTTCGCCGGACCAAGCTCAACCCCGGTGGACTCTCCGAGTTCGCCGTCGTTCCTGCAGAGGTCGTACGCGCCGACGTGCTGCGTATCCCCGACGCGCTCTCCGACGAGGCCGCCACATTTGTTGAGCCGCTGGCGTGCGTGGTCAAGGCTGCGCATCGCGCCGGCATCGGCCCGGGCGATCGAGTGCTCGTGATCGGGCTCGGTGTGATGGGCATGCTGCACGTGCTGCTGGCCAGCCGGCTCGGGGCGGAGCTCGTGATTGGAGCGGATCGGGTGTCCTCGAGAGTGTCCCGCGCCACTCAACTGGGAGCCGATGTCGGGGTGGACGTCACGCGCGATTCGCTCCCCGATGTGGTGCGCGCGCGCACCGACGGAGCCGGCGCCGATGTGGTGGTGGTCGGACCGGGCACGGTAGAAGCGATCGAGCTGGGTTTCGCCTGCGTGGCGTCCGGAGGCACGCTGTCGCTGTTCACGCCCACGCCGCCTGGCGTTGCCTGGCCCTTTCCTGTGCATGATGTCTACTTCCGTGAGGTCACCGTCGTCCCCAGCTATTCCGCCGGCCCGCCGGAGACCAAAGAGGCGCTGCAGTTGCTGGCTGCGGGCTTGCCGGTCGAGGCGCTAGTCACCCACCGCTACTCCCTGGACGGGGCCGCTGAAGGATACCGGCTGGTGCGCGAAGCCACCGAAGCGCTGAAGGTCGTGGTGCGTCCGTGAGCGAGCATCCTGAAGACAGCAGCTGCGAGATACCGGGCGGACCTCCGGCGGACGACCGGCGGCATCGCCAGTTCGACGGCGAGGCGTGGGATGGGGTGAGCCCGCGGGTTTACAAACTCGGCGGGTCCTCGGCACCGGGTGCCGCATGGCAGGACGTGGCACGCCATACCCTGGCTGGGGGTGCGGGCGAGCCGATGGCGTTTCAGCTCCGGTACTTTGAGATCGAACCGGGCGGATATTCGAGTTTGGAGAAGCACCGTCACGTTCATACCATCGTCGTCCTCCGCGGCGCCGGCCGGGTGGTGGTCGGCCGCGAGGTGTTCGACGTGGCGCCGTTTGATTTTGTGTACGTTCCCCCGAATATCCCGCATCAGTTCGTGAACGCCGGCGCCGAAACGTTCGGCTTCCTGTGCCCGGTCGACGCCGACCGCGATCCGCCGCAACCCCTGACGGGAGAGGAGCTTCACGACCTGTTGAGCGTTCCCGCTGTCCGGGAGGTTGTGCGAGTCCCGCAGTTTGACTTGTCCTTGCGTAGCCCCTAGAATGGCAGGTGGAGGGTCTCCCTGAATGATTACCATCACCGATCAAGCGGCGACGAAGCTGAAGGAGTTGCTCCAGACCCAGGAGCAGCCGGGCTTGTACCTGCGGTTGTTCATTCAACCCGGTGGGTGCGAAGGGTTCTCGTACGGTATGGGATTCGATGCCGAGCGCCGCACCGACGACCAGATCTTCGAGCGCGGCGGCGTGCAGGTGCTCGTGGACGCCAGCAGCCTCCAGTACCTGAGCGGGGCACAGATCGACTATACGAAATCGACGTTTGGCGAAGGCTTCACGGTCCGCAACCCCAACGCCGTTTCGACCTGCGGGTGCGGGCATTCATTCCGGACGCGTCATGACGCGGGCCAGGCTCAGCCGTGTGATGACGCCGCGGCGCATACGCAGACGACACAAG
>Ga0209375_1000284_pt1 | contig 46586 bp, 49 predicted proteins | sample GraSoiAngelo_131_FD_185888 | JGI IMG/M metagenome (GOLD analysis project Ga0209375, IMG submission 185888) | Grasslands soil microbial communities from the Angelo Coastal Reserve, California, USA - 14_0929_02_30cm (SPAdes) (version 2) | ecosystem: Environmental > Terrestrial > Soil > Grasslands ...
CGCAATGATCTGTCCGTCGTGCGGGGTCAAGGCGCCATGGATCCCGGATGAGCCCGCCGTAGACCCGCGACTGATCCGAGTCGCTATGTGGGGTGGGGGCATCGTCCTGTTCATCCTCTTGCTCTTCACGTCTGGAATGCTGATATTCGGGCCGGCAGCCGAGGACGCGGAACGAAGTCATACACCGCCACGTGCCGATGCGCCGGCTCATGAAGCGCGCTAACGACGCGACGAGCCAGCGTGCTGCGCGGCCCCGTGTCGGTGGCTCGATGCCAGAGGCGCGGGTCGGCGGCGATCGCACCCCTGCTACTCCCGCCGTGACGACCCGGCGATCATCAGTAGCAGAGGCGCTCGGCCTCGAGCGCAATATCGTCGCCGTGTCCATCGCGATGTTCCTGCTCGCGCTCGGCGAGCACCTCTGGAAGCGCTTCCTGCCGAAGTACCTGGAGATGCTCGGCGCACCCGTCGCCGCCATCGGGTTCTTCGGGACGTGTGAGGACTTCCTCGACGGCGTCTACCAGTACCCGGGCGGATGGATCGGCGATCGATACGGTCGTCGCCGCGCGCTTCTGCTCTTCGTCGCGCTGGCAGCGATCGGCTATGCTCTCTACTGGTTGGCCCCGTCGTGGCCGTTCGTCTTCGCGGGTCTCGTCTTCGTCACGGCGTGGTCGAGCATGGCCAGCCCGACGCTCTTCGCCGTCATCGGCGACGCGCTGCCCAAGGATCGCAGGGCACTGGGGTTCACGGTGCAGTCGATCCTGAGGCGCGTGCCAATCGCCCTCGCGCCAACCCTCGGGGGTTTGGCGATCGCCGCGTACGGCCTGCGAAGCGGTGTCCACCTCGGGCTCGCTGCAACCGTCGTGCTCGCGGTCGTGACGCTGGGAGTTGTCAGCCGCGTCAATATCCCGGTGACACCAGACCCGGTCCCGACGGACATCGTGGCGGTATGGCGATCGCTCCCCAGCCCGCTTCGCTGGCTGCTCACCTCGGATATCTTTATCCGCACCTGCGAGGGGCTAGTCGACGTCTTCCTCGTGCTCTACGCCATCAACGTGATCGGCATCAGCGCCCCGGCTTACGGTGTCCTCATCGCCGTTCAGATGACGACCGCGATCCTCAGCTACTTCCCTGCCGCGAAGCTCACCAATCGGTTCGGTCGGAAGCCGTTTGTGATCGCTACCTTCGTCGCCTTTTCCCTGTTCCCGATCGCGGTCGTCCTGGCCGGGAGCTTCTCGGCCCTCGTGCTCGCCTTCATCGTCGGCGGCCTCCGTGAGCTCGGCGAGCCAGCGCGCAAGGCGCTCATCGTCGATCTCTCCGAGCCGGCGGTCCGCGCCCGCTCCATCGGGCTGTACTATCTCATCCGCAGTCTGGCGATCGCGCCCGCCGCTTTCATCGGCGGACTGCTCTGGCAGCTCTCGCCCGCGCTCCCGTTCTGGGTGGCGGGCGCGATTGGCCTCGTCGGCGTGCTCGTGTTCGCAGGGACGGTCGAGGAGCGCTACGCCGGGTGACGCACCTAGGGTTCTTGACCACGGCCGCGGGGCCTACTACACGGCCGCTATCCGTGGGACGGGCAAAAGGAATGAGCGTGCCGTGATGTTTGGCGCCCCTCCGGCTTGGCCAATCTACGGATGGGAACACCGCCCGATCAACCGCGAGCTCGAGATACTAGGCCGAATGTTGATGCTAGGATACCGCCGCACGACCGCTGCAGCTTCGACGAATGATCGCTAACTACGCGTGAAATTGGTGCCCCCGGGGTGACTCGAACACCCGGCACGCAGTTTAGGAAACTGCTGCTCTATCCACCTGAGCTACGGGGGCACGCGGACTTACGAGACACTCCTAGTGGATTTTACCGCGTTGTGCAGATTTTGTGCCGAACCCTTCACTTCGCCCAGCGTTGGCTCTTCAAAACGATATAGCGAACCGCTCGAGCCCGATCACCATCGTCGCGGGCGACCACCTCCAAGTTCGATGAGGAGAACGACGGAGTCCGCGGCGAGTCGCACTCCGGTCGACGAAGAGGATCAGCGCGCGTTCTCTGCCTCCCTCCTGAGGCGAGCATCGCGGACCGGCAGCCAGGCGGCGCCCTGTACGAACGAACCCTGGTCGTCCAGCGCGGCGAGCTGGTGGCCCCCGAAGCTCTCCGAGGCTTCGACAGGGATGAACCCCCAGGACCACGCCAGGAGCGTGTGAAGCGGCGCGTGGAGTAGCCGCCCGGCGGGGATCACCTCTCCAGGCATCCCCCACGGTGTATGCGCGGGGGCGACGAGGTTCTCGATCATCCAGACCATCACATCCTCCGCTCTTCGCACTTCGGACACCAGCTCGACGTGCTCCGCATGAACGTGTAGTCGGGCTTCTCAAAGACCTGCTCGTCCTCCCACAGCCGTCGGTGGAGCAGGACGCACCACCACGGGGTCATCGGGCCAGTCGTGGACCGGTTGATCCACATCCGCTTCTGGCTCGTCGTCGTGCGTCGGACCGTCCCAATCGGCCTCGGGTTCGCTGATGAGGCGAGCACAATCTGATGCGACCCCCGGGTCCTCACAGACGTCAAGTCTCCCGCCACGGCCCTCCTCGGCTAGCCGCGAGGGCCGGCCGGGGCGCTCGGGGTTCTGGACGGATGGAGCGGGACCGCCATTCGGCGCCGACTCCGCGCTCGCGCGCCTCCACTCCTGCCTGACACGCGGTGCAGCACTGGGCGAATGGCAGCGCCTTGAGCCGCCCGAGCCCGATGACCGTGCCGCAGCTGCGGCAGATCCCGTACTCGTCTCGGGCCAGACGCTCGAGCGCAGCGTCGATCTGCGCGGCCTCGCGGCTCTCGCGGTCGAGCATGGCCACCTCGAGTTCTTCACCAAGCGACTCGACCGCGTTAGTCGCGTCCTCCGGGCTCCGGCGGGGCTCGCCTGTCCTGCGCTCCGCCATCCTCGCGCGGACTGACTCCCGGAGCTTGGCGCGCCTCTCCAGGAGAAGGGCTTCGAACGCCCTTACGATCTGGCGATCAAGCGAGCATGTCCTCCCCATAACATCCTCATCTCGTCCCGGCGTTACAGCGTGAGCAGCAGGGCCTCCACCTGAGCCTTCCCCGGTCCGAGGGCGGGGCGAAGGCCCCGACAGTTTCGGAATGGGGTCGGGCTCGCAGTGTCTCGCGCGTCCGTTGCTGGGCCAGGTAGATCCGACGACGCTCTTCAATCGTGAGCCGGTTCATCCTGCACTCCTCGAGCGCACCGCGACCATGGTTCAGCCTAGGCTCGATGGTAAACACTCGACATCAGGTGGTTCAGGGGGTCGGCAGAGGGAAGATGCCTGAGAGCGCCGGGCCGCGCCTCGCTCGTCCGGCGACCGCTGAAGGTCACGTCAAGACTTTTCCGTGTAGTATTTCGGGTTTTACCCGAATTTCCGGAAGGATGAAGCCGCGCCTAGCATCCCATCATGCGCCAAGCGGTCTCGATCCACGGCGCAGTCACGGCCCGGCGGCGTCGCGCCTCTCCGGTTTGCCAGCGGTGACGATGTGGATCGGAAGGGGCGAGTCCCGCGGAGGGCAGTCTATGGCCCGTCTGCTCGTCATCGTCTCCCGCAACGAACCGTCACGCACCACGTACCTGAAGTATGTCTTCGCCAGCGAGACCGTGGATGTGATCCTCGACCGTCGGGCAGAGGAGCGTCGGCGGTTTCCACTCCGTGAGCGAAGGGCGGTCGAGAGGCGCCGTGAGGACCGGCGCCAACGGGACATCGCCAAAGATCTCCAGACTTACGGCTGGGCGGTGGTGAGGCGCTAGCCGGTACGTCCTCTGGCGCCACGTACGCCGTTCTACCGTCTCGGCTGCAGGAGACGCGCTTGATCCGGAAGGGTCGTGTCGTGCCCGTCATGGTCTGTGCCGGCTTCGGCCTCGCGTTCCTCACGGTCTATCGGCTGGCCTGGGCCCAGCACGTGCCCGCCGAATCTCACCCGGCCGGCGCTTTCGCCGTCATCGCAGTGGTAAGCCTCGTGGGCCTTCTCATCGCCGTCATCGCGGTTGGCGATCTCCGAGAGAGGCGCGCCGCCGAGGCCATGCGTCTCCAATCATCAGTGACTGGTGCCTTGCGCCGCCAAGCGGCGCCGATTGAACTCCATCTCACCCTCAACGTTCACGTGCCCTTCTGGCGGGGCTCGCCGGCTCTGATTGAGGTGGCCGGCCACGTGGCCGCACCCGAGCAGAGAGACGTTGCGCTCGGGATCGTACGTGCGGAAGTGTCTCGACTCCGCCAGGACTTCGTCGTCGAGGATCGTATCTCGATTACTCCCCGATAGACCTCCTTACCCTTCAAGGACGGTGTCACGCGGGCGTCTCAGGGTTTTCCCCCCTGCCGCCTCCATGGTTCTCCGAATTTCACGAAGGGACGTCGCGGGCCTAGCCTCGCTTCTGTGGTCCGTCTGCTCCTCATCGTCTCGCGCACCGACCCGGGACACTACACGTATCTCAAGCGTGTCTTCGGCGGTGCGGCCGTGGACGTCATCGTCGACCGGCGGGTGGCGGAGCGGCGCCAGCGTCTGGAGCAAGCGGCAGACGACCGGCGCCAAGAGTCCAGACGCCAACGCGACATCAGCATGGATCTCCAGGCGTCCGGCTGGGCGCTGGTGAGGACCGCCTAGTCCTAGGCCTTCGCCGCGCTGAGCCCTCGCACGACGGGCCTGTTGACGTCAGCGACGGACCTCGTCGATGCTATCTCGGACATGAGCCCTGGCGGCCACCTCATGACCGCGGTGCTCGCCGCTGGCGCCGGCCTGGTCCTCACGGGCTCGGCTCCGCTCGCGGCCGGCATCGTCGCCGGCGGATTCCTCATCGACGTGGACCACCTGGCGGACTACCTGATCGTCGAGCGCCGGCGCGAGCTCACGCCGGCCGCCTTCCTCCGCCACTACATCGAGGGCCACACACGACGGGTGGTCCTGGTACTCCACTCCTACGAGCTGTGGCTGGCCCTTGCCGCGCTCGCGTGGTGGCTCGACTCGGCGTGGCTCGCGGGCTACCTCGCGGGGGGTGCGATGCACCTGGGGCTCGACATCGTCTTCAACGGCCGGCTCACGCCGAAGAATATCTTCGCGTTCTACAGCCTGGGCTTTCGCCTCGCGCACGGCTTCGACGCCACGACGCTCTTCGGCTCGGAGCCCCGCATCGCGCCCGCAGGCTTCTGGCGCTCGTTCATCTTCGGCTCTCGTCTCGCGCGCGCGTCGCGGCCGCGGGGCTGACACCGAGCGCCGTCGATCTCAGAAGAAGTCCGACGGATCCACGCCACGCGCCGCGAGCAGCGCGCGCAGCTTCCGCAAGCCTCCGGCCTCGATCTGGCGGACGCGCTCGCGGGTGAGGCCCAGGCGCCGGCCGATCGCCTCAAGCGTCTCGGGCGGTTCGCTATCGAGGCCAAAGCGGCGGCGGAGGACCAGGCGCTCATTCTCGGCGAGGTCGTCGAGGACGGACACGAGGTCTGCGCGCTCGCGTAGCAGGGCGCCGACGGCGTCGCTCGGGCCGGGCGACGGATCGGCGACGAGGTCGGCGACACGGCCCTCGCCGTCCTTCAGCGGGGCCTCGAGCGACACCGGGCGCTGGTTGATCTCCTCGAGCTCCTCCACCTGCTCGACGCCCATGCCGAGGGCGGCGGCCAGCTCGGCGGACGTCGGCGGGCGCCCGAGCTCCTGGCTCAGTCGCTTCTGCTCGCGCGCGTAGCGCCCGAGCAGCAGCTCGACGTGCACCGGGAGGCGGATCGTCCGCGCCTGGTTCGCGAGCGCCCGCTCGACCGCCTGGCGCACCCACCACGCCGCGTAGGTCGAGAAGCGGGTGCCGCGCTCGGCGTCGAACTTGTCGACGGCGCGCAGGAGCCCGAGGTTTCCCTCCTCGATCAGGTCGGGAAGCGGGAGGCCGCGGTTCAGGTAGCGGCGGGCGATCTGCACGACGAGGCGCAGATTCGACTCGATGAGCTTCGCCTTCGCGGCCTCGTCGCCGGTGCGGGCCCGCCGCGCGAGCTCCACCTCCTGCTCGCGCGTCAGGAGCGGGATCCGCGCGATCTCCTTCAGGTAGACGCGGAGGTTCTCGCGGCTGGTCTCGCGTGTCTCGTCCCGAACGTCCTCGTCGACCTCGTCGGGCAGCGTGTCGAGCGGCTCGTCGGGAAGGACCTCGTGGGCCTCGTCACTCATCGGACGGATTGTCGTCCGTCTCCTCCACGCGCGCAATCCGCGGCGGGAGCGGCAGGAGGTACAGGGGATTGTAGGTGCGCCCCTGGCGACGGATCTCGAAGTGCAGATGGTCGGTCGTCGCGCGGCCGGTCCGGCCAACCGTCGCGATCGTCTCGCCGGCCGCGACCCGGTCGCCCGCCTCGACGAGGTTCGCATCGTTGTGGGCGTAGACCGTGAGGAAGCCGCCGTCGTGCGCGATCTTGACGACGCGACCGTAGCGGGGCTCGACGCCGCTCATCACGACGACGCCGGGTGCCGCCGCCTTGACGGGCGTGCCGGGCTCGGCCTTGATGTCGATGCCGGCGTGCCAGCCGCTGCGCCGCCGGCCGAAGGTGGAGGACACGGGGCCCTCGATGGGCCAGACGAACACCCCGCCGAGCTCGTCCGCATCGGGCACTCCGAGCTCGAGGTGCTCCGGGACGCGCGGGCTCGGCGGCCGCGACGCGGGCCGCGCGGCGGCGCGCTCGCCCGCGTCGTCTTGCTGCACGGCGACGCGGCGTACGCTCGCGGACGGCGCGAGCGGGATGTCGAGGCGTTGGCCGATCCTGAGCACGACGCGCGCGCTCGGCAGGCGATTTTCGGCCACGATCGCCATGACGCTCACGCCGTAGCGCTCCGCGAGCTTGACGAGCGTGTCGCCGGCCTTCACCTCGTGGACGCGCGGCTCGGCGGGCACGCCGTCCAGGGGCGCACCGGCGGCCGCCGCGGACGCGCTCACGACGACGACGAGCCCCGCCGCGGCCAGGCCGAGCATCGTGACATCACGACGCACGCCGAGCCTCACGGCTCGAACTCGGCGAAGCGGATGTCGAACGAGGCGAAGCGGCCGGTGGGCGGGAGCCAGCGGACCGTCACCTTCTCCACGCGTGACAGCGGCGGCCCTTTCTCCAGCTCGCGAACGAACTCCTGGATCAGCGCGCGCGGCCCCTCGGCCCGTGCCCGCACGCGGCCGTCCTTGAGGTTCGCCACGAAGCCCGAGAGCCCGAGCCGCTCGGCGCGCCGCTGGGCGAAGTTGCGGTACCCGACTCCCTGCACGTAGCCCTCGATGACGATCTCCGCCGCGGATCGTGGCTCACTCATGCGGGCTCGACTCGGATTCGGGGACCGCCCGGCGACCGGCCGACGCTGGCCGCCGGGCGGAAGAACATTGGTCGGGGCGAGAGGATTTGAACCTCCGACTTCACGGTCCCGAACCGTGCGCGCTACCAGGCTGCGCTACGCCCCGACGCGACCGGCTTATTGTACACAAGCCGGGTCACGTCTCCCACGCGTACTTTCCGACGAGTTTGACGAACTTGCATTCGCCGCACTCGCGCGTCTTCATCTCCCCACCGACCTTCTCGACCAGCGTCAGCACCTGGTTCACGGCGTCGCCGATCGGCACCACCATTCGCCCGCCCTCGGCGAGCTGCTGGAAGAGCGGCGGTGGCACCGCGGGTCCGCCGGCGGTGACCAGGATCCGGTCGAACGGCGCCTCGTCCGGCCACCCGAGCGTCCCGCTGCCAACGCGGACCCACACGTTCGTGTGGCCGAGCTGCTCGAGGAGGGCACGGGCACGCTCCGCGAGGCGCGGCAGCCGCTCGACCGAGCACACGCGGCGCGCCAACTCGGCGAGCACCGCCGTCTGGTAGCCCGAGCCCGTGCCGATCTCGAGCACCTTCAGGCGCCCCGAGAGCTCGAGGAGCTGCGTCATGAGCGCGACGATGTAGGGCTGGGAGATGGTCTGCTCCTCGCCGATCGGGAGCGGGTGGTCACCGTACGCGCGCCCGCGCAGGGCTTCCTCGACGAAGAGGTGGCGGGGCACCTTCCCCATGGCGCTGAGCACGCGCGCGTCGGTGATCCCGCGGCGCACGAGCTGCTCCTCCACCATCTGCGCGCGCACGAGCTCGAACGGGTCCCACACCCGCGCCACTACTCGCTCCGCGCGCGCTTTCGGGCCGTCGGGCGGTACTGGGCGTCGAGGCTTCTCCCAAAGTCCGCGAGCGCGTCGACCGCTCGGTGGTCGGTGAGGTCGAGGTGGAGCGGCGTGATCGAGACGTAGCCCTCGTGCAGCGCGCCCATGTCCGTGCCCTGGAGCTCCTCCCACTGGGCCTCGCCCGCGCCGATCCAGTAGTGGGTGCGCCCCCTGGGATCCGTCTGCTCCACGATCTTCTCGCTGTAGACGCGGTGGCCGAGCCGCGTGAGGCGGATGCCGCGCGGCGGATGCGCCGGCACGTTGACGTTGAGGAGGGTCTTCTTGGGCAGGCCCGTGACGAGCACCCGCAGCGCGATGAGCCGCGCGAGCTCGGCGGCGACGGCCAGGTCGCCGTCGGGCGCGAGCGACACGGCGACCGAGGGCACGCCGAGCAGCGTCCCCTCCATCGCCGCCGACACGGTACCGGAGTACGTCACATCGTCGCCGAGGTTCGTGCCGTGGTTGACGCCGGCGACGACGAGCACGGGGCGCTCGGCCAAGAAGCCCAGCACGCCGAGGTTGACGCAGTCGGAGGGCGTGCCGTTCACCGCAAACCGCCGCTCCCCGAGGCGGTCGACCCGGAGCGGCCGGTGGAGGGTCAGCGCGTGGCCACAGGCGCTCTGCTCGCGCTCCGGCGCCAGGACATACACGTCGCCGAGCTCGGCCAGCGCCGCTTCGAGAGCGGCGAGTCCGGGCGCGTGGACGCCGTCATCGTTGGTGACCAGCAGCGCGGGCATCGGAGAGAAAAATGGTCGGGGCGACTGGATTTGAACCAGCGACCCCTAGACCCCCAGTCTAGTGCGCTACCGGGCTGCGCCACGCCCCGACCTCAGGCGTGAATTGTCGCAGAATCCCCCCACCCCTTCAAGGGACCAGGCGCGCGCGGAGCGCGCTGAGGCGGTCGCGGATCCGCCGGAGCGCCTCGGCGTAGATCGTTTCCTTCATGCCGAGCTCGAGCTGGTCGCTCGACTTCCGCGATTCGGCGATGAGGCGCTTCTTGGCGCCCTCGAGCGTGAGGCGCTCTTCGTAGAGCAGGGCCTTGATACGCTGCACGAGGTCGAGGTCGCGCCGGCGATAGAGGCGCTGTCCCGCCGGGTTCTTCTTCGGCCGGAGGAGCTTGAACTCCGACTCCCAGTAACGGAGGACGTACGCCGGCACGCCGGTGATCGTCTGGACCTCGCCGATCCGATAGTAGAGCTTCTCGGGGGCGGGCGTCGGTCCGTCGGTTACGGCGTGGCGCTGTTGATCCGTTGCTTGAGCCCCTTGCTCGGCTTGAAAGTGAGCACCCGACGGGCCGTGATCTCGATCGATTCGCCCGTCTGAGGATTCCGTCCACGCCGTGAGGCCTTCTTCCGGATGCGGAAGTGCCCGAAGCCGACGATCTTGACGTCCTCACCCCGCTCGAAGCAGCGGAAGATGATGTCGAAGACGGACTCGACGACCGATGACGACTGGCGCTTGGAGAGCCCGTGGGCCGCGACGGCATTGACCAGATCGTTCTTCGTCACGGTGACGCCTCACCTCCTCGCGAGGAAGGGCTTGTAGCCCGTCGCCTCGAGCTCCTTCAGCGCCGAGGTCGCGGCGGCGCGATCCGGGTAGGGCCCGACCCGCACGCGGTGGAGCCCGTCGCCGCCCGGGTTCGCCGCGGGCGTGCTCGCCGGGGAAGCCGCCGCGCCGGACCGGCGCACCTGGACCTTCAGACCCATGGCGGCCAGGTCCTTGGACAGCGCCACGGCGTCGCGCAGGGGCAGGCTCGGTCGGACGACGACGCCGTCACGCGCGGGCTCGGTCGTGAGCCCCTTGGCGGAGAGCTTCGCGGTGACGTCCGCGAGGGCCGCCCCGCCGACGAACACGTCGTACTTGTCGGAGCCCACGTCGCCACCGGGCGGCGCTGCCGGGGTGTTGCCCGGGTTGTGCCGCGTCGGACCGCCCGTGGAAGACTCCTCGACGGGGTAGTTCTGGTCACGCAGTCGCGCGGCGAGCCGCTTGGCGCTTTCCAGGTCCTTGAACGCGCCGACCTGGACCCAGTAGGCGCCGCGCGCCGGGGCCACGGGCGTCGCCGTCGCCTTCGCAACCCGGCGTGCGGTCTGCTTCGCGGGCTTCGTCGTCGTGGGGCGCTCCGCCTGCTTCTCTTCAGTCGTGGCGGGCTGAGCCGCGGGTGCGGGCGTCGGGGCCGGCGCGACCGCGGGTGGTTTCGGAGCGGGAGGCTGAGCAGGAGCCGGGGCCTGAGCAGGAGCTGGTGCCAGAGCCGGAGGAGGAGCCGGCGTCGCCACCGCGGGCGCTGCCGGCTTCGGAACGACGGCAGGCTTGACCCCCGGGGGGTTCACCACGTCGAGGACGTACGGCACGGCGAGCGCGCCGATGACCCCGACCACGATCAGGACCAGGATTACTCGGAACCACAAGGCGGCGAAGATCGACCGGCGCGGCTCGACGTCATAGAGCCCGCCCCCCCGTTTGTCGTCAGCTGCCATTTGCGCGTCATCTTAGCATAGACGTTGGAATTTCCGTGCGTTCCGTGGTCCCACGCGAGAACACGAGATCGCCGAAGAAGGCCCCGGCATCGCCCCGCGTGTCGTCACTGTCGATCATGACAGCCACCTGCCCCACCCGAGGCGGCTGGCGCCCGAACAAGGCGGCGTAGTCGGCGGCGACGTTCCGCTCCTGGCGCTGCCAGGCGCCCAGGCGCGACGTCCCGGACTCGACCACGACGACCCTGACGTTGGCCGCCTTCGGGCTCGTGAGCTGGGTCCCGACGGGCGCACGGCTGTCCCAGACATAGCCGATCACGTCGCTGTTCGTAAAGGGTGCGGGCCAGCGCGGGAAAATGACGTAGACCTGGGCGGCCTCGTCGTCGGTCGCCGCGTGGCGCACGTCACCAGCCGCCGGGAGGCGGACCACCTTCCACGACCACGTGAGGAGCGGAAACTCTCTGAGATCCACGATCACGTCACGATAGAGGGCGAACGATGCCTGCGAGCTCCGCAGCGAGAGCGCCGGGCCCGATTCGGCGCGCACGAGCTCGATCGAGGCGCGACCGGCAAACTCCCTGAGCGTCCAGCCGGGCGGCACCCCTTCGACCGGCAGCTGACGCGAGACCCGGTCGGCGACGCGGACGACGATGCGGCCCGCGGCGTCGGGCAGCGGCACACGACGCCCCGGAATGAGCGCCGCCACCGGGGAGACCGCCGGCGCGCCAGCGGAGTCGCCGAGCCCGGATGCGGGCGGCGGGCCGGCCCGTCTGCCGAAGTAGAACGCGCGGTGGCGCGGATTCGACCAGAGGACGCCCGCGCCGCTCGCGAGGACGAGCGCGAGCAACGTGATGGCGAGGTTCCGCTCGCGGCGGCTCACCGGCGGACCTTGCGGGCTCGCGCGCGCTTCGCCGCTCCCTTCCGGAGCGAAAGGCGGATCGGCGTGCCCGGGAATCCGAAGGCGCGCCGCAGGGACTTTATCAGGTAGCGCTGGTAGGACGGGTGGACGTCGTCGGGCTTGTTCACGCGCAGCGCGAAGGTCGGGGGAGCCGCGCTCACCTGGGCGGCGGATTTCAAGATCAGCGGCACGCCGGCGATCGAGACGGGGCGGCGCTCGATTGCCGAGCGGAGCGTCGTGGTGACCTCCGTCGTGCCGACCCGTCGGCCAAACGCGGCGGCGACCTCGTCGATCGTGTCGAACAGGTCGGACACGCCCTCGCCGCGCACGGCAGAGGTGAAGCAGACGGGAGCGTGCTCGAGAAAGGGCAGCCGGTCGCGGAGCTGCTCGACGACGTCCGCCTTGGTCACCAGTCCCTTGGGCACCAGATCCCACTTGTTGACGACGAGCACGGCCGCGCGGCCCGCCTGATCTGCGTAGCCCGCGATGTGAGCGTCTTGCGCCGTGACTCCCTCGGCGGCGTCGAGGACGACCAGCGCCACATGGCACCGCTCGAGGCTCCGGAGCGCCATCACCACGGCCAGCTTCTCGAGGGGCTCGAAGACGCGCCCCTTGCGCCGGATGCCCGCAGTGTCCACGAGCACGTATGTGCGCCCCTCGTAGACGAGCGTCGTATCCACAGCGTCCCGGGTCGTGCCCGGGGCCTCGTGTACGAGCACCCGCTCGGCGCCCACCATCGCGTTCACGAGCGACGACTTGCCGACGTTCGGCCGGCCGACGACCGCCACGTCCACCGGCGCGCCTGGACGCGGCGGAGGCGTAGAGACCTCAGGAATCCTGGCGCGCAGCAGCTCGAGCAGCTCGCCGACGCCTCGGCCGTGCTCGGAGGAGACCGGGACTGGCTCGCCGACGCCGAGACGATAAAGGTCGGCGAGGCCGGGCTCCTGCGCCGGCCCGTCGACCTTGTTGGCCGCGAGCACGACCGGCCGACCGGTGCGGCGGAGGACGCGCGCGATCTCGGCGTCGAGCGCCGTCGCCCCGTCCCGTCCGTCCACCACGAAGAGCACGAGGTCCGCCTCCTCGACGGCAGTGAGAATCTGACGGCGCACGCCCTCGATCAAGGGCTCCTCCGAGGAGGGGTCGAACCCGCCCGTGTCGATCACCGTCGCTTGCCAGCGCTCGAAGCTCACCTGGCCATAGAGCCGGTCGCGGGTGACGCCGGGGACGTCGCGCACGAGCGCCCGGCGCCTGCCGACGAGCCGGTTGAAGAGCGTAGACTTGCCGACGTTCGGCCGACCGACGATCGCGATGACGGGCAGATCGGTGGAGCGGGCCATCGCCGTGGACCGCTCACGCGCGGCCGAGGGCTCCGAGGAGCGCGCTCGGCGACGGCTCGACGACCCGCACCGGCACGCCGAGGTCGCGCCCGAGGTCGGCGGGCGTCAGGTCGTCGAGGAACACGCCGTCCGCGTCACGGACTGCGACGGCGGGAACGAGCACCGCGCGCCCGAGGTCGGGCAGCGTCGCGAGATGCCGCCGGATGTCCTGGCCGGTGAGGAGGCCCGCGACGCCGATTGCGCTGCCGAAGAAGTCGTTCGGCACGGGCACGACCCGGACGTCGGCGCCGTCGAGCCCGGCCCCTCTGAGCAGCGCGCCGAGGCGCGGGCCGAACATCTTCCCCGTGACGAGCGTGACGGGTCCCCGCACCGCGGGCCGCGACCGCCGCGCGATCGCCCGGGCGAAGCCGTCCTCGAACCGGCGGACCAGCCCGATTCCGTCCTCGACCACCGGAAACCCCTCGTAGGCGCGGGCGGGCGGCAGCGCCCGGCCAGCGAGCAGGTAGATCTCGTCGGCGAGGAAGACGAAACGGCTGCCGAGCGCGGCGAGCCAGCCTTGCTGCCAGCCCTCCACGACCCCGATCAGCGCGCGCGCCTCGTCCGGGGTGAGGCTCCGGAGCGCGGGCAGCCGCTCGCGGTGACGCGTGAGCCCGACGGGGACGATCGCGGTCGTCGCGACCCGCGGATGGAGGGGGGCGAGGTCGAAGACGGTGCGCTCGAGGGACGGGCCGTCGTTCCAGCCCGGACAGAGCACGATCTGGGCGTGCATGCGGATCCCCGCCTGCGCGAGGCGCTCGAGCCGCGGGAGGATCTCGGCGGAGACGCGCGGGCGCCCGAGCAGCGCGTGACGCAGCGTCGGGTCGGTCGCGTGGACGGAGATGTAGAGCGGCGAGAGCCGCTGCTCGATGATGCGCTCGAACGCCGCCTCGTCGAGATCGGTGAGCGTGATGTAGTTGCCGTGGAGGAACGACAGCCGGAAGTCGTCGTCCTTGACGTAGAGGCTCCGCCGCATCCCCTTCGGGAGCTGGTGGATGAAGCAGAACACGCACTTGTTCGCGCAGGTCGCGATCTCACCCGCCCGGGGCGGCTCGAGCTCGACGCCGAGATCGGCGCCGCGGCGCTCGAGCGGGAGCGTCAGCGCGGCGCCCTCCCGCTCGACCGTGAGCGCGAGCGTCTCCTCGCCCGCGTGGAAGCCGAAATCGATCGCGTCCCGGAGCCGTTGGCCGTTGATCGCGAGGACCCGGTCGCCGCGGGCGAGGCCGGCCCGAGCGGCCGCGGTGCGCGGTCGGACGCGGGCGACCACCACCCCGGCCGCGTCAGCGGACGATGGCGTCTTCACGAGACTCTTCGCGCTCCTCGCCCGGCTCTAAGAAATTCATCCCCTGCACGATGTACTGCAGGCCCGAGATGACCGTGAACGCCGCGGCCAGCCAGAGCACGAAGCGCGGGACGAGCGGCAGGTGCAGATAGCGCGCGACGAGCCCGGTCAGCACGGTCAGGACCTGGAAGAACGTCGCGGCCTTGCCCGCCCACGTCGGCCGCGGGTGGACGCGCGCGCCGAGCATATAGACGAGGAGCGTACCGACGACGAGGATCACGTCGCGGCTGATCACGACGGCCGCGATCCAGAACGGGAGCACCTTGAGATAGGTCAGCGTCACGAAGGACGCCGTGAGCAGGAGCTTGTCGGCCATCGGGTCGAGGAACGCGCCCAGGCGGCTCTGGCTTCGCTGCCGGCGGGCGATCCAGCCGTCGAGCAGATCCGTGAGGGCGGCGGCCGCGAAGACGACGAGCGCCGGTCCCGGCTTCCGGTACACGAGGAGCGAGACGAAGACCGGGATCAGGAGGATGCGGAGGATCGTGAGCCAGTTGGCAAGCCCCATGGACGAGCGCTCAGTCTAGCATCTCGATCGACGCTGCGGGCGGGCCGAGGAGGTACGGCGCGAGCCGTGCACGGAGCGCCCGCGGCAGTTGGACCTCGAGGCGCACGGCGTCGGGCCCGTCGGCGCGGGCGAGCACGCGCCCTCGCTCGTAGCACAGCGCGAGCGCGGGACCGTCCGCGTGCGGGATGGAGAGCGTGACGACCCCGGCGACCGGCAACGCCGCGTCGATCGCCGTCAGGAGCCGATCGATCCCGGCGCCGGTCGCCGCGGAGATCGCGACCCCTTGCCGGTACGCCCCGAGGTCGCCGTCGACCCGGTCCATTTTGTTGAACGCGAGCACCGTCGGCCGGTCGGCGACCTCGAGCTCGCCGAGGAGCGCCTCGACCGCCCGCATATGCTCCTCCATGGCCGGGTGGCTCGCGTCCACGACGTGCAGGAGGAGGTCGGCGTCCTTCAGCGCCTCGAGCGTGGCGCGGAACGCGGCGACCAGCTCGTGCGGAATCTTGCGGATGAAGCCGACCGTGTCCGTGAGGATGAACGGCTGGTGGTCCGCGGGCTCGACCAGCCGCGCCGCGGGATCGAGCGTGACGAAGAGCCGATCCGCGGTCGTGAGGGCCACGCCGGCGAGACGGTTCAGGAGCGTCGTCTTGCCCGCGTTGGTGTACCCGACGAGCGCGACGACGGGCGCGCCCATCCGCCGCCGCCCGGCGCGCTGGAGGCGGCGGTGGACCTGGACCCGCTCGAGCTCGCCCCGGATCTTCATGACGCGGCGGCGGATGACGCGGCGGTCGGACTCGAGCTGGGTCTCGCCCGGACCCCGCGTGCCGATGCCGCCGCCGAGACGCTCGAGGTGGCGCCACTGTCCCACGAGCCGCGGCAGGAGATAGGTGAGCTGGGCGAGCTCCACCTGGAGCTTGCCCTCGCTCGAGCGCGCGCGCTGCGCGAAGATGTCGAGGATCAGCGCGGTGCGGTCGACCACTTTGATCCCGAGCGCCTTGGAGACGTTGCGCTCCTGGATGGGCGACAGCTGGTCGTCGGAGACGAAGAGGTTGGCGTCCCTCTCCTGCGCCGTCCGCCCGATCTCTTCGATCTTCCCCTTACCGAAGTAGAGCGCCGGGGTCGGCGACCGCAGCTCCTGGACGACGCGCTCGACGACGGAGCCGCCGGCCGCCTCGACCAGCCCCACCAGCTCTTCGAGCGACTCCTCGATCTCCCACCGACGCTGCGAGGGCAGGCGCACCGCCCCGATGACGGCCCGCTCGCCGCTCCGTGTGACCCCGTTCCGCCGACCGTCTCTCACGCGGTCACGCCCTCCTTCCACGCCGGGGCGAGCTGGCGCGCGATCCTCTCGGCGACTCTCGCCGGGCTACCGGCCGCCTCGACGTCGATCCACTCGATGTCGGGCTCGCGCGTGAACCAGGTCCACTGCCGCTTGGCGTAGCGCACCGTGTCCCGCTGCATCCGCCGGAGCGCCTCGTCCTCCGTGAGCCGGCCCTGCTCGACCTCGACGAACTCACGGTACCCTATCGACTGGAGCGACGGCAGCTCGGGAGCGTAGCCCCGGGCCAGGAGCCGCCGGATCTCCTGCCTGAGGCCGGCGGCAACAAACGCCTGGGCACGCGCGCGCAAGCGCTTCGCTAGCGCCGCGCGGTCCAGTGTGAGCCCGACGTACGTCACGTCGTACGGCCCGCCAGCATCCCCCCAGCGGCCGGCACCGTAGAGCGCGCCGCCGCCCCCCCGCACGATCTCGAGGGCCCGGATCACCCGCACCTCGTCGTTCGGGTGCAGGCGTGCCGCGATCTCCGGCGCCAGGGACCGGAGCCGCTCCCAGAGCGCGGGACGCCCCTCACGGCGGGCGATCGCGGCCAGCTCACGCCGGAACGACGGATCGGCGGCGGGAGCCGTGTCGAGGCCGCGGACGAGCGCGCGGATGTAGAGCCCGGTGCCCCCGACGACGACGGGCACGGCGTCCCGCGCGCGGATCCGCTCGACGAGCGTCGCGGCGTCTCCGCGGAATCGAGCCGCCTGGTACCGGTCGTCGGGATCGACCACATCGATCAAGTGGTGGACGACGGCGGCGCGCTCCTCGGCGGTAGGCTTCCCGGTCGCCGCGTCCATGCCGCGGTAGACCTGCCGCGAGTCCGCGCTGATCACCTCGATCGGCAGCAGGCGGGCGAGCGCCACCGCGACCGCCGTCTTTCCGGCGCCGGTCGGGCCTGCGATCACGACCAGGCGGGGCTTCGCGTGTCCGGCCATCGACCCCAGTGTACGCGTCCTACCACTCCTCTCGGGCTCGTCGTGTCCGCTCGGCTCGCACGATCAGAATCATAGGCTCGCCTCGGCCGGCGGGGCCCCAGCCCCGCGACGCCCTGCGGCTCGCACTACCAGCTCCGCTTGAGCTCTCGCCGGATGTCACCCAGCGACACGCGGCTCACGATCGGCCGCCCGTGCGGGCAGAAGTAGGGCGTCGCGGCCGTGCCGAGTTCCGTCACGAGCCGCTCCATCTCCTCGCGCGCGAGCGGCGTATTCGCCTTCACCGCCGCCCGGCAGGCGACGAACGCCAACGCCCGGTCGACGGCCGGCTCGCCGGCCTTCGGCCCCGCGAACTCGTCCACCGCCGCCTCGATGAGCCGTTTGGGCTCGTCGCCCCTCAGGAGCGCGGGAACGGCGCGGAGGACGATCGCGCCGCCGCCGAACTCCTCGAAGGCGAAGCCGAGCCGCTCGAGCGGCGCCCGCCAGCGCTCGAGCACGGCCCGCGCGCCGGGCGCGAGGTCGAGCGGCTCGGGGAAGAGCAACGTTTGCGCGCCGGGCGTCCCAGCGTCGAGCTCGCGCCGGAGCCGCTCGAAGATCACACGCTCGTGAGCGACGTGCTGGTCGAGGAAGAAGACTTCCTCGTCGGACGCCGACACGACGAACGTGTCCTGGACCTGCCCGAGCACCCGGCCGAAGAGCGGACGCGCGTCCACGAGGGCGGCTTCCCCGAAGAGCGCGGCCTGCTCGGCGGCGAAGCTCGCGGGTCCGGTGGCGGGCGCCTGCGCCTCCCGGCCTTCTATGGGGACGCCAGGGACCACGGCGGGGCGCCGCAGCGCCTGCTGGAGCGCCGCGGCCACCGTCTCGGCGATCAGGCGCGGGTGGCGGAAGCGCACCCACGCCTTTGTGGGATGGACGTTCACGTCCACATCGGTCTCCGGGAGCGCGAGCGTGAGGACCACCATCGGGAACCGGTCACGCGGGAGCAGCGGCCGGTACGCGTCGAGCATCGCCTGCGTGAGGGCGGGATCGCGCACGGGACGTCCGTTGACGATCATCACCAGCTCCTCGCGGCCGCCGCGCGTCAGGTCGGGCGGGCTCGCGAGGCCGTCGATGGCGACGCCGTGCGCGGCGTGGTCCACGGCCAGGAGCCGGCCGGCGACCTCCCAGCTCCAGACGGCGCCCGCCCGCGCGCGCAGGTCCTTCGCCGCGGGCGCCGTGAGCGCGGCGCGCCCGTTGTTCGTCACGCGGAGCGCGACGACCGGATGCGCCAGCGCGAGCTGGGTGAGCGCGCGCAGGCTCGTCGCGAGCTCGGTGGCGGGCGCCTTCAAGAACTTGAGCCGGGCCGGCGTGTTGAAGAAGAGGTCGCGCACCTCGACGGTCGTCCCCGGCTCCCCAGGCACCGTGAGTCGCTGCGTGACCCTGCCGCCCTCGCCCGCGAGGCGCACACCCTCCGTCTGGCCGCGCGCGCGGCTCGTCAGGGTGAAGCGCGAGACCGCGCAGATCGCCGCGAGCGCCTCGCCCCGGAAGCCGAGCGTCGCGATCCCCTCGAGGTCCTCGTCGCCCCCGAGCTTGGAGGTCGCGTGCCGCTCGAGCGCGAGCGGCACGTCTTCGGGCGCGATGCCGGCGCCGTCGTCGGTCACCCGGATCAGAACGGCGCCGCCGTCCGACAGGTCCACCGCGATGCTCCCGGCCGCGGCGTCCAGCGCGTTCTCCACCAGTTCCTTGACCGCGGAGGCGGGACGCTCGACGACCTCGCCCGCCGCGATCTTGTTGACGAGGTGATCGGGCAGCCGTCGGATCCGCGTCACGCAGGCTCCTCGGGCAGGCCCGCTGATTCAGGCTCGCCTCGCGCCTCGGACGCGCTGCGGCTTCGCACGGCCACGGTCACAGGCTCGCCTCGCCTTCGGCTGCGGCTCGCACTCCCACGGCGCGAGCCGGCCTGGCGGCCCCTGCTCCAACAGCCCGCGCTTGCCATTTGTGCAGGAGGTTGAGCGCTTCGAGGGGCGTCAGGTGGGCGAGGTCGAGCGTCGCGAGCTCCGTGACGACGGGATCGGGCGCCGCGGACGCGAAGAGGCCGAGCTGGACGGCGTCACGCGCGTCGGCCCGCACCTGCCCCGCCTCTTCGAGCTCGGCGAGGAGCGCCTTGGCGCGCGCGATGACTTCGGGCGGCAGCCCCGCGAGCCGCGCCACCTGGATCCCGTAGCTCCGGTCGGTCGCCCCCGGCTGGACCTTGTGCAGGAAGATGATCTCGTCGTTCCACTCGCGCACCGCGACGTGGAAATTCCGCACACCCGGCAGCCGTCCGGCCAGGCGGGTCAGCTCGTGGAAGTGCGTCGCGAAGAGGACCTTCGCGCCCCGCCCCCGCTCGTGGAGCGCCTCGACGACGGCCCAGGCGATGGCGAGCCCGTCGAAGGTAGAGGTACCCCGCCCGACCTCGTCGAGGAGCACGAGGCTCCGCGGCGTGACGTTGTTGAGGATCGTGGCGGTCTCGACCATCTCGACCAGGAACGTGCTCTGGCCGCGGGCGAGGTTGTCCTGGGCGCCGACGCGCGTGAAGATCCGGTCGATCACGCCGATCCGCGCCTCGCGCGCGGGCACGAAGGCTCCCATCTGCGCCATGATCACGATGTGGGCCGTCTGCCGGAGGTAGACGGACTTGCCCGACATGTTCGGCCCCGTGAGGATGACGATGGGCGCCAGGCCGTCCTGCGCGACGTCGTTTGGCGTCACGACGACCCCGGGGTGGGCCTCGAGCACCGGGTGGCGGCCGTCGACGATCGAGAGGCCATCGCCGCGGTCCACGACGGGACGGACGTGGCCCCGCGCGTGGGCGATCTCGCCGAGTGAGGCGAGGGCGTCGAGCCGCGCCAGCGCGCGCGCCGTCGTGAGCAGCTCCGCGGCCTGCGCGCCGACCTGGCGCCGGACCTCCTCGAACAGCTCGTGCTCGAGCCGGCGGCGCCGCTCGTCGGCGCCGAGCACCTTGGCCTCGTACTCCTTCAGCTCCGCGGTCACGTAGCGCTCGGCGCCCGTGAGCGTCTGCCGGCGGATGTACCCGTCGGGGACGCGCGCCGTGTGGGCGTGGGTGACTTCGATGCCGTAGCCGAACACGCGATTGAACCGGACGCGCAGCGACGGGATCCCGGTGCGGACGCGCTCGCGCTCCTCGAGCCCGGCGATCCAGTCTCGCGCCTCTCTCGCCTCCCGCACGATCGCTCCGAGCGCGTCGTTCCAGCTCTCCCGGATGATCCCGCCGTCGTGCAGCCCGAGAGGCGGCTCGTCGACCAACGCGGCCTCGAGAAGCGCGCGCAACGGCTCGAGGTCGGCGAGGTCCGCCGCCGCGGCGGCGAGTAGCCGCGCCTCGACCCCCCGGCAGGTCTCGCGGATCTCGCCGAGCGGTGCCAGACACGCCCGGAGGCCGACCAGGTCGCGCGCGTGGGCCTGGCCGAGCGCCGCGCGGCTCGTCAGCCTCTCGAGGTCACCCATGGGCCGGAGGAGGGCGCGCAGCCGCGCGCGCCGGGCGGGCTCCGCGACCAGCGCGGCGACCGCGGCCTGGCGCTCGTCGACCGCCGCGGGATCGAGGAGCGGCCGGAGAAGCCAGTGACGGAGGAGCCGCGCCCCCATCGCCGTCATCGTCCGGTCGAGCACGCCGAAGAGCGACGCGCGAGCGTCCCCGCCGCTGCCCTGGAGGAGCTCGAGGGTCTCGACCGCCGTCGCGTCGAGGACCATGGCGTCCACCGCCGTGAGCCGCGTGAGGTGCCGGAGGTGACCGAGCGCGGCGCCCTGGGTGGCCCGGAGGTAGGCTAGGGCGAGGGCCGCGGCCTCCACCCCCGCGGTCATGTCACCGACGCCGAACCGGTCGAGCGCGTCGACCTGGAAGTGGGCACAGAGATCGGCGGCGGCGCGGCGCGGGCCGCCCGCATCGGGCTCCCAGACGGTCAGCGTCGCACCGCTGGCCTCGAGGCGCGCGAGGAGCGCGCGGTCCTCGCGCGTCCGCGCGGGCATCAGGATCTCCGCGGGCCGCCGGAGCAGCGCGGCGGCGAGCACGGCATCCTCGCGCGCGCCGTCCTCGCCGACCCAAAAGTCACCCGTGGACACGTCGAGGAGCGCCACACCCCGCGCCTCGCGGCCCCGGACGACGGTCAGGAGAAAGTTGTTCGCCGCGCCCGCCAGGTACGCGGTGTCGGTGATCGTGCCGGGTGTCATGATGCGGACGACGTCCCGCTTGAGGAGCTTCTTGGCCTTGTCCGGCGCCTCGAGCTGCTCGGAGATCGCGATCTTCCGCCCCGCCCGGACGAGCCGCGCGATGTAGCCGTCGGCCGCGTGGTGGGGGATCCCCGCCATCGGCGCGCCCTGGCGCGACGTCAGCGTGATCTGGAGCAGCCGCGCGGCGACCTCCGCGTCCTCGAAGAAGGTCTCGTAGAAGTCGCCGAGGCGGAAGAGCAGGAGGTAGTCGGGATACCGGCGCTTGAGCTCCCGGTACTGCCGCATCATCGGCGTGAGCGCGCCCCCGAGGTCAGCCAACGACGCGACCCCGGAGCCGGTCGTAGGTCGTCTCGAGCGCCTCGGGGAGGACGCGGACGTCGTCGAGCACCGGCATGAAGTTCGTGTCGCCGTTCCAGCGCGGCACGACGTGGACGTGCAGGTGATCGGTGATGCCGGCGCCCGCGACGCGCCCCTGGTTCAGCCCGATGTTGAACCCCTCCGCGCGGTATTCGACGGTGAGGACCGCGACGGCGAGCTTCACCAGCTCCATTGAGGCGCCGATCTCGTCGGCGGTCGCGTCGGTGAGCGTCCCGACGTGGCGGTTCACCACGGCCATGAGGTGGCCCGGCGTGTAGGGATAAGCGTTGAGAATGAGGAAGGCGAGGTCCCGGCGGCAGAGCACGAGACTCGATCGGTCATCGCTGCCTGAGCGGGCCGCGCAGAACACGCAGCCGACGGGCGCCCGCGCGGCGCCGACGTACCCCATGCGCCAGGGCGCCCAGAGGCGCTTCACACCGGGCGGGGAGAGCTCACGCGTTGACGAGCTCGCGCAGTCGCTTTCCGACCTTGAAGAACGGGACCCGTTTCTGGGGGACGTCCACGCTCGACCCGGTCTTGGGGTTGCGCCCCTTGCGCGAGTTCCGGTGACGGATACGGAAGCTCCCGAACCCCCGCAGCTCGACCTTATCGCCCTTCGACAACGCGTCGGTGATGTTGTCGAAGATCGTGTTGACGATCGTCTCGGTTTCCTTCTTGGTCAGGTTCGCGATCTTCGAGACTTCGTCGATCAGGTCCGCTTTGGTCATCGTCGGCTCCCGTCCTGATTGGGCCAAATCCCGCGCTCGAAGCTCCCTGGCAACCTAGCACGCTGTCTGGAAGAATGTCAACCAACGTAAGGAGTTAGACCCCACCGGGTCTCGGATGCCGTCGGGCTCCGGCGAGCGCCTCGGAAACGCCGCGTTCACGCGTTGTTGGGGTGGACGCGCGCCGGGGTTCCTGGCAGGTCTCCGAGCTCATATTCTCAAACCACCACGGCGATTTACCTCTCGATCGATACGACTCGGCTCGAGCATTGGCTCGTGATCACCGTCCTCAGTCCATCAGGTAGAGTGGCGTCTTGAGCAGTGGGAGCGTGGGCGTGGCGAGACCCGTCAGGCCGAGCTGGTTCCGGAGCAGATCGACGATCGAAAACCGTCGCCGCGGGCCGATCACCCTCGGCGGCTTCGGGAGCCCCGCCAGCGTGGCGGCGCCTTCGACCGCCTCCTCGAGCCCACCAAGCTCGTCGATCATGTGGAGCGCCTTGGCCTGGGTTCCCGAGAAGACGCGGCCATCGGCGAACCGCCGGACCACCGCCCGGTCGAGCTTGCGGCCGTCGGCCACCGCGGCGATGAACTGGCCGTGGACGTCGTCGAGGAGCGCCTGGAGGATCCGGCGTTCCTCGGCGGTCATGGGACGCGCGAAGTTGCCGACGTCCTTGAACTCGCCCGCCTTCACGACCACGTACTCGACGCCCACCTTCTTCATGAGCGCGTTCAGGTTCGCCATCTGCATGACCACGCCGATGGACCCGGTGAGCGTCCCGGGGTTCGCGTAGATCTGGTCGGCCGCGACGGCGATGTAGTAGCCGCCCGACGCCGCCACCGCGCCGAGCGAGGCAACCACGGGCTTCCCCGCCTCCCGGAGCCGCCGGATCGCGCCGTACAATTCCTGCGTGGGCGCGACCGCGCCGCCGGGGCTGTTGATGCGAAGCACGACCGCACGGATGCCGGGGTTGTCACGATAGGCACGGAGCTCGCGGACCTGGTCGTCGACGTCGACGATGAGGCCCTCCAGCTCGACGATGGCGATGCGCTCGCCGAAGAGGGCGCCGCCCCCGCGCCGTGACACGCCGAGCATGGACGACGCGACCGCCACGAAGAGCGCGGCCGTGCCCAGATAGATGACGAGCGCCGCGCCGATCACCGCGACGCGGCGGGGCGGCCTACTCCTCGTCGTCGTCGAAGTCATCCCGATGCTTGCCGCGCTTCCCTCGGCGGCCGCGGGGGCTCTCCTCCGGGCGTGGCGGCTCGATGGCGTGGGCGAGCTCCTTCAGCGAGAGCCCAATGCGCCGCTCGTTGGGGTCGACGCGGATGACGAGCAGCGTGAGCTCGTCGCCGACGCTGACGATCTCGTCGGGCCGGTTGATCGGCCGGTTCGACATCTGCGAGATGTGCAGGAGGCCGTCCACGCCGGGCTCGAGCTCGATGAACGCGCCGAAGTCGGTGAGCCGCACCACCTTGCCGGTGACGCGCGAGCCCATCGGAAAGCGCTGGGCGACCGTCGCCCACGGGTCGGGCTGGATCTGCTTGAGCCCGAGGGAGATCCGCTTGTTCTCCTTGTCGACGTTGAGGATCTGCGTCTCGAGGTCCTGCCCCTTCTTGAGGATCTCCGACGGATGGCCGACGCTGCGCGTCCAGGACATGTCGGAGATGTGCAGGAGGCCGTCCACGCCGGGCTCGAGCTCGATGAACGCGCCGAAGTCGGTCAGGTTGCGCACCTTGCCCGCGACGCGCGCCCCGGGGTGGTAGCGCTCCTCGATCGTCGCCCACGGGTCGGGCTCGACCTGCTTCATCCCGAGCGAGATGCGCTTGGCGGCGCGGTTGACGTCGAGGACGATCACGTCGACCTCGTCGCCCACGTTCACCAGCTTCGACGGATGGCGCACGCGGCGCGTCCACGACATCTCCGAGACGTGGACGAGCCCCTCGACGCCGGGCTCCAGCTCGATGAACGCACCGTAATTGGTGAGGCTCACCACCTTGCCGCGGGTCTTCGTGCCCGGCGCGAACGTCTGCTCGACGCGCTCCCACGGGTCCGACGACTTCTGCTTGTAGCCGAGCGAGACGCGGCCCGTCTCGCGGTCGAAGTGCAGCACGACCACCTCGATCTGGTCACCGACCTGAAAGATCTCCGACGGGTGCCCCACGCGCCCCCAGCTCATGTCGGTGACGTGCAGGAGCCCGTCGATGCCGCCCAGGTCGATGAACGCGCCGTAGTCCGTGATGTTCTTCACGGTGCCCGTGAGCACCATGCCCTCCGAGAGGACCTCGAGCGTGTGCTTCTTCTTCTCTTCGCGCTCCTCCTCGAGGACGGCCCGTCTTGAAAGGACGACGTTGCCACGGCGCCGGTTCAGCTTGATCACCTTCGCGCGGATCGTCTGTCCGACCATCGCGGCGAGGTTCTTCACGGGCCGGAGGTCCACCTGCGAGCCGGGGAGGAAGGCCTTCACGCCCACGTCCACCGCCAGGCCGCCCTTGACGACCTCCACGACCCGGCCCTCGACCGGCAGCCCCTTGTCGTGGGCCTGCGTGATCGCGTCCCACACCTTGATCTTGTCGGCCTTGTCTTTCGAGAGGACGATCAGCCCCTCGGAGTCCTCCTTCGCCTCGAGGTAGACCTCGATCTGGTCGCCGACCTTGGGGAGCTTGCCGTGACGGTGGAACTCCTCGATCGGGATCGCGCCCTCGCTCTTGTAGCCGACGTCCACGAGGACCTCCGTCGGGGTCACCTGGACGACGCGGCCGCGCACGACCTCGCCCTCTTCGAACTCGCTGGTCGCGCCCTCGCGGAACCAGTCCTCCATCCGCTCCTCGGCCGCCTCGTGTCCCTCCTTTCGCGGTCCGCCGAGGGGGTGCTTGGGTTCGTCCGTCTTCATCCCGCCTGTTCCTCCAGTCATTGGATTTGAGCGTGCGCTCGCGGCTCGCGGTTCATAGGCTCGCCTCGGGCGGCGGGGCCCCGGCCCCGCGACGCCCTGCGGCTCGCACGACCACTCGCGTCCCGTCGGCCGCCGCGGAGTCTTTGAGTCGTGCGATCGCCGCCATCATGGCGCGGCTCGCGGTCTCGTACTGGGTGCGCCGGTGGCCTTCGGCCCGCCGCCCGCCGTCGAAGCGGAGCGGCGGGCCGAACGCCACGGTAACTTTCGCGGGCCGGAAGAGCCGCTGGCCCCGCGGCCACGCGCGCCCGCTGCCGCTGATGTACACCGGCACCACGGGCGCGCCGCTCTTGACGGCCAGCATGCCCGCGCCCGCCTTCGCCGGCCGGAGCACCCCCTCCGCGCCCCGGGTCCCCTCGGGGAAGATCAGCAGCGCGCCGTCCTCCTCGAGGACGCGCAGCGCCATCCGGAGCGCGCCGGGGTCCGGCCCCTCGCGCCGGACCGGCCGCGCGTTGAGCCGCCGGATCAGCGGCCCGAACAACGGGATCCGGAACAGCTCCGCCTTCGCCAGGAACGAGAGCTGCCGCGGCAAGACCCCGCCGACCAGCGGCGGATCGAGCAGGCTCGAGTGGTTGGCGACGAGCAGCACCGCCCCGGCGAGCGGCACGTGCTCGGGGTTCTTCACCTCGACCCGGAAAAAGAGCCGCATCAGCACCGCGACCACCGGCTTCACGCACGCGTAGGGACGGCTCATGATAGCGATGTCCGCGAGGCCGGCGCATATCGTGGGTGGCCTGCCCAAGGAGCCCGGGGCTTCATCATAGCGGGGTCCGCGAGGCCGGCGCATGTCGTGGGTGGCCTGCCCAAGGAGCCCGGGGCTTCATCATAGCGATGTCCGCGAGGCCGGCGCATATCGTGGGTGGCCTGCCCAAGGAGCCCGGGGCTTCATCATAGCGAGGTCCGCGAGGCCGGCGCATATCGTGGGTGGCCTGCCCAAGGAGCCCGGGGCTTCATCATAGCGGGGTCCGCGAGGCCGGCGCATATCGTGGGTGGCCTGCCCAAGGAGCCCGGGGCTTCATCGGCGTCCCGCCCGCGGCGCGGCGGTCCGGCCCCCGCCGCGCCGGCGCCGGGCGACCTCGGCCAGCATCCGCTCGATGACCTCGTCGATCGCGAGCGCGGAGCTGTCCACCTCGATCGCGTCGTCTGCCTTTCGCAGCGGCGCGAGCGCGCGGGCCGTGTCGTCCGTGTCCCGCTGGGCGATCTCGCTTCGCACCGCCGCGAAGTCGACCTGAACGCCCTGCGCGGCGAACTCGGCCTTCCGTCGCCGCGCGCGCTCGTCGAGCGTCGCGTCCAAGTAGAACTTCACCTCGGCGTCCGGACACACGACGGTCCCCGTGTCGCGGCCCTCGAGGACCACGCCGCCCTGGGCAGCCTCACGTCGCTGGAGCGGCGTGACCTTCTCCCGGACGATCGCGTGCCGCGTGAGGCGCGACGTGAGTCCGCTGATGCGTGCCGTCCGGATCGCCGCGGTCACGTCCCGTCCGTTCAGGAGCACCCGATCCCCTTGAAGGCGGACCTCCACGCCCTCGAGGTGGGCGGAGAGCTTCGCCTCGTCGTCGGGCGAGAGCCCGGCCTCGTCCACCGAGAGCGCCAGCGCGCGGTACATGGCCCCGGTGTCGATGAACCGGTACCCGAGCCGCTCGGAGAGGCGTCGCCCCACCGTGCTCTTGCCCGCGCCCGCTGGACCGTCGATCGTGATCACCGGCTCACGTCCCTCACGCTCCGTCATGCCTCGACGGTCACCGCCGGCCCGCCGGCCAGCCCGTTCAGCGTCTCGACGAACTGGGGGAAGGACGTCGCGACGCACGCCGTGTCCTCCACGACCGTCTCGCCGTCGGCCACGAGCCCCGCCACCACCAGCGCCATGGCCATCCGGTGATCACCGCCGCTCGCGACGCGTGCGCCGCGGAAGGGCTGGGGGCCCTCGATCACCATGCCGTCAGCCCGCTCCTCGACACGCACCCCCATCTTCCCGAACTCGCGCGCCAGCGTCGCGATGCGGTCCGACTCCTTGACCCGTAGCTCGCCCGCGTCGCCGATCGTGGTGACCCCGCGCGCGACGACGGCGGCGACGGCGAGCGCCGGAACCTCGTCGATCAAGCGGGGCACGAGCGGCCCGCCCACGCGCACCGCCCGCAGCTCGGCCGCGCCGAGGGTGAGATTCGCCGTGGGCTCAATGTCTTCTTCGGCCCGCGCCACCTCGACGCGCGCGCCCATCGCCTCGAGCACCGTCAGGATCCCCGTGCGCGTCGGATTCACGCCGACCCGCGTCACGCTCACCTCCGCGTCGCGTACGATTGCCGCGGCGACGAGCAGGAACGCGGCCGAGGAGATGTCGCCGGGGACGTGCACGATGGTCCCGTAGAGGTCGCCGGGCTCGAGCCTCACCGCGGTCCCCTCCGCGCGGAGCCGCGCGCCGAAGCGGCGGAGCATACGCTCGGAGTGGTCGCGCGAGGGCGCCGGCTCGTGCACCGAGACGGGGCCGTCGGCGTAGAGCCCGGCGAGCAGGACCGCCGACTTCACCTGCGCCGAGGCGACGGGAGAGGTGTGCGCGATCGCCCGGAGCGGCCGCGCCCCCTGCACCGCGAGCGGCAAGCGCGTGGCCTGGGCCCGCCCCACGATCGTCGCGCCCATGCGACCGAGCGGCTCGGTCACGCGCGCCATCGGGCGCCGCCGGAGGGACGCGTCGCCGGTGAGCAGCGTGCAGAAGGGCTGGCCCGCCAGCACCCCCAAGAGCAGACGCGCCGTCGTCCCCGAGTTGCCGCAGTCGATGACATCGTCAGATTCGTGGAGGCCGTGGCGACCCGCGCCCGCGACCCGGTAGTGGCCGGGCCCCTTCCGGGTGACGTCGGCGCCGAGGGCCCCGACCGCCGCGAGCGTGCGCAGGCAGTCCTCGGCCTCGAGGCAGCCGTGGATTTCCGTCACGCCCTCCGCGAGCGCGCCGAGGAGCGCGGCGCGGTGGGAGATCGACTTGTCCCCCGGCACCTCCGCGGTCCCTCGGAGCCGGTTCACCGGATGGACCCTGAACCTCACCGGAGCGCCTCCCGCGCCGCCTTGATCCGCGCGAGCGCGGCGCGGAGCTCCGCGGCGGAGCCGCGCGCGATGGCACGCTCGAGCTCTGCGAGGGCCTGCCGGAACGCATCGAGGCTCGCCGCGAGCGCGGCGCGATTGGCCAGGAAGATCTCGGCCCAGACGTCGGGGTCGGAGGCCGCGATGCGCGTCGTGTCCTTGAACCCACGCGCGGCGAGCTCGAGGGCGGTCGGTCCGAAGCGCGCCGCGCCGTCCACGAGCGCGTAGGCGACGAGGTGCGGCAGGTGACTGATGGCCGCGACCGCCTGGTCGTGAGTCTCCGGATCGAGGGCGCTCACGCGCGCGCCCAGCGCTTCCCAGAACCCGGCCACGGCCTTCACGGCGTGCGGCTCGGTCCGGTCGGTCGGGGTCACGACCACCGTGGCCGACCGGAAGAGATCCGCCCGCGCGACGCCGTAGCCGCTCCGCTCGGAGCCCGCCATCGGGTGGCTTCCCACGAAGGCGAGCGCCCGCCCCGCGGTGAGCCGATCCGCGACGCGCGCGATTCCGGCCTTCGTCGAGCCGACGTCCGTCACGACGGCGCCGTCGGCCGCCGCCCGCCAGACGCGCGGCAGGAGCGCCTCGATCGCCAGGACCGGGACGGCGAGGAGGACGAAGTCGGCGTCGCTCACACCAACGTTGAGGTCGGTCGTGACGCGATCGAGGGTGCCGTCACTCAGCGCCGCGCCCAGGCGCGCCTCGTCGCGACCCACGCCCACGATCTCGCGCACCAGCTCGCCGGAGCGGGCCGCCTTGGCGACCGATCCTCCGAGGAGCCCGACGCCGACGATCGCGAGCCGCTGGATCACACAGACTTCTTTCCGAGCACGGTGCGCAGCGCCCTGACGAGCTTCCGGTTCTCTTCGGGAGTCCCCACCGTGATGCGCAGCGCCGTCTCCATGCCGAACGGCGTCATGGGGCGCACGATCACGCCCTCGTGGAGGAGCTTCTGGTAGATGTCCGCCGCGCTCCGGCCGACGTCGACCAGGATGAAGTTGGCACGCGAGGGCACGTACTGCACGCCGAGCGTCTTGAACTCGTCGTAGAGGAAATGCCGCCCCGCCTCGATCATCCGGACGCACTCGAGGACGTGGCTCTCGTCCTCCAGCGCCGCGAGCGCGCCCGCCTGCGCGAGCGAGTTGACGTTGAACGGCTGGCGGATCCGGTTCATCAACGCGACGGCGTCCGCCTCCGCGACGCCGTAGCCCACGCGGAGCCCCGCCAGACTCGTCGCCTTCGAGAAGGTGCGGAGGACGGCGACCTTGCGCCCCTGCTTGACGTAGTTGAGCGTGTCCGGGAAGTCGGGGCCGAGCGCGAACTCGATGTACGCCTCGTCGAAGACGACGATGGTCCGCTCCGGGACGCGCGCCATGAAGCGTTCGACCTCGTCGGCCGTCACGATCGTCGCGGTAGGGTTGTTGGGGTTCGCGATGAAGACGACCTTCGTCATCGGCGTGATCGCGCGCGCCATCGCTTCGAGGTCGAGGCGGTGCTCCTTCAGCATCACCATGACGCGGACACCCCCGGCCGCCTGGACGATCATCGGGTAGACGACGAACGACGGGTGCGGGACGACCGCCTCGTCGCCGGGCCGGAGGAAGGTCCGCACGAGCAGCTCGATCAGCTCGTTCGAGCCGTTGCCGAGCACGACATGGTCGGGCGACACGCCGTGCTTCTTGGCGAGCGCCTGGCGCAGGTAGAAGCCGCTGCCGTCCGGGTAGCGGTTGAGGTGGTTGAGCGTCGCGAGGATCGCCTTCTGCACGCGGTCGGATGGCGGCAGCGGGTTCTCGTTCGACGCGAGCTTGATCGCGTTGTGGACCCCGAGCTCGCGCTCCAGCTCCTCGATCGGCTTGCCCGGCTCGTACGGCGCGATCCCGAGGATGTGTTCGTTGGCCAGTGACTCCCACTGCGTAGGCATGCTGTCTCCTTATGCGGCCGGGTACGACCCGAGGACTTTCAGAAACAGGGTCCGCTCCCCCATCTCACGCAGCACCGCGGCGATCTGGTGGGTCTCGCGATGGCCCTCGAGATCGACGAAGATGACGTACTCCCAGGGACTCTGCTTGGCCGGGCGCGACTCGATCTTCGTGAGGTTGATGCCGTCGCGCGCGAGCGGCTCCAGGATCCGATAGAGGGCCCCGGGCACGTTGCGCATCGCGAAGAGGATCGAGGTCTTGTCGCGCCCCGTGGGACCGATGGGCCGGCGACCGACGACGAGGAAGCGCGTCGAGTTCTGCGGATTGTCCTCGATGCGCGTCCGCAAGAGGGGAACGCGGTAGAGGCGGGCGGCAAGCTCGGAGGCGATCGCCGCCACGGTCGCGTCGGCCGCCGCCAGCTCCGCCGCCGCCGCCGTCGAGAGCGTCTCTTCCGTGGCCACGTCGACCAGGTGCTCGGCGAGCCACCCGCGGCACTGGGCGAGCGCCTGCGGGTGCGAGACCACGCGCTTGACCTCGCCGAGCTCGCGGGCGCGCGAGAGGAGGTGCTGGGTGATCTCGAGCTTGAGCTCACCGCAGATCAGCGCGTCGGAGACGATGAGGCGGTCGAGCGTCACGTTGACCGCGCCCTCGGTCGAGTTCTCGACGGGCACGACGCCGAAGTCGGCGCGCCCCCGCTCGACGTCGTCGAACACCTCGACGATCGAGCGGGCCGGGCGGTACGTCGCCGCCGCGCCGAAGTGCTGGAGCGCGGCCTCGTGGGTGAACGTCGCCTGGGGGCCCAGGTACGCGACGGTCAGCGCGGCTTCGAGCGCGCGGCAGCCGGACAGGATCTCGCGCCAGACGGCCACGACCGCCTCCGCGGCCAGCGGCCCGTCATTCTGCTCGGTGAGACGCCGGACGATGTCGGCTTCACGCTCCGGGGCATAGGAGGGCGCATCCTGACGTCGTTTGAGGTCTCCGATCTGGAGGGCGGCCTCGGCGCGCTGGGTGAGGAGGTCTAGGATTTGGTTGTCGAGGTCATTGATCCTGGAACGCCAATCGTCCAGGTTCATAGGGACTCCTGCCGACTCTGCTCTCTAGAATAGCAGGCATTATAGGCCCACGACAGAGACCTGGGCAAGTCACCTCTCGCGCCGCCCGCCGGCGCGATCGGCGACCGCCGCCCGCAGCGCGGCGAGCTCACGCGGGGTGAGCCGGCGAAGGGCGCCGGGCGCGAGGGCGCCGAGCGCCACCGGGCCGAAGGCGACCCGCCGGAGCCGCACGACGGGGTGGCCGAGAGCCTGGCAGTAGCGCTTGACCTCGTGCTTGCGCCCCTCGGTGAAGGTCAGCCGGAGACGACTCGCGTCGGCGCGCGCGCGAACGAGCTCGACCGCGACGGGCGTCGCCGGCCCGTCGTCGAGCACAGCGCCGCGACGCCAGCGCGCGAGCGCCCCCGGCGCCACGCGGCCCTCCACCTCCGCCTCGTAGACGCGCGGGAGCCCGTAGCGCGGGTGGAGGAGCCGGTGGGTCAAGGCCCCGTCGTTGGTGAGAAGGAGTGCGCCCTCGACGTCCCAGTCGAGCCGCCCGACCGGGTAGAGGCGCGCGCCGACGTCGACGAGGTCCGCGACGACGGGACGGCCCTGGGGATCGGAGAGCGTGGTGACGTAGCCGCGAGGCTTGTTGAGGAGGAGGTAGTGTCTCGCCTCGGGCGGCGGCAACGGCCGACCGTCGACGGTGATCCGGTCGGCGTCGGGATCGGCGAGGGTGGCGAGGTTCCGCGTGACCACGCCGTTGACGGCGACGTGGCCCTCGGCGATCAGGCCGTCAGCTCTCCGCCGGGACCCGAGCCCCGCCTGCGCCAGGATCTTGTTGAGCCTCAGCTTCGCCATGCTCGGCCACGGCGGCCAGCTCCGGCACCTGGAGCTCGCCCTCGACCTTCGGCAGGTCGCCGAGGTCGCGCAGCCCGAAGGCGACGAGGAACTCGCGCGTGGTCTCGAAGAGGTACGGCCGCCCCGGGGCGTCCTTGCGGCCCGGGATGCGGATGAGGCGCCGCTCGAGCAGGTTCTCGAGCACGGCCTCGGAGTTCACCCCGCGGATCGCGTCCACCTCGGGGCGCGACACCGGCTGCTTGTAGGCGACGATCGCCAGCGTCTCGAGCGCGGGTCGCGACAGACGCTGCTTCGTCCGCGAGCGCGTGAGCCGCACGAGCCAGGGCTGGAGCTCGGGGCGCGTGACCATGCGGTAGCCGCCGCCGACCTCGACGATCTGGAGGCCGCGAGCGGCGTAGCGGACGGAGAGCTCCTCGACGAGGGCGCGCGCGGCCTCGACCGACGGGAGCTCGAGCACCTCCCGGATGCGCTCCGGCTCGAGCGGGGTGTCCGACGCGAAGAGCAGGGCCTCCAAGACGTCAGCTGGATCCGGCATGCGCCTCTCCCGTCTGGGGTTCGATGACGATCTCGCCGAAGAGCTCGGTCTGCTGGGTGCGGATCCGCCCGAGGCGGACCAGCTCCAGCACGGCGAGCAGGGTGACGACGACCTCGGAGCGCCGTCGCTCGCCGCCGACGAGCGACGAGAACAGGAGCGACCACGTGTCGCGGAGCAACGTCAGGATCTCGGTCATCCGCTCGAGAATCGAGGGCGGGTTCGGCTCGATCTCGCGGGGGCGCGCGCGGAGCTGCTCCTCGCAGAGCCAGCGGACCGCCCGCTCCAGCAGGTGAACCGAGAGGTCCTCGAGCGGGACCTCCTCCACCGGCGGCAGGGCGCCCGCCGGCCGGCCCCAGACAAGCGCCTGCTCGGCTTCCCGCGCGCCGAGCCACGCGCCGAGCGCCTTCACGTGCGCGTACGCGCGGAGGCGCTCCTCGAGCTCGAGTCGGAGCGCCTCGCCCTCCTCGTCCAGCACCTCGGCGTCGCTCGGGTCCGGCGGCACGAGCAGCTTGGACTTGAGGTAGATGAGCGTCGCGGCCATGACCAGGTACGCGCCGGCGGTCTCGAGGTCACGGAACTCGATCGCCTCGAGGTGGGCCACGTACTGGTCGGTGATGGTGCGTACGGGCAGCCGCGCCAGGTCGATCTCGTTGGTGCGGCAGAGGTGCAGCAGCAGGTCGAACGGGCCCTCGAAGTCACCCACGCGGAGGGTGAGGTCCCGGGACGTTTCGAGGGCGTTCGCCGCGTCCGCCGTCATGGCGTGAGGGTCACCGCCGCCCGGACCTCTTCCATCGTCGCCTGCGCCACCTTCCGGGCGCGCCGGGAGCCCTCGTGGAGGATGTCCACGATCACGTCGGGCCTCTCGGCGAACTTCTGGCGGCGCTCACGGATCGCGTCGAGCCTCGGCACAAGGTGGCGGAGCAGCACGTCCTTGCAGTCGAGGCAGCCGATCCCCGCCGTGCGGCAGCCCGTCGCGCAGGCCTCCCGCTCGGCGGCGGGAGTGAAGATCTTGTGCAGGTCGAACACCGGGCAGATCTCGGGGTTGCCGGGATCGCTCCGGCGCTTGCGCGCCGGGTCGGTGACCATGGGCTTGACCTTGCGGATGACCACGTCCGCCGGATCCGAGAGGTAGATCGCGTTGTCGTAGGACTTCGACATCTTGCGCCCGTCGGTCCCCGGCACCTTGGGGATCTCGGTGAGCTTGGCGTCGGGCTCGGGGAACACGGGCGTGAACGCGTTGTTGAAGCGCCGCGCGACCTCGCGCGTCAGCTCGACGTGCGGAACCTGGTCCACGCCGACCGGCACCCAGCGGGGCTTGTACATGAGGATGTCGGCCGCCTGGAGCAGCGGGTAGCCGAGGAGCCCGTAGGAAGGTGACGTGATCCCCTGCTGCTCGATCCGCTCCTTGTAGGTCGGCACGCGCTCGAGCCAGCCGACCGGGGTGACCATCGAGAAGAGCAGATGGAGCTCGGCGTGCTCGGGCACCTCGGACTGGATGAAGAGTGTCGAGCGCTGCGGGTCGAGGCCGGTCCCGAGCCAGTCCGCCAGCATCTCCACCGTGTCGCCCGGGACCGTGGTGGTATCCGTGTCGTCGGTGAGGGCGTGCCAGTTCGCGACGAAGTAGTAGCAGTCGTACGCGTCCTGAAGCTTCACCCAGTTGTCGAGCGCCCCGAGGTAGTTCCCCAGGTGGACCTTCCCGCTCGGCCGCATCCCCGACAGCACGCGCTCTCTCGGTCCCGCCATCAGTCCCTCGCTCTCTCCCAGACCTTCGCTGAACGGATGAACACATAGTACGCGTAGAGGGAGGCCAGAAGGAAGCCTCGCCAGCCGTCGAGGAAGCCGGCCCGGGCCACGTACATCCCGAGAAACCTCCCCAGGGGCCTCCAGACGAGGTCGAAAAGTCGGGCCGGCCGCCCGCTCCGGATCCACGCCTCGGCGGCCAGCGTGGAGTACCGGTCGGCACGCGCCAGGAAGTCGGCCACGCCCCGGTAGCTCCGATGGACGAGGGGCGCCCCGAGGCGCCCGACGGTCCCGGTCACCTCCACCGACTCGTGAACGGCCTGGTCCACGAACCGGCCCCGACCGCGACGGAAGAACCGGAGCTGCCAGTCCGGATAAAGGCCGCCGTGACGCACCCAGCGCCCCCAGAAGATGTTCCGCCGCGGCACCCGGTACCCGTCCGCGCCCTCACCCGGGCGCCCGAGCACGGCGCGGATCTCCTCTCTGAGCTCCGGGGAGACCTCCTCGTCCGCGTCCACAGAGAGGATCCAGTCGCTGGTCGCCTGCTCGAGGGCGAAGTTCTTCTGGGCGGCGAACCCGGGCCACGGCCGGACCCAGACGCGGTCGGTGAACTCGCGCGCGATCTGGCCCGTCTTGTCACTGGACTCGGCGTCCACCACGACGAGCTCGTCGGCCCAGGTCAAGCTCTCGAGGCAGGCCCTGAGCCGCTCTTCCTCGTTGAGGGTGACGACGACCGCGGAGACGCTCCCGCGGGTCATTTCAGCGGGGGCCGCGAGGCCGGTGGCCTCGGCGGGTGGCCTGACACAGGCGCGCCCCGGCTGTGTTCCTCATTCGCCTTTCATTCCACCGGAGGCCGCGAGGCCGGTTCGGTCGGCGGCTCGCCTGAGACGACGCGCGACCCGGCGCCGCCTTGCAAATCGCGTTTCGTTCCAGCCGGGGGCCGCTCGAGCGCCGCGACGACACGCGCCAGCACCGCCTCCACGCCGATGCCGGCTAGGGTGCGGTCCGGGCTCTGGAGCGCCCGGTGGAGCTGCCCCCAGGGGCCGTTACGCTCGGCGGAGGTCGGTCCGTAGAGCCCGACACACGCCACGCCGAGGGCGGCGGCGAGGTGGAGGGGCCCGGTGTCGCTCCCGACGACGACCGTCGCCCGCCGGAGCAGCGCGATGAGCTCCGCGATCGTGCTTGCTGGCGCGAGCTCTATCAGGCCTCCGCGCGCCGAGTCCACGATCGCCTTCGCGGTCTCGCGCTCCCCCGGGCCCCAGCCGACGAGCACCGGCCCGCTGGTCTCCGCGGTGAGGCGCGCGGCGAGGGCGGCGAAGCGGTCGGCAGACCAGCGCTTGGCGGCCCGCCCGGCGCCTGACAGGAGGACGACGAGCCGGTCGCGGGGCTCTACGCCCCAGCGCGCCAAGAAGGCGTCGACCCGGGCCTCGGCGGCCGAGTCCCGCGGCAACGGGAACTCGATCGCGGCGGGCCGGACGCCGAGCGGCTCGAGCAGCGCGAGGTACTGCTCGACCACGTGGCGCGCGGAGGCGGGCGGCGTCACGTGGCGGTTCGTGAAGAGCGCGCTGAGGCGCTCGCGGCAGAGCCGAGCGGCGAAGCCGATCCGGAGCGGGGCGCGCGTCGCGGCCGTCAGCAGCCCGCTCTTCAGGAGCCCCTGCAGATCGAGGGCGACGTCGAAGCGCGCCGCGCGAAGCTCTCGCGCGAGCTCGCTGAGGGCGCCGCCCGCGGTCGCGAGATCGAGGGGCGTGAGCGCCCGCCGCCAACCCCGGGTGTCCACCGGAATGACCGCGTCCAGAACCCCGTTGCCCGTGAGCAGCGCCGCCTCGCGTCGCTCCACGACCCAGGCGAGGCGGGCGCGCGGCAGCCGCCCGCGGAGCGCCGCCGCGACCGGCAGCGCGTGGACGACGTCACCGAGCGAAGAGAGCTTCACGAGCGCGATGTTCACCGGAAGCGCTCGACGATCCGTGAGATCAGGTCCCGCGTGGAGTGATCTTTCGCGTCGCCGACGACCGCCACCTTTCCCCCCACCGCGCGCACGGCTCCGACCTCGGGCACCGACTCGGCGGTGTAGTCGGTCCCCTTGGCGTGGACGTGGGGCCTGAGCGAAGCGATGAGCCGGTCGGCCGTGTCGTCGTCGAAGACGACGACGTGGTCGACGTCGCGAAGCGACGACACGAGCTCCGCGCGCTCCGCGGCGGGCATGAGCGGCCGCCCCGGGCCCTTCAGGCGCGCCACCGCGGCGTCCGAGTTGATCCCGACGAAGAGCACGTCGCCGAGTCGCCGGGCCGCGCGAAGGTAGCGGACGTGGCCGACGTGCAGGAGGTCGAAGCAGCCGTTCGCGAGGACGATGCGTCGGCCCTCGGTCCGGAGCCGCGCGGCGAGGGCGGCCGCTTCGTCGAGGGTCATGCCGGGCCCGTCACGGCCCCGCGTCGAGACCGAGCGCGCCCCGCAACTCCGAGCGCGAGACCGTGGCGGTGCCGCGCTTCATCACGACGATCCCGCCCGCGACGTTCGCGAGCGCCGCGGCCTCGGCGGGTGCGGCCCGACAGGCCAGCGCGAGCGTGAAGGTGCTGATGACGGTGTCGCCCGCGCCGGTGACGTCGGCGATCTCGTCGGTCCCGTGGATGGGGATGAAGGTCGTGGCGCCGTCCCGCTCGAAGAGCGCCATCCCGCGACTGCCCCGGGTGACCAGGAGCATCCGCGCGTCGAGCCGCTCGAGCAGCTGGCGCCCGGCCTTCTCGACGGCCAGCTCGTCGTCGACGGGCATGCCCGTGAGCTGCTCGAGCTCCGCCTCGTTGGGCGTGGCCGCCGTGGTGCCCGTGAAGCGCGGGAGCTGATAGCGGCTGTCGACCGTGACGATCGCGTTCGCCCGGCGCGCGACCGCCTTGACGCGCTCGAAGACGCGCGGCGTGACCGTTCCGTAGCCGTAGTCCGAGACGAGGATCGCGTCGGCGCGCGCCGCGAGCGTCGTGAGGCGGGTCAGCACGGCGTCCTCGGTCGTCGGCATGAGCTCGCCCGCCGGCTCGCGGTCGAGGCGGACCACCTGCTGGCGCGTCGCCTGATAGCCGCCGGCCATGATGCGCGTCTTCACGGGGGTCATGCGACCCGCCTCCGTCACGAGGCCGTCGGTCGGGATCCCGGCGGCGCGGAACAGCGCGAGCAGCTCCTCGCCCGCCCCGTCGCGGCCGATCACTCCGATCGGGATCACCCGCGCTCCGAGCGCGTGCACGTTGTGCGCCGCGTTCGCCCCACCGCCCAAGAGCACCTCGCGCTCGGAAAAACGAAGGATCAGGACCGGTGCCTCGCGCGAGATCCGTGTGGGCTTGCCGAAGAGATACTCGTCGGCGATCAGGTCACCGATGGCGATGACCGTGCGCGCGCCGAAGGCGTCGACGATGTCGCGCGTCCCGCTCGGCGCCTCGCTCACGGGGAGCGCCGCGAAAGCACCCAGTCGACGGCGTCGCAGAGGTCGTCGGCCACGTGATCGGGAGGGACCGTGAAGGTCGAGCGCCGGTGCTCCCACTCGCCGCGTCCGTACCCGGTCAGGACGAGGACGCTCCGCGCCCCGACGGCGCGTGCCGCCACGAGATCGGAGGGCTTGTCGCCGATCAGCGTGGCTTGCGCGAGGTCCAGTCCGTGATCGGCGGCGGCGCGGTAGAGGAGCCCGGGTCGGGGCTTGCGGCAATCGCAGACCGTCCGGTACGGGGGCGCGCCCTCGTCGGGATGGTGCGGGCAGACGTAGACGCCGTCCAGGTAGGCGCCTTCCTCTTTGAGCATCGTGACGAGTGCCGCGTTCACCGCTGCGAGCACCTCCTCCGAGAAATATCCGCGCGCCACGCCCGCCTGGTTGGTCACCACGACGGCCGCGATACCGGCCTGGTTCAGGCGGCGGATCGCCTGGGCTGATCGGGGCAGAAGTCGCAGCCGGCTGGGATGGTTGACGTAGCCCACTTCCTCCGTGAGCGTCCCGTCACGATCGATGAAGACCGCGGGGCGCGAACCCACACGGCGAGTTTAAGCCGCGTGCCCATATCTCTCAAGGAAAATCGCACGTTGCGGCCGTGATTCGACGATAGATCCCGGCGAATCCGGCGACCTGCGCGGCGAAGGTGAAGGGCTCCGCGGCGCGGCGCGCGGCCTCCGCGAGCTCGGCCGGGTTCCGCTCGCGCAGGCGCCCGAGGGCTGTCGCCACGGCGCCGGCATCGCGCGGATCCACCACGGCGCCGCTTCCCCCGTCGACGATCGCCTCGGCGCCGCCGGCCGCGGCGCTCGCGACGACCGGGACCCCGGACGCGAGCGCCTCCAGATGGACGTTGCCGAAGGGCTCGTACCGGCTCGGCAGAACGACGACGTCCGCCGCGGCGTACCAGCGCTCGATGTCGGGCCGCGGACCGAGCCACGTGATGCGACCGTCCACGCCGAGGCGGACGGCGCGGTCCCGGAACGACCGGATGGAGCCCTTCCCGACGACGATGAGGCGGCTCGAGCGGTCCGAGAGGACGGCGAGCGCGTCGACCGCGGTGGCGAGCCCCTTGCGCTCGAAGCCGCTCCCGACGAAGAGGAGGGTCCACGCGTCGGCGGCCACACCAATCTCGGCACGGGCGGCGCGCCGCTCGGCGTGCCGGTTCCGCGGGTGGAACCGCTCGAGATCCACGCCGTTGTAGACGATCGAGAGACGCTCGCCGGCGACGCCGTAGAGGCCGGCGATCTCCGCGGCGCCGCGCCGGGAGATCGCGACGATGTGCGGGGTCGTCGCGAACACGCGCCGCTCGAGCCCGAGCACGACGCGGTGGAACAGGGAGCGGCGTCCGCGGGCGGCGCCGATACTCTCGAGGTACGCGCGGTGGCAGCCCTCCCCCGCCCGGTAGATGTCCTGGCGAAGCGTGCGCTCGTGGCTCTGCACGACGTCCCAGCCGCCGCCGGCGACGACGACACGCGCCAGCGCGGCGAGGGCGAGGACGCGGACCGCTGATGGGAGCGGCGGGAGCGGGAGCACATGATGGGCGACGCCCGCGATCGGTCGCTGGCCCGGCGGGCTGAGGACGTGGACGTCGTAGCCGTGCGCGGCGAGCGCGGTGACCAGCCCGGCCGTCGCGCGCTCGACGCCGCCGTGGAAGACGAAGGGGCGGGCGACGATCAGGAGGCGCACTGTAGCGGGGGCCGCGGGGCCGGCGCGATCGGTGGGTGTGCGAAGCCGCAGCGCGTCCGACGCGCGAGGCGAGCCTGTGTGAGTCGGCCTGAGACGAGGAGCGACCCGGCTGCGTTCCGCATGCCGCCTTTCACTCCACCGAGGGGCACATCAAGGCCGTCCGCGTGCCGCGAGTCGCTCGATCAATGGGAACAACACGGCCCGGGCGGCGCGGAAGCTGTATCGCTCGTCGCAGCGCCGGCGGGCCCGGGCCCCGAGCTCGCGCGCCTCGTCCGGGCGCTCGAGCAGGCGCCGGATCGCCGCCGCGAGCCCGCGCGGGTCCCCCGGCGCCACGACGAGCCCGCAGCCGTCGAGGATCTCGGGGATCATCGACACCGACGTGGAAACGATCGGACGCCCGAGTGCCATCGCGTCGAAGAGCTTCGCGGGCACCTGGCCCACCGTGTCCGTCGTCTCGCGCTGGGGCACCGCCACGACGTCTGCGGCGACGAGGAAACGCGGGACGTCGTCGAACGGGATCTCACCGAACACCCGCACGTGCGGGAGCGCCGCCCAGCGCCGTGCCGCCGGACGTCCGCGGTCCGCACCGACCAGCGCGAGGACGACACCCGGCCCGAGGAGCCCCACCGCCTCGACGAGATCGTCGATGCCCTTGTAGGCCCGCGGCGTGCCGAGAAACATAACGACCTTTTCCCTCGCGACGCCGAGCGCCGCGCGCGCCCCTGCCGGGTCGTAGCGCGCCGGGTCCCAGGCGTCGGTGTCGCGCGCGTGGGGGAGCAGCACGCCACCGAAGCGCTCGGCCAGGAAGCGCGACGCGGCCGTGCGAGCGTCGGCGCGTCGCACGAGGCGCTCGGTCGCCCATGTCCACGCGAGCCCGTTGGGGTCGGCGAGGTCGAGCGCTCGGCCGGCGCGGCCCCAGAGCCCGGAGCGGTACAGGAACCCGAGCTCCCAGTCGTCGATGTCGAGGAGCAGCGGACGCCGACGGCGCGAACGCGCGAGCAGGCCGAGGCCGTAACTCGTCGGACGCGGCTTGGACGCGACGATGAAGTCGCCGTCGATCAGCGCGAGGAGCGCGGGCAGACGTCGAAGGAACCCCGGGTACTTCCCTGCGCGCAGGGCGCGGTACCGGACGCCGCCTCCCGCGGCGGGCTTCCAGAGCGACGGGCCGAACTGGGGACCGACCACCTCGACGTCCCAGCGTGCGGCCAGGAGACGCGCGAGCAGATCAGCGCGGCCGGCCGCGTTGTCGGAGAGATCGAAGGCGACGACCGAGATCTTCACGCAGCCGGGGCGGTGACGAGGCGCCCGTAGCGGGCCTCGAGCGCTGCGGCGAGCCGCGCGCCCGAGTAGCGGCTCTCGACCAGCGCCCGTCCCGCGTGGCCCAGTCGCTCGCGCGCGGCGGGCTCCCCGAGCAGGCGCGCGATCGCGTCGGCCAGGGCCGCGGCGTCACCGGCGGGCACGAGCGCCGCATTCACGCCATCGGTCAGCACCTCGGGCACGACACCCACGCGGGAGGCGATCAGCGGTCGGCCAGCGGCCAGGCACTCGAAGACGACGCGCGACATGCCGTCCGACTCGAGCGGGACGTAGAGCACGAGGTCGAGCGTCGCGAGCGCGCGTGGGACGTCGTCTGCGAATCCCGAGACGGTGATCTGGGCGTCGAGGCCGGCGGTCCGGATCGCCGTGCGGATCGAGGACTCCATCGCGCCGCGACCGACGAAGGTGAAGCGCGGGGAGAACCCGGTGTCGACCAGGCGCGCGGCCGCCTCGATCACGACGGTGTGGCCCTTCATCACCCGGAGCCCGGCGACCATGCCGACGAGCGGACGATCGGGCTCGCCCCCGAGCCGACGGCGAACGGCCGGGTCCGCCGGGAGCGGCCGGTACGCCTCGATGTCGGCGCCGCCCGGGAGTGTCGTCACGCGCTCGGGCTCGAGGAGCCCCGAGGCGAGGTACTGGCCGCGGATCGCGTCGGTCACCGTGACGACCCACGCGGTCGCCCGCCGGTAGAGCCAGCGGTTGGCCGCGTGCGGCCGGACCGCCTGCGCGATGTGGCGCGTGCGGACGATCGGGCGCGGCGTCCGGCTGAGTCGGTTGGCGGCGGCGGCGAGCCAGTGCTCCTTGCCGCGATGGACGTGCACGATGTCGGTCTCCGCGAGCTTCGCGACGAGGCGGCGCACGTCGGCGGCGTCGGCGAGGGGCGCGATCCCGCTCGCGAACGCGAAGGTCTCCGTGCGCCGGACCCCCAGCGACCGCGCCGGCGCGATCACCCGCGCCTCGCTTCCGGCGCGGCAGCCGAGCGTCACCTGGTGGCCGCGACGCTCGAGCTCGCGGCTCACGCGCGCGGCCCAGTAGGCGTCGGACGACCAGCCGCGGCAGGAGACGAGCTGGAGGATTCTCACACGAGGCTCCGATAGACCCGCTCGACCGTGTCGATCGACCGCTCGGGGCTGAACACGTCCTGCGCGCGCTGGCGCCCGGCGGCGCCGACCGCGCGGCCACGCTCCGGCGCCAGGAGCACGGTGGCGAGCGCGGCGCACACGCTCTCGGGGCGATCGTCCTCGATCAGGAGGCCCGTCTCGCCGTGGACGATGGTCTCGGGCAGGGCGCCCACCCGCCGTGCGACGACCGGACGCCCGGCCGCCATCGCCTCGAGCGCCGCGCGACACGACTCGTCGGAGCCCGCGGACATGAGCGCGAAACAGTCCGCCGCGCCGAGGACGAGCGGGAGGTCACGATCGCGGTAGCCGGTGAAGACGACTTGGTTCACGAGTCCGAGCTCGGCGACGAGCTGCTCGAGGTGGCCGCGCGTCTCGCCTTTGCCCACGAGGAGGAGCCGCGCCGCGGGCAGCTCCCGGAGGAGCAGCCGAAAGCCCTGGAGCAGGAGGTCGTGGCCGCGGTTCGGAGCGAGCCGGGCGACCGAGACGATCACCGGCGCGTCGCCGAGCTTGAACTCGTCGCGCACCGGCCGAGGGTCGGCCTCCTCGGCGAAGCGCGCGAGGTCCGCCGAGCCCGGAATCCAGTGGACTCGCTCGGCCGCGATGCCCACCTCGCGGCAGCGCGCCTCGATCTGGCGCGAAACCGCGAAGACCGCCGCCGTGCGCCGGTAGAGCCTGACGCCGAGCCGGTCGCGCCTCACCGCGCGGAGGTTGTGGAACGTTCGCACGAGCCGCGGGCGTCCGCGACCCGAGACGGCCGGACGCGCGATCAGCCCGAGCCAGTGGTCGTGGGAATGATGGGCGTGGACGATGTCGATCCCCTCGCTCCGGATCGCGGCGCGCAGGCGCAGCGTGTCGCGGGCCGCCGCGCCCGGGGTCAGCGCGAGCCCCGGGAGCAGCTCGAGGCCCGCCTCGCGCGCCTTCGTCTCGAACCGATCGCCCGGGATCACGCCGAGGAGGACTTCGTGGCCCCGCGCTCTGAGGCCGGCCACCAGCTGGAGCGTCGGGTCCGCGCTGCCGGTCCACCAGCGGTTGGCGGCCAGGTGCAGGATCCTGAGCGGGGTCACGCGCGCACCGCGAGGAGCGCGTCGAGACGCTCGACGACGGCGGGCGCCTCGATCGCGCGCATGCACGGATGATCGATCGGGCACGTCCGGTAGAAGCACGGCGCGCACGGCACGTCGCCGCGGACCACGGCGACCGGGCCGCGCGGGGCCGTGAGCCGGGGATCGGTGGGGCCGAAGAGGGCGACGACGGGCGTCCCGAGCGCCGCGGCGAGGTGGGCGACACCGGTGTCGCCGCTCACGAGCGCGTCGAGCTCGGCGAGGAGTGCGGGGAGGAGCTCGGGACCGTCGCGCCCCGCGAGGCTCGGCGCCCGGGTCGCGCGCCCTACCGCCTCCACGAACGGCACGTCGCTCGCCGCACCGAGGAGCACCACCGTGGTTCCCCTGGCGCCGAGCAGCCGGCAGAGCTCCACGACGCACGCCGGATCCCAGACCTTGGCGCTGCCGTACGCCGCGCCCAGGTGGACGCCGACACGGCGCGCGGCGCCCACGGGCTCCGGCACCCCCGCTTCCCGCATGAGCGCGCGCACGCGCCGACGCTCCGGCGACGCCGCGGCGGGCGGCTCGAGGCGCGGGGCGCGGACGTCGACCGCGACCCCGAGGCGCTCGACGAGGCGCACGTATTCGTCCACCTGGTGGAGACGGGGCTCGGGCAAGGGAACCGGCTCGGTGAGGAGCCAGCGCCGCCCACCCATGGCGAAGCCGATCCGCCGGCGCGCTCCCCAGTAGAGCGCCGACGCCGCCGCCTCGAACGAGGTCGGCAAGAGCACCGCGGTCGTGCCGCCGAAGCCCCGTACGGTGTCGGCGGTGGAGAGCCGCCCGCTCCACGAGCGCGGATACGTGACGAGGACGTCGGCGAGCGCCTGATCGCCCAGGACCGCCGCCCACGGGCCCGCCAGCAGGAGCCGTTCGCCGTCGAGCGCCTGGCGGAGCGCGCGAATGGCGGGCACCGCCATCACGGTGTCCCCCAGCCAGTTCGGCAGCCGAACGATCACGCTTTCGGGCACGCGCGCTCGAAGGCGGCCCGCCAGAGGTCCTCGCCCGTGGTGAGAACGAGGCGGATCGACAAGACGTAGAGGGGCCGGCGCGGCAGGGGCAGCTTTCTCAGGCGCACCCAGTCTTTCTCGGTCGTCATCAGGCCCTCGACCTGGAGGTCGCCGGCCCGCGCGTCGAGCGTCGCGATCTCGGCGGGCGTGTACCAGTGGTGGTCGGCGAACTCGAGGAACTGCCGGACCGCGACGCCCGCCGCGCCGAGCGTCTCCTCGAACGCCCGCGGCGTCGCGATCCCGGCGAACGCGAGCACCCGCGAGCCCCTGAGCTGGTCGAGGCTCACGGGCCGCATCCGGTTCGCCTCCCAGCACTCGGCGAGCGCGTACACGGCGGTCAGGACCGGAACGCCCGGTGCCCACTCGTTGACGGCGCTCACGACGGCCGCGGCTTCTTCCGGGCGCTGGGCGCCCGTGGCGACGACCAGGTGCGCCCGGCGCAGCGCCGCCAGCGGCTCCCGCAGGGGCCCCGCCGGCAGGAGCGCGCCGTTGCCCCACGGGTTCCGCGCGCGCGCCATCACGATCTCGAGGTCCTTCTTGAGCGTGCGGTGCTGGAACGCGTCGTCGAGAACGACCGCGGTCACGCCGAATCGCTGAACCGCGAGGCGCGCCGAGTCGTAACGCTTCGAGCCGACGATCACCGGCACGCCGGGCAGGCGCCGCGCCAGGAGGAACGGCTCGTCGCCCGCCTCCTCGGCGTCGAGCCGGATCGACGCCGCGTCGGCGACGACCTGGACGCCACCGGTTCGGCGGCCGTAGCCGCGACTGACGACCGCGGGTCGGTACCCGAGGTCGGCCAGCGTCTGCACGGCGACCTCCACCGCCGGCGTCTTGCCGGTGCCGCCGACGGTCAGGTTGCCGACGGAAACGACGGGTACCGGGAGCGCGCGCGACTTGAGGACGCCGCGCGCGTAGAGCCACTCGCGCGCGCCCAGGAGACCACTGTATCCCTTGCCCGCGGCGCCGAGGAGCCTCGCCGGGCCCTTCGGGAACCCTTCCTCCCAGCCCCGAAGGAAGCGCGGGCCGCCGTCCTTCACGGGTGGTCCCCCGGGACCAGGAAGCGGCTGACGAGCTCCAGCGTCTCGCGCACGGCGCCGCGGTGCGACGCCGCGGCTTCGTACGCCACCTCCCCGAGCTTCGCCCGAAGGCCCGCGTCCGAGAGGAGCCGCGCGAGCTCACGGCCGAGCTCCCCTGCGTCTCGCACCACGACCGCGGCGCCCGCCGCCTCGAGGAGCGCCGCCGACTCCCGGAAGTTCTCCGTGTGCGGCCCCATGAGCACGGGCTTCCGCCGGAGGGCGGGTTCCAGCATGTTGTGGCCGCCGAAGGGGACGAGGCTCCCGCCGACGAAGACGACGTCGGCGACGGTGTAGAGCGGCGCCAGCTCACCGACCGTGTCGAGCACGACGACGGCGTCCCGCCCGCGCGCGCGCCCGAGCTCGCTACGAAGCACCACGGGCCAGCCCCGGCCGGTGACGAGTGCCTGGACCTCCTGCGCCCGCTCCGGATGACGGGGCGCGATTACCAGCGCGAGCTCGGGGCACTCCCGGAGCGCCGTCCGATGCGCGTCGAGCACCACCTCCTCTTCGCCGCGATGGGTGCTCCCCGCGATCCACACGCGGCGGTTCGGCCCGAAGCCGAGCAGCCGGCGCCAGAGGTCCGCCGAGCCTACCGTGTCGGACAGGGGCTCGTGCTTGATGTTGCCGGTGACGACGACGCGCTCCGGGCTGACGCCGAGAGCGATGATCCGCCGCGCGTCCTCGGCTGACTGCATGGCGAAGACCCGCACGTCGGCGAGGACGGGGCGCATGAGGCCGCGCAGGAGGTGGTACCGACGGTACGAACGATCAGAGATCCTTCCGTTGGCGATCATGACCGGCACGCCCCGCGCGGCGAGGGTCCGCAGCATGTTCGGCCAGAGTTCGGTCTCCATGCACACGAGGAACGCCGGGTCGAGCTCGGCGACGAATCGCCGCGTCGCCCACGGGAGGTCGAGCGGGAAGAACCGGTGGGTCGCGAGCCGCGCGTAGCGCTCACGCACGACCTTCGCCCCGGTCTCGGTCACCGTCGTCACCACCAGCGGCAGGTCGGGGCAGAGCCGGCGGAGCCCGTCGACGAGCGGCGCGGCGGCGATGGCTTCACCGACGGAGACGGCGTGGAGCCAGGCGGCGCGCGCGTGGGCGCGGCGCCTGGGGCCGCCGAAGCCGAGCCGCGCACGCACGTTGAGGCGCCCGCCGCGGCGCACGAATCGGACCACCGCGGCCGGCGCGTAGAAGAGCACGAGCGCCAGGAGCACCACCGCCGTGTAGAGCGCGTACATCACGCGGCCAAGAGCCTCTCGGCCGCGGCCGTCGCGTCGTCGAGGTGCCGTGCGACATCCTTCATGGCGCGCTCGTGCTCGGCGTCGCGCGCCACCGGAAGCGGCGGGCCGAAGACGACCGCGCATCGCGCGAAGGGCCAAGGGATCATGAACGCGTCCCAGCTCCGGAGCCGGAGCGCGGGC
>Ga0209375_1000287_pt1 | contig 46179 bp, 50 predicted proteins | sample GraSoiAngelo_131_FD_185888 | JGI IMG/M metagenome (GOLD analysis project Ga0209375, IMG submission 185888) | Grasslands soil microbial communities from the Angelo Coastal Reserve, California, USA - 14_0929_02_30cm (SPAdes) (version 2) | ecosystem: Environmental > Terrestrial > Soil > Grasslands ...
CTACGGCCTGAGCATCTTCCTCACGCCCTCGCCGATGAGGACGTTGATGACCGGCTTCGCCAGCTCCCATACTCTTGGCGCCACCGCTCGGAGCCTGTCCCATCCCGCGGCCGTCTTCGTGTCGTCCGGCGCCAGCTCGGCGATCCGATCGAGCGCCTCCTGAAGTTCGCGTCGCTTCGCGGGCTCGAGGTCGGTCGCCTGAACGCAGGCCTTGAGCCATTGGATCAGCTCCGTCCGCGAGAGCCACGGGGCGGGATTGCCACACTGAGCACAGAAATCGGTCCCCTTCTCTCCTCGTGGCTCCCAGGTGCGAGACCACTCACTTCCGCAGGCCGGGCAGTCGGAGAACATCCTCGCCCCGTGGTCGCCACAGAAGGGTCCGACTGGATCGTTGACAGCGTGGCCGGTCGCGGGACAGATGAGCAGCCTACGTCCTTCTTTGTGGCTCATCAGGTGAACCAGCCTGCTCGCTCGATCTCCTCCCCGAACACTACTCAGGAGGGGCGCTCGAGCTTTCAGCGGAGGAGACCAGCCCCACGGGCTGAAAACTGCCGCACCGCAGCATCGCGCTTCTTGCGTGCGGACCATCAACGGCCTACGGTTCTGAGCTTACACCCCCCGACGCCCTCCAGCCTCGGGTGGCCCTGGTTGATGTATCGTATGTACCCGTCGCGCCCGTAGCTCAGTCGGACAGAGCGTCGGACTTCGAATCCGAAGGTCGCAGGTTCGATCCCTGCCGGGCGCACCACGTTTTTTCAAGCACTTGAACGCGCATGCCTCGCACGCTATGCCTCAGCAGTGCCGGTTGCGGCGCTCGATGTGCCTTGTGCAAGTCTCTCGACCGCGGCGCGAATATGATCGGGACTCAGGTGGGGCTCGGGGCGGAGCCTCGGCTGCTGACCGCGGGCCTCAGGCGACTCCGGCGCGCCGGCGAGAGGGTTGAAGAACGATCTTGGCGCGGATGCCTAGTTTGGCGAGCATGTCGATCAAGGTGTCGATGCTGAAGAGGTCGATTCGACCGCGCATGAGGTCGCTGACGCGCGGCTGGGTGACGCCCAGAAGCTCGGCAGCGTCGCCCTGCTTCAGGCGGCGCGCCGCAATCGCCTTCTGGAGGCTCAGCATCAGCTCGGAGCGGACCTTGAGGTGCAGAGCCTCATCAGGCGGGAAACCAAGGTCGCGGAACACGTTCCCAGTCGACCGGGTCAGCTTCACTTTCCTCACGGATCACCTATCCCTTTCGCCGCGCTCGCTGCTGGAGCAGCAGGCCCAAGCGATGCCGGGCGAGATCGAGGTCATTCTGCGGTGTCCGTCGCGTCCGCTTCTCGAACGCGTGAAGAACGTAGACCGCCTCGGCGAACTTGGCGATGTAGAAGACGCGGTGCTCTGCACCCGTGTGGATGCGGATCTCCTGGACGCCCGGCCCGACGCTCGGCATCGGTTTCCAATCGTTCGGCTCCAGGCCGCACTGCACTCGCCAGAGCTGGAATCCGGCGATCTGCCTGGCGGCGTCTGGAAAGCCCCTGATCTTGTCTCGGGAGTCCCCGAGCCAGATCAGCGGCTTTTCGGCCATGGTCCACTATACAAGAACTTGGATGTTGCGTCGACGCCCGGCGGCCGCCTCACTTCGGTATGGCAGACATCCCAAAGCGAGTGAAACGCCTCCTCCGTGAGTGCGCGGCGACGCGGCCGTCCCGGCCAAAGGAGATCTCGATGGCGAACAGATATCAGGACATCGGCGTCGCGCGGCAAATTGGATCGTACAGCGATGCCGTCGAGGTGCCACCGAATGCCCGCTGGCTCGTCACCGCCGGAACACCCGGTCTCGCGTTGGATGGAAGCCTGCCCAAAGACATCACGGGGCAGGCCGAGCTGGCATGGACCCACATCGTGACCATGCTCGAGCGCGCGGAGATGACGGTCAGGGACCTTGTCAAGGTCACGCACTACTTGCTCCGCGCATCCGACATCCCCGCGTACGTCAAGGTCCGCGCGCGCTTCTTGGGCGACGCGCGTCCTGCGTCCATGCTGCTGGTGGTTCCCCAGCTGGTACGGCCCGAATTCCTGCTGGAGGTCGAGGCGTACGCGGCCAGGTCTTGAGCGTGCCAATCAGTGGGGGGGGAGCGATGCGGATATCGAGCGCCATCTCACAGCTGCGGACTACGAACCTCGCTGAGTCGATCCGTTTTTACACCACAAAGGTGGGGCTCACGCTCGAGTTCCAGTACCAGGACTTTTACGCCGGTATTCGGGCGGGGAGTCAGCTCTTTCACCTGAAACTCGTCGACGAGAAGGACCCCTCGATCGAGTTCGTGGATAAGGGCGGACACTTCCACCTTTATCTTGAAACAGACGACGTCGCGGCCGTGGCGGACGCGTTGAAGCGAAACGGGGTGCGCCTCGTGAAAGACGTGCACGAGACCGCCTGGGGAACGAGAGAGTTCGTCATCAAAGACGATCAAGGGCATACTCTGTACTTCGGCGGGAGCGCCTGAACGACCATGGCGATCGGTCGGTCGCCGCGCAACTGGCGCAGATCGAGGGTGCGATGGATAGCGGCTCCCATCGTAAGAAGGTGATATCGACGGGGCGTGATCACTCTTCGCCACGCAGTGAGGCCAGCGCTTTTGGGGAGACGCGAGAATGAACGGTCATGAGGGGTTCTCACGCCGACACGTTCTGGGGATGGCGCTTGCCGCCGGCGGCTTTGCGATGTCGGGAGTCAGTGCAGTGTTCGCCGAGACGCTCCAACGGACTCCAGGGGAAATCCTCGGACCGTTTTATCCCGTCATCAAACGGGTGGAGCAAGGTGCGGATCTGACCACCATCCCCGGACGGCAGGGACGCGCGACGGGACAGGTGATCCATGTGATGGGACGGGTCCTGAACGTCGAGGGGCAACCGGTCCGAGGGGCGAGGATCGAGCTCTGGCAAGCCAACGCCCAGGGCCGCTACAGCCACCCGAGTGACACGAACCCAGCGCCGCTGGATCCGAACTTCGAGGGCTTCGCCGTCCAGAACACCGACGCCGAGGGCCAGTATCGGTTCAAGACGATCAAGCCGGGGGCGTATCCGGCGACTGCCAACTGGATGCGTCCGCCGCATCTTCACTTCGACGTGACAGGCAAGATCAACCGGGTGATCACGCAGATGTATTTCCCCGGAGAGTCGTTGAACGACAAAGACTTACTCCTGCAGAACATCCGTGCGAACAAGGAGAGCCTGATCGCGAAGGTGCTGCCCCCGACCGCGGACGTCGAGCCGGATTCGCTGACCGTGGTGTGGGATATTGTCGTTGATAAGGGGTAACGTCCGAGCAAGAGGCGCGGATAGGCGGATAGTTGGAGGTCCCTGAACGATGAGGCTGGCCATCACCGTCGTTGTGAGTGTGCTCCTCATGGGACTCACCGCCAGCGGGCGGGGTTCCCAGGAGGCCGCGGCTGAGCACGGCGGCTGGGATCGGGAGGGCGCCGCAAAGTATCTGGACGAACGGATGGACGCCTGGTTCGCCAATGCCAAAAAGCTCCGGACCGGTCAGGGTGAGACGACGTGCGTCTCCTGCCACACGGTGGTCCCGTACGCGCTTTCACGGCCCGCCCTGAGGCGGGCGATGCACGTGAGCACGCGAACGCCCCAAGAGGTGCGGCTGCTCGAGGGAGTCGCTCGGCGCGTGGAGACTTACGACGCTCACCAGCCCTTCTACGACGGGAGCGAAGGCAAGAAGACAGAGTCTCGTGGGACCGAAGCGGTGCTCAATGCCCTGATCCTGTCGAGCGCAGATGCCGAGCGGGGTCGCCGAGAACCGAGTGAACCGACCCGGAAGGCCCTCCGGCGGTTGTGGGAGACCCAACGGCCCGACGGGGCGTGGGAGTGGCTCGATTTCGGCCTCGAGCCGTTCGAAAGCGCCGACGCCGCGTACTATGGCGCCACGCTCGCTGCCCTGGCGGTCGGCACCGCTCCTGCCTCCTCCACGACCCAAGCAACCGACGCGACGGTGGGCATCGAGAAGCTGCGCGGTTACCTGAAAGACAAGTTTGCGTCGCAAACCCTCTTCAACCGGGCGTGGGTGTTGCTGGCGTCGACTCGATTGAAGGACTTGCTCCCCGGAGCCCAGCGGGAGGCGCTGACCGCGGAGATCCAGAGGAGACAACACGACGATGGGGGCTGGTCTCTGCAGGCGCTCGGCACGTGGACGTGGGGCAAGCCGGCCTGGCGCGCCCGGGCGCCCGGAACACCGGACGCCTCGCTCCTTGCGCAGTCGGATGGCTACGCGACCGGACTGATCGTGTACACGCTCAGGACGGCCGGCGTTCCGGTCGAGCATCCGGCGGTGAGAAGAGGGTCGCAGTGGCTCAGGGCTCATCAGCAGGACGTCCAGGTCAATCAGCGGATGCATCACGCGTGGCGGGCACACTCGCTCAACTTTGATCGCGAACACGGCGGGGAGAAGGGCGAACCCTGGCGCAGGATGTTCATGTCCGATTCGGCGACGGCCTTCGCCGTACTCGCACTGGTCGCGTCGGACTGAAGGACAGGCCGACTCGACCGGGTTTCACCCCGGCCGGGCGCACCATCTGGCCTGCTCCTGACCACGGCGGGCTGACATGGCTGACATGAAAATCGGACATCCTGACCCGACACGTGCCGACGCGATTTCGCGGAAGAAGCCGGGAAACACACACTTACGTCGCATTCCGAGTTGGTATCAGGATTGCGATGCTCTTTCTCCCGCGGTACATGACGTGCAGACAACAGACTCGCCCCGCGATCCCTCGGCGTTCGCGCGCCCGGCACCTGCCGGCGCCTCCGCCCCGCGTTATACTCCGAGCGTGACCAAGCGGATCCTGGTCGTCGACGACGAGCGCGCGGTCGTCGAGATGCTCAAGGAGTTCTTCAAGCAGTTCCAGCACGGGTACGCCTACGAGGTCACGGCGGCCCACGACGGCGCCGATGCGACGATGGTGCTCCTGCGAGGGCGGTACGACCTCGTCGTCCTCGACATGCACATGCCGCGGATGGGCGGGCTCGAGCTCCTCAAGCAGATCCGCGGACTCGGCGTCACCGTCCCGATCATCATGATCACCGGCAACCAGGACGTCCGGGCCGCGGCCCAGGCGCTCTCCGGCGGCGTCTTCGCGTACGTGCCCAAGCCCTTCGACTTCAAGCAGCTCGACCACCTCGTGGCCCTCGCCCTCGCGACCCCGCAACCCGCGACAGGTGGCCAGCCCGCCTCCTGACGAGCCCCGCCGCACGCGCTACGTCGTCATCGGCGCCGCCGGCCAACTCGGGTTCGACCTCATCAGGACCTTCGACCGCCCCGGGGAGGTCGTTCCGCTCACGCGCCGCGAGCTCGACGTCCTCGACGCGGGCCGGGTCCGGGCGGTCCTGGCGGACCTCCGACCGACGTGCGTCGTCAACACCGCGGCCTACAACCGCGTGGACCAGGCTGAGGACGACCGGGCGAGCGCCTTCGCCCTGAACGCCAAGGCGGTCGAGACACTCGCCGCGACCTGTCAGGCCCTCGGCGCGACGTTCGTCCACTTCTCCACCGACTACGTGTTCGACGGCCGGCGGTCCGCGCCCTACCGGGAGTCCGACGCGCCGAACCCGCTCAACGTCTACGGCGAGTCGAAGCTCGAGGGCGAGCGGCTGGCGCTCGCGCGGTGCGAGCGGGCCGTCATCTTCCGCGTCGCCGGCCTCTTCGGCGTGGCGCGGAGCTCGGGCAAGGGCGGGACGAACTTCGTCGAGACCATGCTGCGCCTGGCGCAGAAGGGCGAGCCGATCCGCGTCGTCGCTGACCAGGTGCTCGGCCCGAGCTACACGCGCGACCTGGCGCCGAAGGTGTGGCGGGTGCTCCCGCGGGCGGCGCACCAGGTCTATCACCTCACCAACGCCGGGCAGACGAGCTGGCACGGCTTCGCCCGGCGTGTCTTCGAGCTGGCGGGTGTCGCGACGGAGGTCGTCCCGGTCACGTCGGCAGCGTTCGGGGCGCGCGCGCTGCGGCCGGCGTACTCGGTCCTGGCCCACGCGAACCTCGCGGCGCTCGGCGAGGACGACCTGCGCCCGTGGGACGCGGCCCTCGCCGCCTACGTCGCGGAGCGCGCGTCGTCCGTGTAGCGCCCGGCCAGGGCGAGCTGCGCGTTCACTCCGATCAGCTCGTTGAAGTCGCGGAACGGCATGTAGCGGTCCTTGAGGGCCTGCACGTCGTCGCGCGCCTTCGCCGCGGCGAGGAAGTCGCGGATCGCCTGGACCGCCACGAGCAGCGTGTCCACCGGCAGCAGCACGATCGCGAAGCCGAGCTCCCGGAGCCGCGCGAAGGGCAGGAGCGGCGAGCGGCCGCCGGGCGCGTAGTTGTAGAGGAGCGGCGTCTCGAAGGCGCTCGCCACGCGCTCGACCTCTCCCGCGTCGCGGGGCGCCTCGATGAAGAGCACGTCCGCGCCGGCCTTCGCCGCGGCCTCACCGCGGCGAAGCGCCTCGTCGGCGTCCACGGCCGAGATCGCGTCCGTGCGCGCGATGACGAGGAGATCGGGGTCCGTCCGGGCCTCGACCGCCGCGCGGATCTTGCCCGTGAATTCCGCGCGCGGGATGACCTGGTGGCCCGAGAGGTGGCCGCAGCGCTTGGGCGTCACCTGGTCCTCGATGTGGAGCGCGGCGACGCCGGCCGCCTCGTACATCTGGACCGTGCGGCGGACGTTGAGCGCATTGCCGTAGCCCGTGTCCGCGTCGGCGATCAAGGGAACGTCGAGGACCGCGACGAGGTTCCGCGCGTGGTCGACCATCTCGGCGAGCCCCGCGAAGCCCAGGTCGGGGAGGCCGAGGCGCGACGCCGAGGTGCCATACCCGGTCATATAGACGGCGGGGAAGCCCGCCTGCTGCACGAGCTTCGCGGAGATTGCGTCGTAAGCGCCGGGCACGATGAGCCCCTGCTTCGCCTCGACGAGCGTGCGGAGGGTGCGGCGACGTGTCATGCGAGACCTCCTCTGGCGCGCGCGATCCGCCGCTCGAGTGCCGGGTGCGAGTAGAGGACGAGCTCTTTCAATCGGCTCGGCCGCCGCTCAGCGAGGTTGAGCTCGCCGAGCCGCTCCATCGCGGCGATGAACGCTCCGGGGTTGCCCGTCACGGCCAGGGCGAAGTCGTCCGCTTGCCGCTCGATCCGGCGCGAGAAGCCGTTGCCGAGCGGGAGCGCGGCGAGCGAGAGGACCAGGAGCACGAGCGCGAGCCACGGCATCCCCGCGGGGTCGGCTGGTCCCGCCAGCCCGAGCGCGGGCGCGCCGGCGCGCAGCAGAAGGTCCGCCAGCCAGAAGCTCGCGAGCATCAGCGCGCCCTGCACGGCGAGGCCACGACGCGCGTCGCCGTGGACGTGGTGGCCCAGCTCGTGGGCCAGCACCGACTCGATCTCCTCGGGCGTGAACCGGGCGGTGAGCGTGTCGAAGAGCACGATGCGCCGCGTGCGGCCGAGCCCGACCACCGCCGCGTTCGCGGTGCGGCTCTTCCGCGACTGGTCGGCGATCCACACGCCGACCGCCCGGACGCCGGCGCGGCGCGCGAGCGCCCGGAGCCGCTCGGAGAGCCCCGCGTCGGCGAGCGGCGTGAGCCGGTAGAAGAGCGGGGCGATCCACACGGGAAAGACGAAGGCGAGCGCCACGTTGGCGGCGAGGAACGCGGCCGCCGCCCAGAGCCACCAGAGCGGCGTCGCGCGCAGGAGCGCGTAGACGACCTCGACCGCCGCGAGCCCGAGCGCGCCCGAGAGGAGCGCGGCCTTGGCGCGATCGGCGAGCCATCCGCGGACCTCCTGGTGGAGGAGGCCGTAGCGTCGCGGCAGCCACCACCCCCTCGTCCAGCCGAGCGGAAGGGTGAGAACCGCGCGGGTCGCGCCCAGGGCGCCGGCGACGATCGCGACCTGGCCCCACGCGCTCCCCGTCGCCGCGGCCGCGGCGCCGGCCAACGCGTGGGCGGCGCCCGTCCCGAGCAGGGCGACGAGATAGGCGATCGAGAGGGCGAGCCCGGCCGCCGCCAGGACGAGCCGCAGACGATGGTAGCGGGATGCGTCGGGCATGCGGCATTGTAGCTCGTCGCGGCTCGGGTGCGGTCATGACCCCCGCCGTCCGGCCGCTCCCGCAGAGTTTCGAGGTCTGGTGCGGCCTGTCGTCCGACGCCGAGTTGGTCCGCTTGCTCGATGTGCTGAAGTCCGCCCTCGTGCGGCGCGGGTACGTAGTCGCGTTAGCGGCTGAGAAGAAGAAGAAGTCACCCCGCCGTCGTACTCGTCGGGCTCATGGTTCCCCTGGTTCGGCCTGAGGGATTTCCCCCCTGTCCAGGGACAGGCGAGGAGCCTGTCGGAGAGATAAACGGTGGCGTGCACTTACGACCCTGTTAACGAGGTATTCCCCTTACTGTACGCTCCGGGGATTTCCCAGAGTCGAAGCCGGTGATCTCCCGCTCGCCGCTATCCGGCTCGTCACCTAAGGTGGCCCAGTGTTTTCCCGGACGGCTCCTTGCAGATCTCTCTCGCCCGGCTCGCAGGACTCACGCCTCAGCCCCGCGCCGCCCGGGCTGTCAATCGGCCGGAAGATTTGCGCACGCTGAGAGTCAAGAGTGCCTTCGGGATGCCGGAAGCGTCAGGGACAGAGAGGGGGTGGCGACGAAGGCAAAGGCGGGCTCACCGAATAGGGCGAACACCCTGTGTTAGGAGGAGTCGTAATGAAAGCGTTGACGATCGTGTTGCTGCTCGCGCTCGTGGCCGTTCTCTCGATGGCGCCCAATGTCCATGCGGCCGCGGCGGTCTTCATTGACATGTTTGCCTGCGGCATGCTCGACGGGAATGGTGCGCCTGTCGTGACGACCGAGAGCCAGGCCGTGGCCACCAACAATGCTCGCGGGAATGGGAAGCTGAGCTGTTTCGCAGACGTCACCCCTTCGGCGACAGGGCACGCAGTGCATTACGATTACGTTAGTACTGGCATCCTGTACCAGACACCGTCTGGCGTTACGACACGGTGGCAAGAGGTCGTGTCAGCCAGCGGGGAGGCCATACTCCAGTGCCGAACTCCCGACTAGGCCGAGAGAACCTAATCTCCCCGCTGCCCGCGGGCCGGAAATCCGCTACAATGAAGGGGAATTCATCGGGCAAAAGGGAGCCAGCATGTTCGAGTCCGTGGAGGACGTCCAGCAGCGTTTCCGGGATGCGCGCTATATCGCGAGCCGCCGGATCTCCACCGTCGTCTACCTGGCCGCGCGCATGGGGCGTCCCGTGCTCGTCGAGGGGCCGGCGGGCGTCGGCAAGACCGAGCTCGCGAAGACGCTGTCGGAGGTCACGCGCCGCCGGCTCATTCGTCTCCAGTGCTACGAGGGGCTCGACGAGGGCAAGGCGCTCTACGAGTGGAAGTACGCCAAACAGCTCCTCTATACGCAGCTCCTGCGCGAGCGCATCGGCGAGCTGATCGCCGACGCGCCGTCCCTGCCCGACGCGGTCGCCAAGATCGCCGGCCAGGAGGACGCGTTCTTCTCCTTTCGGTTCCTGTCGCCGCGCCCGCTCCTGTCCGCGATTCTCTCGGAGGCGCCGGTCGTCCTCCTCGTGGACGAGATCGATAAGGCCGAGCCGGAGTTCGAGGCGTTCCTCCTCGAGGTGCTCTCCGACTTCCAGGTCTCGGTACCGGAGCTCGGGACGGTGACGGCCAGGCATATCCCGCTCGTTGTGCTGACGTCCAACAACGCGCGCGAGCTCTCCGACGGCCTCAAGCGCCGGTGCCTGCACCTGTTCATCGACTTCCCGTCGCCCGCCGACGAGCTGGCGATCATCCGACTCAAAGTTCCGGAGATCCCCGAGCGGCTCGCCGGCGCGGTCGTCGCCGCCGTCCAGAAGATCCGGGCGATGGACCTCCGGAAGCTCCCGTCGGTCTCCGAGTCGCTCGACTGGGCACGCTCGCTCGTGATCCTGAACGCGCAGGAGCTCGCGCCGGAGCTCGTCGAGTCCACGCTGACCATGCTGGTGAAGCACGAGAAGGACCTCGAGCGCGTGAAGGGCGCGCTGGACAAGGTTCTCGCCGACTAATCGTGGACGAGCGGATCCTCGAGTTCATCGGCGACCTCCGCCGCGCCGAGATCCGCGTCTCGCCCTCGGAGGCCCTCGACGCGCTGGCCGCCAGCGCCGAGGTCGGGCTGGCCGACCGTGAGGCGTTCAAGTCCACGCTGGCGGCGACGCTGATCAAGGAGTTCCGGGACCAGCCGACGTTCGACCGGCTCTTCGACCTTTACTTCCTCGACCTCGAGGCCCTGGGCGAGGGGCTCAAGAAGGCACTCGGCCCGGAGGACCCGCGCGTCCAGGACCTCCTCGACCGGATGCTGGCCGAGGAGGGCATGGAGCTCGACGACCTGACGGAGCTCCTCATGCGCGGCGGCGGCAGCGAGATGGAGATGGCCATCCGCGCTTCGGGCCAGAACGCGGGGCTCGAGCGCCTCATGTACTTCCTCCAGGTGGGCTTCTTCTCGCGGCGGATCTCCGACCGCTTCGACTGGTCGGTGATCGAGGCCGACCTCGAGAAGCTCATGAAGCTGTTGGAGGCGCGCGGCCTCGACCCGGGCCAGCTCGCGCGCATCCGGAACTATCTCGAGCTGCGCCTCGAGGCGTTCAAGCGCATGATCCGCCAGCACGTCGAGCGCGAGCTCGAGCGGCGCGCGTACCGCCAGGGCGAGAAGCTGACGCGAGAGGTTCTGTCCGACAAGCCGCTCTTCGCGCTGACGCCGGACGAGATCGCCCAGATGAAGAACGTCGTCGCGCGCCTCGCGCGGAGGATCAAGGACGCGCTCGCGCTGCGCCAGCGCCAGGAGCAGCGCGGGCGGATCGACACGCGCCGGACGACGCGCAAGAGCCTCCAGTACGGCGGGGTGCCGATGGAGCTCTATCTCAAGCGGCGGCACCGCGAGAAGCCCAAGCTCGTCACGATCTGCGACGTCTCGGACTCGGTCCGGAACGCCTCGCGCTTCATGCTCCAGCTCGTGTGGAGCCTCCAGGAGTGCTTCAGCCGCGTGCGCTCGTACGTGTTCGTGTCGGAGATCGCCGAGGTCACGCAGGCGTTCGGCACGTACCCGGTCGAGCGCGCGATCGAGTGGGCGCTCAAGGGCGCGCCGGTGGACTACCACTGCCGCTCGGACTTCGGCTACGCCTTCAACCGGTTCGCCAAGACCGAGCTCGAGTCGCTCGACCGCAAGACGACGATCCTGATCCTCGGCGACGCGCGCAACAACTACAACGACCCCCAGGCGTGGGCGCTGCGGCTCATCCGCGAGCGCGTGAAGGGGATCATCTGGCTCAACCCCGAGGGGCAGTGGGGCTGGGGCATCGGCGACTCGGTCATGCCGCTCTATACGCCGGCGTGCGACTTCGTCCGCGAGTGCCGGACGATCGGCCAGCTCGGCGAGGTCGTGGACAACCTCGTCCACCACTGGTGGCGCCGGGGGCGATGAGGACGCGCGCGGCCCTTCTCGCCCTGCTGCTGCTGGCCCTGGGCGTGGTCCCCCTGGCCGCGCAGGCGCCGATGCAGACCACGCCGGCGACGGCCGACCAGTGCATCACGCTCGAGGACTTCGCACGAGCCAAGGTCGGCGAGTTCCCGCCGGACTGGAAGCCACGGAAGGACGCCGGCAAGAGCGTCTACAGGGTCGTCGAGGAGAAGGGGCTCCGCTTCCTGCGCGCGGCCTCGACCGGGCTCGGCATCCAGGCGGCGAAGCAGCTCGAGTGGGACCTCGGCGCGTACCCGATGCTCGCCTGGTCGTGGCGGCCCCGCGAGTTCCCGCGGGGCGCCGACGAGCGCGACTCGGGGACGAACGACAGCGCGCTCGCCGTCTACCTGCTCGTCCCGTACTCGCGCCTCACGGGGCCGAAGGCGGTCAAGTACATCTGGAGCGCCAGGGTGCCCGTGGGCACCCATCTGAACTCCAACTACGGCCTCACCCAGGTGCTCGTCCTCCGGACCGGGGACCCGGGTAAGGACGAGTGGGTCGAGGAGCGCGTGAACGCGCTCGCCGACTACAAGAAGTCCTTCGGTGAGTCGGAGACGCCCAAGCCGGCGGGCATCGCCGTGCTCACCGATTCCGACGACACCAAGTCGAGCGCCCAGGGAGACTACGCGAACTTCCGCGCCTGCCGCGGGTAGCGCGTGCCCAAGGACATCCTCGTCGTCGAGGACGAGCCCGACATCCGGCGGCTCGTCGTGCTCCACCTGGAGCGCGAGGGCTTCCGGTGCCGGACCGCATCGAACGGCGCCGACGCCCTCCGCGAGGCGACGCGCGCCGTCCCCGACCTCGTCGTGCTCGACCTGATGCTGCCGGCGATCGACGGGCTCGAGGTGTGCCGGCGTCTCCGGAGTGACGCGGGAACGGCCGGCGTGCCGATCATCATGCTGACGGCGAAGTCGGCGGAGGTCGATCGCGTGGTCGGGCTCGAGGTCGGCGCCGACGACTACGTCGTCAAGCCGTTCTCCCCGTCGGAGCTGGTCGCGCGGGTACGCGCCGTCCTGCGCCGCGCCCGGCCCGCTCCCGAGGCGCGTGTGCTGTCGGCGGGACCGCTCGCACTGGACCCGGCGCGCCACATCGTGACGCTCCACGGCCAGCCGCTCGACCTCACGCCGAAGGAGTTCGACCTCCTCGCGGCGCTGCTCGAGGCCGCCGGCCGCGTCCTCTCCCGCGAGCACCTCCTCAACAGCGTGTGGGGCTACGCGCGCGCGGACGAGATCGAATCGCGCACGGTCGACGTACACATTCGGAGGCTCCGCGCCAAGCTCGGCGACGTCGGGAGCCGGATCACCACGGTCAAATCGGTCGGCTACCGCTTCGAGCCAGAGTGAGTAGAGACATGGGGAACGGAGCCGGGTCGCGGAGTGGAATGAGAGGCGAGTGGGGGGACCGAGCCGGGTTGCGCCGTGTCTCAGGCCACCCACCAATCCCACCGGCCCCGGGGACCCCGTTACAGTGAGCGTGCTCCGGGCCGGCCTCCACTTCCTCCGGCGCCGCATCGCGCTGAAGCTGACGCTGACCCTCGTGGGCTTCGTCGCCGTCACGCTCCTGGCGGCCGGCGTCTACCTGAACCGCGCGCTCGAGGCCTTCGCCGTGGACACGCTCGAGGCCCGCCTGGCGTCCACCGGCCGGCTGCTCCACGACGACGCGCGTGCGCTCGTCGCGCGGGGCGCACCGGCGCCGGCGGTCAGGGCGTGGGCCGTGCGCGTCGCGCAGCCGTCCGGCGCGCGCGTCACCGTGATCGCCCTCGACGGCCGCGTGCTCGGGGACTCGGAGATCGCCGTCGCGGACCTTCCGCGCGTCGAGAACCACGCCGGGCGGCCCGAGGTGCGCGCGGCCCTGGCGGGACGGAGGGGGCGCGACCTCAGGACGAGCGCGACGATCGACGTGCCGCTGCTCTACGTCGCGCTCCCCATCGACGACGGCAGGAGGGTGATCGGCGTCCTCCGCCTGGCCCTGCCGCTCGCGGTGGTGACCGCCTCCTATGCGACGATCCACCGGGTCATGCTGGCGGGCGGGCTGTTGGCCCTCGCCGTGGCGTGCGGCATCGGCCTCTTCGTCGCCCGGCGGGTGACGAAGCCGGTCGTTGAGATGCAGGCGATCGCCCGCCGGATGAGCGAGGGCGACTTCGCCCTGCGCGCCCCCGTGCGCTCCCCGGACGAGATCGGCTCGCTCGGTCGCGCCCTCAACGCGATGGCGGCGCGCCTCCGGGAGAAGCTCCAGGACCTCGAGCAGGAGCAGGCGAAGGCGACCGCGATCCTCGACGGCATGGTCGAGGGCGTCATCGCCGTCGACCACCGCGACACGATCCTCTTCATGAACGAGCGGGCGCGCGCGATCTTCGGGCTCGGCGCGATCCGGGGCGAGCGGAAGCCGTTCCTCGAGGTGATCCGGAACGCGGACCTCCACGCGATCTTCCGCGAGAGCCGCGCGGCGGGCGAGGGAGCCGTGTCGCGCCACGAGCTGCGCCTGGCGAGCCCGCTCGAGCGCCGGCTGCAGGTGAACGCCCTTCCGCTCCGTCTCGCGGCGGACGAGGTCGGGGTCGTCATGGTGCTCCACGACATCACCGAGCTGCGTCGGCTCGAGCAGGTCCGCACGGAGTTCGTCGCCAACGTCTCGCACGAGCTCCGGACGCCGCTGACCGCGATCCACGGCTACCTCGAGACGCTCCTCGCCGGCGCGCTCGAGGAGGGCCCGAACGCCCGGCGGTTCCTCCAGATCGTGTTCCGGCACACCGAGCGCCTCGGCCGCTTGCTGGACGATCTGACCGACCTTTCGAACATCGAGCTCAGCCGGGTGTCGCTGACACTCGCGCCGACACGGCTCGACGAGGTCGTCGAGTCGGTGCTGGCGATCATCGGCCCGAAGGCGGAGAGCGGCCGTGTGCGGCTCGGTCGCGAGCTGCCGTCGGGGCTGCCGCCGGTGCTCGCCGATCGCGATCGCCTGGCCCAGATCCTGATCAACCTCGTGGACAACGCCGTGAAGTACACCGCCGAGGGCGGGCGCGTGATGGTCGGCGCGCGCGCCGTGGAGGGCGAGCGAGTCGAGGTGAGCGTCGCCGACACCGGCGTCGGGATCCCGCCCGCGGACCTGCCGCGGATTACCGAGCGGTTCTACCGGGTGGACAAGGCGCGCTCGCGAGAGCTCGGCGGCACGGGGCTCGGGCTCGCGATCGTCAAGCACCTGGTGCTCGCCCACGGCGGCGAGCTCGCGATCGAGAGCGAGCCGGAGCAGGGCACGACGGTCCGCTTCACGCTCCCGGCCGGCGGGACGATCGCCTAGCAGGTTCGAGGGTCGGCATGGGCGCATCGAGCCTCCGCCTGCGTTTACCCAGGATTTACCCCGCCGTCACCGTCCCGTAACCCCTGCGCCCGACACTGTCGCTCGATGAGTGTCGCGCGGGAGGTCACGCCGATGATGACGAATGGCCGCCGGGGCGCCGAGGCCGCGGTGACTCCGCCGCGTCTCGGACGGGTGCTGCTGCTGGAGGACGAGAAGGACGTGGCGGAGCTGATCCGCTACAACCTCGCCAAGGAGGGCTACGGTGTCCTCTTGACGACGAACGGCCCCGACGCGCTCAGGCTGGCGCGCGAGGCCCACCCCGACGTGGTCCTCCTCGACATCCTGGTGCCGCAGCTCAACGGCTGGGAGGTCTGCCGCCGCCTCAAGGAGGACCCGGACCTGGCAGGGATTCCGGTGATGATGGTGACGGGCCGGGTGGAGGAGGGGGACAAGGTCCTGGGCTTCGAGCTCGGCGCCGACGACTACGTCACCAAGCCGTTCTCGCCGCGCGAGCTGATCGCACGCATCCGGGCTGTCACGCGTCGCGGCGCGCAGGCGGACACGACGGCGAAGAAGGCCCATCTGAAGGCCGGCGACCTCGAGATCGACCGCTCCCGCTTCGAGGTCCGCATGCAGGGCACGCTCGTCAAGCTCACTCCCAGGGAATTCGAGCTCCTCGCCGCGCTCGTCGGCACGCCCGGGCGAGTGTTCGGGCGCGACGAGTTGCTCGACATCGTCTGAGGCCGCGACGGGTTCGTCGAGCCCCGGACCGTGGACGTCCACATGGCGCGGCTCCGCCGCAAGTTCGTCCTGGCGAAGCTCCAGGCGCCCGGCATCGAGACGGTCCGCGGCGTGGGCTACCGCTGCCGGGACGCGACATCGTAACGGATTCGTAACACGACGCTCACCCGGTCGAAGCACACCCGGGAGACGATGACACGGACACCACAAGGAGAAATCTCATGAACCGATGGCTCGCGGGCCTGCTCTGCTCCTTCTTCGCCGTGCTTGGCTCGGGCGTCCCGCCGGCCGCCGCGCAGATGCTGATGAACGGCGCCGGGGCCACGTTCCCGTATCCGATCTACTCGAAGTGGTTCGACGAGTACGCCAAGGTGGACCCGAGCGTCCGCTTCAACTATCAGTCCATCGGCAGCGGCGGCGGGATCCGACAGATCACCGCGCGCACCGTGGACTTCGGCGCCTCCGACGGCCCGATGAACGACGATCAGCTCAGGAAGGCGCCCGGCGACCTCCTCCACATCCCGACGGTCCTCGGCGCCGTCGTGGCGACGTATAACCTGCCCGGTCACTCGAAGCTCCGCTTCACCCCCGACGTTCTGGCCGACATCTTCCTCGGCAAGATCACCAAGTGGAACGACGCGAGGATCGCCGCCGCGAACCCTGGGGCGTCCCTGCCCGACCAGGCGATCCTGGTCGTCCACCGCTCCGACGGCAGCGGCACCACCTACATCTGGGTCGATTACCTCGCGAAGGTCAGCAAGGAGTGGGACGCGAAGGTCGGTCGCGGAACCTCCGTCAACTGGCCCGTGGGGCTCGGCGGCAAGGGGAACGAGGGCGTGGCCGGCCAGATCAAGAGCACGCCCGGGGCGCTCGGCTACGTCGAGCTGGCCTACGCCATCAAGAACGCGCTCCCCGCGGCGGCGGTTCGCAATGCCGCTGGAAGGTTCGTCGAGCCGACCATCGAGACGACGACGGCCGCGGCGGCCGTCGTCGCGAAGAACATGCCCGCCGACTTCCGCGTCTCGCTCACGAACGCGCCCGGCGACAACGCGTACCCGATCGCCAGCTTCACCTGGCTCCTGGTCTACCGGGACCAGCCCGACGAGACGAAGGGGAAGGCGCTGGTGAAGTTCCTCTGGTGGATGATCCACGACGGCCAGAAGTACACGACGGACCTCCTCTACGCGCGTCTCCCGCCCCAGGTCGTCAAACAGATCGAGGCGAGGCTCGGAGAGATCACCTACCAGGGCAAGCCGCTGCTGGCGGCACGCTAGCGGGATGATCGCGGGGGCGGCGCGGGGCGACCGGCTGTTCCGAGGATTCGCCCGCGGCGCCGCCCTCGCGCTGATCCTCCTCGTCGCCGCGATGGTCGTCGAGATGGGCCGCGCCGCGACGCCGTCGTTCAGGGCGTTCGGCTGGCGCTTCCTCGTGACCTCGACGTGGGATCCGGTCGCGGAGAATTTCGGGGCGCTACCGTTCGTCTACGGCACGCTCGTCTCGTCCCTCATCGCGCTGGTGATCGCCGTGCCCCTGGGCCTCGGCGCGGCGATCTTCCTGGCCGAGCTGGCGCCCGTCCCGATCCGGTCCCCGATCGCATTCCTGGTCGAGCTGGTCGCCGCGGTGCCGAGCGTCGTGTTCGGCCTGTGGGGTGTCTTCGTCCTCGCGCCCTGGCTCCGGACCTGGGTGCAGCCGGCGCTCGGGGCCACCCTCGGCTTCGTGCCGCTCTTCCAGGGGCCGCCGTACGGCGTCGGCATGCTCGCCGCCGGCATCATCCTCGCGATCATGGTCGTGCCGTTCGTCACCGCCATCAGCCGGGAAGTGATCCTGGCCGTGCCGAACGCCCAGCGGGAGGCGGCGCTCGGGCTCGGCGCCACGCGCTGGGAGACGACTCGGATCGCCGTCCTCCGCTACGGCCGGTCCGGGCTGATCGGCGCCGTGCTCCTCGGTCTCGGGCGCGCGCTCGGCGAGACGATGGCGGTGACGATGGTGATCGGCAACCGCGCCGAGATCGCCGTGTCGTTGTTCGCCCCGGGCTACACGATGGCGAGCGTCATCGCCAACGAGTTCACCGAGGCGACGTCCGACCTGTACCTGGGCGCCCTCATCGAGGTCGGGCTGCTCCTGTTCGCCGTCACCGTGGCCGTGAACGCCCTCGCGCGTGTCCTCGTCTGGAGCGTCGGTGGCGCGGTCCGGGAGGTGCGCGAGTGACGGCGCGCCGCCGCAGGTGGGTCAACGTCGTGATGGCCGCGCTGACCGCGCTGGCCGCGCTCGGCACGATCCTGCCGCTGCTGTTCATCTTCGGCTTCCTCGTCTACCAGGGAGCCTCGGCGATCAACCTCGACTTCTTCACCCGCCTGCCGAAACCCGTAGGCGAGCCAGGCGGCGGGATGGCGAACGCGATCGCCGGGAGCCTGATCTTGATCGCCCTCGCCTCGGCGCTCGGCCTGCCCCTCGGGATCCTGGGCGGCGTGTACCTCGCCGAGTCGCGGGAGCGGCGGTTGCCGTGGCTGATCCGCTTCGTCGCGGACGTGCTGAACGGCGTCCCCTCGATCGTCATCGGGATCTTCGCGTACACGGTCGTCGTCCTTTCCATGCGGCGCTTCTCGGCGCTGGCGGGCGGCGTCGCGCTGGCGGTGATCATGCTCCCGATCGTGCTCCGCACGACGGAGGAGATGATGCGGCTCGTCCCCGCCTCGCTCCGCGAGGCGGCGCTAGCGCTCGGCCTGCCGGAATGGAAGGTCATCGTGCGCGTGGTGCTCCCGACGGCGCGCGCGGGGATCATCACGGGCGTGATGGTGGCGATCGCCCGCGTGGCGGGGGAGACGGCACCGCTGCTCTTCACGGCCTTCGGCAACCGCTTCTGGCACCAGCGACTCGATCAGCCGATCGCCGCGCTGCCGCTCCAGATCTTCGCCTACGCGATCTCGCCCTTCGACGACTGGCACCGCCAGGCCTGGGCGGGGGCCTTGGTGCTGATCACGCTGGTCTTCCTGGTCAGCCTCGCGGCGCGGATCGCGACGCGCGGCCGTTACAGCGCGGTGAGGTGAGGGCGTGGCGGACGGGATCCGCGTGAAGGACCTCAACGCCTGGTTTGGCGACGTCCACGTGCTGCACGGCATCGGGCTCGCGATCGCGCCCAAGGCGGTCACGGCGATCATCGGGCCGTCGGGCTGCGGGAAGTCCACGTTCATCCGGTGCCTCAACCGTATGCACGAGGTCGTGCCGGGTGCTCGGGTGAGCGGCACCGTGCTCGTGGAGGGCGAGGACCTCTACGCGCCGGGGGTCGATCCGGTCGAGGTGCGCCGCAAGATCGGGATGGTCTTCCAGAAGGCGAACCCGTTCCCGACCATGTCCGTCTTCGACAACGTCGCCGCGGGGCTCCGGCTGGCGGGGGTGCGCAACCGGGCCGTGCTGAACGACGCCGTCGAGCGCGCGCTCACGCACGCGGCGCTCTGGGACGAGGTGAAGGACCGGCTCGACCGGCCGGGGTCGAGCCTCTCCGGCGGCCAGCAGCAGCGCCTCTGCATCGCCCGGGCGCTGGCCGTGGGGCCCGAGGTGCTGCTGATGGACGAACCGTGCTCGGCGCTCGATCCCATCGCGACGGCGAAGATCGAGGAGCTGATCCTCGAGCTCCGCAAGGACCTGACGATCGTGATCGTCACGCACAACATGCAGCAGGCCGCCCGGGTCTCGGAGGCGACCGGCTTCTTCCTTCTCGGGGAGTTGGTGGAGTTCGGGGTGACCCGCGCGCTCTTCACCAACCCGCGCGACACGCGGACCGAAGATTACATCACCGGGCGGTTCGGGTAGGATCGGAGGCGTCATGCCGCGACACTTCCACGAAGAGCTGGACGCGCTCAAGCAGACGCTGCTGGCGATGGGCGGGCTGGTCGAGGACCAGATCCGCCGGGTCATGCGTGCCCTGATCGATCGGGACGGCGACCTCGCCCAGGAGGTCATCGAGCGCGACCGGCAGGTGAACGCCTACGACGTCGAGATCGACGAGAAGTGCGTGGAGCTGCTGGCGCTCCACCAGCCGACCGCGGGCGACCTCCGCTTCCTCACGACGACGCTGAAGATCGTCACGGACCTCGAGCGGATCGGCGACCAGGCGGTGAACATCGCCCAGCGCGCCCTCGAGCTGAACCGCGAGCCCCAGCTCAAGCCGTACGTGGACCTGCCGCGGATGGCCGAGCGAGCCCAGCGGATGGTCAAAGAGAGCCTCGACGCCTTCGTGAGCCGGGACACCGAGCTGGCGCGCCGGGTCTGCGGCGAGGACGCGGACGTGGACGCGCTGAAGGAGCAGGTCTTCCGGGAGCTCCTGACGTTCATGATGGAGGACCCCCGCACCATCCCGCGCGCGATCCGGCTCATCCTGATCTCGCGCTTCCTCGAGCGCGTGGCCGACCACGCGACGAACATCGCCGAGATGGTCATCTACATGGTCGAGTCCAAGATGGTGAGGCACACGCTCGCCTGAGCGCGTCCCGAGGCACCGCGCTGCGGCTCGACGGCGACCGTGCGACGAGTCGCGTCCTCGGCGCATCTAAAGAAGGAGGAGACTCGTCTGCCTATGAGCGCAGCAGTGACCCGGCACTATCTCGTCGCCTGTGATTTCGACCAAACCTTGAGCTTCAACGACTCCGGCAGGGTGCTGAGCGAGCTGCTCGGCGTGTCAGCCTTTGAGCACAAGGTCGCGGGGCTCGCCGAGATCCACCTCGTGCAGCAGGGCGCCGAGCTCGCCTACCTGCTCCGCCACGACCCTGAGTTCCGCCGTGTGCGTCAGGAGCATCTGGTCCAAGCGGGCCAACGGGTGCGCCTGAAGAAGGACATCAAGCACTTTGTCGAGTTCCTGGAGCGTGGCGCCGAGGGGGTCCGCTTTTCGTTCTTCGTGGTCTCCGCGGCGCCGAAAGCCGTCGTTCAGGCCGCGCTCGAGGGTATTGTTCCACCGGACCACATTTACGGGACGGAGTTCGACTACGACCCGTCCTCGGGCGAGATCTGCGCGATCGCGAAGGCTCCGGCCGGCTATGGCAAGGTGGCAATCGTCGAGGAGCTCGAGGCCACACTCCAGACCAGTCCGCATCGCACGATCTACGTCGGCGACGGCAACTCGGACGTCCACGTCATGCTGCGCGTCAACAACCGCGGAGGCTTCACCATCGCGGTCTCGGAGGCGAAGTACATCGCGCGGATCGCCAAACGGACGGTCGTGAGCGACAACGCGCTGAGCGTCCTGGTGCCCATCCTCGAGGACGTCATGGGCTGGGACGCCGTCCGCATCCGGGAGCTGTTCGAGTCGTACGGGCTGGTCGTCCAGGAGTGGGACAAGGCGCGCACGGACTGGGTGACCATCCGCGAGGACTCCACGGGCTGAGGCGAGGGGCGGATGGGCGACCCACGGCTCGCGCGAGCTGTGTTAGCCTTGCTCCATGTCGCTGGCCGACCCCGGGCTTGACGCGGATGCGATCGAGGAGCTCTACGCGCGCGGGGTCACCGACGGACTGCCCGTGGTGCCGCCGACCCGTGGGCGCGTCGAGCGCACGATCGCCGCGTCGGGCCGCGGGCCCGACGAGCTGATCGGGCTCGTCCCGCCGAACTACGGCCGCGCCACCGTCGAGAAGATCGCGGTCAACGCCGTCATGGCCGGCTGCCGGCCCGAGTATCTGCCCGTCGTGCTCGCCGCCGTGGAGGCGGTGTGCGACGACGCGTTCGATCTCCACGGCGTCTCGGCGACGACGAACGCCCCCGCCCCGCTCGTGATCGTCAACGGCCCCCTCCGCGGCGAGCTCGACATCAACTGCGGCGCTGGCGTCTTCGGCTCCGGCTGGCGCGCCAACGCGACCATCGGACGCGCGCTCCGGCTCGTCTGCGTGAACGTCGGCGGCGCCCGGCCGGGCGAGGTCAGCATGTCCACGCTCGCTCACCCGGGCCGCTACACTTACTGCATCGGCGAGCGCGAGGAGGCGAGTCCCTGGGAGTCGCTCGCCGTCGAACACGGGTTCGCCCCGGGGGACTCGACGGTCGCCGTCCTCGCCGCCGACGCGCCCCTCGGCGTCTACGATCAGCGGTCCCGGACGCCGGAGGACCTGCTGGCGACGCTGGCGGCGAGCCTGGCCGTCGTCGCCCACCACAAGATGACGCACTGGGGGGACACGCTGCTCGTCCTCTCGCCCGAGCACGTGAGGATCCCGGGTGACGCGGGCTGGACGAAGGCCGAGGTTCGCCGCTGGCTCTGGGAGCGGCTCCAGCGCCCGGTCCGCGAGTTGCTCCCGGGCCGGGACGGGGGCGAGGGGCTCCCCGAGCACGTGCTCCGGAAATTCCCCGACCCCGCGCGCGACGACTCGCCGATCGCGAAATTCCGGTCGCCCGACAACATCAAGATCCTCGTGGCCGGTGGGACGGCGGGCCGGTTCTCGGCCATCGTCCCCGGCTGGACCTTCTCGAAGGGCTCGGCGCTCGTGTTTCGGCCCATTCGCACGCCGTAATCGGGAGGAAGACCCATGAGCGAGTATCTGGACCCGACCGCGCCGGTCGCCGTGCCACGGAAGACCGCGCGCCGCCCGTCGAGCCTCGACGGCCTGGTCGTCACGCTGCTCGACATCTCGAAGGCGAAGGGCGACCACCTCCTCGACCGGATCGAGGAGCTCCTGCGCGAGCGCGCGCGCCCGAAGGCGATCGTGAGGAAGAAGAAGCCGACCTTTGCGCGCCCGGCGCCCGAGCCCCTGCGCGCGGAGATCGTCGGCGGGACCGGCGTCCTGATCGAGGCGCTCGCCGACTGAGGGTCGTGCACCACGTGCAGTGTGCACGACGGCGTGTTCTTCGAGGACCACGGTATCCCGACCGCGACGGTGGTCTCGACCGAGTTCGTCCGCGCGGCCCGCGCCCAGGCCGAGGCGCTCGGAGCGCACGACTATCGGACGGTCGTCGTCCCGCACCCGATCCAGCCGCTGACGCGTGACGAAGTGAGGGCGCTGGCCGACAAGGCGTTCGACGAGATCGTGAGGAGGCTCACGGCGTGACGACCACGGACAAACGCTGGTACCTGTTCGACGTCAATCCCTCCACGCCGCCGGCCTTCGAGGTGGCGTCGGGCGAGGCGTTCACCCTCGAGGTGCGCGGGGCATTTTCAGACATCGCAGACATCAGCACGGTCCCGACGCCGTTCACGCCGGCGTGCGACGGCCACCCGCTCGCGCCCATCGCCGGACCCGTGCGCATTCGCGGCGCCCGGCCCGGCGACGCCGTCGTCGTCGACCTGCTCGAGATCACGCCGCACGGCGAGGGCAAGACGGCGATCCTCCGAGACTTCGGCGTGCTCCGGCGGGAGTTCGGGGAGCCGTGGGCGCTCGCGTGTCCCGTGAAGGACGGCCGCGCCTGGTTCGGCGGCCGCATCCCGATCGCGCTCAATCCGAATCTGGGAACGGTCTCCACGATGCCGACGGAGGGCTACAAGCCCGCCTACGCCGGGCCCTACGGCGGAGACTTCGACCAGAAGGACGTGCGCGCCGGGAGCCGCGTCCACCTGCCGGTGATGGTGGACGGCGCGCTGCTGTTCTTCGCCGACCCGCACGCCGCGATCAGCGACGGGATCATCACGGGCACGGGCGTCGAGTGCGACGCCACGGTCCGCGCCCGCGTGGAGCTCGAGAAGGGACGGAAGCTCGACCGCCCGATCCTCGAGGTGGACGACACCGTGCAGGTCCTCGGCTTCGGCCCGACGGTCGAGCTCGCCACCGAGGACGCCGCGCGTGGCGCCGTCGAATGGTTCGTCGGGCGCACGGGCATGGACCGCCGCGAGGCGTACATGCTGCTCTCGATCGTCGGCGAGCTGCGGATCGGCACCTCGCCGCGCCCCGTCATGGCGGCGCGGCTCATCATCCCGCGGTACGTGATCGACGCCGCGGCCCGGGCGTGAGCCCCATGCTGGTCGGCGCCTTCGCGTGCGCGCACACGCCCCAGCTCCTGGCCCGACCCGAGACCGAGGACCGCGAGCTCGTGCTGCGCGTGCACGCCGCGTTCGCGCGGGTCAAGCGGCGGCTCGAGGCGCTCCGGCCGGACGCGATCGCGATGATCGCGGGGGACCACATCGAGGCGTTCTTCCTGAGCGCGGTGCCCGCGCTCGCCGTCTACGTGGGGACGGAGTGCGCGGGGACGTTCGGGCGCTACCGGTACCGGTTCCCGATCCACGAGCCGCTCGCCCGCGCCCTCGTCGAGGCGGGGATCGAGCGGGGGTTCGATCTCGTCTACACGCAGGACGCGCCGCTCGACTACGCCTTCTACGTGCCGCTCCACTTCACGATGCCGGAGCCGTCCGTCCCCCTCGTCCCACTCCACGTCAACGTCTACCTGCCGCCCCAGCCGACGCCCAAGCGCTGCTACGAGTGGGGACGGGCCCTCGGCGAGATTCTGGGATCGCGCTCGGAGCGGGTGGTCCTCATGGCCTCGGGCGGCATGTCCCACTTCCCGGGGACGGACCGCTACGCGTCGCCGGAGTTCGACTACGACCGGCGGCTGCTGGACCTCTTGAGCGCGGGGCGGAGCCGAGAGCTGGCCGGGGTCACGGCCGAGGAGCTGGACCGTGCCGGCAACATCGAGCTGCGGACGTGGATCACGTTGCTCGGCGCGGTCGGCGACGCGAAGGCCGACGTCTACTGCTACGAGCCGTCGTGGCATCACGGCAACGCGGTCGTGGAGTGGCCGCTAGCAGTGCGGACCTCCGGATTTCGCGGGGCTGGGGCCCCGCCGTCCGAGGCGAGCCTATAATCTGAATGGTCCACTACCGGTTCCCGCCCGCCTCGGCCTATCGCCTGAACCGCTGCCTCTTCGCGCTGAAGTCGGACGACGCGTTTCGCTCGCGGTTCCGGACGGACGCCCGCGCGGCGATGCGCGAGATGGAGCTCGACGACGCGGATGCGGCGGCGCTCCTCCGCGGCGAGCGCGACGCGCTCGTCGCGCGGGGCGCGCATCCCTACCTCGTCTTCATGGCGGACCTCAGGCTCCGGATGGAGCGCGAGGCGGTGACGTTCGAGTACTTCTAGCCCGGACCCGGCTTGGGGTCCCGCGAGGAGGACGCCCGTGGCGACGACCCTGACCGAGAGCGACGTGGTCAAGATGATCTCGAGCCTCAGCAACTGGGGCCGCTGGGGGCAGGACGACGAGCTGGGGACGATCAACCTCATCACGCCGGAGAAGCGGAAGCGCGCGGCGGCGCTCGTGAAGGACGGCGTCCCGGTGAGCTGCGCGCGGCCGATCGCGACCAACGCGATCGGCGCCGACACGACGTTCCAACCCCTGCGTTTCATGGTCGACTCGGGCGAGGGGCGCGATCACGACTCGCCCGCGCGACTCCTGGAGCGGCGCGGCGCCTCCGAGTTCATCGGCATGGTCTTCCACGGCTACACGATCACCCACGTCGACACGCCGGCGCACTATTTCTGGCAGGGGAAGATCTACAACGGGCGCTCGGCCAACCTGATCACCTCGCGCGAGGGCGCGCGCGTCGAGTCGGTGGACCTGCTGCGCGACGGCGTCGTGAGCCGTGGCGTGCTCCTCGACGTCGCGGCGCTCCGGGGACGCTGGCTCGGGTCGGGCGAGGGCGTGATGCCGGAGGATCTCGAGGCCGCGGAGCGGGCGCAGAACCTTCGCGTCGAGGCGGGCGACATTCTGCTGATCCGGACCGGGTATTACGCGCGGCGGCTCGCCGAGGGGCCGCGCCATCCCCTGAAGGACGGCTCGCCTGCGACGCACGTCGCGTGCATGCCGTGGCTCCGCGAGCGTGACGTCGCCATGCTCGGCAGCGACACCCACAACGACGTGAGTCCCGCCACCCATCCCGGTCTCGGCAACGTCGTGCACATCGTCGGGCTCGTCGGTCTGGGGCTCTGGCTCATCGACAACGCCAACCTCGAGGAGCTGGCGAAGGCGTGCGCGGCGCGGCGACGGTGGGAGTTCATGCTGACGATCGCGCCGCTCAGGCTCGAGGGCGTGACCGGCTCGCCCGTGAACCCGATCGCGCTCTTCTGACCGGCCGCGGCACAGTTCACGCGATGCCACCGACGAACCGGTCGGCGGCCTGAGCGTCCAGCCTAGGAGAGCTTCGGCAGCACCTTCGTGCCGAGGAGACGGATCGAGCGCAGCACTTGTTCCTGGCCCATGCCGGGCCACTGCAGGCGGAAGATCAGCGTTGTCACGCCCAACCGATCGCGGTAGCGGGCGATCTCGTCCGCGACCCGGGCCGGGTCGCCGATCAGGAAGCGGTCGCGCGCCAGCTCCGCGAAGCTCGCGTCGAAGCTCTCGCCGGCCGGGAGCGCCTTGTCCTGCTCCCAGCGGCGGTACGCGCGGTACTTGGCGTCGAGGAACGCCGCGGCTTCCGCGAGCGCCGTGGACGACTCCGGCGCGACGTAGCACTCCTTGATGAGCGGCGTCTCGGTCGCCGCGGGGCGACGGAGCTCGGCTCGCGTCCGCCTGAAGAGGGCGAGCTGACGCTCGAGCGTCGGGAGCGTGGCGTGGGGGTTCATCAGCCAGGTGTCCCCGAGGCGCGCCGCGCGCCGGACGCCGGCGTCGGCGTTCGCCGCGAGCCAGACGGGTGGGCGCGGCTGCTGCAGCGGGCGCATCGAAATCCGCACCTCCCGCAGGCGGAAGTGCGTGCCGTGGTAGGTGACGGGCTCGCCGTTCCACAGCCGCTCGATCACCTCGAGGCCCTCCACCAGGCGGCCGACACGCTCCTTCGGATTCAGGCCCATCGCCTCGTTCTCGACGTCGCGATAGCCGAGGCCGACGCCGAAGACGAAGCGCCCCGCCGTGATCACGTCGAGCGTCGCGAGCTGCTCGGCGATCTCGACGGGATGGTGGAGCGGCAGGAGCAGGCACCCCGTCCCGAGCGTCATGCCGGGGGCCTCGGCGGCGACGCGGGCGAGCGTCGGGATCGGCTGGAAGTAGGTGAACGGGTCGGAGAGATAGTGCTGGCTCGCCCAGACCGAGGTGAACCCCACGGCACGCGCGAGCCGGACCTGCTCGACGTGCTCCTGGAAGCGGGCCGCTTGCGAGTCCTCCGGCAGGTGCTGGACCGAGAGCCCGATGCCGAACTTCATGCCCGCGGCTCCCGCGCCCCCACGGGGTCAGGCGAGCCCACGAACGAAGTCGCCGAGCTGGCGAAGGTTGCGGACCTCGAAGACACCGTCGCAGTAGGGCGCGTACGCGGCGACGATCGAGTCCGTCGTGTTCCACTCCCGCCGCCGCTCCGGATTCAACCAGTACACCCGGCGCGCGCGTTCCTTGATCGCGCGAAGCGCGTCGAGCCCCGGGCGGCGGTAGTTGTTGCGCGCATCGCCGGTCACGAGAACCGTGGTCCGCGGTCCCAGGGCGCCCCGTCCGTACACGTCCCAGAATGTGCCGAACACGCTCCCGTAGTCGCTGTGGCCGTCCGCCCGCACGACGCTGGCGCGCGCCAGGAGGTGGCGGACGTCCAGGCGGTGCGCGCTCTCCTCGAGCAGCGCGGTCACCTCGTCGATCCCGTCGACGAACGCGAAGGACCGGATTCGCGGGAACTCGTCGCTCATCGCGTAGAGGAGCGACAGGGTGAACTGGGCGAATTCCGCGACCGAGCCGGAGACATCGCACAGCAGATAGAGATCCGGCTTGGACACTCGCGGATACCTGAAGGCGGGCTCGAGCGGCACGCCGCCAGCGGACAGCGAGCGGCGGATGGTCCGCCGCGCGTCGAGCCGGCCGTGCCGGCGGAGGCGGCGCCGGTGCGCGACCCGGGCGGCGAGCTTCCGTGCGAGCGGTCGGATCGCATTCCGCATCTCCCGGAGCTCGGTCGGGCTGGCGCCGAGGAAGTCGACGTCCTCGATCGGCGGCTCGGCGGCGGCGAATCCCTTGAGCTCGAGCAGGCGGTGGCGGATCTCGTCGGCGATCAACCGGCGGAACGCCTCGATGCGGTGGCGGTGCTCGTCCTGAAGCAGGCGGTCGCCGAGGCGCCGCGCGTCGGCGCCTGTCCCGCCCCCGTCGCGCATGGCCCGTTGCATGAGGTTGGACAGGTCGAGCTGCCGGAGGACCCGGTAGAGGTAGTACTGCACGGATCCGTCTCGCTGGACGTCGAGCCCCCCGAACCGCTGGACGGCCAGCGCGGCGATCGCCCGCAAGGCGCCCGCGTCGTTTCGTCGCAGCGCTTCGAGGAGAGCCGTGAGCAGATCCTCCGAGCCGCCTTCGCCGACGGCGGCCTCGGTGAGGTCGGCGGGGAGCGGGAGGGACAGCGTCGCAGGCGCGCCGGCCGGCCGGGACGCCTCGGCTCGGCGCGGGGCGAAGGAGACGTCGAACAGGGCCGCGAAGGGCGCGCGATGCTCCGCCCGCTTCACGAGCACGGCCGCGAGAGCCGCCTTGAGCTCGGCGCGGCTCCCTAGGTCGATGTGTCGAAGCGCGTGCGCGGCGTCGAGCGCCTCGACCATCGAGATCGGAATCGCCGCGTTTCGCAGACGATGGATGAACTCGATCAAGGCGGTCAGCATCGCGCCGCGCAGGTCCTCCAGGTTGGGGTAGAGTCTAACGCGTGAGCCGATTCAGGCCAACCGTCGCGCCCCCGGGCCGGCTCGCCCGTCTCAGCCTGGTCCTCGACACGCGAGACACGCCGAGCCGGCTGCGCGAGGTGGCGAGGATGTGCGACCGCGCGGGGGTCGACGCGCTCTGGGTCGCCGACCGCGCTCCCCGGCTCGACGCGTGGACGGCCCTCGTCCTCGGGGCGCTCGACACGTCTCGGGCCAGGTTGGGGGCGATGCTGGAGCCGACGTTCAGGCCCCCGACGGTGCTGGCGGCGATGGCGCGGACCCTCGATGCCGCGGCGGGAGGGCGCCTCGAGCTCGGCCTCACGAGCGATCGCGTGGAAGGCACGGAGGAGTACGCTCGAGCCCTCCGCGACCTTCTCGCCGGAGGGCCGCCGCTGTCGATCGCGATCGCGGGACCGCGGGAAATCGGCGTGGCCGTGCGCTTGGCCGACGACGTCGTGATTCCGGCGTCCGCGCTCCGGGAGGTCCGCGGGCTGATCGGGGCGGTTCGCGCGGGCTGCGAGGCGGCGGGCCGGGATCCCGCCAGCCTCGGGATCGCCGTGGACGTCCAGGTGTCGATCGGGCGCACCTCCGCCGAGGCCCACGCCCGGGCGAGTCACGACCCGCGCTTCCACGACATCGGCCATCCCGCCACACGCGGGATCTTCGGCACGCTCGAGCAGTGCCAGGACCGCGCCATCGAGCTCGCGCACCTGGGCGTCACCGACCTCCGTTGCCTCCTGCCGAACACTCCCGACGTGCACGACGCGATCGCGCAGCTCACGGCCGTGGTGGTGGGCACGGTCGACGTGCTGACCCCGAACTCGCCCCGCTCGAAGGCGCCCGATCCGCCCGAGGGGTGGGGGGGCCGACCGGTCCGGCGCTGAGCCAACGACGGGATTTTTGTTATTGACATGAGCTCGCGGCAGTCCGTATATCGAGCATGCCCGACACCTGGCCGCGACGGGGAGGTCCTGCGATGACCAAGTACGTCACCCGCTTCGGATCGCTCGAGCACTACGCAAAGGGCGGCGTGGAGATCATCGACGACGATCCCAAGCGTTACACCTTCTCCAACATGTTCGAGGTGGCCGCGCGGTCGAAGCCCTACGAAAAGGTGGCGGTCGGGAAGAACATGCAGTACGTGCTCGAAGTCCTCAGGGCCGAGGGGACCTCCGAATGGCGCGCGGCCGCGCACGACGAGTTCGCCCTCGTCATGGACGGCGAGGTCGAGGTCCGGCTGCTCAAGCTCGCCGATCCCTCGGTGGTTCCGCCGGGCAAGGAAGGGTCCATTCGCCTCCGCGCCGAGCCGACGGGGCGGAAGATGGGACTCGTCCGGGCCCGCCGTGGGCATCTGACGCTGCTCCCCGCGGGGGCCGCCTACCAGTTCCATGCCGATCGGCCCGGCGTGATTCTTCTGCAGACGATCGCCGGGGACGACACGCAGTATCGCTGGGCCGAGATCTGCCAGACGATGTGAGGGGCGTCCGGGCGCACGGCCGTCACGCCGCACGCACAAGGAGAGACGCGCGATGAGCGTCCAGACTCTTGACGTCATGTCGAGTGGGCCGAACGAGCACGGGTATCGGAGCTTCTCCCTCGGGGAAGTCACCTTCAGCCGCGACGAGTACTTCGTCTACGTCAAGTGGCCGACGGGCCGGCACGTCATGTCCGCCGACGCGTTCCTCCGGAGCCTCCAGCGCGATGTGGCGTGGGAGTTCTTCTACGGCATCGTGAACTTCGACGGCGTCATCGGGACGGTCAACCACTACGGCACGGTCGACCTCTTCGCCGGCCGGTACAACGACGCCTACCGGAAGGCCGAGCTGGACCACGTCGAGAACTTTCCCACGCCGCGCATCAAGGGGACGTTCGCCGCCATGCTCGACGACTGGACGAGCGCGACCTTCGACCCCTTCGCCAGCCCTCACGAGACCGGGACGGCGTTCGGCCCGAAGGCCGGCAGCAACACCGCGGCCGTCACGCGGCGGCGGGTCACCGCGAAGCGGATGGTGGGTGTGCCGGGGGACGAGCCGCTCCGATCCGACGCCACCGGGCATCCGATCAACCGCCACTTCCTCGACGTGCCGCAGGACGAGCCCACGATCCTCGCCGAGCCGGGGTTCGAGGGACAGGTGTGCGCCTTCAGCCTGTTCGCGTATCTGTCCCGCTCGAACGTGACGTGGAACCCCTCGGTCGTCTCCGTGTGCAAGAACAGCCTCTACTGTCCGACCACCGAGGAGTACATCCTTCCCATCATCCACGGAAACGACCGGGTGGAGTGGTTCGTGCAACTCAGCGACGAGATCTACTGGGACGTCGAGGACCGCGACACGGGCGCCGTTCGCGCGAAGGTGGTGATGAAGCCCGGGGATGTCGCGGCGATGCCGGCGGACATCCGCCACCAGGGCTACTCACCCAAGCGCGCGATGCTGCTCGTGTGGGAGAACGGGTCGCCCGATATTCCGGCGCTCATCGCGTCGGGGAAGGCGCCGACGAACCCGGTGAGCTTCTGAGCTGGTCGGGATGCACCGCCAGACCCAGGGAGAGGACGCCATGCCGGACGCGACGGCGAGCGACGCGGAGCGGTTGGTGCCGCGCACAATAACACGACGGCGGTTCATCAAGGGTGGCGCGGCCGCGGTCGCCGGTCTGGGCGCGCTGCGTGCCGGGCCCGCGCGCGGCGCAGCGCGCGAGATCAAGATCGGCTACGTCAGCCCGCGGACGGGCCCGCTCGCCGGCTTCGGCGAGGCCGACGAGTTCATCCTCGCCGGCCTCGAGCAGGCGTTCAAGGACGGAGTCGCGATCGGCGGCAAGCGGCATCCGATCAAACTCCTGGTCAAGGACAGCCAGTCGAACCCGAACCGCGCCGCCGAGGTGGCGTCCGACCTCATCCTGAACGGGAAGATCGACCTGATGCTCGTGGCGTCGACGCCCGAGACGACGAATCCGGTGGCGGACCAGTGCGAGCTGAACGAGATGCCGTGCGTCTCGTCGATCGCGCCGTGGCAGCCGTGGTTCTTCGGGCGCGGCGGCGACCCCGCGAAGGGGTTCAAGTGGACCTACCACTTCTTCTGGGGCCTCGAGGACATCATCGGCGTCTTCACCGATCTGTGGCAAGCGGTGCCGACCAACAAGAAGGTCGGGGCGCTGTGGCCCAACGATGGCGACGGGCGCGCCTGGGGCGACCCCGAGCGCGGCTTCGCCCCGGCGCTCAAGAAGCTCGGCTTCGAGATGGTGGATCCGGGCTTCTTCAAGCCGCTCCTCGACGATTTCTCCGCGCAGATCACGGCGTTCAAGAACGCCAAGGTCGAGATCGTGACGGGCGTGCTGATTCCGCCCGACTTCACGACCTTTTGGACCCAGGCGCGCCAGCAGGGCTTCCGGCCGAAGGCGGTGACCGTCGGCAAGGCGCTGCTCTTTCCACGCTCGGTCGAGGCCCTCGGCGCCATCGGCGAGGGGCTCACCACCGAGGTGTGGTGGTCGCCGAACCATCCCTTCAAGTCATCGCTGACCGGGGCCTCCGCGCGCGACCTCGCCGCCGCGTACACGAACGCGACGAAGAAGCAGTGGACGCAGCCCATGGGCTTCATCCATGCGCTGTTCGAGGTCGCCTTCGACGCCCTCTCGCGCTCAGGCAAGGCGGGCGATCGTGAGGCGCTCCGTGAAGCCATCAAGGCGACCACCAAGAAGACGATCGTGGGCGACATCAGCTGGGCGAAGGGACCGGTCGGGAACGTGGCCAAGACGCCGCTGGTCGGCGGGCAGTGGGGGAAAGGCAAACAGTTCGCCTACGACCTGACCATCGTCAACAACAAGCGGGCGCCCCTCATCCCGACGAGCGGCACGCTGCGGGGGATGGTGTAGCCGGTGACGGGCGGCGCCGCGGCGGCGAAGCCGCTGCTCCGGCTCGAGGGCGTCTCCAAGGCGTACGGCGCGCTGCTGGTGACCGACGACCTCACGTTCGAAGTCGGCGACGGTGAGGAGCTCGGCGTCGGCGTGATCGGACCGAACGGCGCCGGCAAGACGACCCTGTTCAACCTCATCACGGGGGACGTGACACCGGACCGGGGCCGGATCTACTTCGGCGGGGCCGACATCACGGCGCGGCGGCCCTACGATCGCTGCGCCGCCGGGATCGCGCGCACCTATCAGATCCCGCTGCCGTTCGTCGGGATGACCGTGTTCGAGAACGTCCTGGTCGGGGCCACCTTCGGTCGAGGCCAGTCGGAGCGCGATTCGCACGATGTGAGCATCGCGGTCATGCGGCGTACCGGGCTCGCCCGGAAGGCCAACACCTTCGCGGCATCCCTGACGCTGCTCGAGCGCAAGCGGCTGGAACTGGCGCGGGCGCTCGCGACGGGCCCCCGCCTCCTCCTTCTCGACGAGATCGCGGGCGGGCTGACGGAGCACGAAGTGGCGGAGCTGGTCGCCACCATCCGGGAGATCCGCGCCGAGGGCGTGACGATCGTCTGGATCGAGCACATCGTCCACGCGCTGATGACGGCGGTCGATCGGCTGATCGTCATCCACCTCGGGCGCTGTCTGGCCGACGGGAACCCGAGGGAAGTCATGACGAGCTCCGAGGTGCGCAAAGTCTACATGGGGATCGACGTCACATGAGCCCGTGGAGGCGGGCGCGGTGAGCCTGCTCTCGGTCCATGAGCTCACCGCCTTCTACGGCGACTTCCAGGCGCTCTTCGGCGTCACGCTCGACGTGGAGCCGGGCGAGGTCGTGGCCATCATCGGCGCGAACGGCGCCGGCAAATCGACCTTCCTACGGAGCGTGGTCGGGCTCTGCGCCAGCGCGGCGAAGGCGGCGCTTTTCGACGGCCGGCCCATCGGCGGCCGGCCGACCCACGAGATCGTCACGCTGGGCATCGCGCTCGTGCCAGAGGGTCGGCGCATCTTCCCCAGCCTGACGGTGGAGGAGAATCTCTTGATCGGCGGACATCGCGGGCGCCCGGGCCCATGGTCGCTGGCGCGCGTGTACGACCTGTTCCCGATGTTGTACGAGCGCCGGGCGATGAGCGGCCCGGCGCTCTCCGGTGGCCAGCAGCAGATGCTGGCGATCGGCCGAGCGCTGATGGCCAACCCGCGGCTGCTGCTGCTCGACGAGGTGTCGCTCGGTCTCGCGCCGATCGTCGTCGACGACGTCTACACGAGGCTGCCCACGATCGTCGGCGAGGGAACGACCACACTGTTCGTGGAGCAGGATGTCGGCCGGGCCCTCAGCGTGTGCCACCGCGTGTACTGCTTTCAGGAGGGCCGGATCGCGCTCGCAGGCTCGCCGCGCGATCTCACGCGTGCGCAGATTGCCGCCGCCTATTTTGGAGTCTGAGCCATGGACTGGATGAACGCCGTGATCCAGGGGGTGCTGCTCGGCGGACTGTACGCCCTCTTCGCGGCCGGGCTCTCTCTGGTCTTCGGCATCATGCGGGTCGTCAACCTGGCGCATGGGGACTTCATCATCCTGGCAGCGTTCCTCAGCGTCGTCGTGGTCGGCGTGACGGGTCTCGGCCCCTTCCTGAGCCTCGTGATCGTGGTGCCGCTGATGGGCGGGCTCGGCTATGCCGTGCAACGCGGGCTGCTGGCCCGGACGCTGGATCGGGGCGTCCTGCCACCCCTGCTCGTCACGTTCGGTCTCTCGGTCATCATCCAGAACCTCCTGCTGCAGATCTTCTCGGCAGACGACCGGCGCCTGGACGCGGGTGGCATCTCCACCGCCAGCATCGGCATCGCCGGGCAGCTCGCCATCGGGTGGTTTCCTGTGGTCGTCTTCGTCGTCGGTATGCTGGCGATCGCGGGGCTACAAATTCTCTTCACGCGGACGTCGCTCGGCCGCGCGTTCCGGGCGACGGCCGACGACCAGGAGACCGTGCGTCTCATGGGTATCGACAACCGTCACACCTACGGGCTGGCGGTCGCGATCGCGTTCGGGATCGTCGCCCTCGCCGGAGTGTGCCTCGGGATCCGGACGACGTTCTCTCCGGACATCGGTCCGGGCCGCCTCCTCGTCGCGTTCGAGACGGTCGTCATCGGTGGTCTCGGATCGCTGTGGGGAACGCTGATGGGCGGCGTCATTCTCGGGATTGCGCACACGATCGGTGCCAAGCTCGATCCCGCCTACCGCGAGCTGACCGGGCATCTCGTGTTCCTGCTGGTGCTGCTCGCGCGGCCGCAGGGGCTGTTCGCGAAGCCAGTGAGAGAGACGTGACGGCCGCCGGCTACACGATCGAGCGCGGGACGACGGCGAGTCGTCTGGGGGCGCGAGCGGGTGCGGTGCTGGTCGCGGCCCTGGTCGCGCTGCCGTTCTGGGGCAGTTCCGGCGACATGCGTCTCATGGTCGAGTTCCTGTCGATGCTCACGCTGGCGCAGATGTGGAACCTCCTCGCAGGCTACGGCGGCCTCGTGTCGGTCGGTCAGCAGGCTTACGTCGGGCTCGGCGGCTACGCGTTGATCGTCCTCGCGGACTTCCTCGACGTCAATCCGTTCGTCTCGGTCTTTCTCGCAGGGTTCGTGACGGCGGCATTCGCCCTGCCCACGGCGGCCGTGGTCTTTCGCTTCCAGGGTGGCTACTTCGCCGTCGGGACGTGGGTCGTGGCAGAGGTCTACTACCTGCTCGTCGCCAACAGCTCGGCGCTCGGCGGCGGCCTCGGCCGCTCGCTGCAGGCGATCCGAGGCATCGCCCGCGCCGAGCGGGAGCGGTTGACCTACTGGGTCGCGCTGGTGGTGGGGGTCGGAGCTGTCGCGCTGGTCTACGTCCTCCTCCGCTCTCGGCGTGGACTCGCGCTGACGGCGATCCGCGACAGCGCGCGAGCGTCCGAGAGCCTCGGCATCAACGTGTTTCGCAGCAAGCTGTTTGTCTACGTCGTGGCGGCGTTCGGCTGCGGCGTCGCCGGCGCCTTGATCTACCTCAACCTGCTCCGGATCCTGCCGACCGCGGCGTTCTCGGTGAACTGGACTGCCTCGATGATCTTCGTCGTCGTCATCGGCGGGATCGGGACGCTCGAGGGGCCCCTCGTCGGCACGACCGTGTACTTTGTCTTGCGCGAGTTCCTGGCCGACTACGGCGCCTGGTACCTCATCGTTCTCGGCGCCGTGGCGATCCTCGTCATGCTGTGGGCGCCCCAGGGGCTGTGGGGGCTCGTGACGGCGCGCTACGGCCTGCGCTTCTTCCCGGTGCAGCGGCGTGTGCGGTTCACCAACGAGGCGACCCGGAGCGACGCACGCAGGTCGGGCGGGGGCGACCGCGCACCGCTGGGAAGCCAAGCGTGAGCCCCATGGACGCGCAGCGAGGGATGACCCGGTTCCAGTCCCCGGCGGACGTCAAGCAGCGGCTCGCCGCCGTGGACTATCTGGCGGACGAGGACGTGGCCGTGACGGTGTACCTCGCCGACCGGCTGGCGAAGCCCATTCTGTGCGAAGGGGCGGCGGGCGTGGGGAAGACGGCGCTGGGGAAGGCGCTCGCGGAGACGACCGGGCACACGCTGATACGCCTGCAGTGCTACGAGGGGCTCGACGAAGCCAAGGCTCTCTACGAGTGGAACTACAAGAAGCAGCTCCTTCGCATTCAGGCGGACTCAGGTCAGCGAGACTGGCACAAGGTCGAGCAGGACATCTTCACGGAGGACTTTCTGCTCCCCCGGCCACTGCTCGCGGCGATCCGCTCGCCCGAGCCCGTGGTCCTGCTGATCGACGAGGTGGACCGGGTCGAGGTGGAGACGGAGGCCTTGCTCCTCGAGGTATTGTCCGAGTGGCAGGTGTCGATCCCGGAGCTCGGCACGATCTCGGCCACCCGGCCGCCGCTCGTGGTGTTGACGTCGAACAACACGCGCGAGCTGTCCGAGGCGCTGAAGCGGCGGTGCCTGTTCCTCCACATGGGCTATCCGGACATCGAGCGGGAGACGCGGATCATCAGGGCGCGGATCCCCGAGATCGACGCGGCGCTGGCCGAGCAGGTGGCACGCGTGGTCCGCTCGATCCGGTCGCTCGAGCTCAAAAAGCCTCCGTCGGTGTCGGAGACGCTGGACTGGGCGCGCACCCTGCTCCTGCTCGGCGTGGATCGCGTCGATGCCGACGTGACGCGGAAGACGCTCTCGCTGCTGCTCAAGTATCAGCAGGACATCGACAAGGTCAGCCACTCACCGCTCTGAGCGAACAAGGAGGCCCCGCATGGAATGGCTCTTCGCGACGACTCCGTCCTGGGCGATCACCGTGGTTCGGGTCGTGCTGGGCGTGATCTTCTTCGCCCACGGTGCGCAGAAGGTCCTCGGGTGGTTCGGCGGCTACGGCCTCAAGGGCACGACGCGATTCCTGACCTCGATCGGTCTTCCACTGCCGGTCGCCTACGCGGTCTGCTTCTTCGAGTTCCTCGGCGGTATCGGCCTCATTCTCGGGCTCCTCACGCGGCTGGCCGCCCTCGCGGTGATCATCGTGATGATCGGGGCGATCGCCAAGGTGCATGCGAAGAACGGCTTCTTCCTCAACTGGGAGCTCGGCCCCGGCAAGGGCCACGGCTACGAGGTGAACGTCGCCCTCATCGCGATGGCGCTCGCGTGCCTGCTCGCTGGGGGAGGGTCCGTCGCGCTCGACGCCGTGCTCGGGCGCTAGGCGCTACCCCGGGAGCCGCCACACGCGCCCCTGCGGGGGCTCGTCGGTCAGCGTGAACTGCGGCAGGGCCAGGTGGTCGGCCAGATCCTGGAAGACCACGCGCACGCGCTTGCCGATCGCTACCTCGGCTTCGGCCTCGGGCGTGAGGTCGGGCCGGAGGAGGTTCCCGATGATCCGCAGCGACTCGTCCGGCGTCGGCTGCCCACGCTGCTCGTCGAGCTCGACGAGGACGACCGCGTAGGGCGTGAGCTCGCGGAAGCCCGGCTGGATCGCGTGGTGGACGATCTCGTAGGAGTAGATCGTCCCGCGCCCGGAGACCTCCCGCCAGCTCCACCCGAGCGCCATGCACCAGGGACAGGCGTGCGTCGGCGGGTAGCGCAGGAGGCCGCACGCGGCGCACTTCCGAACGACGAGCCGGTGGGCCCGCGCGTGCGCGTAGAACTCCTTCCACTCCGTGTCGTTGTCGGGGATGATCAGGGACATCCCGCGGTACTGGACCGGCTGGGGCATCAGCGATATCTCCCTGACGGTTTCTGCGAGTGCGATCGAGCTCCGACTCGATCGCGGCGCGAACCGGGGGGTCTGGGGGGATGCGTCTCGTGTCCCCCCAGCTTCATCGTCGCATGATCAGGGCGCTGCCGAGGGGCGGCATGGCCCAGCCGAGGTTCATCGCGATCTCGGCGTCCTTCACCTGGCGGCAGCGGCCCGCGGCGTAGTCGTAGGTGTGGACGCCCTCGGCGGCCTTCGGGCAGTAGTCGTCCACGGTCCCCCGGAGCTGGCGGACGTTCTCGATCACCATCGACATTCCGTGCGTGTAGCCCTCGCAGAGGTGGCCACCCGAGGCGTTGTTGGGGCGCCGGCCGCCTAATTCAATGACGCCGCTCCCGACGTACTGGCCCCCCTCTCCCTTCTTACAGAATCCGTATTCTTCCAGCTGCAGCATGGTCGTGAAGGTGAATGCATCGTAGGAGCCGGTCAGGTCCACGTCGTCGGGCCCGATGCCCGCCTGGCCGAAGACGATGTCCTTGGCGTAGTAGCCCGCGACGCGGGTGATCGGGCCGTGCGCCCAGTGGAAGTCCAGACGCGGCTTCGACACGCGCCCGGCGACGCCCATGATGTGGACGGGCCGGTGGCGGCAGGCGCGCGCGCGCTCGGCCGAGGTCACGATGACGCAGGTCGCGTTGTCGGTCTCGAGGCAGCAGTCGAGGAGGTGGAGCGGCGTCACGATCCAGCGCGAGCCGACGACGTCCGCAACCGTCACGCGCTCCTTGAGGAGCGCCTTGGGATTTTGCGACGCGTGGTTGCTGTGCGCGACCTTCACGTGCGCGACCTGCTCCGAGGTCGTCCCGTACTCGTACATGTGCCGGAGGAAGGTGGGCGCGAAGTTCTGGCCCGCGCTCCGCATCCCGAAGGGCACCTGGGCGAGGTCGAGCCCCCGGACGGGCTGGGCCGCGCGCGCGCCGGTGCCGCCGATGCGGAACTCGCTGTAGCCATTCATCGAGCGGTAGATCGCGACCGTCTGGCACATGCCGGCCTCGATCGCGCCCATCGCGAGGCCGATCAGCGCCTCGGTCGACGAGCCGCCGCCCATCACGTCCATGTAGAAGTTCAGGCGGATCCCGAGGTCCGGCGCGACGTGGTTCGCGAGGGTCGAGTCGCCCCCCTGGTAGTCCAGCATCCCGTCGACGTCGCGGGCCGTGAGGCCCGCGTCGAGGATGGCGTGACGGACCGCCTCGACGGCCATCGCGCGCGTCGTGCGGTTGGAGGCGCGCGAGTACTCCGTCTCGCCGACGCCGACGATGCAGTACTTGTCCCGAAGGGTCTTCATCGCACCTCCTTGTCGAGCCAGCTCGCGACCTCACCGGCGATCAGCTCCCAGCCCGGCTCGAGCAGCACCATGTGGGCGTGCCCGTCGTAGACGCGGAGCTCCGCCCGGTATTTCTGCGCGATCTTCCGGACCATCCTGGCGGGCGTGATGCGGTCCTCTCGGCCCGCGACGACCAGCATCGGGCACTGCACCCGCGCGGCGTCCACCGGGACGCCGGCGACGGCGACGTCGAACGCCATGCGCCCGGACTCGGGGACGAGCCGCTCGAAGGCGGTCCGGCGCTCGGCGACCGGGATCCGCCCGAACAGCAGCGCGTCGGCCTCGGCCGGCGTCGGGTGGATCGGGCGGCCGAGCAGGAACTCGTGGAGATGCACGAGCGAGACGCGGAGCAGCTCGAGGGTGCAGAGGGGGAAGATCCCGCGCGGTGCCGCCGGCGTGAGCGCCACGACGGCCGGCGGGTCGCCAAGCTCGGCGAGCTTCTGCGCGAGCAGGCCGCCCATCGAGTGACCGACGATGATCGGGTCGCCGATCGATGCGGCGACCGCGCGGGCGTCGTCGAGGTAATCGGCGAACGGCACGCGGCCGATGTCGTCCACGGGCTTCGAGCCGTGATGGCCGCGCAGGTTGAGGGCGTAGCCGGTGTAGCCGCGCCCCGCGAAGAAGCTGAGGTAGTGGTCCCACATCCAGCTCCCGCCCCACATGCCGTGGAGGAACAGGATCGGCCGCGCGCGCGCGGGCGCCCCCGACGTCACGCGCTCCACCTCGAGGCCGGCGATCTCCATCGGCATCCCGCGATTCTAGCAGGCCCGCCGGTCGCGGTCAGGCGGCGAGGATTGCGTCACGATCACGCCCGGGCGCTGCGCGGTGGCTCGGACCGGACGAGGAGGACGACCGCGAGGACGTTCAGGAGCGCAGAGAACGTCCACGTGAGGTCGTAGCTCCCGGTCGCGTCATAGATCGCGCCCGCGATGAACGGACCCCAGCCGGCCATCGCGCCGGCCAGCGCGAAGAGGAATCCGACGATCGCGCCCGCCTGGCCGCGGCCGAAGAAGTCGCCGACGATCGCGGGGAAGAGCGTGGAGATCGCGCCGTACGAGTACCCGAAGACGAGCGCGTCGCCGAAGAGCAGGGGGAGGCCGCGGCCGGCGAGGAGGAAGCCGAGGAAGCCGACGGCCTGGAGCGCCATCGCGACCCCGACGGCCGGCTTGCGCCCGATCCGGTCCGAGACCGCGCCCATGACGAGACGGCCCGCGACGGCGCCGATGCCGACGGTCGAGACGACCCAGGCGCCGGTCAGCGCCGAGTGCCCGAGGTCGCGCGTGAACGGGATGAGGTGAACGAGCGGGATGAAGACCGGGATCCACGTCGCCGTGAACGTGGCGCCTAGCATCCAGAACGCGGGTGTCCGGATCGCGCGCGTCAAGGGCCCGACGCCGTCGTCGGCGCCGGTGGCGGGGACGGGGGGACGGCGCGCCCCGTCGGGGGCGAGGCCGAGGCTCTCGGGGTCGCGCCGCATCACCTGAGCCACGAGGTTCACGAGGACGAAGATCCCGACGCCGAAGACGACGTATGCCGTCCGCCAGCCGACCGCGGTCACCAGGAGCTGGGCCAGCGGCGGCAGCGCGAAGGTGCCGACGCTCGCGCCGCTCGAGGCGAGGCCGACGGCGAGACCGCGCCGTGCGACGAACCACTTCACGACCGTCGTGTTGCACGGCACGTACGCCGTGCCCATGCCGAGCGCAGCCACGAGGCCGTAGAGAACGTACGGCTGCCACAACTCGGCGACGAGCGACATGCCAGCGAGCGCCACGCCCAGGAAAAGCCCGCCGGCGGCGATCACGACCCGCGGGCCCCAGAGGTCGGTGAGCCGCCCGGCGGGGAAGCCGAAGACGCAGTAGGCGAAGGCGTAGACGGAAAACGCGCCAGAGAGGCTCGCGCGGCTCCAGCCGAACTCCCGGAGGAGCGCGTCGAAGAAGACGCCGAAGGAGTACTGGGCGCCGTAGGCGACGAAGAGGACGAGGAACGCGCCAGCGACGACGATCCAGCCGTAGAAGACGCGCACGGTCAGGCGCGGCCGTTCTTGCCGTTGAGCTTCGGGAGCACCTCCGCGAGGAACTTGCCGGTGTACGAGCCGGGCGTCTGAGCCACCGCCTCCGGCGTCCCCTCGGCGACGATCTCACCGCCCTCGTCGCCGCCCTCCGGACCGAGGTCGACGACGTAGTCCGCGGACTTGATGACGTCGAGGTGGTGCTCGACCACGAGGATCGTGTTGCCGGCGTCCACGAGGCGATTGAGCACGCCGAGAAGCTTCTTGATGTCGTCGAGGTGGAGCCCCGTCGTCGGCTCGTCCATGATGTACAACATCTCACTCGCCGAGCGCGCACCGAGCTCGGCGGCGATCTTGAGACGCTGCGCCTCGCCCCCCGAGAGGGTCGTGGCGGGCTGGCCCAGGCGCAGGTAGCCGAGGCCGACGTCCTGGAGCACGCGGAGCCGCCGGGCGAGCCCCGCCTGGGCCGCGAAGAACTCGGCGGCGTCGTCCACGGTCATGTGGAGCACGTCGCTGATGGTGCGCCCGCGATGCTTCACGGCGATGACGTCGGGCCGGTATCGCCGCCCCTCGCACTCCTGGCAGGTCACGTACACGTCCTCGAAGAAGTACATCTCGAGCTTCTGGAAGCCGTCGCCCTGGCACGACTCGCACCGCCCGCCCGGCACATTGAACGAGAACGCGCCGGCGTCGAGGCCGAGCGCCCGGGCCCGGGGGAGGGCGGCGTAGAGCTTCCGGATCTCGTCGAACGCCTTGACGTAGGTCACGGGGTTCGAGCGCGGCGTCCGGCCGATCGGCTCCTGGTCGATCAGGCGGACCCCCTTCACGTACTCGAGGCCGGTGAGGGCGTCGTAGACGCCGGGCGGCGTGAACTCGGTCTTGAACGCGCGCGCGACGGCGCGGTAGAGCGTGTCGTGGACGAGCGTGGACTTGCCGGAGCCCGACACGCCGCTGACGACCGTGAGCGTGTGGAGCGGAATCCTGACCGTCACGTCCTTGAGGTTGTGCTCCCGCGCGCCCACGAGGACGAGGTGGCGCCGGCCGGCGCGGCGCACGGGCGGGATCGGGATCGACTCGCGTCCGGTGACGTAACGCGCGGTGAGCGAGCGCGTCGCCCGCTGGAACTCCGCCTGCGGGCCGGCGAAGACGATCTCGCCGCCCCGCTCGCCCGAGCCCGGCCCGAGCTCGACGACGTGATCCGCGGCGGCGATGAACTCGCGGTCGTGCTCGACCACGACGACGGTGTTTCCCGCCCGGGCGAGCTCGCGACAGAGCTCCACGAGGCGCATCGTGTCGCGCGGGTGCAGGCCGATCGACGGTTCGTCGAGCACGTAGAGCGTGCCGACGAGCTGTGATCCGAGCTGATTGGCCAGATTGATCCGCTGGGCTTCTCCCCCCGACAAGGTGCGCGTCTGACGCGCGAGGGTGAGGTAGCCGAGCCCGACCCGCAGCAGGAATCCGAGCTTGGCGTTGAGCTGGCGCAGGATCTCACGGGCGACGACCGCCTCCCAGGCCGTGAGTGCGAGGTCCCCGAGCAGACGCGCCGCCGCGTCGACGGTGAGCGCGGTGAACTCGGCGATCGTGAGGCCGCCGACCCGCACGGCGAGCGCGGCGGGCTTGAGCCGCGCGCCGCGGCAGGTCGGGCACGGGGACTGGCTCCGGTAGCGCGACAGAAAGACGCGCACGTGGAGCTTGTAACGGTACGACTCGACCTCCTCGAAGAACCCCTGGATGCCGGGGAAGCTCCCGTCGCCCTCGTAGACGAGCGCGCGCGCCTTGGCGGGAAGCGTCTCCCAGGGCGCGTCGGTGTCGAGCTTGTGCCGGCGCGCGGCCTTCAGCAGCTCGCGCTGATACCACTTGCCCGAGGGATGCGTCCAGGGCTCGACGGCGCCGTCGGCCAGGCTCTTGCTCCGATCGGGGACGACGCGTGCCTCGTCGTACCGCAAAATGTTGCCGAAGCCCTTGCACTCGGGGCAGGCGCCGAGCGGGTGGTTGAACGAGAAGAGGAGCGGCTGCGGCCGCTCGAGCGCCGACCCGCAGCCGCCGCAGCGGAAGTCCTCGGCGAAGGCGCGCGTGGGCCCGTCGAGCACCTCGACCTCGACCTGCCCGCCACCCTCCCGCAGCGCCGCCTCGACCGACTCGGCGATCCGTGTGCGGTGAGCGGACTCGAGCACGACGCGGTCCAGGACCACCGAGATCGTCCGGGGCTCGGAGAGGTCCACGGGCGGCGGCGATGCCAGGTCGTGGATCGTGCCGTTCACGCGCACGCGCGCGAACCCGCGCCGGTTCAGGCTCGTCCACAGCTCCGCGGGCGGTAGCCCTCCGGGCACGGCGAGCCCGAACATGATCAGCGCCCGCGCGCCGGGGTGCTCGCTGAGGAGCGAGCTGACGATCGTCTCGGGCGAGTGCGAGGCCGCGGCCGCGCCACACGCGGGGCAGTGGACGCGTCCGATCTTCGCGTAGAGCAGTCGTAGATAGTCGTAGACCTCGGTGGCGGTACCGACCGTCGAGCGCGCCGTCCGCACCGGATTCTTCTGCTCGAGGGCGACGGCGGGCCGGATCTGCTCGATCCCGTCGACGTCGGGGCGGTCCACCCGGTCGAGGAACATGCGCGCGTAGGTGGACAGCGACTCGATGTACCGCCACTGCCCCTCGGCGAAGAGCGTGTCGAACGCCAGCGACGACTTCCCTGAGCCGGACACACCGGTCACGACCGTGAGCCGGTCGTGTGGAATCTCGAGCGAGATGTTCTTGAGGTTGTTCTGCCGGGCTCCGCGGATCCGGAGCCCAGAGGGCTGGGCCATTCGAGCGGTCCTCCTGAGGTGGGTAGTCTAGCGGAACCCGACACCACGCGCCAGCGCGCCGGGTCATGGTTGACAGCCGCGCGCGCACCGGGTACACTGCGTCCGCTTGTTGATAATGATTACTAAAAATGTCGCTGCGCTTGCGCTCGACGCCACGCTCCACGCCCGGGGCCTCCGGCTGACGCGACAGCGCCGGATCATCCTCGAGGTCGTCCGCGCCACCGACGCGCACCCGACCGCGGCGCTCGTCTACCGGCGCGTGCGACGGCGGTTGCCGCGCGTGAGCCTGGCGACGGTCTATCGAAATCTCCGAACGCTCGCCGCCGAGGGGGTCCTGACGGAGCGCGCCGATCCCTCCGGTGTGCGCTTCGACGGCAACACGGCGTCGCACGACCACTTCACGTGTGTCGCCTGCGGCCGCATCTACGACGTGCCGGCCCGCGCGGACCGGGCGGTGCGGGCCCGCGTCGCCTCACGCACCGGCTTCGAGGTGTTGAATCACCGCACCGAGTTCTACGGCCGGTGCGGCGCGTGCCGCCGGCCAGGCGGTCGATCTCCCGTCACGGGAAAAGGAGGAGCTGAATCATGGCAGGCAAGAGCCTCAAGGGCACCAAGAGTCACACGAACCTGAAGGAGGCGTTCGCCGGCGAGTCGCAGGCGAACCGGCGCTACCTCTACTTCGCGCGCGTCGCCGACATCGAAGGGTTCCCCGACATGGCGGGCCTCTTCAAGGACACGGCGGACGCCGAGACCGGCCACGCCTTCGGGCACCTCGACTTCCTGAAAGAGGTCGGCGATCCGGTCACCGACGAGCCGATCGGCAAGACCGAGAAGAACCTCAGGTCCGCGGTCGCCGGCGAGACGTACGAGTACACCCAGATGTACCCGGGCATGGCCAAGACCGCGCGGGAGGAAGGCTTCGCCGAGCTCGCGGAGTGGTTCGAGACGCTCGCCAAGGCGGAAAAGTCGCACGCCGGCCGGTTCAACAAGGGTCTCAAGCAGATCGCTGGCAAGGAGCCGGCGGAGGCGATCTAGCGCTCGCGCTCGACTGGCGGCGCGGGGGCGCGCCAGGGATCGCGGGACCACGCGGCACGCGCTCGCTGCCCCGATGCGGCTGGGCTCCATCTGGGGACGCGGGGTCCGTGGCCAGTTGGCGGGAACGGGTCTCTTCGATCCCTGGCGTGCCCCGCGCCGCCAGCCGGCACAGAGCCACATCGACGCTCATGGCATCTCTCGATCTCAATTCGCCGGAGTTCTGGGACCGGTCGGCCGTCGACACGGAGCTCCGGCGCGTCTACGATATCTGCGGCGGCTGCCGCCGCTGCCTGCCGCTCTGCCCGTCGTTCAAGGTCCTCTTCGACCGGCTGGACGTGGACGCCGTCGACGGCGATGTCGAGAAGCTGCCGGCGCGCGACGTCAAGGAAGTCGTGGACCTCTGCTACCAGTGCAAGCTCTGCTTCAACCACTGCCCGTACACGCCGCCGCACCGGTGGGAGGTCGACTTCCCGCGGCTGATGCTGCGGGCGCGCGCGGCGGACGCACGCGCCAACGGCGTGAGTCTTCAAGACAGGATGCTCGGCAACACGGAGCTCGTCGGCAAGCTCGGACGCCTCGCCGCGCCGCTCTCGAACTGGCTGAACGAGCTGGCGGTCCATCGGGCATTCATGCACGCCGTCGCCGGCATCCACAAGGGCCGCACCCTGCCGAAGTTCCACCGCCAGACCTTCAGTCAGTGGTTCAAGTCGCGCGACCAGCGCGGGGGCGCCGGGGGGCGGTCCTCCGCGCGGAACGCGAAGACCGCGGATCGGGCAAGCGCCGCGGGCGTGGCGCCAGCCCGGGTGCCAGGGGATCGCGCAAGCGCCGCGGGCGTGGCGCCAGCCCGGGTGCCCGCGGCTCTGAAAGTCGCCCTGTTTCATACGTGCACGGTGGAATACAACGAGCCGGCGACGGGGCGCGCGGCCGTGCGCGTGCTCGAGCGGAACCGCGTGGACGTGAGCGTGCCGGCGCAGCGCTGCTGCGGGATGCCCTACCTCGACGGTGGCGCGGTCGACCAGGCCCGGGCCCTCATCCGGGACAACGTCAGGAGCCTCGCGGCCGCGGTGCGCGAGGGGCGGACGATCGTGGTGCCCGGCCCTACGTGCAGCTACATGCTCAAGCAGGAGTACCCGTGGCTCGACGGCGGTGACGACGCCAAGCTCGTCGCCCGCAACACGCGTGACCTCTTCGAGTTCCTGGCCGCGCTCCACGCCGAGGGGAAGCTCGACACGCGTTTCACGCAGCCGGTCGGCGCGGTGACCTACCACGTGCCGTGCCATCTCCGCGCCCAGAACATCGGGCACAAATCCGCGGACGTCCTGCGTCTGATCCCGGGCGCCACGGTCGACGTGGTGGAGAAATGCTCGGCGGTGGACGGGACCTGGGGCTTCAAGACGCAGTACCACGAGCTCTCCCTGAAGCTGGCCAAGCCCCTGTTCGACGCGATCACGCGCGCCGACGCCCCCGTGACCGCGACCGATTGCCCGCTCGCGGCGCTCCAGATCGAGCAGGGGACCGGCCGGCAGGCGAAGCACCCGATCCGGGTCCTCGCCGCGGCGTACGGTCTCGAGGAGTGATCCGTGAGGCAGCTCGAGACGTCCGAGATCCTGAATCTCGTCGAGTACGAGAAGGTGCGCGACGCGCGGCGGCGCGAGCTCATCGAGCTCAAGAAGCGCCGCCGTGTCTCCGTGGGCCGCTATCTCACGTTCGTCTTCGAGAACCGGGAGACCGTCTGGTTCCAGATCCAGGAGATGGTCCGCGCCGAGCGCATCGTGGACGAGG
>Ga0209375_1000288_pt1 | contig 46111 bp, 55 predicted proteins | sample GraSoiAngelo_131_FD_185888 | JGI IMG/M metagenome (GOLD analysis project Ga0209375, IMG submission 185888) | Grasslands soil microbial communities from the Angelo Coastal Reserve, California, USA - 14_0929_02_30cm (SPAdes) (version 2) | ecosystem: Environmental > Terrestrial > Soil > Grasslands ...
CACACGGTGAGGAGATTACCTCCGACAAGCTCAGAATGATTGGGCAAGCCGAATTGCGCATCAAGCGGTTGACCGGGACGAAGAATCTGAGGGTTAGATACAGCGATGGGCTAGCAAGGATTGAGGTGTCTCCCGAGGAGAGGAAGCTCTTCTTTGACGAACGGATTATGGATGATGTCGATGCGGAGCTGAGGCGGTTGGGATTCGTGAGAGTTACCCTCGATCTGCGCGGCTATTCCAGAAGGGAGCCAGTGGTGGCGGCTGATCCGTTGACTCTTCCCATGGCTCATGTGTCCTAGTAATCAGTTTTCGTCTTGAACTGACAGAAGCTCCTCTAAGACCCTGTGTGTGAAGCCCCACACAACCCTGCCGTCGACTAGAAAGGCTTCTACGCTTCGACGGGTGCCTCGGATCTCGATCTTCGTCGTAGTTCTGAGGGAAGGGAGTCGAGCGAGCGAAACCCAGAAGGCTTCTTGAACCTCTGGTCCAGTCCTGACCTCACGCCGGTGGCGGAGTCCGTAGACCCAGGGCTGGACCTTCATCTCAAGACGTCTCATGGGCGAGCCGAGACTCAGGGTTCCGAGTTCATCGCCATCTTCGTCCAAGTCTAGGCCAACTTCCTCGCTGACCTCTCGCCTCAACGCGGCCCTTGCCGAGGGGTCTGACCGTTCGACTCTTCCTCCGGGAAGCCCGATTTGACCGGACCAGGGGTCATCGATTCTTTCTGCTCGATGTATGAGGAGAATGTTCAGATCAGAAGATGTCTCTTCTTGGAGGAGAACGGCTACGACAGCCTGTACGTTTTCATCTGTTCCGGAGAGATGTTTTGTCGAGAGTGTTTCTTTCAGCCTGGATAGTCTGGGGCTGAGACGGGAATCTTGAGCCAAAGAACGTTCTCAGGCATGGGATGACTTGGATTGATAAAAACGCGACTAGATGGCGTTATTCAATGGTTGTCGATTGTGGTGTAGGTCCTTCAGTTTCAGAATGCGATCGGTCGTAGTTCCGGTTGTTTGCCGGTAGCTTCTTGGTTGATGTGTTCGTATTTGGCCTTGACTAGATTCATGAATGGCGCGAGGTCTTTCAGGTTTCGAAGGGTGAACGCGGCCCATGTGCGCTTGCTCACTTGGTCCCTCAGCCTCCAATCTAGGGATTGGTCCTCGACTATTTTGTTTCTAGCGCGCTGGTCTGCGTGGAATGTCGCATTGATCTCCTCCCCTCTTGCGTGAACGTAGAAGAGTAGCCTGTTTTCATAGTAGAAGGCGGGGGTAGGTTCTCGACTCTCCTTCTCGTACTGCACCTTCATAGTCACGCCTTTCAACTGCCTCATGCGAGTTCTGAGGGACTGGAAGAGTGTCCAGGTCTGAGGTTGCACTCGATCCGCTACGAACGATAGGTCTGTCGTTTCCATTCGGGACATCGTTGAAACCGGTGTGACGCTTCTCTACTAAAAAAGGTAAACGGTTTGCCCAAAAGCATGCCAGACGATGTATCACTAACCATCATCCGACCTTTCCGCTGTGCAACGAATGAAAGCATGCAAACGTTCGTGTCAATGCCGGAAGGGGCGTAATTTGTGAGCAATAGCCGGGCGGCTAATCCATGCTACAGCTAGAATGAATAATCACAGCTTCTACAGGTGCCTCGGGGGTCAAGCTCTCGGTTGCATACTGGGCAATACGTCTCCAATCGAGTCAATGAACCCTGATCGTGTTTTTCCTCGAAGAATAATTCCCTTATGGTCGTATGATTAGACGTTCAGACCTCTCTTCAGGTCTTCTCTTGGTTTGTACTCTAGCATCATTCTCGACCCTTGTTCAGGTGCCTGCTCGCTACTCCTCCTTGCGGTTATCGTGACTGGCGTGAATCCACTTGAGATGGCATAGCTGACAGAGTCGTCTCCCTTCTGGGTGCAATGCACCAATAGCTTGTAGAGCAGTTCTCTATGCGTGAAAACCATCTTGGTCGATTCCACGCCAACTACTATCGCGGGAGAGCTGCACTTTGGACAGTTCAGACCTTCATGTCGAGCGATCTTTAGCCCGCAGTCGGGACACCAGATGTCCTCGTCTCGCCTAGCTATGAAGATTGATTGCCAAACGCCCAAGTGTTTCTTCGGGCTGCACTGTTGCCAGTCAGGGATTGTTAGTCTGATCGACTTGAAAGCCCATGGGGCCTCTTCCTTCCATCGAGAAATGTAATCAGCCTTCTGCTCACAGTCCTGGTGAAAATATGTCCTCTTACCCTCTTGACTGAAAGCTGCGAGGACAAGTTCGTCTCTGTGTATGATTCTTCCGCACGCAGCACAGTCGACCATTTCGATTCAATATGAAACCGTCTCCGGGCAATATCAGGCGAGTGTTACTTTGAGGCTATTCTAGAAGTCGACCAGTTCGAGAAACTTCATCGCGTCTAATAATCCCTCCGCGTAGGCGATACAGATGAGAGATGTTACTGGTTTCCGCTTTTCTGCATAATGCCGAGCGTCCTTCGTGTATCCTCGGACAAGCTCTAGCATGTACTGAACTTGTGATTCCACGATTGTTCTTGGAGTTTTCTTGAGCTTCAACCGTTTCAATGCGGCTGAGGTCGACTCTAGATATTTCGCAGTTCTATCTGACGCGCTCTCTTTCAATAATTCTCACGCAGGTCTGAATCCTGTGCTCCGCAGATGATCCTCAGCGCATCCGCTTCCATAAAGTGGAGCTTCCCGACAACCACAATCGACTGGGGAGGGCCGCCGAAGTCCTCGTTGATGAGGAGCCCTATTCTGGATGCTTTGACCCTCTCGTCGCGAGCGCCTATTCTAGCAACTCCAACGGCAAGGCGGCTTTCGAGGCTGGGGTTCGCAGATGTGATCTTGGTGAGCGCTTCAGCTATGGTCAATTGTTTGTTCTGATCTGCTTTGACGTCGAGGAGGAGCAGAGTGTGTAAGCCTCGACCGCGGTTGTCGGAGATTGTCTCGAGAACCGAGGCGGGAAGAGGCGGGTCGTAGGGGATGGTGACTGTCTTGCTGAACTTGTAGCTTTGGAGTCCCGTTGCGCCACAGACTGCCGATATTATCGAGGGACCGTGGATTATTCGGGATCCGATTCCTGTCTTGGACAATGAGAGTCTCAATGAGATGTGCGTTGTGGCGATCATGGGGTCGCCGGGCACTAGGAAGGCCACCCTGTCTTCTTTGGCTGATCTTATCAGTTCTCGGCCTCCTTCCTCCTCCAGCTGAGTCCTGTTGAGCACGTGGATCTTCTTGCCGATGAGCTTCTCCAAGCGCTTCATATCGAGAGCCGGCATCGGGTTGGTGTAGAATTCTGCAAATACTCTGTTTGCGCGTCGGGCCTCCTCTAGGCCCTCCAGGGTGAGGCCTTTCTCGTCATTCAACCCGAGTCCTATGAATGCGAACGAGTCCATAGTGCACTTGGAAACGGTTCAGGGCTAAATCTGCTTCTCAGGGTTCGGGGTCAGCGTTGAGTTGTCGGCGATCCTCTGCCGGCCTGGGCTTCAGGTCTTCTAAGGGTCGACTTGGCGTGTGCCAAACCCTCGCGCATTCTTAGAAAGCTGACGAGCTGTTTTTTCATTAGTCCGAATCGAGATACTCGGAAGACGAGACCTCTGGTGCGGTCGATTTCGAACGCGACTGAACTTGAAGATATTGTCCTCCTCTCCATTTTGACCACCGATAGAAACCTGTGAGCCCTCCCCCGACCTCTGACTATGCTGAGTTCTATGACCCCGTCCACCATCGTCTTCAGCTTGGAGGCAGACTCGTCTGGGATGGCCCCCTTTGATGCTGTCAGTATGAACAAGCCTCCTGTTTTCTTCACCTTAGCGCCCAGGGTCTGGATGAAGTTGATAGCCTGTTTCTCCTCCACCCCGTTGAAGATGGGGGTCAACGAGTCAAGGACGACCGTGACGGGTCCGCCTTTCGCTCTCCCGATAAACGCGGTAACCTGTATATTCAGCTCAGTTAGGTCCGAGGGGTCCTTTATTGCACCTTCTCCCTGTCCTGCTAGACTGGAATAACAGTCGATAATTTTCAAGCGGCCCTTGCGCAGGTGAGAGACTATGTCCCAACCGAACTCGTTCATTCGAGCTTGAACGTCTTCGGGGAAGGCGTCGTAGGATAGTAGGGCGCAGAGCTTGCCAGAGTCCAGCTCCTCGTGTAGAAACTGGTAGGAGAGTATTGTCTTCCCACTGCCGGCATCTCCCAACAATAGAATGCTTGATCCTCTTGGAAGAGGTCCTCCCATTAGCTGGTCGAGATGTTGGAAGCCTTCGAGATACGTGTCGAATCGTTTGACGGTGACGACTCCTCCGAGAACGGCCACGATGCCCGCGACCACGAAGGGCCAGTAGCTGAGTGGCGAAGTCGCAATCTGTAATGGGACGGATGTGCTAAGTCCGGGACCGGTGTTTCCGAATCCATCATTGATACTGTTCGCAGACAGTCCGACAGTCCAAGTGCCACCTGGGTCGAAGGCTGAAACCGGATAGCCTGTGCCTGTATAGAATCCGCGGCGGAACGAGTCATAAGCGGCGGTGAGATTTGCGACCACTGTTCCTGAGGGGTTTCTCACCTGGACTGCATACTGGCCCGAGCTTAGGTAGTTGTTAGTGCCGTAGGAGTACCGTATCACGAAGGAGGCGTAGATAGTGTCGCCGGCCGAGAAGCTCGTTGAAGGGTGTCCCTGCGAGTTGTAGGTTATGAGGGAGTCGATAATCAGGTCGTTCTTGGTAACGGTAACATTGACTGGCGCGCTCTTTCCCGAGTTTCCTATGCTATCGCTGGCCTGGACAATTAGGATCCATGTTCCAGTCGGATCTGCGCTGGAGACTTGATAGTTGTAAGAGTAGACGCCTGGGCTGGTCTGTAGGAGGAGAATCTGTCCATTTCCAGGCGTGTTCGCCTGGACGATGGCTCCGTTATCGGGACCACTCAAAGCAGAAACAGTAGTGCCGATCGTGATGGTTTGCAATCTCTGAACAATGGTTCCGCCCACCGGTTGGGAGACGACCACGGTCAGCCTCGAGCTAACAGTAAACTGGCCGCTCTGAACTTGGCTATTGGGACTTGGAGAGGTCTGGTTGACGTACACATCGTAGACGCCCCCCACATCAGTAGTCGCGGACCCGTTCAAGGGCGTAAAGGACGGGTCCGGGTAGTTGAGGGACAGGCTTCCTGTTCCCGCGTTGTTCGTCGTGATAACCTTGGTGGCTAGAGCGGACCCGGTTCCATTGGGCTTTACAACATTGAAGAGGACAGTGTAAGCTGAGTTGTGGGTTCCCCCCGATATGGTTAGGGTGAATGTCATGCTAGTTCCGAGGCTGACTGGAACGTTTGGACTGATCGATAGAGCGTACGAGGCTGCTCCAGAGACTAGAGGTGCCTGCGCGAGGATTAGAGTCAGAACTAGGGCAACTAGGGGGGTGACTGTGCGTAGCCTCATCATCTAGTGTCGACGGCCGATACTATTCTCGAGGGTTGGGTGCGAACGGTGCCGCGGAAGGCTTGTGTTACCGTGAGAGAATTGGGACAGGAACAATACCCGAGCGTCAATCTCCTAAGCTGGTGACTGTTGATAATCAGCGCGTCAGGCGGGACCGACAATCTTTATTAGAAATCCGGGTCTCGCGGGCTCTCGGCGGGTCCCTTGGGCCCGTAAACCGGACCATTCGGGGTCCGGTCGGGCGGCTCAGCCAGGTAGAGCAGCAGGCTCCATGAGGCTGAAGCTCTTAACCTGAAGAGCGAGTCTGATGAGGGCTCGTTCGGGGAGTGGTCGAGGGTTCAAATCCCTCCGGGCCCGCCACAACATTAGTTCTCTGAGATCCGATGTGCTCATCGAAGACAAGGTCTTTCTGATAGATTGTGATGTTTTTGAGTGGTCATTGCCAATTCCGGGAAGCGTGAAGCGTAAGCCCAAACGCGGTACAGCCCAGCCAGCCTGTACCAAACACGGACCCTACTCCGGACCTTACTGTCCGCAGTGCTATGAGAAGGCGATAGGAGGCACCGGCGGGGAGCGACGAAACGATTCCTTGATGGAGTGAGACGAAGGAGGCAATTGATTCGGTCGAGATATCGACATGAGCCAGCGTGCCGAAAACGAGATTACAGCAATTCGCGGGGAGAAAGACGCCTACTTCCGAGATGATCCTGATTCTCCCATCCCGGCGGATAAGCGCGCCAACTTCAAGGGTTTGATCTATTATTCGCCGGACCCAACCTACAGAGTTAAGGCTAGACTTGACAGGTATGATCGGCCGGAGCCCACAATGGTGGTAACGAGCAAGGGAACCAAACAGGCCTACATGAAGCATGGAACCTTCACATTCCAGGTTCAAGGCGCTAGGTTGAGGTTGTTTGTTTACAAGTCAGCTGAGGATCCCTTCGCTCGGTCGCTGTTCATTCCATTTTCCGACGAGACTTCAGGCTCCGAGACATACAAGGCCGGCAGGTATCTCGATCTTGAAGAGCATGGAGGAGATGATTACGAGCTGGACTTTAACTTAGCCTACAATCCATACTGCGCATATAACGATCAATACACGTGTCCCATCCCGCCAAGAGAAAATAAGCTGCCCATCAAGATTCTCGCAGGAGAGAAGAACTACAAGTAGGAGAATTCTAGGATATGAAGTCGACAGCTAGGATGGTCAAGATTCCCGACCACTCGGGGGACTTTGAGACTCTGGAGAGAATGGAGTGGGCATTCTCCAAAGGTGAGGTGGCTTACTTCAAGAAAGTTCTCGATGATAGGCCCAGCATTGTTCTGCGAATCCACGCAGTCTGCATGTTAGCCGATATGAAGAGTGAAGCGGCCGTGCCTCTGCTTGCACGGGCTCTTCAAGAAGATCCCAGCCCCCTGGTGCGCCACGAGGCCGCATTCGCCTTGGGACAGTTGGAGTTCAAATCAGCAGTACCCGCGTTGCTACAAGCAATGTCACACGACGTTAGCGTGTTGGTTAGGCATGAGTCGGCCGTCGCGCTCGGATCGATCGGTGATGAGAGGGCCCGAGACGGGTTGATCTCGAGGCTCGCAGATTCTGATGAAGATGTGAGGCTATCTGCTGAGGTTGCTTTGGCCGATCTGGAGTTTCTGAAGAAACTGAAGTCCAGGACTGAGGCGATTCCGGTTTACGAGTCTCGATAATTGATTCAAGAAAACGATACACTCCCGAAAAATCGATCTATAAGACCGAGCGTCCGAGTGCAGCGAACATCTGCTCAGCGGACAATACAACTCCTATCAAAGATGGGGCTAGTCGACGGAGACTTCAATCTTAGGAATGAAGACAAAACACTAGCAGTTCCTCTAATTCGCGGCCTCCAGACCATGGAGTCGGAGTTGTTGCAACGAGAGCTTGGTGCGATTCTCGGAGAAGATGAATTCGAGCCGCGCAAGAAATCGCCGAGGACCTTGGAAGATGCGCTATCCGGCAAGATTTCCCTAGAAGCGCTCAAAGGCCTGCCGAGATCATTCGACATAGTCGGGGACATCTCCATTCTCGAGCTCGCCCCCGAACTTGACAGGTACGAGAAGACCGTAGCTCAAGCGATTCTAGAAGTTCACCCAAACGTAAAGGCCGTTTTCGCCAAGGCCGGACCCGTCTCAGGTCCAGAACGAGTAAGACCATTACGGCACGTGGCTGGCGAAGAGAGAACTGAGACGGTGCACCGAGAATTCGGCTGCGCCTTCAAAGTCGACCTTTCCAAGGTCTTCTTCTCTCCACGTCTATCAACAGAACACCAGCGGGTCGCTCGACAGGTCGCAGACGGAGAAAGAGTAGTCGACATGTTTGCCGGTGCCGGCCCCTTCTCGATTCTGATCGCAAAAACGGTGAAGAATGTGACCGTTGACGCGATTGACTCTAACCCAGAGGCTGCGAGGCTGATTCGAGAGAACGCTCGAATGAACAAGGTCGAATCCAAGGTCCATGTTCATCTCGGAGACGCGAGAATAGTTGCTCGACAGCTGGATGGAAGAGCTACTAGAGCAATCATGAACCACCCTTCAGCGGCCAAAGAGTTCGTCGATGCGGCCTGCGACGCATTACAGCCCTCAGGCGGAGTTGTCCACTACTACACGTTTGGCGAGGGGGAGAATTCAGAAGCACGGGCCAGAAGCGAACTTGAAGAGGCGTTGAAATCATCTGGCAATTCTGTCGGTCGATTGCTAGGAATTCGCAAGGTCCGGGAAGTGGCACCAATGAAATGGCAGATCGGGATCGATGCTCAGGTTATCAGGGCGCGCTAGCGGAGATTTCGATACTGACACGATTTCTCTGGTCTTTTAGCATACGTACCATTTCGCGGGGAAGATCACTCGCAGCCTTGTCCGCGTGGATCATAAGAGTCCTATCTGAGATGAACCCGCTTCTCCTGACCACCAGATCAGTCGCGTGACTAAGGGTTAGTCGAGGGTCTCCTTCTCCCTCTACGATGAACTGCAAGCGGCCCAGTCCTAGAACGAGTCGAGCCCTTGCTCCAGGCGTTAAGAGAATCGTCCGCAGCGCATTCGGTAGATCCGTGGGTCCCACCGACGAGTTGACGGCAACGATACAATCTCCTCTCGACGAGAGGCGTGCCTCTTTCGTTATTTCTATGGTCGATGGGTGGGTTGAAAGAACTGAGGGATGGCCGTATGCGTGGAAACTGAAGCTCAAGGGGCCAACCGGTCAAGTCCTATTCATCCTAATATCCTTCTTCGTTTGAGTCGACGTTTGGAGGGGAAGGTCAAGTACGGCGGATTTCCTGAGAGATCGAGAGAGGATGGTCCAGGGTCTTGTCCGGGAAGGGTTGCTACGATCCCCGGAGGTCATAGAGGCTATGAGGAGGGTTCCGAGGGAATTGTTCGTTCCGGAGCATCTCCGTCCATACGCCTACAGCGATACACCTCTACCGACAGAGCATGGTCAGACGATCAGCGCGCCACACGGCATCAAATGCCGGGCGTCACATGGTCGCCATAATGAATGAAGCCCTCGAACTCGAGCCCGGCCTAATCATCCTCGAAGTCGGAGCCGGAAGCGGCTACCACGCCGCGACAATCGCGGAGCAGATCGGACCCCGAGGACACGTCTACACAATAGAGCAGGTAACGGATCTTGTAGATTTCGCTAGGAAGAATCTGGAGCGAGCGGGCTACAGCGATCGAGTCACGCTAGTCCAGGGCGACGGCTCGCTGGGATACAAGGACAGGGCACCCTACGATAGGATACTGGTGACCGCGGCAGCTCCTAAGATTCCCGAACCTCTCCTAGAGCAACTCCGGCCTCGAGGAATACTACTCGTACCAGTTGGAGGAAGACTCTTCCCCCAAGAACTTGTCAAGGCGGAGAAGGGTCCCGATGGACACGTCAAAAAGTCCTCGCTGGGAGGAGTTGCTTTCGTCCCACTGATAGGAGAACACGGATTCGAAGCCTGAGACCAGGAGTTGTATGAATGCCAGCTATGCTGGAATATCCAGCTTGTCCGTCGTAACTCCAACCATTCTGCACGCCTCACATAGCTCTAGGGTCGTGGGCTCGCCGCAGGACCGGCACGCGTGCAGCTCGGAGGGAGCAACGTTCGGCTCGGCCAGCGCTCGAAGACGAGTCATCGCCCGGTAGGCGCTGAAGACGACTCCGGGATGGGCGAGCTCAAGCCTGTTCAGGACGGTTCTGAGCTCATTCCGCAACGCTTCCATCATGTATGGACAGGAGGCAGACTGGAATGTCAGTCCCTCTACATAGCCGTACAAAGCAACCTCCTTCTCGGGAACCTCGGAGAGCGGCTTTACACGGGGGAGGAAACCGCCCCTCGGATCGTGCAAGACCGGACTGAACCTTGCGAACCTGTCCACGTCCCCCTGAAACAGGTTCAACAAGTACGTCTGGACAACATCGTCGAGGTTGTGAGCTGTCGCGATCTTTGTCGCCCCGACCCTTCTAGCTGCGACATTGATCGCTTTCCGCCGGAAGACACCGCAGTAAGAGCAGGCGGTCAACCGATCTTTCCGCTCCCGAAGAAAATCGTCAAGCCCACTGCCATACAGCTCTTCGAAAGACACAATCTCATGGTCGACGCTAAGCTTCCTGCAATACTCCGAAGCAAGGTCCACCGCTTCTTCCCGGTAACCCGCGATCCCCTCGTCGATGGTGACTGCAGTGATCTTTGTCTGTGAGAATCTTGAAGACAGTTTCTTGAGAATCATCAGAAGCGTGAGGCTGTCCTTGCCCCCCGACACCGCAACCGCAACGTGGTCAGTGGGCGAGAACATCTTCCAGTGACCGATCGTACGGCGAACTCGACGCTCTACAGAGTCCCTGAAGCATGTCTTGCATAGACTCGTCCCCTCATTCTCTCGTCTGTAGAAGGGAGGGCGCCGATGGCAGCTGCTACAACTGCTCCCTTCCAAGAACAAATCTACCTGGGGAAGACTGTTCCAAATAGAACAAAGGATAGGATCAGATTCGAAAGGAGGAGTCCAAGAGAGACAACACTCGTGATGGTTCTGAATGGCCGTGTATGCTTGATACCTAAAACTCCCAGCAATGTGTCAAAGTATCTGTCGCCATCAAACGGAACCATCGGAAGCATATTGATCAGAGCCACGTTGGGCAGGATTATTACTAGCCAGTAGAAGACGCCGTAGTACAGCTGGTACTGCGACTCGAGGGAGAGAAAATCGTATCTGAGAGGAACATAGTCTCGGTTGTAGATTCCGAGAATGGCCCGGCTCGAGTTGGTATCAGATCTCCCTGTCGTAACGTTGAACACCTGGCCATCGTTGAGTCGGACCTGAACGAGTGACCCGGGACTTACCTTGTACATGTAGTTTGCAACGTCCTGTATTTGTGTGACGGTTGTCGCGTTGAGCCCGGTAATGACTGACCATTGCGGGAGTTGAGCCTCGGCTGCCGGGCTCCCGGGGGTGAATCCCGTAACCAGGACTCCTGATGGTGCTGTCTGAAAGAGGGCGAACAAGAGAAGGAGCACCACGCCGAATGTTACTGCGTTTGTAAAGGAGCCGGCGGCGAACACTCTCAGCTTCGTGAGAGCTTTGCGTTTTGCCAGGTCCTCCTCGTCTATTTCCACGAAGCCCCCCGGGAGGAATATTGCCATGAATACTCCGGATGATTTGATCGGAACCTTGTCGAGGACGCTTGCTATGCCGTGTGCAGCCTCGTGAGGTATCAGGAGAACTGCGATCGCAAAGAGAATGTAGGGAAAGATGTCCCATCCTAACGTCAGGCCCGGTACAGGTACGATAAGGATTGTAGGTCCCGCTTGAGAGCTGCGATAAAATAGCGCGATCGCGTTCCGTATTATCGCGTATAGAATGAAGACGATGAAACCTACACCTAAGACCGCTCCGATGTCAAAATATATCGTCCACGCTCTTCGGAATCTGCCTCCAATCCTCTCGAGTACCTTGTTGAAAGCGACCGTCTTCAGCATGAGGTAGTATGGTTTGGCAATTATGCCATGCTTGTCGGTCTTCAAAAGAACGGCTATGCCAATTATTGCAAACCAGACAACAAGATACTCCAGTAACGGTATGTACGGGTCGAACAGAGAGCTCAACAGAATTCTCTCAATCTTGGTTTGCGAGCGAACCGGTCAGCTTTCATATTACTCTTTCAATCTGCGTTCCATCATCCAGAATTGCAGCATCTACAGTCGATGTAGGTCAAAGAGTTCCTCGGAACAGATCTTCCTCGCTTGACACCCCCAGATTCCTGCTAGATGTTCTTTTCTGGAACGTTACCCTCTTCAAGCCTCGGACAATCGCTACAGGGCTCGCCTCTCGACCTTGGCCCATGACTAGCTCGGCCGCGGAGGCCAGCTCGTCTGCGAGGGCGACGTTCTTGAATCGGAGCGTGTAGCCGAATAGGTCCTTCTTACCTCGATAGTCGACGAGGGGGCTCAGACCTGCTATTCCTATGCACTCCTCGATCTGTCCTCGCCGGAAGGGCCTGCTTCGAGTATCGCAGATTACGATCCCCACCTGTTTTCTGGTCAATTTTCGGATTCTCCCTGAAAGTAGCCGAGCGGATCTGTCGGGGTCCTGGGGGAGAAGCGCGTACATGCTGTCCCCTTTGACATTGGACTTGTCGATGCCCCCGTTCAGGCAGGTCGCCCCAGTCCGGGTTGTCACGATAAACGCTTCTCCGTCCGCGCGCAATATCTTGGAGGATTCTCTGAGAACGATCTCGACGAACTCAGGCCTCTTCCCGGTCTTCTTCGCGATTCTAGCCGCCCTCGCTGATGGTCTGATATTGTCAATGTCTACGATTCTACCTTCAGTCTTGGAGACCGCCTTCTGCCCGACCACCAAGACATCTCGGTTCCTTATTCCCACGCCCAGCTTCTTTGCTCTCTCGACTATCAAGCCGGCGAGGTCGTCCCCCTCCTTTAGCAGGGGAAGTCCATCGAGAGGAGTTATCGCTAGCATTAGTGCACTCGAACCAGTTCGACATTCGGATGGTATTCAAACTAGGTATGGACTGTTACAATCCGAGGATATCGCTGCGTAAAGCAACTTTATATTGGAAGGACCGGACCTTTCAGTTGCAGGTTGACTCGCCGGGGAACGTCCTGTGGCCGTTGCCGAAACGACTGCTGCTTTCTCCCGTAGCAACCGATACGAGAAGAGACGAAGAACGGAGGTGGAACATGCCTATGGGTTATGAGAGGAGAGGTTATGGTGGCGGTGCGAACCGTTTTGGTCCAAAGCCTGTCGAAGAAGGCAAGGAATACGACGTTGACATCAAGGAGATCAGCAGACGCGGAGAAGGAATAGCCCGCGTTGAGGGTCTCGTTGTCTTCGTACCGAACACGAAGCCCGGGGACCATGTCAAGGTCAAGATAACTCGGGTTTCAAACCGCTTCGCATCGGGCGAAGTCATCCAATAAACCGGAAGGGAGTCTTTTTCACTCCCCGTCCATCCTTTTTCAGTTCCAGCAGGAAAGGTAGCCACGTTTTCGGCTAGCCTCCAAGAGGCTATCTTGCCTCTTCTTAGAATTCGTAAGACGAGTCTCTCTATAGGACGGTGTATGGGGAACGGTCATCGGTGAGGGAAGGCTTATGAAAGCTGCCGTCCACAACCCGAGAATCTTAGTGATTTAGGGCAAGTTGAAGGTACAAAAGCCGAACTGGTTCAGCCTCATCGAGCTCCGAGACTTGTTTGAGCGTCGACCTTGGTCGATGCTCTCCTGGGCGTCCGGGCTCGTGGCCACGGCCTTCATCGGCTACTATGGAATTCTCGCCTTGGGAAACCCTCCCTCAGTCATCGGGGAGCAGTTTGTACTAGCCGAATTTCCGCCAACGTCTATCTCGCCCTGGTTCTTTGCCAAGCCAATAACTTGGTTTTCTTATGCAAGCTTCCTCTACTGGGCATTTGGACTAGAATCGCAGAGGAGCCACTTTCTCAGATTCTCGGAACGGACAAGACGCTTCCTCTTCGTCGTCACAGCCGTAATAGGCTTTGGAGCCCTCTATGAGATATTCTTCAATTTCATGCTCTGGTCCGCACTCGAGGTCCTCGCAAACAACTGCGCCCTGCCACCATGCAACCCAGACCAGCTCTTCAACAGTTTTCCAAACCTTAGAAACCCGCTCAGCTTGGTCTTCGCTACCAAGGTCGTGACCCTCGTGTTTGCCATGTCAATGTACTCGCTCTACTTCCTACATCGGGTGGAAAAAGAGATTGAAAAACTGAATCCAACGCCAGCACCAATTTTCAGCAGACAGGAGTCCTACGGGGTCGACACTATGAGAAATATTCCCATCACGAGGTCGTACTCGTTCGCGTTCACAACCGGGGTTCGAGACCCTGTTGCGGAGTATCCCCAGCCAACCTAGGTATTGACTTTGGAGACTTCTGATGTCGCAATTATCGGAGCCGGTCCCGCGGGGGTCATGGCCGCGTGGACAGCGGCGCGAGAAGGAGCGCGGACGATACTGCTTGAGAAGGAGGCGCACCCTGGAAGAAAGCCGTGTGCTGAAGGGATCCTCTCGGAGGTGCTGGAAGATGCGGAAGTCTCACCCAGCCCAGAGTTTGCCATCAACCACATCAGCGGGGCAGTTCTGTATGGGCCGGACGAAAAGAAGCGGGTGAACGTTGGAGGGGAAGGCTACATCCTTGACAAGCCCGCCCTGTTGAACGTATTGGCGGAGAGAGCAAGGGACGCGGGGGCGGAACTAGAGTATGGCAGAACAGTAGAAAACGTGATCAGGGAAGATGGGCACGTACTCATGAGCGGAAAGAATGGTTCGGAGCCCTTCTCGCTAAGGTCGCGGATCGTAATAGGCTGCGATGGGACCGGCTCGATCCTCGCGCGCCAGTTCTTCCAGAGGAAGAGATACCAGGTCATAGCCGCGTTTCAATACGCCATGACAAACTGTCGTCTCGAGGACGAGTCCAAATTGGAGATCTTCATCGGTCATAACAAAGCACCGGCAGGCTACGTATGGATCTTCCCGAAGGGAAACCGAACGGCGAACGTGGGAATCGGAGTCAAAGGGTCGGGGGCGAAGCAGCTCCTAGACCGGTTCATCCACGAACATCCCGCTGCCTTCGGCGAGGCTGCGATAGAACGGTCACAGGCTGCGCCGGTCCCGGTGGGTGGCGAGGTTGACGATTACGTAGGCGAGAACATGATGCTCTGCGGTGACGCCGCCGGACAGGTGATTCCGCTCACCGGCGCGGGAATTCACACGAGCCTAGTAGCTGGAAAGATTGCTGGCGAAGAGGCTGGGAACGCCGCAAAAGAAGGAGACGCTAGCTTGAGACGATTGTCAGCGTACAAGGATAGATTTGAGACGTTGTGGGGTGAGAAGATAAGGAATAGTCTCAAGGCGCTCGAGTCTTTCGAGCGCTTTTCCGACGATGAACTGAATGTGATAACCGAATATCTTGACGGTCAGGACCTTGTCGAGATGGCCCACGGATTCAGCCCGTCGAGAGCGGTCAGCCTCCTCGTTAAACATCCCATACTAGCCATCAAAGTCGCCCATCAACTACTGAGTAGCTAAGGAGTCCAAGTTATGGTAGGAAAGGTGGAGGGCGATCTAGTCGACGGAATACGGGAGAAGGGCTGCATACACCTCGCGCTCATAGACCCAGAGAAATTCTCCAATAATCTGGCCGATATCGTCGCTGACCTAGAGAGTCACGGCACGCTTGCCATAATGATCGGGGGATCGACCCTAAAGTCTTCTGCCCAACTTGACAAGACAGTCAAGACAATACGAGACTCCTGCTCCCTTCCTACCATTCTCTTTCCCAACGGGCCCGTGGGGATCAGCAGATTCGCTCACGCTATCTTCTTCATGTCCCTCCTGAACTCGTCAAGCACTCGGTACCTAATCGAGTCTCAAGTTGTGGGAGCTTCAGTGGTGAGAAGGTTCAACCTCGAACCAATACCTCTCGGCTACATGATCGTGGGACAGTCAGAAACTGCGGTGAGTAAGGTTGGGGCAGCTAAGCCGGTGCCCTTTTCGAAGATTGATCTCGCGACAGACTATGCTCTAGCCGCTCAATACTTGGGAATGCGTTTCGTCTACTTGGAGGCTGGGAGTGGCGCGGAGCGGATGGTAGACCCTCGAATGGTCAGTCGGGTCAGCGAGACCGTCGACGTCCCGGTCATAGTTGGAGGAGGAATCCGGACCCCTGATCAGGCAGAACGGCTTGCACGGGCGGGCGCCTCTGCGATTGTGACTGGAACCGTATTGGAGCAGGAGGGGCCGGGACGGGTCAAGCAGATTCTCGCCGCGTTAAAGCGTGCCTAGCCCGATGCCGAGTGCTCGGAAGACTGGTGTGGGCGGGACAGTTGACGCCTTCAACTTCATCAGACGCGTAGCCTTCCCCTCGACTCCCGTTGTCGTATCGATCTTCGCCGCGATAGCTATCGCATCTGCAGGTGTTTCTTTGCTTGTCGCGGGCGAAAACCTCGTCCAGACGTTGGTCTTTGCCAGTGCCGTCTTCTTGTTGCCGGGCCTGGCAGGCGAACTTGTAAACTCGGCCTTACTTCTTCGGAAGGATAGGATCCTGGATTTCAGGCGTTTGATGGGAGTCGAGGTGATCTCAATACTGCCAATGGGAGCAATTCTCCTACTATTCTCGATCATCGGCACTCTGCTCGGCCTGACGCGCTTGTGGGAGGACGGCTTCCTGATCGGCTTGGCGGTATCTCTGCCGCTTCGTTTCCTGACCCCCATGGCGATGTCCTCGATGAGTTCGTGGAGAAAACTCTCGGCGGGTCTGCCGACTGCTCTGCTCACAACGATCATGTTTCTGATCCTTTCTCAATTTCTATCCTCCGGGTCAAGCCCAACAGTGATTCAAGTTGGTGTACTGGTCGCCTCCGGCCTAGTCCTCTCGGCAGCAGGCGTCTCTCTCATAATCAGAAGGGTCGAGATTGAGGGTGGTGCTGAGATTCATCACTCTCCTATGGGTCTATTCAGATCATTCCTTGATCACTGGTTGAGAAAGACGCCGACCGCTCTTGAGGAGAGACTCTTGTCTCTCTCAACCGAGGGGTCAATTGAGACGAAGATTCTGAGCTTCTCTGGAAGGGACTCGCGGCCGATAGCGTCGTTCGTCGTGTCCAACTTTCATCCCGGCCCCTATCGGGACATGGGGAGCGGGGGTCTGCCTTCCGAGCTGAAACAGTCGCTCGAAGAAGCACAGCGTGGTGTCGTCCAGGTGCCGCATGGCATCTCGAGCCATAAGTTGAACATAGTCTCTCACCGGGACATTGATAGACTTCTTTCAGCCGCCAGGAAGAACTACCCCTCGGAGCATCTGATCCGCAAAGCCTCTTCCATGATTCGAGGGAGAGAGGGAGAGGCTATCGTTTCGGGCCAGGCCTTTGGAAACGTGGCGTTGCTGACGATTACGCTGGCTCCTGAGGAGATGGAGGATCTGCCGACGGTGGTATCCGGGGAAATAGAGAAGGAAGCGTCGACGCGAGGCTTTGAGGTGCTGGTCATCGATGCCCATAACAGCCTCGTGGGTCAACCTTCTATAACACCCCTCCAGGCAGAGCGAATTATCACGGCCGCGGTCAGAGTGCTTGACAGGTTGAAGGCTCTGTCACAGGACCCTTTCAAAGTTGGATCCGCATATGATGCCCTGGATAGCTATGGGCTCAAAGATGGAATAGGTCCGGGCGGCCTGTCCGTGCTGGTCTTGAAGACTGAAAGCGACACCGTATCGTACATCACTATCGACGGAAACAATATGCAGCAAGGTCTTCGGGACAGGATAGTTCAATCGGTCAAGGACATAGGAGTCAGCGATGCCGAGGTCATGACGACTGACACTCACCTTGTTACGGGTCTTGTAAGATCGCCGTTGGGATACTATCCGGTGGGAGCGGCCTTACCGACCGCATCGTTTGTCACACAGATCACGCAGACGGTTCAGAAGGCCGTGGCGAATCTAGAAGAATCGTCGGCGGGAGTTTCCAAATTCTCTCTACAGATGCAAGTGTTGGGCTCGGAGACTTTCCAGTCCATAACCAGCTTCATAGGACGGGTCGCCCGGCAGATAGGCAGATCATTCCTTTGGATTGAAGGCGGTTCGTTTCTTCTCGCCGTCGTAATTCTCTTTGTGGTGTGATCGGAGACTGGAATCTGAAGAATCGCTCCACTACATGCAGCTTCCGAGAGAGGTCATCGTAGGCGTCAACATTCTCGACAGAGTAGGTGAGATCTGCACCAAGCTAGGGTTTCACGGCATGGCCCTGGTGGTATCGGGACCCGTAACCTATCCTCTCGCGGGGGTTGGAGTCGCCAAGTCTGCGGCGAAGGCTGGGCTTCGTGTCGACCATATCATAGTCAAGGAATCGACCGAGGCCGTTCTGAACCAGATCATAGAGACGATCAAGAAGACTAGGCCATCCATCGTGCTGGCGGTCGGGGGCGGGAAGGATATTGATCTGGGCAAGCTTGCTTCTGCCAAGGCGTCGGTTCCTTTCATGAGCATTCCGACAGCCGCGAGCCATGATGGAATCGCCAGCCCTTATGCTTCCATCAAGGGTGGTCCCAAGCCCTACTCGATCCGGGCGCAGGCGCCGATTGCTATCATTGGCGATATTGGCGTGATAGCGGATTCGCCCTACGATCTGTTGGCGGCTGGGTGTGGGGATATTGTGGCCAAGTTTAGTGCGGTGAAGGATTGGCAGCTTGCTCACAAGCTGAAGAACGAGTACTATGGGGATTATGCGGCGGAGCTGGCGTTGATGAGCGCGGAGCTGGTTACGCGGAATGTGAAGGAAATTGTCCAGCGTAGCAAGGAGGGCGTCCGGACTGTCGTCGAGGCCTTGATCAGTTGTGGGGTTGCGATGAGTATTGCTGGTAGCTCTAGGCCGTGTAGTGGTGCGGAGCACCTGTTCAGTCACGCGCTGGATATTGTGGCTGGTGAGACGAGTCTGCATGGTGGGAGGACCGGTGTGGGGGCGATAATGTGCGCCTATCTTCACGGGTCCAACTGGGAATCGATCAAGGAGTTTCTCCAGGAGATTGGCGCGCCTTCGACTGCTAAGGAGTTGAGGGTGTCGCCGGAACAGGTGGTCAAGGCGTTGACGATGGCGCACAGTCTGAGGCCGGAGAGGTATACGATCCTTGGCGAGACTGGCGTTACGGAGGGGGCGGCGGAGAAGGTTGCCCGGGCGACCGGGGTCATAGGATAAGCCGCCGTTGAAGTGTACTGCGCGTGCCTATGCGATCCAGGGACTGGTCAAGTATCATGGATTGAAAAACGCGAAGCTCCGGATTCCATTCCATGACAGTATCTCTGTCTGCATGAGATCTCTGGACACTGTTACGACGGTGGAGGCGAGGAATGGTCTCCCGAGGGATGGAATACGGATCAATGGGACTGTTCCCACGGCGGGAGAAGAGGCGAGGGCCCGCATGGTCATCGACAAGCTCAGAGAGCTCGCAGGCGAGAAGACTCGGGTAAGAGTCGAGTCGAGGAATGCGAATGTCAAAGGGAAGGGTCTGGGCTTCTCAGCGTCTGGTTTCGCGGCTCTGGGCCTCGCAGCGTCAAAGGCTCTGGGGCTCAGCCTTGAGCCCCGGGAATTGTCCGAGGTCGTCAGGCTCGGAGCCGGGTCTGCTGCGCGGAGTCTAGTAGGCGGGTTCTCCATATGGTATGCGAACCGGAAGGGCCGATCGTATGCGGAGCAGCTTGCGTCTGCGACTTCTATCGGGTTGAGGACGCTGATTGTTCCTATTCCATCCTCAATAAAGACTGACAAGGCCCACGCAGACGTTTTGACGTCTCCGTTCTTCAGGGCGAGGCTGGCGTATCTCAGAGGGGTTCTTCAGAGGATGAGGCGTGCGATAGGGAGGAAGGATGTCTCGGAGATCTGTAGACTAGCCGAGGTGGACACGCTGAACTTGCATGCTGTCACGATGACTGGCAGGCTGGAAACGATTCTTGTCAGCCCTTTATCCGTCAGGATCATGGATGAGGTTCGGAGGCTCCGGGAAGAGGAAGGGGTCCCGGTCTGGTACTCTCTCGATACCGGACCCTCAGTATTCGTCAACACTACGCCTAGGGCGGCCTCGAAGGTTGCTAGGCGAATCAGGACCCTAGCTGGCAATGTCCTATCGTCTGACCCCGCGGGTCCAGCCGAGATCATCTCCCGCCACCTTTTCTAGAGCATTCAGCGTGTACCGGGGCGAACCACCTCGACTCGTGGTCGCTATGGCGGCGGAAGATATTACTAGGCTGACCATTCTCAGTTTGTCCATGTCAACGACTGTTTCTCCCTTGTCTGTGTCAATGGAGATTCCTGCATACGGCGCCACGGCGGCCAAAGCACCGCTTGAACCTCTCAAGATCGAGCGCCGCAAGCCGGGGCCACATGATGTCGAGATCGAGATTCTCTACTGTGGCATCTGTCATAGCGACGTGCACAAGGTGAACGATGACTGGGGCGGGACCCACTTTCCGGTCGTGCCAGGGCATGAGATTGTTGGCCGGGTCGCATCACGTGGGACAAGCGCTACGCGCTTCCGGGAGGGCGAGTTGGTCGGGGTGGGCTGCCTCGTCGATTCTTGCCGCGTCTGCCCTGAGTGTCGAGCGGGCCGCGAGATGTTCTGCGAGAAGGGCGTCACGTTCACGTTTGACAGCTTCGACCAGAACACGAAGATGTGGACGTACGGAGGCTATTCGACAAACATCGTCGTTGATGAGCGCTATGTGTTGCGCGTCCCGAAGGGGCTCGATACTGCGAGGGCCGCGCCATTGATGTGCGCTGGTATCACCACGTATTCGCCTCTACACCAGTTCGAGTGCAAGCCGGGCGACCAGGTCGCCGTCGTCGGTTTGGGCGGTCTGGGCCACATGGCGGTGAGGCTTGCGGCTTCGATGGGTGCGGATGTCACGGTGCTCAGCACGTCTCGCGACAAGGAGAAAGACGCCTCTCGGCTGGGTGCGAAGCATTTCTTCGCCACGAAGGAGCCCGGAGCCCTGGAGGCGCTTCAAGGCAGGTTCAGCCTCATCATGGACACGGTCAGCGCGCCGCACGACCTGAACAAACAGCTGACTCTCTTGCGGAGTTTCGGCACCATGGTGCTTGTCGGATTGCCCCCTTCCGGTGCCCAGCTCGACGCGTTTACGCTCGTCCACGGCAACAGGCGGATCGCGGGCTCTAACATCGGCGGGGTTGCCGAGACGCAGGAGATGCTTGACTACTGCGGGAAGAACGGAATCGTGGCCGAAGTCGAAGTCATTAACGCTGACCAGATCAACGATGCGTACAAGCGTATGGAGCGGGGCGATGTGCGGTATCGCTTCGTCATCGACGCGGCGAGCTTGAGGGCTTAGCAAAATGGAGATCAAACGAAGCGGTTCGCAGCCTTCGACAAAAGGGTCGGCTGAATATTTCACAGGCGCAGTTCGCGTTGACCCCTTGTTCCAGGCAAGGAATCCCGCAAGGGCGGTCGGCGCCAGCGTCACATTTGAACCCGGTGCCCGTACCGCGTGGCACACCCATCCGTTAGGCCAGACTCTGATCGTGACGGCGGGTAGCGGTTTGGTGCAGCGCTGGGGTGGACCCGTCGAGTCGATTCGGCCGGGTGACGTGGTATGGATCCCGCCAAATGAGAAGCACTGGCACGGCGCCACGGCGACAACGGCCATGACCCATATCGCGGTTCAGGAACAGCTTGATGGCAAGACGGCGGCCTGGATGGAAAAGGTCAGCGACGAACAATACCACGACTAGAGAATAGTGCGGAAGTAGCCTCGTATGACTATCGGTTTCTAGTTTCTATCGTCTGGTCTTAGGGGTGAATGCTATCACTGGGATGGTTCTCTTGGTCTTTTGTTGATACTGGGCGAACTGCGGGTAGAGTGAGGATTGTCGCTTGTAGATCTTATCGCGCTCGGCGCCGGTAACTTCCTCCGCGCGTACCTCGATCGTCTCGGTCCCGACTTCGATCTTCACATCAGGGTGAGCCTTGAGGTTGTGGTACCAGTCGGGATTGGTGGGGGCTCCCCCCTTCGAAGCGAAGACAAGGTAGCGGTGGCCGTCCTTGAGATACATCACCGGGTTGGTCCGGGCTTTGCCGGTGCGGGCACCGGTATGATTGATCAGTAGTATTGGGGCGCCTTCGAACTGGCCGCCTACCTTTCCATGGTTCTTACGGAACTCTGCAATGATGCCGACGTTCCAATCGCTCATCGTGATCAGCGTCCGATGCATCGCAACGGATGGCAGTTATTTGACTGTTAGCATTGAGAAACTAGTCACGTAGTCCTGCCCAGAATCATCCCCACCACCTTCTCTGAGGAAGAAGCATGAAGATTACCCTGTAGCCTCGCAAGGCTGGAGTCACCGTTGCTATCCTCCTTGTCCTGAGGAGGCTGAGGGTGCTATCGGAAATTTGCGGTTATACACTGCCTCAATTGAATGTGTATATATTTGGAAATACGGATTGTTGATGTGCTCGTGTGAAAGCTCAAGAAAGGTTCTACAGTCTAGGCAAAGGCGTCGAATCTCTGAGCAAGGAGGAGCACGGCCTATTCTTCGATGCAATGCAGAGGCTCGGATTGCGGAATGAGGTGAAGCTGGCTGCAGTTGCGCTCTATCTGGACTTCAAGAGCAGGCCGATCGGCGAATACAACGCCGATCGCAAGAATCTGCAAATCTTCCTGATTGCTTCAGTATCACTCGCTGCAAAAGCCATGGGAGATCTGAGAACCGACCGCGAGTTTGAGTCTAAGATGTTTGTGAGAAGGGAGAAGCTCCTCGATGCAGAGGAACGCATCCTCAGGTCATTCGCGGTCCAGGACAGCATCATTCCTCTTCCGGAGCTTGTTTTGCGGCTCACAAGAAGGCAGATCGAAAGCATGGCTGAGGGCTTTGCCGAGCGCGAGCTCGTAAGCAGCGACGAGAAAGAGGAATTGGTCAGGCGTTGCCATAGCCATCTTGATGCAACGGTTGAAAAAGGCCTGGCTCCTAAAACGAGTTATAGGGGGAGAGCCGCGGGCGTGATGCTCAACGCAGTCAGAGACCTAGGGCTACAAATTTCAGAAGTGGAGATCGCAAGGGCAGCCGGCATTGACAAAAAGTCGATGGCAACTAACACAAACGTCATAGACGCCTTGCTAAAGGAATCGAAGAGCCCGGAGAGGAAGGAGAGATAGCTCATCAATGGGCACCCTGTGAGCGCGTGTAAACATAACCTAGCTCTTGAGTTTCGAAATCTGTGATCATCGAAAATGAAATGTATCTCTCTTCACCAATGGCTGTGTAAGTCGCAACAATGACACTCAAGATCGGTTCATTCGTCATCAATTGTAAAGATTTTGACAAGACCTACAAGTTCTGGCAGGAAGCCCTTCATTATGTTCCAAGAAGACCACCAGGCCAGGGTTGGGTCGTCCTGAAAGATCCCACGGGTACCAGTCCAAACGTCTCAGTGAACCAAACAGAAGAACTGAAATTTGGCAGGAATCGAATGCACCTCGACCTATACGCTACCGACCAGAAAGCGGAGGTAGAGAGACTGATCAAGCTTGGAGCCACTATTCACAAGCCCGCAAAGCAAGGCGAGGACTTTGTTATTATGGCCGATCCGGAAGGCAAACTCTTCTGCGTGGTCCAGATTCCTCATTCTTCCACTGACAAGGTCGCAAGTGCTGAAAGACAAGCACCGTCTCGGTAGTCTCAATCAACTTGACCAACTGAACTATTTCGTTTCGAGTAAATGCCCTTCTAAGATAAGTAGAAGGAGGCGAGGAAAGAATGAGCGTGCACTTAGGCCGTTTTACTCACGAGCAGAGAATTGAGATTGCCAATCGTCTATGCAAGCTGATCCTTGAGAAGCATAGAGAGCGAGTTCTTGCTGTGTGCGTTTATGGCTCTACGGCGAAGAAGCTTGACCGGCCGTACTCGGATCTCGAGATGTTTGTTGTAGTGAGAGATGGTGATGAGATTCCAATGAAGAGGTATCTTTACCAGGGCCTTGTTGTAGGAATCGAGTATCCATTGGAATCAAAGCTGCTGAAAGCGGCTAGCAAGTTGGATTGGTCGTGGCATTGGGAGGCTGACGGGTATAGGAATAGGATCGTTCTCTTCGAGAGAGACTCGTGGCTGAGCAGACTCGACCAGGCCGTAGCGGTTGCGGAGAAGGAGAGCAACACGGAAGCCGTCCATTCGTCAGCGATGAACTTGACAAAGGAGATGACGGTTTTCCAGAACACGCTTCTAACCGACGATCCTCTGGTGCTGAAGAGTCGAGGAGTGTCTCTGGCACAGGCCGCTGGCGACCTGGTGCTTCTGCTGAACAGGCGTTTCGTCATTACGACGAGCTGGTTCTGGAAACAGGTCTTCGAGTGCACAACGAGACCAGTGGATCTTCAAGAGATTGTGGAGGTTCTGATGGGAGTCAGACCATCATCAAGAGAACAGCTGAGGAGGTCCGCGGACAAGTTGTACTCGGAAATGATGGAGATAGTCGCTGCCTCTGGAGTCTCGTTGGAAGCGAGAGACCTGATCGTCTAGAAGGCCTGAAAGAGACGGGTTGCCAGCAGTTCCACTAAATGTATAAGATTCAAACCCAATTCTAGTAACTATTCTTGGATAGACTGCGCTGGCGTAGCTGGTACGAGAGAATCAAGACAGGTCCAAGTCCAGAAGACAACGCGCTCTTACAATTCACAAGAGAACTTTCAGTGCAGTTCCAGATGCCGTACTGGTACAGACAGATTGTCTGGGGAAGACTCGACCGCTATCAGAGCACAGGCGGGATAATATCAAAACCAACAATCCTCTCTGGAGAAACTGTTACTGTTCCAGGGTCGCTCCCCGAGGCCGAACTTATGCTGCCGGAATACCTGAAAGGAGAACTGTCGCTAGATGAATGGAAGATTCTCATCGCATTGCACATGGTGAGATTCAAGGCCTACAACAAAGGAAGAATGAGCAGGCTGCTCGGAAAAATCGCCCTAGCCCCTCGCAGACTATTCTTTCTTCTGCTATTCTACATCCCTGCTGCGGCCTCCGGAGGATTGTCGGGTCCGGTTCTTGTTCTCCCGAGTCCCATATTTCTTCTCACCGCACTCTGGATCCGGAGAGCACTAAGAAAATCTCTGAAAAAAAGGGAGTTTGAACTGGACAGAAACGTGGCCAAACAGCTCGGAACACAGCAAGTATCGCAGGCCCTCGAAAAATTACGGGATCTCGATTGGAGAGGAATACCAACAAACCTCCGGTTTTCCTTTCTAGCGTACTGGAACCCGAGCATCAAGGAAAGAATCAGGGAGCTGAGCAACCCGCGCCTTGAAGACCTTCCAAGACCGTCAGGAATTCCGAAAATAGGCCTCCGCGGACGCGTGATTATCACACTTGCCGGCTTCGCTATTTTCTGGGGCTCAGGACTGGTCGCGGGCAACACCTACGCCCGAGATCAAACCCCGGTTGTCTGCATGGACGTTACCTGCTCAGCCCTTGTTGTTATCGCCGTTGTCGGATTCTGGATAGCTATTGTCGGGGGCATAAGCATCGTAATATGGGTACTCCGACGATTTCTCTAAACTAGACAAAAGAGATAGAATCTAGTTGAGCAGCGTCCAATTCAATTCAGCGATCGCCTTGCGAGGACTGTCTTCTCAAAGAGAATCGGGTATTGTGCACCGGTCGTCTTCAACAGGTTCTCGGTCTCGCGCTTTAGAATAATGGTCATCCTGGCCGCTGCAGCTTTCATGCTGTTTGGGTCCAAGGTTGGCAGGGTCATTCCAAGCTCAATGAGCAATGGCCGCGGAAGGGATCTATCGATTTTTGCCCCTGGTCGAAGATTGTATGAGTATTTTAGCAGGTTGAACAAGTGATTGCGCATTGTATTCAGGGCTGATTGCGCTGACCACAAATGATCTCGCGCCGCAGCTGTCAGGACTATTCCGTACCAGTACCAATACCAGCGAAGCTGTTTCTCCGTATCCTTCCTGAGTGCATCTCCCTCAAGCATCTTCTCGTAGGGGAATTGTGCATCTTTCAAAATGTCCTTCTTGTCCACTAAGACCTTGAAGGGTCCGGCGTGCATTACCTTGAGCTTGTCAGAGGTCCCGAGGGCCAGTTCTCCTTTCGTCCCGTTTGTCAGCATGAACAGAACTAGGTCGAATCCAAAGTTGTTATGCTCGTCAAAATATGCAACTGGACCCAGTCCGTCTATTAGGGACCTGATGCTCGAGTGAAACGATTCGTATTCAGCTGAATCGATGATATAGTACATGTCAATGTCAGAGTATTGATCGGCCAGTCCGGAAGCAAGTGATCCGCCCAGAAAGGCTGCTACTACTCGCGAATCTTCTACCGCTATGCGACGGAAATTCTCAACGGTAGCAGAACGGGCCGCAATCGAAGCCATGAAACTAGCCTTCATCTGCGCAATTTATGAAGATGAGGTCATGTGGAAGAACTGACCTGCCCCTGTCCTTAAGAAAGGCATAGAATCTAGTCGATTGGATTTCCGTCCATGTCCGCCAAGGCAGTATCACTTCCGAGCCAGCCCGTGTCCAAGGCTCTGCCTCCCCTGCCGAACACGGACAAGTACGCTATGATTGTGACACGGTTCGCGCCGAACCCGGATTTTGTCTTGCACTTGGGGTCGATCCGGGCGATAATCCTCTCCCACGACTATGCGCGCATGTACAAGGGACGATTTCTTCTGCGGTTCGATGATACTGATCCGCGGCTCAAGAAGTCGGCGCTGGAGTATTATGATCTGATCAGGGAGGATGTTCGCTGGCTGGAATGCCAGTGGGACGCCGAGTGCATCGCCAGCGACAGGATACCAGTCTACTATGAGCATGCTGAGAAGGTCCTGAAATCAGGAGACGCGTACATCTGCACCTGCACTCCTGAGAATTTCCGTTTCAACATCAATGCTGGTAAAGCGTGTCCCGATCGTTCCAAGAGCGAGGAGCAGAACCTGGCGGATTGGGCGAAGATGTTGAATGGAGGATTCAGTGAGGGTGATGCGGTAGTACGAATCAAAACTGATCTGTCTCATCCGAACCCGGCGGTCAGGGACTGGCCGGCGCTTCGGATTATTGATCCTGTGAAGTATCCTCATCCGAGGGTGGGTTCAAAGTATCGGGTCTGGCCCTTGTTCAATTTTGGGTCGGCTGTCGATGATCATCTGCTCGGCGTGAGCCACATTATCCGGGGAAAGGAGCACCTGACCAACGCGTTGCGGACGGAGTTTCTGTACAGGGCGTTGGGCTGGAACATTCAGGAGTATGTGCATTATGGCCGGTTGAAGACGACTGATATCAAGCTCAGCAAGTCATTGATGGTCAAGGAGATCGAGGAGGGCCTCGTAGAGGGCTACTCGGACCCGAGACTCCCGACGTTGGCGGCTCTGCGTAGGAGAGGATACGTGCCGAGCGCGTTGAGGAAGATTGTCTACGAGATGGGACCTAGGCCAGTGGACGCAACGCTGAGCTGGGACAATGTGAACGCGACGAACCGGAAAAAGATCGACAAGATCGCACACAGGTACAGCTTCATCGCAAACCCAATCACAATAACAGTCTCAGGGGTCGAACAGACCTATGATGCGCATCTGGCATTACATCCGGAAAGGAAGGACCTTCCAGACAGAATCTTCAAGGTGGTTCCAAAGAACGGCTCAGCCAACCTACTGATCTCTTCATCGGACATTGATCTTCTCAGAAAGAACAGGGTGGTTCGGTTGATGGAATTGTTCAATGTTGAAATCAAAAGTGTCGCGAACAACGCGATCGCGGCCGCGTTCCACAGCCAGGAATACATGAAGGCACGCGAAGTCAAGGCGCCCCTAGTCAACTGGCTACCAAGCGGGAACAACATGGTCGGGGAGGTAGTGATGCCTGACGCGTCGAGAACGAAGGGTCCGGTCGAGACGAATATTCGCCAGGAGAAGGTGGGAAGCATAATCCAGATGGTAAGGTTCGGATTCGGCAGAATCGACTCCATCAACCCTGAGCAGGTAACTGTCTACTACGCCCACAGGTAAACCAACTACGGGTCTTGTTCATGATACGTCATCGGAAGGTACGAGGTTAGATTTCCCGAGTGTCCCTGTAATGAAACAAAGACTGCTGAAGTCCTCGACATCAGAAGAATGATTGGTTCGTGTCAATCATCAGCCGAGGAAGAAGAATCAGAGCCACTAACGTAGAGTTTTCTTGATTCGGGCTTTTTGACAGACTTGGTTGACCGGGGAGCAGTGTCCGGTTACAGGACAGTTGAATACGAAGTTCACGAGCCAGAAGAGGATCAACGCTGAACACCAGGCTAGTTGCAGTACTCGTAGGCCTAATCTCCGTAGGGGCAATCGCATTTCTGTTGGCTGGAGCACCCACATCTTACTGCGATACTGAAAACCCGAACCTTCTAGCGGGAAGTTTCACGGCAGCTCAGAGCATGTCCTTCACCTATACTATTAGCGTCCATAATGGGCAATCACAAGCGGTTACACTCGCGTCCTACACGCTCGGGACACAGTTGTACAGCATCAACGTAGCAATCGCAGCAGGACACGACGGAACATTCACGACAGCCCAAGATCCTAACTCCGAAACCTCGATTCCAGTCAAGACATCGTGCGGGAACCAGTTCATGACAGTGTCAGCGAATTACAAGGAAAACATAGCGCCGGGGTCCACCACATTCGAAGACTCCACACATGTAGCTGTCGAACTTCAGAACAATGGCACCGGAACGGCGACACTAACAGCCTACTACGTCACAGACTCAAGCGGCAACGAATACACGCTCGTAGACTGGAACGGTCCGTCACTAGCACCGAACAGCGTGACGACGACAACATTCAGCATCGGTTCGAGTTGTTCACAGTGCACTCTCCATGGTTCAGCATTCACCTTCACGAGCGGAGACCAGTACACCATAACAACGGTGACGGGACGCGGCACCATCTTCACGTTTACAGTTAACCTGTCTTCTGGTCACCATTACTTTGTGGACCTTCAAGAAGGATTTGGGAGCACGGCTTACTAGGCGAAGGGCTCAGTCAAGTGGTCGTTCCTTAGAGTCGATTCTTCCGAAGCTGAATCTGACCATTGGAATGGTTCTCCACAACCTCGAAGCAGGTTCGTCTCACACAGAATCAGATGTGGGGACTCTTCATTGGTTGTTGAGCTGTTCTCTTATCCAGATGGTACAGTTCGGATTCGGGCAGAATCGACACCGTCAACAGTGAACGCGTAACAGTGTACTACGCCCACAGGGTACCCAACCGAGCCCCACCATCACGAGTTCTCAGCGAGTCTGCACTTACGCCAACATGAGTCTGTGTTCATATAGGTGAAACTTTGATGGTTAAGCAAATGGATCCGTCGAAGCTTATCGACAAGCAAATTGCGAGCTCAGGCGATTGGCGTGGCAAGACGCTTACCAAGCTTCGCAAGATGATCCATGATGTTGATCCAAAAGTCACCGAGGAGTGGAAGTGGAACACCGCCGTTTTCACTCACGAGGGACTGGTGTTAGCGCTGGGTGCTTTCAAGGGAAGTGTGAAAATGAATTTTTTCCAAGGTGCAAGTCTTCCAGATCCTCACAAGCTTTTCAATGCTGGGCTCGAGGCCAAGAAGACACGTGCAGTCGATTTCCATGAGAATGACAAGATTGACGAGCCCGCGATGAAAGATCTTATTCGCAGTGCTGTGGCATACAACCGTGCACAAGCTAAGCGGTAATTGGCAACGGGCGAAAAGTGGCCAGCAGCCCTCCGCAGAAACCAAAAAACCCGATAATCTTCGAATCGCGGTATAGTTTCACAAATCGTTTGGAACGTAGACTAGTTCGAGCTTTATCCGGTCGGGGTCCTCAAAGTAGACTGCGTAGTAGCCCGGATCATAGTCTTTCCACTCCTTAGCCCCACCATAGAGAACTGGAATCTTCTTGGGAAGAAGATAGTTGCGATAAAGCTCGTCGACTGCTGCCCGGCTTGGAGCTCGAAAGGCTATGTGGTTGAGACCGACACGTTTGCGATGATAGCCATCGGCTAGGAACCTCTTGGGACACTGGGCAACGATTATTCTGGTTCCCTCCATTTGCCATTCTACCATTCCCTCCGTTTCAAAGACTTTGGCAAAGCCGAGGCGGCCCAACAATTCGCCATAGAACATTGCAGATTTCTGAATATTCGAGACCTGGATCTGGAAGTGATGAACCGGATGCTTGAACTTATTCTCCAAGACAAGACCTGCAAATATTAGTGAGCGTTCGACGCCTATAGTTTTTGAGGAATAAACTTTCTCGAGGAAGAAGATTCAGTGGGATCTTCCGCTCAAAGCGGCTTATCAGTTTGCGGCAACCAATGGTCTTGGACTGCAAGCTGAAGCAATCAGGAAAAGTCTCTTCGATGGAAGAGCCGGACGTCAGCTGTTCGGGCCGGTTACATGATTCTGCTCGTAGAATCCAAAGTTCTCTTTGACAAATTCCAGACAGAGTATTGGCCGAACTATGAGCCAGAAGGAGGCAAAAAGAGAGTTTCGCACGTATCTTAGACTGGTTCTGATGACGTCCGTGCTTGAACCCAAGCACTATTACCACAGAGTCGCTTACAACAGAATCCTGATGGTTTCACGCTACTTTAGCTCCACAGTTGAGGCAGAACTTGTAGATGGCCTCGAGCGAAGAGCCGCAATTATTGCATTTCACCTTTAGGGGTCGTGCGCACACCTCGCAGTAACGTGCGATCGCTGAACTGGTGATGATGCCGCAGTTGATGCACTCTTTCCTCCATTCTTGAGATTGGCCTGTTTCTGGTGTTGCCGTGGGAGAGTTGGAGAGTAGGGATACGTGCTCGCCCTTGGAGAGTGCTTGAAGACGAGACTTGATCGGCTGACTCAGGGAAGGGTTGATACGGTATGCGGCGGAGGTTCTTCCTGTCTTGTAATCCTTCCGGACGACTTCCTCTACCATCTGCATCTTGGTAAGGAGTGGTAGGAGTTTGCCTACTCGGTCGGTGTAGTATCTGGTCCGTGTGAACCAGCCTTCCTGGACCTTGAAGCGTCGTTCGAGTTCTCTGGCGAGTTGCATTCCGTGCATGGCTAGGTTGGGCGAGTCGCTGAGAATGGCGAGTATTGCCAGTGACGAGACGGGTCGGTATCCGATGGTCATCATTTCCAGAATGGAGCGGGCTGGGGGGTCGAGTTTCGTTGTTCCTCCTGTAAGATCGTGGCCTAGCAGGTAGTTCTGAACAAACTCCGGTGGCCCTTCCTCCCGGTATTTTGGCCAGACGAAGGGTCTCAACGATTCGAAGATGTCCACGAGGTTCCTTCCAATTACTAACGGCATGTCGTGAGTATTAGCCGTTTTGAGGAGCTAGTTCCGACATCGTGTAAGAATCTGGTTAAATTCGAATTCGACAAGACTGGTCTATCGGACGCGTAAAACAGCATGCACCCGTCTCGACGAGATACCTGCCGCATTCTTTTTGGTCTGATGTCCAATGAGAGAGATCGAACTTCAAGTTGGCTATTAGTAGGCCTCATCGCTGTCATTGTCCTGTTCAACCCCGTCTACCTAGGGCCGTCTACTGGACACGCGGCAACCGTGATAGTCCAGAGCGGAAGCTTCTCCACTGCGAACGCGATCTTAACGACCACGCCGCTGAACCTTACACAGCCGAATCTCAATGCATCCCGAAACTTCCAAATGAGCTCTTGGAGCTCGAACAGCACCAGCGCACGGACGATTATCAATTCGACAGACGTTCAAGGAGAGACGGTCTCGGCTGTCTGGCGTCTGGATCAGAGTGGCGTAGCGCAGGCTCAAACGATCAAGTACGACTTCCAGTTCGCGACCAGTGTCCCTGTTCCAGGCTCTTCAGGCCCACGGATCACCGCATCTGTAGGATTCACAAACTCCAACTACAACAACTGGTACGCCCAAAACCGAACCCCAGTCTACCCAAACAACACGAAGACACTCAGCGTTGTGAACATTGAGGGATCGTATGCGAACGGGTCGCCCAGAAGAAGCCTCCTCCTCCAAGCGCAACAAGTCACCAATGCTTCTGGAGGAAATAGCACGACTCTGTTTCAGCAGGAGTTTCCAGGATACGCAGCTGGGGATGGAGTTTTTCATCACTACTCGATTCAGATCGATCTGCAGTCTAACAGGACGATCTGGATCGTAGACGACACGATCATTGCAATGTTCAAGCTCAGCTTTGTCCCGGCAAACATGTTACTCATCGCATCAGCAACCGACCCTGTAAACTTGGCGGTAGCGACGCTCAAAGATCCAGTTCAGACCGCGCTCCTTCCCCTGGTACCTATTACATCTATCACATCTTCATCGCTCACATCTACACCAGTCACACTCTCAATTTCATCAGGAGGGCTGGTCCAGATCACCAACTTCACGATCACACTGGGGCAGATCTCTTCTCTTCAAAATCAGATAGATCATCTAAACGGTGAAGTCGGCGATCTCACCACTCAGAACGCCCAGCTTCAGGCCAAGAACTCGCAATGGTTCGCACAATGGTGGTTCTCGATAATATGGGGACTTCTAGGGGCGGTTGTTGGAGGTTTGCTCTTCGTATCAAGTGGGAGACTGAGAACTGGACGGAAAGACGTCACCAGTGAACCAGGAAGGGCCAGCTCTTGTCCACATTGCGGTGGTCAGATGCCGCCTGAAGCAGCGTTCTGTGGAGTATGTGGAACGACTCTGAGGGAGACCAAATCGGTCTGTCCACGGTGCGGTGAACAGATGCCTGCCGCATCGCTCTACTGTGGCGATTGCGGGACACAGATTCCCGTCGGAGATCCGACTTCCCAGAATACCTCTCACACCTCAACGGACCTAGGCGCAGATGAGAATCAAGACACCTGGAGGTGAGAACACGAATCGAAAAACAGCTCTCCTCGCACTATCCATCTCGATCATTATCGTACTAGTTGTCACACAGACCCTCACCACTGGCATAGGCCAGGCGAAAAGCAACACTACTACTACGACCACTACCAGCACGACAAACACGCCGGGCACTATCTCTGTACAAGGGACAGGCCAAGTCGGGGTCCAACCTGACCGTGGCATCGTTACAATTGGAGTCATCACGCAGGCTACCACTGCCCAGACTGCCACTCAGAACAACGCAGACACAAGCAACGCTGTGATTACTGCCCTAAACGGCATAGGAATAGACATCAGCAACATCCACACAAGCTACTACTACCTCTCACCACAATACTCCTGGTCTAACGGAGTCTCTACCCTCACCGGCTACCAGGTGACCAACGAATTCCGGGTTACAGTAGTCGCGTCAGGACAGACTATACAACAGCTCGGAACAAAGATCGGTCATGTCATCGATACCGCGACCGCTAACGGAGCGAACCAGAATTACGGAATCGAATTCACAGCCTCGAGCGACGCGCTTCAGCAAGCCCAACTGACGGCTCTCCGAGATGCAACACTGGACGCGTCACAACGAGCCCACACTATCGCCTCAGCTCTCGAGGTCAATATCACCGGCGTAGTCTCCGTGACGACAAACCCCGTCTATCAACAACCAATCTACTTCGGGGTAACTACCCTCGCCGCTAGCGTCACCACTCCTATTCTGCCGCCTCAGTCACTAACCGTCACAGCAACGGTCCAGGCAACCTTCTCGATCAGCTGAGCCACTACTCCAGTCCCACGAGACCATACCCACGCCATCCCTGCGAATACCCCCTTTTTTGGGGCACCATTAGCCAATAAGCACGGCGTGTTGCAGCTGTTTTGACAAACTCACGTTGACAGGGTCCGAGGTTGCCCTCCAGGCAGGGAAGGATTGCCGTTGAAGTTTAGCATTGATCTGCCGGTCCAGTTCCGGGACATTGACGTAATGGGACATGTGAACAACGCGACCTATCTCCAGTACATGGAGACCGCCCGTGTCGAGCTTGCCAGAACCCTCGGACAGGTAAGAGAAGGATTCCGTCCCGGCTTTATCATCGCTTCCGCGCGCTGCGAGTTCAAGAAACCAATCAGAGACGAACGCCGAATAAATGTCTCAGTATGGGTGAGCCGGATAGGAGTTCGATCATGGGACCTCGACTACTCCATCCGCGGACCCAGAGGGGTCCAGTACGCAGTCGGCAGGACTACACAGGTAGCCTACGACTACAAAACCAGATCAGCGGCCAAGATCTCCGGAAAGCTCAAGAGAGAACTGGCGAAGTACGTCGAAGCGCCAGTCAAGTTCAGAGAAACCGGTTAAGGCCAGTCTTTCCCCAGCCACCTGCCTCTCTGTCAGGAATCATAGACACAAGCGAGCGCGGTAACGCAACTACACGGCTTTCTTTTGAGAAAATTCTCTACCAGGGTGGTTTTCCTGGCTGTTGTGTCATTGGTGGCGGTATTTCGTGACGAACGATTCTTTCTCGTGCTAGGTAGAATGCCGTCCCGTAGAGTGCGGCTGGTATGGCGGCGAGGAAGCCTGTGAAGAGGGCTACTCCGGTGCCGAAGTATAATGTCCAGAATCCGCCGGTGCCGAATGGGAGGATGAATATGTTGACTAGGCCCAGGAATATCGATATTCCGTAGGCTGTCCAGAGTAGCGTGTGGCCATTGCTTCTCTGGAGGGAGTATGTGAGGAGGACTTCTGAGAGCCCGAAGATTGCGCCGCCGATTAGGAATACGATGCCGAACAGGCCCACGACTGAGGCGCCAAGCCTCGACGAGGCACCGTAGGCCAAGGCGTAGAAGAATCCGAATATCGTGACCGCGATCCCGACGACGAAGAATATGAGAGCTAGTGTAGTATTGCGGACGTGGTCTGTCCCGAACGGCTCGCGTCCGACCAAGACGAGGATTCCGCCGATAAAGCCTACTATTCCGCCAATGAACCCTGCGAAGGGAATCCAGGCGATCAAAGCGCCCATGACGAGTAGAAGCAGCCCCGTGAGACTGTTGTTTATCTTGTTTGTTCGCACGACCTCCCAGTAGTTTGCGGGATACTGGTAGGCATAGTATTGTTGGGCGGGAGGCGGAGTATAACCCATCGGGGGGAGCGTGGGAGCTGGAACAGTTGATAGTGGGTTGCCGCAGGTACTGCAGTAACGCGCAGGAGGGGTGTTGCTCGCACCACATCTAGAACATGTTAGAACGGACATTGTCTGAGAGACCAACTCTTTCCCTTAGACAATTGTTGGAGTTAACTTTTGAGTTGGTTTGTGTCTGGTCGCGAAATGTGTCCAAGCGTCGTTCAAGTTCAGAGAGACTGGCTGCTTAGCCTTGCGGTTAGAGCCGCCTTCTCACTACCAGATGCCAGTCAGCATCCCAGATGACTGGGATATCCTACGCGGCCAGGGGAGCACTGCATCTCCCTGCAACTCATGATAGATAATTGGGCCCATTAGCCAATGTCATTGTCTCTCGGGTTGGGGACGGGCTTCCCTTGATGGGGGATGCCACTCCCCATAGTTGAACCGTCAGTGAAAAACGGGGAGACGGTTCCGAGGAAGGATTTGTCTATTTGGTGGGGTTGATTATGCCTAGAAGCAACGCCCCTGTGTCAACGAGCACGATAAGCCCGGAGTTTGCCGGCGACTCTATGGGGTCGGCCGATATCAGCATCTGCCCGTTTACTGTCTTAGCAAAGGGTATGATTCCCTGGGGCGATGAGGTGAACGTAGGCACACAACCGCCGCTGGAGATGCCCTGAGCACTGCACAGGACTAAGAAGCCGTGCAGGATAACGTTGTAGTCGCCATGGTTCTGCTGTGGCGCGTCGCCTACGACGTGGTCGTGGAAGAAGGGCACCGGGCCCCCCTGTGGCGTGTCGGTTTGTGGCGCGATTACATAGAAGGGGTCAATTTTGGCGTTGGGTGTCGCGAGGAAGGGGGCTTGGGCAAACGTCATTGGGACCTGGACCCCATTCACCCAGACCATCTCGAAGCAGGGCGACGACCCGGACTCATTGCAATTCGGGAGGCCCGTGGCCTGGGCACGGGGAACGGACGCCAAGACAAGTGTCAAGGCGGCGATGGTCATTATGGCAATGCGGACGCGGATGGTATTTTGGAGATGTGTCATTTTCCCAACTTGCCATGCTGGCTTCTAAGTACTTAACGTGGATCGGGGTCACCATCCCGAATAGCCAAGTCCGAGGACTTTGACACCTTTCATGCTCGCCCCAATGTAACAATCCGACAGGGGAACCGGGTCAGCCCTGGAGAGGGCGAGGCACTAACATGCGTTTGCTCTCCGGGCGCACTCCCTACCTTTCACACTCGACCGGCTTCTGGGGGCTTCCTTTCTCACTCCCAGAGACTGAGGCACCCTTTCCGGGGTAGGGTGGGCGGCACCCGGCACTTCAGAATCTTATTGGGGCTTTTCCACTGAGACCCAACAAATCGTCATTCTCCTTTCGAGAACTTCATTCCAACCCTTTCGAGAAATAGACTAACATCAGGCTCAAGCGTCCGCTTGGAAGTATTGACAAAGAAAGTGAACTGTTGCTGGGGAGTGAAGACCGACAGAATGCATCTTTTCCGTATTCTTCCCCTCTCCGCTGCTCCCAAGTGCGTTACCTCTGAGTAGGGAATAATGTAGCATCTGTATTCTTTTAGGATTGAAGCCGTTGGCTTGTTCACGTACTTGGCCCAGGCCCTTTTCATAATATGATAATCCGAGTCCTAAGTGCCCCAGCAATATTAGCAATCTTACTCTTGAAGAAAGCAACGATCATAACATTCGTGGCAAAAACCAGTCCACATTGGATTGGGGAACTTTTCTCGGTAAAAGCTACTGCCGGAATTACGCCCATGACTGTTTCTTCAAGAATCCTCTTATCCTCATTCTTCTCGGGATGTTCCATTTTCTGAGATCACTCTCTCGTCTCTGATCCGACCCCAAAAGAGAGATCAGATAACAGCGAACCGGATTGATACTAAGAGTGTCCACTTAGTTAGGGCTTTCTCAGAAGAACTTCCCCCAAGCGCCCTTTCATACTCGCCAGCCCGCATGGCTCTTGTCACCAGAGCCTAAACGGGTAAAAATCACCGCTCTCGCGGTGTGGTGGGCAGAAAAACCGGGAATCTTAGTCACTAAATGAAGAGTGAAACGAACATGACCACTGACCCTATCCAGGCTCTCTCGGAGAAACTCGATAAAGAGTTCAAACCCCGTGTCCAATGCCCGTGCGGGACTTCAATCTACGGGAAGACAGACGTGGAAGCCCAGAGAACCTACTATCTTCACGTGAGGTTCTTCCACGTAGACATCCATCTTGATGAGACTGCCCCGGAGCTATACTACTACACTAAGGTGAAGCCTGAGACGACTGTTCCAACCGAGGACCAGATAGACCAGGATGCCGTGGAACTTGTTAGACGGTTCCGCCGAGCATCAACGAATAACAGTCAGGACTGAGAATGTGGGGAGCCACTGCGTTAAGATTGAAGATTGTCCAATTCGAGAGTCTAAGTGGGTTGCGCACTGATCGAGAGATCTTCTTAGAGTGCGTTGAGCGCCTCGGGACGAAATGATTGCATTAACTCTAAGAGTCGTTTATAGTCTCCGCCGTCAGCGATAATTATCTTAACAGGGTCTCCGGTTGCCGTGCTAATCACCATACGTCCACGATGGACAAAGGTCGGCTTCTTCATCTCCACGCTTGAAATGCTCTCTCGTGCAACCTCGAAATCCTTCTTCCGTTCTAACTCATCGATCATCTGCGCGTTCTGATCTCGGGAGAGTTTTGAGCCCACGAATGCTCCCGTGACCCCACCGAGGGCCGCGCCCGCAAGCCCCTTCCACAGAGCCTTCCGGCTTTTCGCTCCAATAAGCCTCTGAGTCGTTACGTAGATACCATAGCCAGCTATTCCTCCCGCCCTCAACATTCGACCGCTAACCACACCCCCAAGGTATTCCTCGCCCTCCAACCCCCACTCACCCTCGATACATATTGAGACTTTGAACCGTTATTGTGCGTTAATGTCACACTCCTGTAAATCGTACCTGTTTTGAAATTATCGTTCTCATTGAGTCGTCACCTACACCTTTGGCTTCCGGAGCAGAACGTATCCGTCCGGTGACTGGAGTACGATCTCCCAGCCATCAATCAGGGCCTGGTCGAAGTCTGAAGTCGTCATCCTGGTTTTTGATGTAGTCGTGGGTGTGGTTCGAGAACCGCTTGGTCTCAGCCATGTCGGCTTCGACTCTTTGTTCTGATTCGGTCAGGACTTTGAGGACTGCTTCACTACTGCCTGTTCCAGCGGCCGCTCTGAGTTGAGCCAACTCCGCCCGTATAGATTCCACCTGTCTCTTGTTGTCCTCTTCCAGAGCTTTGCGTGCTTTCTCTTCGGCTTCGAGTTTCGACAGAGATGTGGCTTGGAGGAAGAACCGAATTGTGGTAAAGCACGACATGCATAAGAGCCCCCAGGCGCCGCAGAATGAAATGAGCTCCACACTTCCAGCAGTTTCTCTCTAGAAGTTGAGGTGGAGCTGTATCCCAGGATACCTGCCTCGTTCCAGAGCGACAAATCTCTTAATATCCTTGAATGCCCAAGACCCTAAGCGTGCTGGAGAACTGATCCTTTGAGCATAGTCATTCGACGGGTGCATTTCGACGTTGCCTCTTAGCATCTTCAAGCAACCCCAAGAAAAGGCGGACGATGAGTTTAGGCAAGCCTATGAGAAGGGGGTACACATGGGACTTCAGAAATGGCCTGATGCAGCCCACCATTTCTCTGAAGCGTCAAAACACTACGCCACTGTGGGAAACGCCCAAAGATCTAGCGAGGCCTACGCTCTTGCCACGCTTTTCTACGCATTGACAAACCCATCAGATCAAGCCTGGATGAGTTGTAGCCAGGCGATGGGAAGGATTCCTGACACTCAGATCAACGTGGGATTCTCGGTTCAATCGTCGAGCCTTGCACAGCAAGCAATCGTTCAATCATACGATCTTGCAATTACTGGGAAGCTCGACGCCGAATCAAAGGATGCGTCCCGAGTCGACGCGGTAAGAGATCTGGCTCAGAAGTACATGAGTCTGATTGGTAGTGATCTTTCGTTATGGAAGCTGAAGAAGCAGGACATGGATCCGCAGAAGCGTGCCTACTATCTTCTTGGACTTGCAAGTCTCATCCAAGCGAATAGTGTCGCTGATGTGGACCCGAAGAAGAGCGTGTCATTGTTGTCCGAAGCAGCGACCTATTTGGAAATGGCTGGGACGGAACGGATGAGCGTTTTTCCAGTCACTCGAACGAAATTGGAGAACTGGAGCAAGGTAGGTCAATGCTGGTTCTGCGGTCGTGAGATGCAAGGCCACGGAATCCACTACGTCCTGCTTCGCGCTTCGGTCAGTCAATACACGCGCCAGAAGTACGGCTCCAGCACCCCTGCCACAATCGAAGGCAACATGGTTGTCGCTTGCAACAGCTGTGCCTCATCGATTCGAAACGTGGCCGACGACGTGGCCAGAATCTACTTCGAGAGAGCAATCGCCGAAATGCGCGCCCTCGAACAGCGACTCAACTCCAAGATAGACTCTCTAGAGAACCAGATCAGCTCACTCCGGTCTCAAGTCGGCTCATTTCGAACTAGGATATGAAACTGCCTTGACTTCCGTTCAGACGTTTCAAGAGCTTCGTTGCCCTCATTGCGGAGGCCCCATCACCGCGGCTGGAGACTCCCAGATAATCAAGTGCGACTTCTGCGGAACCTCACAGCAACGAATGGATGTTGAGAAGTACATCTCTCAGCTGAGAGCCGATGTGTATGGATGGGTCAGGTCCTTGGTCCCGTCCGCGACTGTGGGGGTCCAGAACGTGGACCCAGTCGCAAGATCGCAGATTTTCGAACAGAGCCTCAAGGGAGAGGTGAGCAGCAGACTAACAACAGCGAGCATGCAATTGATGAAGATCGGGGCTGGGCCATTGTTCCTCCCCCCTTACTCCGGCCCGTTTCAGAGCATGATAGTCAGTATTAGCATAGATCCTAAGGAAATGCTCTCTCAAGGAGCCAAGTTCCAAGGTCTTAGGCCTTTCGCCGTGTCCGAAGATCATGTCGCTTTCATGAGCGATGCGATTGCGACCACGGAAACGCTTGGTTACTTGTCTAATGTTATCAGAATCTACAATGGTCCAGTCCAACGAAGCTACGAGACAATCTCAAGGAACTTTGGAAGCGCCGCATCGACGCTTGAAGGCGACAAGTCTCGTACGGGCGCGGCACTGCGAATGAGAGGATTGGCATCCCTGTCCAAGAGCACTGAGCTGATGATTCAGGGTGATCTAGGGAAAGCCGAAGAGAAGCTTGTCGAATCCGAGAAGTATTTGTCCACTTCACTCACAGAGGTGATTCGTCAACCATCAACGGTATCCTGGTATCCAGGCATCAAGGCAGAGACGGGCATGGCGGGCTCAATGAGATCAATCCTCCAATCTGTTCAAGCGTCCAGGACATATGCCGCCACCCACCTTGAGGCGCTTTCTCGATTCGAGGCCTATGTCAAAGGCTTCGAGATAGCGCGCGCGAGTTCAGGCAGGATCCTGTCTTCAGGCGAACGTCTCGATCCGGAAACATTCAAAGAAATGTCTGCCTCGTTCAAGGACGTAAGCCTGGCAAAGGCTGGCAGTCCGGTAGTTAACGGATTGGGGAGTGGGAATGTTTGGGTTGCTTGTTGGCTTGCAGAAGTCAGCTACTCCTTCGAAACTGGCGCTCTGTTCATGAAGAGAGGTCAAGGAGTCCAAGAGCGACTCCTGGTTTCCGGCACTTTCACGATGCATCCTCACTACATCCAGAGCTCGCCTCAAGTCTTGGTCACTGACATCTTCTCGGTTCGGTCCCAGTCTAGTTTCTCTGATAGGATCATGGGAAGGGAGAAGACTCTCACAACGGGGACGGCATACAGCTCGCTGACACCCACCAAGATGAGACTACCATCCTCAGCTCCGGTAGTTCCAGCATTCTGCACCAGGGCTGAAGCAGAAAAGATGGCAAACGTCTACCTCGAAAGAGTAAGGCAACAACTGCAGGGAAAGATGAGGATCGGGATTCCCTCGGTCAACCAGCTAGTCTATGTCGGTGGGACGATCAATAATGGTTGGCTGGAGGTGGCTGGCCTTCCGAGGTCAATGTTCCTGTTCTTGGGTGATGCTAACACAATTCGTCAGTATTCGATTTGAAGGAACTCAATGTCGGTGTTACCAGTATCTGTAACGAAAGAAAAAGCATCGGCTGAAGGCTCGTCAAATGCCCTCTCTAATACTGGATTCGATCTCATTCAAACCTTTGAAGAATCTCTGAACGAATCAAGACGAATCCTTCGTGAGCTGAACCGTGACAGCAATCCTCTAGATGAGAATGAGAAGACTCTCTTATCCGAACTGCTGCTTACAAATCAGAAGCTTATGTTCTATGGACAGGAGATGGGTACCCTCGTTATAGAAATGGGATTGATGCCTTTCAAAGGCATCAAGCTAGATCCAGATTTCCTGAATATATTTGAGAGACGTCTCCGTGAAAACTACCACTACTCTAACTATCTCAAAGAGTCGAGTCGCTCCAAGGAAAATCGGCTTCAGATGCTGGCCGTCGAATTTGGCAGACTCCGCCCCATTGTGAAATTAGCCATTGAGCGTAAATCGGACAGACTGAGGGAGGAGCTAGCCTTTCGCAGGGGGGTCCGTCGAACGTTTCTTGTCGCTGCGGGGATGATGATCAGTGTAGGCGTCATTCTTGCCGCCTCACAATCTTTCTCTGGCCGTGGAGTGGATTTGGGTCTGGGCGTGGCGCTAGGATCGATCTTTGGAACATCGGCATTCCTGCTTTATGCGGCAGGTTATCCAGAAAGGGTCAGCGTGAGACTGACTTCTCACCCCCCGGAGATACTAACTACTTCCTCTTCCTGAAAAGTTTGAGACAATCAAGTTCTGTAACCCTATTCAGGTCCTACTTCTTTCAACAGGCTGCTTCAGAAAGGCATTTTGCTGAAGTCGAAACCTGAGAGTCTCCTGCGGGTTCCCTGGGAATTGCCTGGGAATTGCCTTGGAATTGGAATCTTGCTCGTAATCGTGTAAATCCTTCTAGGTAGGTAGATGATGAGCCAATCGTCTACGACCTCATTTTCTTGCTAAATCCTGCGGACCTGGAAAATCTAGAAAAATAGGCATGCACGCTAGTCTCGCGGCGCAGATCCGGCGTTTCCTGGTTCCGGTTCTAGGCTAACCTGAATGGTTCGATTACGCCTTTGGCTTGGGCTCGGCTTTCGCAGCCGGTTTGGCTTCCTTGCCAGCTGCTGGTTTCTCTTCCTTGCCAGCCGGAGGCTTCGCTTCCTTTCCTGGAGCAGGTTTAGCCTCTTTTGCAGGTGCTGGTTTGGCTTCCTCCTTCTTCTCAGCCGGCTTCGCTTCCGCCTTCTTCTCAGCGGCCGGTTTCGGTTTCGGTGCTGGCGCTGCCGGCCTAGGCTCCGCTTCCTTCTTCTGCTTCGAGACCCGCTGGTCCTTTGGAAGGTTCCGGTTCTTCACATACGCCGGCACAATCTCGGCGCTCTTCGGATCCTCGTAGACCTCCACCACACAGAGCGCGCTCGAGCCTCCCGTCCGCGTCGCGATACTCCTGACATAGACCTGGTCCAGGCCCGCCTTGAAATGGTCCGAGGCCAACTTCCGGACAGTAATCCTGTCCGGCGTCCCCTGCCCCTGATGATGCACCACCAATTTCGCCTCCCGACGATGCAGGAGACTATTCACGTGCTCCTCGACAACCTCCATACTCAAGCCTTCAACGCCTCCTTCGGAACCTCCGGAACCACCGCAGCACCACTAACAATCACACTATTGATCTGAAGAGTATCATCAGAAATCGTCCGACCACGCACAAGCCTCCTCTGCCTCTCACCATCCGACAACGGCTTGTAGCCTACCCCTCCAGACAACATCGCTCTCTTCCGAGCAGCGCCCTGAATATCAAACCGCATCGGCACACCATCCTTATCCGTCCCACCAGTAATCCTCAACTTCACATTTCCAAGCCCTAGAAGTTTTCCATCGACTTCTTCTCCAATGCTCTTCCCCACAAGAGCCTGCGCCTTGGTTCCTTCTAGTGAGGCGGCTTTCGACGTCTTGCTCTTCGGGTCCGAGACTATGAGCTGAAATTTGGCCAATATGATCTCTTAACGCGTGGACCCTGAGCCCGCTTAATAAACGTCGTTTGAATACGCTCAAAGCCATAGACGGATAGGCCTTCCAAACGCTCCGGGCCCGTTCATAGTATTACACAGTCCCAATAGAACTGGTAGTTGCTAACACTCACTTGCTGGCCATTTCCACCGATACTTTGGCCATAGACGTAGACGCCGCCGAAACCGAAGATTCTACAACTGGGAGATTCATAGAAAGTAACGTCCACGCCTGCCGGTACTGTCTTGTGAAATCCGTAGACAACGGGTGCAAAAGTGAATAAGATGATCCCCACGACAACAACTGCTGCAATGACCAATATTCGAGCTCGCACTCTACGCCAACTTCAATCTTATTGCTCGCCGACTGGACTCGTCGCGCTGCCGGTTGTCACACTTGCCATCTCGCTGAGCAGCGCGAGTTCTCCAGGGCTCAGATAGTCCTTGAACTTTGAAGAGAGCACCCGCGCATGTTGCACCGGAACATCGACGTAGAGAACATCCCCTTCGTTGATCTGACGTCCCACCATCGGCTTGTCGATAGATACTGCAACCTGTTTTCCGGCACCGGCCTCTCCTACATCGTTCCCTTGATCCTGTATCCGGACGACCTGTCCGATCCGCTGTCCACGACTATTGATGAGCGGATACTTCGGCTTGATGATCCCATCGAGCACTTCGACCCCGACGATGGCGGGATCGCTACGTCGGAACACGAATCCCTTCAACAGCTTGATCTTTCCAGGTCGTATGAGAAGGTCCATCTCGGCTTTCGCACCCGCCAATCTCTGAGTCTCCACCCATCGAGAATATTCCTCCAGCACATGATAGAGAACATCGCCCTTGAATATGGGAATCTTCGATAACGCGATTTCCTCCTCCGCGTCAGGCAACAGCTTTACACCAAAAGCCAGGACCACACCCAGGTACTGGTCCTTGACTCGGACGGCCTTTGCTTCAACAACATCCCTTCTCGAAACATCGCCGACGTCCGCGAGCCGAACTGGAATCTTCGACGCCTCCAATGACGTCGTCAGTGCCTCTAGCGAGCCTAGAGCGTCCGACTTCACAACGACCCCGCTAAGATCTTTCTTAACTCGCACCTCCTCAACTTCACTGAGAATCCTCTCTTTGATCGCCTTCCTTCTCGACGCGTCCTTGACCCCATAAAGGGATGACCCTGCAATCGCATCGTCTAACCCTGCAGCAGCGATCTTTATGCCCGCCGCCGCGTCCACGAATTTCGCGTTTGAGAACTTGTCCCTCGGATCCCGAATCTCGTCCAAGGGTTTGGGAAGCAATAACGCCCGGACCCGAGCACTGATAATCCCATTCCGTCCCGCAAGCATGATCTCGTCATCCACCTCCAACCGTCCATTGTAGATCATCGTGTCAACAGTCACGCCCAGCCCCGGCTCCTCCTTGACCTCGAGAACCGTTCCCTCGGCAGGACCACTCGTAACACTCAACTCTCCCTTCATGTAGACCTGAGTCAGTCCGACCAGCACGGCCATAAGCTCCGGCATTCCCTCGCCCGTCTTCGCGCTCGCTGGCACCAGAGCAACGGTCTTGGCAAACTCTTGAATCCGGTCGAACCTGTCAGCTCTGATACTGTGCCGGGAGAGCGTCCCCATCATCGTATAGAGCCGATTGTCAAGATCGGTCAACACCTCCGGACGCTGGTTCGCAATGTTTGCCAGGAACGATCCCCCGCTGAGCGTCTTCCATCCCGGGATAGCGTCGATCTTGTTGCAGCAGATCAAGAACGGAGTCTTCCGAGCCTTGAGTATGGTCAACGACTCGACAGTCTGAGGTTCGATACCCTTCGTAACGTCGATTACCAGAATTGCAACGTCGGCGGCTGAGCCTCCCCTTTTGCGAAGGTTGCTGAACGTCTCGTGACCGGGAGTGTCGATGAAGAGGATTCCCGGGATCTCGATCTTGAGATTGAATCTTCCAAGAAGCGGCCCACAGATCTCAGCCAACGTCTGAGCAGGAATCAGACTCGCGCCAATCCACTGGGTGATCTGGCCCGGCTCACGGGCCGCGACAGAGGTCCCCCTAAGCCGATCTAGAAGCGTAGTCTTGCCATGGTCGACATGGCCCAGAACCACTGCAATAGGCTGACGGATAGGCATGTCTGAGAGACTCCATTTCAACCACTTATTTGGCGCTGGGGAATATTAAACTCTAAACCCAGAGTCACGGAGCGTCGAGCGAGAAGATAGAGGATTCCCTCTTCGCGTTCTCGGCAGTATCCGAAGCATGAATCACGTTCGCGGTTATAGAGACCGACAGGTCCCCACGTATGGTCCCCGGCTCGGCAGTCAGAGGATTTGTTGCTCCAATGACCTTCCGAAGTGTCTCAACAGCGTTGGGAGCTTGGAGAACCATAAGGACCACAGGACCCGATGTCACATGGTCGACCAGTTCTTGGAAGAACGGCTTCCCCTTATGCACATTGTACAGAGACTCCGCCTCCTTATGCGTAATCTGGTGCAGTCTCAGCTGTTTCAACGTGAACCCTTTCCGTTCCAGCCTGGACAGGACCTCGCCCACGAGGCGGTTCTTGACTGTGTCGGGTTTGAGAAACGCGAAGGTTCGCTGGTTAGGTCGTTCGGTCAGCGTCCCTTCTCTCTCTTGCCATAGTACGCTGTCCACTTCAGCTTTCTAGAATCTCGATTGAAAGAAAGGTTGCTGACTCGGCATCGTCTGGAGCAGAAGTAGAGTATTGTTCCGTCGTTCTTAACGTGCATTAGCCCAGTAGAGTTTGAAAAGTTTTTTCCGCAGAAGGAGCACTTGAATGTCTTGGGCGTGTCAGTCGACTCCCTACCTTATCTTCTTGGCTTCTCTCTCGGTCTCGCGGAGCATCAATACATCGTTTAGGCGGATCGGCCCTTTGATGTTCCGTGTGATTATTCTTCCCTTGTCTCTTCCTTCCAGTACCCGCACTCTGACTTGGATCACTTCGCCTGTTACGCCAGTTCTTCCGATAACCTGAGTTACTTCGGCGGGTATGAGTGAGTCGTCAGTATTGTCCCTGCGGCTCACTTCGTTGCACCGGTCTTTCTCATGGTCTCAATTATTTTTGAGACTTCTTTCAGCGACTGGGCACCGTCTCCCGGCTCCACTACTGAGATGGCTGCGGAGCCTACATCGAGTCCTGCTGATTTGCCGAGTTCCAGTTTGCTCGGGACATATAGGTAGGGGATTTTTCTCTCTTCGCAGAGAATCGGTAGGTGAGCGACAACTTGGGGGGGCTCAACGTCTTCCGCTATGACGACTAGCTTGGCGATACCGCGTTCGATCGCCTTTGTAGACTCGTTTGTGCCCTTCCTTAGTTTGCCGGTGTCCTTCGCGACTTGGAGTAACTGGTACGTCTTGTCAACTGCTTCTTTGGGAACCTGGAATTTCACATAAACAGACTTTGTAGCCATCGATTGTCACTCTCATCGGCTCAAGGAGCCAACGGG